>Ga0163179_10000775_pt1 | contig 22783 bp, 19 predicted proteins | sample AtlANTMetagenome_FD_109643 | JGI IMG/M metagenome (GOLD analysis project Ga0163179, IMG submission 109643) | Marine eukaryotic phytoplankton communities from the Atlantic Ocean - Atlantic ANT 2 Metagenome | ecosystem: Environmental > Aquatic > Marine > Oceanic | place: North Atlantic Ocean...
ACTAAGTGGTCGAAGAAAAAAGAATCTGGGGAAGGATTGAGCTGCACAAGCAGGGCTTGTGCACCTGGAGTCAGGATCGCATGCAATGTTTCTGCGAGGTCTGGCAACAGCCGGGTCGGCAAGTAGTCGAGCAAGCCATGCAGAACCACGAGTTCAAATCGTCCTAAACGCGCAGCATTCACTTCTCCGAAATACTCGAGCAAATCACCACGTATCGGAGTGTAATTGACCTTTTTGGGCCGCAAAGCCATCCCATTGTCGGTCGCGCGAAGGGCGTCTGGATCCCGATCCATGTAGACAATCTCGCCCCCTCCATAGCCCAACTTGTATGCTAAACGCGCAACGAGGGCTCCCGTGTGACTCGGTGTGACCAAGATCCGAAAGGTCTTGTCTTCTTCTATTCGCTCCACTGCAGAATCAAACAGGACGGTTTCTCTCTCGTTGAGCGCCTGAGCACTACTTGTCTGCAAAATTGCTTCATCTAAAGCACGCCCTACTTCACTTGTGCCCGATGGACTGCGTCCCTGAAGGTGCGCCAAGAAAAGGGACAACCCAATTCCTGCCTCACCACAAGACTGAATCAAGACATTGGCCTCGGAAGCTGACAAAAAGGGATGAATTTCCCGATGAAGTACCTCGCCTACACCTTCGGCTTCTGAATGGGAAAGTCCAGCAAAAAGCCGATGGCCTTTTTGAACAAAATTTCCGAGGCTTCCGGCAACCGCCTCCACCGCGGGACCATCTGGCTCCAACTTAAGTCGCTCCTCTGCTTCAAAAAGAGACTTCTTTAGTTCATCGGCTAGGTCGCGCGCACTTCGCCCAAGGTCATCCGAAAGACTCGCAAAAGCCACTGCATCCGTATTCGAGCGGGTGATGGCATAGCCAGTAGTATTCCTCAGACGATCCGCCAAGAGATTCGAAAAAGCTTTGTACATGGCCGAACCGAAGGAAGGATCCTCCGTCATTGCTCGTTGTAGATCCACCCCTCGCCAAACCAGAACACGCGTGTCCTCTCCCGAACGCACATCCACCGACCGGGTTTCTTCCGTCACAAAAGCCATCTCTCCAACAACTTGCCCGGGCCCCATGACCTCCAAAACCACTTGATTTCGAACATCAACAACCTCCAAACGCCCTTGTAGGATTCGATACATGTCATTGGAGCGCTCACCCCTGCGAATCAGAGTGTGGCCAGCAGGCACGTGCAGCTCAGTTGCTAGGTGAACGAGCCGGTCCCGCAGGTCTGTGGAGAGATGGTCGAATAATCGCACGTAGAGATTGAACCACATCCCGGGCCCCATTTGCAGTCAGGGGTGTTATTCGTGGACTCCTTGGAGGTAAAAGCGTGGAAGCTATCGGCCAGTTGATCCAGGAAATTCAGGGTGCAAAGAGCGAGAGGCAAAAAGAAATTTATGCGGAACTCGAAGCTTTTTGTCGCGGCGAAAATGACCAAGAAGCAAGAAGCTCGATCGAAAAACATGCTCGCGCGCAAATTCTTACCATCCAGTGGGAACTCGAAGAGATCTTAGAAAAAACCGCTCCAGCCCCACCCCCCGAAGCTGAACCAGAGGGTTCAGAAGAGCAGGTTGAGCCAGAAGCTGCACCACCACCGGATCCCAACGCGCCACTCACAGCCGCCGATGTCGAAGTGGTGTACGAGGATCCTCGAGGTCTCATTTTGCACCGCACCAAATCCGGAAACCGCTGGTTAGCCACGCAAGTTGATCCTCGAACAGGTCAGCCGCAGACCTTCGAATTGCACCCCCAAGAGATCGATCAACTCAAGGCACAACTCGCCAACTCACCCTATTGGGTGCTCGGCAAGAAGCCCGAATAGATCCACCTCTCTACACGGCTCGGTCCGTCAAGCTGTCGACAAGACCTTTTGATCGAGGATGACCCGGTCTATACTCGCTCGCGCGTATGAATAGCTGTGTCGACTAAGACCCTATTTTCGCCGGAGCAACCGGATGATCTTGAAGAAGTTTCTCTCTTTCCGCCTAGGCCTTTTCGCTGCACTTCTAGCAACGGCCCCACTACAGTCAGCGCAAGCACAGGAACAAACCGACACGGTTTTTCCAGGCAAGTTTCTCATGCAGATGCTTCCAGCTGGTCAAATCGTGGGAGACGGTTCAACGCCTGTGACCCTGTATGTCACTGCCATGGACAACATGGGCAGCCCCCTGAAAATCGCACGTCTCAAAGTGACCGCAAGCGAAGGCAAAGTCAGCGAGATCACAGATCAAGGTGATGGTCTGATCAAAATGACGTACACGCCACCTAAGGTGCGCTCCGCCGAGGAGGTGATGCTGCGCCTGAAAGGTAAAATCGACGGCGACAACCTGACCCAAGCTTGGTCACTGCAATTGGTGCCATCACTCGGCTCCAATATCGCGACAGCCATCAACCCCGCTCAGGTCATTCTTGGACAGGATCGCACGGCATCCATCAACTTCTCACTCGCAAACAATTCAGACCACGCTGGCCAACCGGAATTGAAAACCCGGGCTACAGCCGGCGCGATGAGCAACCTGACCTACTTGGGAGATGGCAAGTTTACGGCACTCTATACACCCCCAGACGTGTCCTATCCGCACACCGCCCTGATCACGGTTTCGGACAAGCGCTCCCCGACGGATAGCTACGGCTATCTCGCCGTGCCACTCGTCGGAAAAACCGACTTCCCACGGCGTAATCTCGCAGCAAATGCTTCCGTCATTCTGCGAATTTCTGGCCGAGAATTCGGTCCTTACACAACCGACGCGAACGGCAGTGTATCTATCCCTGTGATTGTCCCACCGGGTGTGGAAAAGGGAACACAAATCGTTGTCGCCAATGGCCGGACGCAAGAAACCAGTATTGACTTGAAAGTACCCGCCACCAGACGCATCGCGATGATGCCAGTACACGATGGTATTCCTGGAGACGGCATCAACAGCATCAAACTGCGCGCTGTCGTCATCGAACCCACTGGAGAACCCGACCCCACAGCGTCGGTCCGGTTTACGGCATCCTCGGGAACAATGAGCGCGGCACAACACGAGGGCAATGGAATCTACTCTGCCTCCTATGTGCCACCCGTGACCCTACATGCCACCACGGCCAGTATTTCCGTTTCGATCGATGGCGAGGCCGGCATTCAGAAAGACTCCTTCGACATCCAACTGGTCCCTGCACGACCATCCGGACTTCAACTGACGCCCGACCCAGCAAAACTTGCACCGCGCGGTGAGGGCTTCAAGCTTTTCGCGAAAATTCGGGGAGAAGATGGCGGTGGTCTTTCTGGAAGAACAATCACCTTCTTTGCGAACGGTGCACAGCTCCGAGGTTCTGTCAAAGACCTCGGAAATGGTGACTACGAAGCGGCCTTTGTGACCAACGGAAGGAGCCACGTCGATATCACAGGTACAGCAATGCCAACTGCCACGGGAAATCCCTTGCGTGGCGTAGTTGTATTCTCCTCAAAGCACCGACTACCCAACGATGGACTCTCATCCAGTTTGATCACAATCGTGGCTGTCGACGAGTTTGGATACCCAGTACCAGGGATTAAAGTCGATCTCGGCGTACTCGGGGAAATCGGAAGTCTCCCTGATACCGTCACGACCGACTCGCAAGGACTCGCACAAGTCTTCTACACTGCTGGCCGCCAAGCGGGTATCGCACATATTGTGGCCAAAGCCGGCGATTTCAGCACAGGTGCTGCCATTATCCAGGCACCCGCCGATGCATTGAGTGGGCTAATTCTTCCAACGGCCGGAAACCGGACCAACAAGGACTGGGTGTCCGCATGGTCTGGCATCGTGACCCAAACAAGGGTCGAACGAGAAGGTGCAGAAGCTCCCGACATCATCCCAACGGCCGATCCCACCCAAGTTGTAACGCTTCAAGTGAGTGCTCAACCCCAAACCGCAGCACCTGGCGGGAAGGTCACCCTGAAGGTCGACGCTCGAAACGCCGATGGCCGTGGAGTACCCGGTCAGACACTCGATGTCCTCGCCTCTCAAGGTACAGTGTCACCCCTGACAGACAATGGGGATGGAACCTACACCGCGAAACTCGCCTTAGGTCAAAACGCCAAAGGCGCGACTAAGATCGTGGTCAGCACCCAAGATGGCGCCCTCTTCACGATGATGCGCATTGCAACGGTGGAAGGTATTGCTCCCCCAGAAGAACCTGCCGAAAAGCCGGTCGAAAAACCCACCCCAACACCCACCCCAAGTCCAGCTCCGTCGGCTGTCACAAGCGGAGCAGCGGCAGGGTCGGAATCTGGCCCCTGGCTGCGCATCCGAGCCGGTGTTCTTTTCGGCCAATACAGCTATAGCCAAACCCCAGAGAACCAAACTGACAACCCGCTTTACTCGGGCACAGTGGAGCTAAATCAAGCCCCATTTAATGGTGGAGACTTTAGTGCATCGGCATGGATTCCCGAACTCCCGTGGATCGGTTTCGACGCCAGAGTGCTTGTGGGCGCCTATACAGCCGGATGGCCTGCAGCCGTCACAGGTGGCGAGGCCACGAACATTCCAGACTTCGTACCCATGGTCAACACGAGCATCGCGGGTCGTGTATTGCAGTTTTCGAATGATGGCCTCAACTTCTATGCATCTCTAAAAGCCGGCTACATGTACAGCGATTTACTTCGATACACTTGGGCCGACGCGCAACAAAGTAAGGTCAACTACAAAGACCTCGCCGCACAAGGCTTGAGTGGTGGCGCAGAGATCGGTGGTGACGCCCTTAACGGAGACTTGTTCTTCTCCGCTGCACTGACGGGTGGATTTGTCGGACTCTCACCCTACGCTTCGATAATCGACTTAGAAGTTGGCTACGTACTCATGCCCAACATCTACGGAAGCTTGAACTTCAACCAGTTTAGCCGGCGAGTCGTCATCACCGACCGCGATACGAGCATCCCTATCGGAGAACTCTCCGACAACGGCTGGAACCTGAGCGCGGGTATTGGCTTCCAGTATTAGAGCTCAGCAGCTCATCGCTTGATTTCAATCCGTTCAATCACCACATCGGTGATGGGCTTATTGCGACGGGCCGTCTTGGCGCGAGCAATCGTTTTGACGACATCCATCTGACCACAAGCTCCAAAGATGGTGTGCTTGCCATTCAAATGCGTGGGAAGACGCTTTCCTTCAGTAATAAAGAACTGCGAGCCGTTGGTGTTGGGGCCGGAGTTCGCCATCGCCAAAAGACCTTCCCGATCAAACTTCAGTCCGTTGTTGGTTTCATCCGCAAAGCGATAACCAGGACCACCCGTTCCATTACCCAAAGGGTCCCCCCCCTGAATCATGAAGCCCGGAATTACCCGGTGAAAAATGATCCCACTGTAGAGCGGTCTCTTGGTGTATGTCCGTGTTCGCGGATCGATCCAGGCATGTCCCCCCTCAGCCAAACTCACGAAATTAAGCACCGTGGTTGGCGCCTTGTCCGGGTAGAGTTCACATTCAACTTTTCCCAATGAAGTATGAAAGACGGCACTGAGTTTTCCAGACTTCTCGATATCCATGGCCTTGAAGACGGCATCCTTATCGTTAGACTTCATAAGCGCTGAAAAACGCTGTAGATCGCCTTGGAGTTCCGCATTCGATTCTCCAGATAAAGCATCGGCTTCACCTTGAGAACCAGCCTTGCCTGACCCACTGTTGGCCGCCGCTCCCTTTTTCAAAATGGCGACATTCTTCTCTAAGTTAGAGATTTTTTTCTGAAGTGTTCGCTGCTTTTCTTCAAGAGCGCTGATGCGCTTTTCGCTTTGTTCCTGTTGTTCGGAACCCGAACAAGCCACAGTAAGTGTCAGCAAAAAAATAAGTACTCGTCGCATGTTTCCCTCATTCTGTGACACCCGACCTAACCCGGCTGGATAGGGCTGCACCCCCATGCTACGTGTTGCATCACTGGAGACAGAAATGGACCTCATCACCGCATTCCTCAACACCCCGCTCTACAGTCCCAACACCAACAGCCATGTTCCCGCTGGGACGGTGTGCATCTCTGGAACCCTTGTCCACCAGGAAAACGGTGGCGTCCAAATCCAGGCTACAACCTACCGCAACCTTCGCGGCCAGGAATTGGAAGGCGCACCTCAAAAGCTCTTCCTACCCATGCACAAAATCGATCACATCGCCTTTGGTGAATAGGCACGGAAAACATGCGTGCGCCATAGTCCAACTGAGAGAATCATGAGGGCGATCAGCACAAGTACCGGATGCAACCCACCATAGACGACCGTCTTGCCGGCCATCTGTACGAGGAGTCCTAAAACTCCCGCAAGCAGAGCGTATGCCCCCAAAGTCAGTGCGGTTGAGACGCCCATCAACACGAGGCTTACAGTCAAAAACGCGGGTAATAAAGGGCTTACCCAACGCCAAGCCATCCACCCTGTAGCGTCACTGTGTGGATGACCAGACAGATGACTCAAAGCCGCCATTGATGGCTCGGGAGAAGCCAAGAACGACAGATGTGCGTCTTTCTCGTGTTCCTTCAAGGATCGTACTTCGACGAAATTGCCAGCGTCCGGATTGAGACTCAAAATCTCAATTTTTCCGTCTTCCTGCACGCTAGAACGCGTGATGCGCCCTTCGATAATCGCCCAATGACGCTCACCAACCTCGGCTTGTCGCTGACTCAACACCTGCTCAGTGAGCGCAGAAAACACCACACTCCAAAACATGGTGCAGACGAAAACACAAAGAAGTAACGTGCGCAAGGAGACCCCCGCGGCTTGCACGCTAGTCCAACTTGCCCGACGAAATCTGACCCACCACACCACAACCCCCAAAGCAAAAACGGAAGGAAGCAAGTCACGAAACAGCACTGGAACCCGGATCGCAAGCTGTTCCAAATACGCAGCGGATGTGCCGTCGGATGGGAGACCTCGTGCTTGCTCTACCCCCTCAACAAGCACAATCAGGCCCAGCACACCAGCCACGGAAATCAGAAAAACCAACGACAATCGGCGCATCACCCAAAAAACCGCTGTCATGCGTCCTCCCACTTGGTCCAGATCCAACCCAACAACAAGCACGTGATCGCGCACGGCAACCACGCCGCCACAAAAGGCCCCAAAACACCCACCTGATGATCACAGATCCGAATCACAACCCAAGCGCCCAACCAAACTGCACAGGCCACCGATGTCTGGGACCGTAAAACAAGAGGAAGACTTATCAGTAGCAAGAAAAAACTCGTCAGTGGCCAACTCAACATCTTGAGGTGTTCTGCTCGCTCACGAGGCAGATGACCCAACTCCCCAGTCGTTCTCCCCACCCCCGGTAAAGCAATGGCCATTTTTGAAAACGTAAAACGACTTTTGTGTTCTCCCATGTGCTCCAGACGTCCATCTTCCAGAATCAGTTCATAGGATTGCTTGTTCAAAAATGCGCTTTTTGCGTAGCCAATCGCTGGGGGTGACTGAAGTTCAAAAACCACCCCATCCACTTGCTCAGCACGCGAGTTGGCCAAGGGAAGAAGAGAAAACCCATCGAGCGAAACCGCTTTCCCAGCAACGGGTGTAGCACCTTCCCAAAGCGCATCAGCCCGAAGGGCGTCACCTGCATCACGAAGACACAGACCGACCAGAAGGGTCGCCAGCGCAACGAGCATGGAAAAAACTCCGACTCCCCGCAGTAAAAAGCGACCACCACGACCCGAGACTCTCAGAGCGAGCCAACCCCGCTCTTTTCGAAAAGCACTTCCCCATGCCGCCAACGCTACAAAGGCAGAAATCGGCAAAAGGTGGTGTATCAGACCCGGCAGCCCCCCCAAAACGATCCAAAAAAAAGCATTTGGCGTGACTGAGAAAGCCGAGCGCTCCAACTCAGAGAGGAGCATCCCTGTACCGCCCAGAACAATCAGCAACAGGAAGATCCAGGACGCACTCCAACAAAGCCGCCGGAAAAGATGGACCGTTAACGAAGAAAACACCATCCCATCATGCCCTAAATACGTATGCTAAGCGATTGACCGAGCCTCGTTCATCGACTATGTAGCTTGCTGCTAGCCGGGGTAGGGAAAGAATTCAGGAGAGGTTGTGGAAGAATTCAAAGTCGGTGAGAAAGCTGTCTACCCCGCACACGGTGTCGGCGTCATTCAAGATATTGAAACCATGGAATTCGAGGGCGAAGAACTCACCTTCTATCTGCTCAAAATTCTCGACAATGCAATGTCCATTAAGGTGCCCGTTCAAAATGCGGAAACCATTGGCATGCGCAACATCATTCCAGCAGAGGCTGTCGAGGGAGTGTACGAGGTTCTTCGGGATCGCGACACGCCACCAGACAACCAGACTTGGAACCGCCGCTATCGCGAATACATGAATAAAATCAAAACCGGCGACCCCATTGAAGTTGCCAAGGTGCTTCGCGATTTAGCCATCATGAAGATGGAAAAAAACCTCTCTTTTGGTGAGAAAAAAATGTACGACCAAGCCCGCGGCTTGCTGGTACAAGAAATCTCATGCGCAAAAGACGTCGAAGAATCCGTGATCGACAAAGAGCTCGACGCTCTATTCAAACCCAAAGCGTCTCCTAAGTCCGACGCCGAGTAGCGCGAGAGAATGAGCATGGCCACGCCCATCCAGCTCTACAACAGTCTTACCAACCAGCTTGAGCCTCTCCAGACGCGAGAAGAGGGCAAAGTAGGCATGTATGTCTGCGGGATGACCGTCTATGACTACTGTCATATCGGACATGCTCGGGCCATGCTGACATTCGATATGATCGTGCGTCATCTGCGACATCGGGGTTTTGAAGTGACCTATGTCCGCAACCATACCGATGTGGACGACAAAATCATCGCTCGAGCCAATGAACGAGGTGAAGACCCACTCGATTTGGCGCAGTTCTTCATTGATCAACTCGACCAAGATCTCGAATCTTTGGGCACAATCAAACCCGATTTTGAACCTCGAGTCAGTGGCCATATCGAAAACATTATCGCGATGACTCAAACCTTGATTGATCGAGGCCATGCATACGCAGTAAACGGCAGCGTCTACTTCGCGGTGGATAGTTTTCCAGATTACGGCAAACTTTCCGGAAAGCGCCTCAAAGACTTGATTGCTGGAGAACGAGTCGCCGTCGATCCGGACAAAAAGTCCCCTGCAGATTTTGCTTTATGGAAGGCAGCCAAGCCTGGTGAGTGCTTCTGGAAATCACCATGGGGCGCTGGTCGACCTGGCTGGCACATCGAATGCTCAGTGATGAGCAATCATCACCTGGGATGTGACTTTGATATTCACGGCGGTGGAATCGACCTCATCTTCCCACATCACGAGAACGAAATTGCCCAGTCCGAATGCGCGACTGGCGGGGGCTTTGCGCGCTATTGGCTTCACAATGGGCATTTGACTTTCGGTACCGAGAAAATGTCCAAATCATTGGGCAACATTATTCGCATTCGGGACATCGTGGAACAGGTACCCGCTGAAGCGCTACGCTTGCTGTATTTCGAAGCGCATTACCGCTCACCACTGCCTTATTCTACTGAGAAACTGGCCAATTGCTCCGTAGCGGGACTCAATCGGCTCTACCAAGCAAAGGAGGCCGCTCTGTCGATCATTGCATCCGACAAAAGTGGCTGTTCCGGTGCACAACTGGCATCCGATCTTGGTGGGGATTGTGCAGCATACTGGGACTTTGTGCAGAGCTTCACAGATCGCTTCAATGCGGCGATGGACAACGACTTTAACAGTGCAAAAGTCGTCGGCTCCCTCTATGAACTTGTACGCTACGTAAACCACTTGGCCGCCCAAAAAGCCGTGCGTAAACGCGGTGGGCAACTACTCCAGCCAGCCCTGGACGCCTTTGCTCTCTGCGACAAGGTGCTCGGCATCGGCGGTTCCGATCCAGCTGTATTCTTCGAAGCCTTACGCACCCAGCGCATGGCCGCACAAGGAACGGATCCGGAAGATGTGGAAGAACTCTTGCGGCAGCGTACAGAGGCCCGTTCCGCCAAAGACTGGGCTGCAGCCGATCGGATCCGTGACGAACTATGCAAGCTTCAAGTCGATGTCATGGACCGACCCGACGGTAGCACTTGGCGAGCACGTATCGATTGAGGTACTCAGCGCACCTCAATCCGTGTGCAGGTTGTTTGCTTCTCGTCTTCCTTGCCCGGGCAGCTTGTCTTCCTGACCATTGAGACGGTGTGCGTGCCTATCTCACCCGCAGGATGGGCTGTCGTCCAATTCACGACGCTTTTCTTACCAAGCGTTGCCGTTGCAGCAATTTTGCCCTCTGCAACAACGCGTGCATCCACTGCGAAGTCCATGCTGTATGTACAACCATCCTGGGCCTCGATACCTTCGCCTTTGAAAGGGAAAAACCCATAATGGACCGTGTCTTCGGGCGAGAATGTACAAGAATCACCCCAATAGCAATGGGCCGGTTCTTTATCGAGAGTTGTCGGGAAGGTGGAGTCGGTACGAGAAAGAAGTGACCACGACTCGCAGTCCTCCCAAAACAACTGCTCACTTGCCGGAGCGCGTTGAAAATCCGTGTTGCCGACCTCTTCGGTACGAGGTCCCACCCAAGCTCCATTAAAGAAGAGGAAATGGTGATCCAGAACATTCAAGCTCGTGTCAGATGAACCCGTTCTATAGATAAAGAGTTCGTAATAGAGCGGAGTACTTCCGGATTTGTAGCGGCTGTTGTACTCATTCCATTGTTTTTTGTACTTCTTCTTATTCTTGCTCAAATCTTCCCATTCAGCCTTGGCCTCTTTAAGCCCCTCTTCAATGACTGAATCTGGCGTATGCGGAACCTTGGACTTGATCATGGCTGCATCGCAGTCTTTTCCTTGGCTCACCATCGAAGCAAAGATGTTCTTCACCACATGGATGTCGCCGATCTGACCACACTTTACGTGGCCGTTGGGGAGCATCTCACATTGGTAATCGTAGAGTTCACCGTAGAGTCCAACATTGTATTTGGCCCGAATCGCCTCGCCTTCCTTATAGAAATGAAGACGCGCTTCTTTTTCCTGGCCAAAAGAAGAATAGCCGTACACCCAGTCGGTATCGACCAGCGACATCGGCCACTGAACTTTCTCACCGGAACCATCCCCAGAAGCTTCTTCGCCGCCACCACATGCGGTCGCAGCAAGCATGATCACACAACAAACCAAACGATAAAAATAGGGCAGAGGCATTCAAACTCCAATTGCTTTTGACATAGGACCCTATCCGGCTGAACACCACGAGCAAGGCAGGTTAGACATCAGGCCTACGCGAGGTGCAAGAATGAGAATCGACTCACGCCAGATAGAAGACTGCCGCCCAATCCACTTCGAGACCGCTGTCAATCGCTATGCAGCGGGCAGTTGCATCATCGAAATGGGACACACACGGGTCCACTGTACAGCCTCGTTGACCGATGAGCTTCCGCGCTGGCGCAGAGACTCCGGCAAGGGCTGGATCACCGCCGAATACCGGATGCTTCCGCATGCCACTCATGACCGAGGACGTCGAGAAGGCAGCTCACTCAAGGGCCGCACAGCAGAAATCCAACGCCTGATCGGACGAAGCCTACGCGCCTCCATCGACTTTGATGCCCTCGGCCCATGGAGCCTCACCATTGATTGCGACGTACTCCAGGCCGATGGTGGGACACGGACCGCATCTATCAATGGTGGCTATGTGGCCATGGTGATGGCTCTTCAAGGCCTTGTCGAGACAGGCAAACTCCCCAAACTGCCACTCCTCCACAGCGTGGGCGCAGTATCCCTCGGTATCGTCAATGGACAGGCACTAGTTGATCTCTGCTACGAAGAAGACTTCGCGGCTGAGGTGGACTTGAATCTTGTGATGACCGGGGATGGACGCCTCATTGAAGTCCAAGGTACTGCTGAAGAAGCACCCTACAGCATCGACCAACTTCATGAAATGCTCTCTTTGGGCAAAGAAGCCATCCAAGAGATCACCACATTACAGAACAACATTCTCGGTCTACACCAATGAATGTCTTGGTGCTCGCGTCCAACAACGCCCACAAGATTATCGAAATCGAACGCGTCTTATCGCCGCTTGGCTTTCAACTCAGGCCCCTACGGGATTTCCCGGAAATTCCCGACCCGCCCGAGACAGGAGAAACCTTCGAGGCCAACGCTCTCCAAAAGGCCGAATTTGTCTTCCAACACACTGGGCTGCTCACACTCGCTGACGACAGCGGCCTCGAGGTCGATGCTCTCAACGGAGCTCCTGGAGTCTACTCAAAGCGCTACACACCTGAGGCCATTGCCGAGACCAACAACGCAAAGCTTTTGACGGAACTCAGCGGTATCCAAAATCGTCGTGCGCGCTTTGTCTGCGCACTCGCGCTTGTCGGAGAGGACCGAAACGCCGTCTGGCGTGGATGTGTGGAGGGCTCAATCGCGAACGAACTTCGAGGAAACCAAGGTTTTGGCTATGACCCACTCTTCTTACCCGACGAAAGACCTGGGAGAAGCATGGCGGAACTCAGCGGCGAAGAAAAAGACGCCATCTCTCACCGCGGAAAAGCACTCATTTCCCTACCAAAAGAACTCAGCAGGTTTCATTAGTCATCCAGAAGCAGTGCCTTCTCTCTACGCATTCGCCACACGGCCAACACAAGCGTGAGTAGACCAACAATTATTATGAGTACTTCTGTCGCCCGAGCTTGGGCCAACGGATCGCCCTTTGTACTCGGCAACAAACTGGTCATAAATGGGAATACGACCACTTCCCCATTGGGACGTGGATTGTAGAAATGAAGAATCCCCGCCACGGCAAAGAAGAAAGCCGGCGTCACGAAACGCATCAGAACTTCAGTCCTGCGCGAACACGGCCGGTGTAAATCACCCCAGGCACGGTGTAGAACTCAAGCGCTAAAGCCAAGGCGTCATGGAAATCAGCCTCCGTTCCCACGGAAAAGGCAGGGCCAAAGTATGGACTCGTATTGTTGACCATCACACCGGTATCATCCACATAGAAGATGGTCGAAATATCTAAAATCCCGCCGGATAGATACGGCGTCCAAGCCCCATAGTTGCGCCCAAGCATGAAATCCAGACCAAAAGTTGAAGCCAAATAGAAGTCCTCTAAGTCTTCATCTTCTTCATTGAGCTTTGTGGCGATATCCCCAATCGTTTTGAGCAGACTCGCATGAAAGCGTGCTCCCAACTGGAGACCTGCCATTTCTCGACCCACACCGAATTCAAACCCCATCAACACATTTCGGGTACCCGCAAACGGCACGGGCGGTACATAGGCAGCACTGCCATACAAACGCCAACCTGCCAGCTCGGGGAAGGCAAAAGTCAGATGCGGCCGCGGAACGATCGGGGATTTGTTGGTGTCTTCTGTTTTCCCACCATCGCCGGTTTCCAGATCCTGCCAAACAATTCTCTGCTCGCAAGACAGAGGGGGCATCACCAATACGTCCAATCCTACTGTCCCATGTCCGGGCTCTCCACCCAGCGGTCCATGCAGAGGTGACATCGTGGTCGCTGCAGCAAAGAAATTGAGCATGTGGTTTTGTTGTTCAACATCCGAGAGTTTCTGGCGGGCACCAAAACAAGGATTGTCCTCAGTCAAAGGCTCCGCGAAGCTAAGGTTTGTCCCGAAAAACAACACTGCCAAGAATACGCGTTTCATTCTCCACCCCCCTGGGTGTCACCCGAATCTGCTGGATCACCGGTGTCGTCACATCCACATGGATCCGCTCCACTATCAATCCACGACTTGACCACTTCAGCATGAGCCTCATTGACCGGGCCGCCTAAAGGCATCGAACTCATGCCACTCGGTTGAGTGCCCGCCATCATGGTGTAGAGGAGGGAGTTTTCGGCGTCTCCCGGAACAACCAACGTCTGTGTTGCATCCGACGAGGAAGACACATCGATAAGATTTACATAGGCATCCTGCTCGAGATCCAAAGCACCCAAAGGACTCTCTCCAGAATGACAAGCCGTGCACTCATCCTCAAAGATCGCCTGCACGGCGCAAAAGTCACTGCCCGTGATCACGCTGCCTCCGCCTCCACCTTTGAACTGAGTGTCATCACACCCCAAAAACACCACACCGAGCACTAGGCCCGTCCAAATCTTCATGACGCCTCCAGCAGTTGGAGGCTTATTCTACATCCTGCAGCAAAAAGGCCACCATTAGATGCTTTCGATTCAATACACTCGCTCAGACATGGCTTTCTTCATCCGCCAGTTTTTCTTGCCCACATAGGGCCGCTTTAGCGGGTCTCGCTGGTACAGATCGTAGGCTTTCTGACGCAGTTCACAGGCTCTTTTGGCTTCATTCGGATGGGTTTGTTTTAGTCCATCCAGCTCAGCTTTGATCGTGTCCAGAATATTTTCAGGGGCCTTTCTACGCGGCACACCCGGCTTGCCCAATCGGTTCTCCCACACAGCAACAGACTGAAAAACCGAGTAGCCAACCTCATGCAAGAGATCAGCGCCGATGTCGTCTGCTTCCGCTTCAAGCACACTGGAATAAGGTGAACGGGCCATTCTCAATAGAAATTCGGTCCCCTGGTCTTTCTCTGGCAAACCCAGCGCACGCACCCAATTGAGTACAGCGACCGGATGACCCAAATCCACATGAGCGATCTCATGACCCACGATGGTGGCGAGTTGTGCTTCATTCGAGATCCAGGAGTCTAAGAAGGCGTCAGTGAAGAGAATATGACCTCCAGGCAGGGCGAATGCATTCTCAATTGAGGCCCCCTCTAAGACATAAAAACGATAGGAAATCTCCTTGCGTTTTACATGTTCCAACATCGGTTTGGCCACAGCCGCCAAATAGTCGACCATCTGACCAGAACGGCGCAAACGTCCACCAAAGCGCATCGGGGCCTCCTCGATGGCATTGGCTCCTATTCGCGACTCTTCTTCCGCGGAAACCAAATTGTACTCCCGTAAATGCTGATCGAGTTCGAGCCCCAAATCTTTCAACAAATCGATATATCGATCGTGCTCACTACAATCCTCTCGCGCTGTGGAGTAGCCATAGTCATCCGCTGACTCCACGTCTCGAGCACGTATTGCACTCTTCGATTTCGGTTTTTCAGAAGATGAAGAAGAGCGCTTGGTGGACTTTTTTGATGCATGAGAAGACCGTTGACGCGGCCCCTCATCTAAGTCGTCCGACGGCCACAGAAAGACAACAAGGCACGCCAGCGTCCCGAAAAAAGCAACGAAGTGTTTCCAATTCATGTTCGTTCTCCGCTACACATCTGACAATTCCTCATCGCTGGGTGGCTTGGAGCCGGAAAAAACAAATCACCAAGCAAATTGCCGTCCAGACCAAAAGAAAATTGGGTCCTGCCCATTGACTTGCCTCTGGAAAACCAATCGCGACGGGATCAGGCGCCGCCCCCTGGCTCGCAGCTCTTCCTTGCAATCGATATGCAGCCTCTCCAGGAAAGGCGGTGGAATACTCCAAGCGACAGATGGCTTCAAAAGCCCATCTCAGTGGAACAAAATCCGTGATTTGCTGCTGACCCTCGGACATGCTGTTGTAGCGACGCAGAAAGCCTGAAAACAACAACTGCGGCAACAGGAGAATCGGGACAAAAGTGATTGCTGTCACTTCAGATGGGGAGATTGCTGAAATCAACAAACCGGACGCAACACCCGCAGCAGCAGTCAAAATCAGCACAGACCAGACGTTCAAAAAGTGGCCTTGATCTACACCCAACATCTTCCAGGCAATGGCCATCAACACGAAGGTCTGTACGATAGTCATGGCGACCTGCAGTACAAAAGTGGCACTCAAGTAGGCAAATGGCGAAAGACCTGACCGACATTCGCGTCGGAAAACCGGTCGGTCTGCTACAAACTCCCGGGCAACGTTCTGACAACCCATCCAAAAAGCAGCCAAGCCCAGTATGAACAAGGCGGGTAAGACGCCACCGGGCTCCTGCGCGGAAGCGACGGCTTTATCCTTGAACAGGATTCCCAGCAGAATTCCAATCAATACCGGAAGCGCCAACTGAATCTTGATGGCCATCTTGTCACGCGACTTTCGGCGATAGTACCTCAGCATCAGATTCTTGATTTGATCCACACCCTGTCTCGGCGAGCTCTTGGCCTGAGCAGGCGGCACGATATCGACCTCTGCTGTTCTGCGCTGAACAACAAACCGCCGGTAATGCGAGCTCTCCAAATAGTCTTTCTGCCAAGCATCGGCGCTGCGAAAATGTTTGGAATCCAGTGGATCCAGCACATCGATTGCATAGTCCGACGGGTTGATTCCCGGACGCATCTTCAGCGTGGTTTTCGAAGAAAAATACTCCGCAGAATCAGGATTGGCGGGGCCGTAATACGCGAGTTTTCCCCCTTTTGAAAGCAACAATAGCTGGTCAAAGCACTCAAAAGCCTCGATCCGTGGCTGATGGACTGTGGCAATGATTGTTTTTCCTGAATCCGCCAACTCCCGCAGGACCTGCATGACCTCCAGCGTAGAGGTGGAATCCAAACCAGAGGTCGGTTCATCCAAGAATAAGAGCGGTGGCTCAGTGATCAACTCCAAGGCGATATTGACGCGCTTGCGTTGACCACCAGAAATACCGCGTTTGGCAGCGCCACCAATCAGACTGTCGCGAATCTTCCAAAGACCCATCCGCTCGAGAAGACGTTCCACATGCTGTTCGATGGCATGACGAGGCAAATCAGCAGGCAATCGCAGCATTGCCGCATGAAAAAGCACCTCATACACCGTGAGATCGCGATGCATGATGTCTTCCTGAGGCACATACCCAATGCGAGGCCTCAATCCCTCCAAATTGTCATGCAAGTGAATGCCATTGACGAGTACCTGCCCATCACTCGGCCGCTTTTGTCCCGTCAAAATCTCAAGAAGGGTAGTCTTACCAGCACCTGATGGTCCCATTAGGGCGACCAATTCGCCGGGATAAATACTGATCCCGACATTGTCCAAAATGACCTTCCCAGACTCCAGCCGGCGGGTCAAATCAACGCCATCTAAACGAATCTCTCCCTGGTGTCGTTTGGGGGCAGACACCTTTTCCTGGTCGAGATTGATTTGAATGCTGCCGAGGAACAACTGATCCTTTGCACCAATCACAGCTCGTTTCGTTCGGACACCATTGACGAATACGCCATTCGAACTTCGGAGGTCCTCTACCTCCCAACGACCACCCTGACTGGTAATCCGCGCATGCCTCCAAGAAATCTGAGGCGCATCCACCACCACATCACATGTCGGATCGCGCCCAATAAGCACCTCACCCGCCGCCGGGATCGTTGCGCTTGTCTTTTGAGCTGCAAATTGAGAGGAAGTACCCGTGAGTTCCTGGTGCCAATTTTCAATGGTCGCCGGTGGGACACGGAAGGAGCCCAATTGCAGTGTTTTGTCTTTAAGTGACACCCAGACATGGGACTGCAGGCGCTGTTGATCTAAAAAGGTCCCATTGGAACTCTCAAGGTCCCGAATCATCAAAACGCCGCTATCCGCACGGACCTCAAGATGTTGACCACTGACCATGGGATAGGGCAGACAAAACGAACCCGAACCTGCTCGTCCCACTACGACCGGCCCCCCCACCACATCCACAAGTTTTGTCTGGCCGACCTCAGCGGTCGCCAGGGACGTACTCTGTACCAAGCGTTCAATCGTGCTGGCATATTTGCCCAGGTGCAAAACGGTGTTCCCGGCCAACTCCTCTTTCTGAATTCGGCGACCTGCAACAAAGGTCCCGTACGTACTCGCTAAATCCTCAACTAAGAAGATTCCAGGGCGTTGCCCTGCTGAAATCTGTAGATGGTTCGCCGAAACACTGGCTTCCGTCAAAACCACATCGCAATCAGGGGAGCGACCCACCTGGATCGGCTTGGTGCCTGAGGAGGAACCGAGACTTGCACCACACTGAAGGCAGAAGCGATTTCCCGCCGCAGACCGTGCCTGACACGACGGGCAAATCATCGGTTCACACCATATTGCACTGTGGAAAAAACACGCCCGTTTTGCCTACAACAATCGAAGCGTCGACTCGAAGACAGAACCGCGCAACGCGCTTGCTGTCGATAGATCTGTGTCGAACACATCAAAGCACTGCCTCCGGAGTGGTGACACTACCAGATCCCATCGAGACACTACAAGCGCAGGAACCAAGTGGATTTCAGCGAATTGTGAGGGCTCCGTACTTTGAATCCAAGTTCACAAGGCATGCAGGCAGAGAAGACGACGAAGGTGCGCAAGTAGACACACCGGCTCCGACCGCATGGACAATAAAACGATTATTATTGATGGTTTAGTTCGAAACTTTTTGATCCAAAAAAAACGCTTGGTGGACTTTAATCCAGAAAAGATGAAGCAGCCTTTATACTCAAGGCATGCTTTTTTCTCTCCTGATACTCCTCACTGCGTGTTCTTCCGACAATATCGATTCGCCCGTCGGGCCCGTCGATGAGCAAATACTGGACAGTATGTCCCTCGAGAGCATGCAAGAACATGTAGAGATTCTGGCCAGTGATGCCATGGCTGGCCGTATTCCCGGTTCACCAGGGCACCTCGCAGCCAAGGACTACATTTTAGGTCAAATGGAATCAATCGGACTGATTCCAATCGGCGAAGATGGGTTTGAATACCGCTATCCGAACGAACCCCGCTATGACCGCTACATGCTCGATGAATCCGGGACGGTCCAACCCCAAAGCACAGAGATTGGCTACGATCTTGTCGGGCTCGTTCCAGGAAGCGACCCCGAACTATCGGATGAATATCTAGTTGTAATGGCGCACTATGATCACCTCGGCGTTACCGAGGAAGGCGATCCTTACAATGGCGCATTCGACAACGCCACCGCCGTAGCAATGGGGCTTGAGATGGCTCGCGTCATGCTGGATGAAGAGGCCGCACCAGGTCGAAGTGTGGTGTTCTTATTCACCGATGATGAGGAGTATGGATTGGTAGGATCTCGCGAGTGGATTGGTGCGAGCACTGTTCCCCAAGAAGACATCATCTTTGGTGTGTCTGTAGATCCTCTCGGACGCGGAATACTGCCGGACTACAAACCGATTGTTCTCATGGGCTTAGATAGAAGTCCCCAGTTGAGAGCACGCTGGGAACAGGTCGCGGAATTCTCAGAAGAACCCGTCGTATTCGTTCATCGCGACGCCGTGCCTGTGTTTTCGAGCGATCAAGATCCCTGGTATGAACTCGAGGACCCTATTCCAGCTGTATGGTTCACAAACCCTGGAATGAGCTTTTACCACACCCCCAACGACGACCCGATCACAGTTGACTACGGCATGATGCGGGCCTCCTCCCGGCACCTCCTCGAAGTCCTGACAGACCTTGGAGGAGACAGTGAGCGTTACGAATTTACAGGTCCAGGCCCCAAAGATGGAAGCATGGCCGCGGATGCAGGCGAGCTTTTACAGGGCGTGATGGCATCCGCTTACCTCACCAATGACGAACGCTCACAGGCCCAGTTTCTTCTGGATCAAATGCAAGTAGCGATCGACGCAGATAGCGTCGAAGCCCTTGAGAGTTGGGAAGGACTCTTCTTCGCAGCGGCCTATTTCTTATTGATTGAACTGCCCGTCAATCACCCTGGCGACGTGCCGCCGCCCTGGCCCCAATAAGAGCCAGCTAAACCTGCTCGCAGAATCAGCGAATCAATAGCTTCGAGCTTCCCGACGACCTTCATTCACAGCCGCAGAAGCCGAGTGAGGGACATTAAATTTCAGATTCTCATACATCAAATCAAAGCCATTGATATCTAGCCCACTCCCAATGAACGTGTATCCATTGTGGCCAAGATGCCTCAAGACTGTGTCCTTTTTTGATCCCAAATGAAGATGCTCAAATGAGAGTCGGAAGATGTTGAGTCCCCTCCATTGAATGTCGAGAAGAATTTCCGCATCAAGCCCCTCAATATCCACCGCAAAAATCGACACGTGTGAACTGCCAATGAAGCGCTCAATAAATTGATTGATGGAGATAATCGGGATCTCTACCGACTTGATGGTGCCACTTGGATAGTGTTTTTCCACATGAGACTTCTTTATGGAGAACACCTGAAAGCAGGGCGCATCTTCTTCAGCATAGTAGAAAGTCGCTCGACCATTCGGCGTAAGATGTGACTGGGGACACACACCCATCTGCACAATTTCTGCTTGCGGATAGTCTTTCCAACATCGCTTGAGAGCTTCAATATTGAATGGGTTGGGTTCAACGAGCACAATCCTGGAGACTTGCCCGGGGTGTCGTCTCTTCACAAACTCCGTGAACCCATCCCTGAAATTCGCTCTAGCATCTTGGTCGCCAGCTCCGGCACCGATTTGAATATAGGTTTCCATGCGACTCTAAATCTCCAGACGGTCTTTGCGTTTCACAGAGACACCCCACCGGGAAGAAAACCCAAGAAGCTTCTGTGTCTTGTACCTGTCGCATCGGATGATTCGGTCAGACAATTAAGCAAAATTATCCGGTTTCCACCTGCAAAACCAAAAAACCCCCCAACCAAATAGTGGTGGAGGGTTTTTGATGGTCGGGGAGACAGGATTCGAACCTGCGACATCCTGGTCCCAAACCAGGCGCGCTACCAGGCTGCGCTACTCCCCGTGCCGGGGCCTTTTAGCACGTTGTGACAGATCTGGGGAGAATTCAGTGCTTAAGCTTCCAGACAACCAAATTGTCCGATTCGATCGAAGGATCCCCCAACTCGGCCACCAGGTTCCTACGAAAAACGGTCGGGCTCTGCATTTTTCCACGACTGGAAAGCAAATTTTTACTCGCCAACTGCCCGGCAGAAGGAATTCGATCCAGATGCAGAAACACAGCACCGAAACCTTCCTCTACAAGACGATTTTCAAGATCAAACAAACCACTCTCGCGCTGTAGAATCCGACGGTCAACCCGGCGGATCGTCCGAGTAATACTCACAAGTTCTGGCAAGATCTCCAGAACACTGTCATCGGTCAAGTTGTTTTCTGCGACCGGATGACCATGAGAAAGCTGCCAGAGTAAGAAGGGCCAAACAGCCGTTCCATGAACGCTTGGGTGTTCATTGTCCATTGGCAATTGAAGTAAAGCCAACTCCGGAGACAACTCCAATTCAGAAAGCGCTTGCCGGAATTCTTTCGAAGGCGAAAGAGAATAAGAATTTCGCCGACTCTCCTCCACTGCAAAGGGCACATAGCCCGTAGCGATCACCGTCTCGAACAACAAAACCACAGGTAGAACGAAGACCAAAACCCGTGCTTTGGATGGCGTCATGCGCCCCACCATAATCGCCACGAAAATTCCGATCTGTAATGCTAAAACCCCAGAGAGCTTTCCCCAAAAGGACACGTCATACAATGCGGGAAAAAGCACAGCTAAATAATGCACTGGCAACCATACCGGCTGACCAAAAACCTCTACAGGTGTTCCACGAAAGACCAGTTGATGCCCCATCATCATCAACGCTACAAACCCTATCAACAGACCCCACACTTGCAGAGAAGAGGACTCTGAAGCGCGAACACCACTCCGCCGAATCCAAACCACCACGACGATTAGAAACCCCGACGTCCATGCCCCCAAAAACGGATCAATCGCTTGGCTCATCTCCGCATGTCCATTGTTCAGATACGGCAACATCTGCTGCAACTCGAAGCCCTTAGAGTGCACTTCAATCTCACCGGAAACCCGATTCACCGACTCCACAAGGTGTTGTGACTGCAATACATCGGTGTCGCTAATCCCAGAAGGACGTCCTACTGCAGATCCGTAGGATTGCATCGCTTGAATCAACGGCAACAGAGCGGCGAGGACAATCCCGGCCGCAATGCTGGCAACAGCCAGTACACGAACTCGAACGACCCTAATCTCGTCCGTGCTGTCCGAAACCGAAAACAACCGATGTAGTACAAATATCCCGGAACACAACCACAAGATGACAGTCATGTACCAGCCCGCATAGCAAGTCGCGACACCTGACAAACCCGCTGCTAGCACAGGCCAAAGTAGCTGCTTTCTTCTCACACCTGCCGCAGCCCGCTTCATCGTGACATCTAGGGCCACATAATGAAAAGCCATCCAGCCTACGGGATATTTCTCGGTATACCCTGATGAAATCAAGCCCAACAACGGGGGTGTAAAGCACAGAATCGCTGCAGCGACTATCCCTGAAGATCGTGTTCCACCAAAATACCGACCCGCACAATAGGCCCCCCCTGCAGCTAATGCCAAGTTGCACAACACTACCGAGTGGGCTGCCCAAATTGCACCCTGTGGACCACCACCAGCCAAGTAATAGGCGGGAAGGCCCCAAATCGTATTGATTGGGTCCATCAACACCCACTGCAGGCCCGCCGGATAATTGATGTCACTCAAATAGAAGTGGAAAGGCCCATCAGAAAAAAAATGTTCACAGGCTTGAGCCAAGAGCCACAGGTGTCCTGGTGCCTCCGACAAGGCCGAGCCCGGGGCCTCGCCACGTACAACGGCCTCGCCCACGCAGAAAAAAGACGCGAGAAACCAAATCAGAAAAACCAAATAAAAAGCATGCTTTTCGGTGAAATCACTGCTTTTTTCTTGCACACCAGAACGCATCAGAAAACATATCCACAGGCACAAAGCCTAACCCAAGCTTCCATACGAAAACAGCACATGGATCGAACTAGAAGCCAGTTCAGGTAAAGCAAGTCAAGTCTGGGGTACTGGCATCCGAAGCAGATCGTAGCTAAAGAACGATCCGCCTTGTGGAGCAACTATGTCGGCGAAAAGCCAACCACCAGAATGGCCCGGTGGGTCGATTCCCAACTTCCTCGTCAGTGACGACGGCGCGCG
>Ga0163179_10000776_pt1 | contig 22770 bp, 19 predicted proteins | sample AtlANTMetagenome_FD_109643 | JGI IMG/M metagenome (GOLD analysis project Ga0163179, IMG submission 109643) | Marine eukaryotic phytoplankton communities from the Atlantic Ocean - Atlantic ANT 2 Metagenome | ecosystem: Environmental > Aquatic > Marine > Oceanic | place: North Atlantic Ocean...
CTCTGAACCTAAGTTAGCAACTAGTGAAGACATTAATGCTTGGTTATAAGCATTAGAAGATGATCTAACAAGTAACCTTCCCCTCCACTTTTCATTTGCTAAATCTTCATAAGTTGATAAATCATCCTTGCTAACCCTTTCATTACTGTAAACTACAACCCTTGATCTATATGTTACGGGAACCCAGTAGCCATTTTTATCCAAAAGTTGAGAATCAATATTTTCAAAAACAGACTTCTCTTCAAACTTTTGAAAAAGCCCCATATCACCAGCTTGCCATAATTTTCCAACATCAACTGTTATAAACAAATCAGCTTTTGAGTTATCACCTTCATTTTTCATTCTTTGAATCAATTCATCAGCATTAGCTTTAGTAACGTTAACTTTAATTCCAGTCATTTTTTCAAAATTTTTATATTGAATTTTATCAGAATCATAATGACGTTGACTGTAAATATTAATTTCTTTTGATTTATTGTTGTTTGGCATACAACTTGCCATCAACAATGTAATTAGGATGTATATAAAATTTCTCATTTTTAATTTTTTCTCTGACGAAAGTAATTTAAACTTTATTAAAAAAAAAATTATTTTTATTTAGACTAATTCTAAATAAATATCTATATTCGCTGCAAAATCTAAAAAAAATGAAAAATTACAATTCAATATTAAAGGTGTGTTTAGTAATGTTTCTGTCTTCTTTATTCGTCTCATGTGACAATGATGATGATGACAATATGATTGACGTTGTTGCTCCTGCAACTTATGAGTTTTTAAGAGATGGCGTTTCGACAGTTTCGTTTTCAGGACAAACAACTCGTTTAAATCAAGTTGATGCTATCTATAATGCTTTAAATTCTAAAGCAGATGATGGCTCAGGTGCTCAAAAGTTTTATACTGAAGCTGAAATAGATGCAATGTTTGCTGATGGTGCTGGCTTCATGGATGCTTCACTTAATGGTACTGGGAAGAAAGTAAGAAGTAAAACATCAGCTGGATGTGCTGCTGGTAACTCTTCAACTCAAGCTCAATTTGATGATCAAATTGCTGATTTTACGGCTAATGTTGTTTCTGCTTGGACTGCTGATGCAAGCGCAGGTGTTGCTGGTAAATTAACTGATGCTACAAGAAGCATTCATGTTAATAAGTATGGTCACGAAATAGATCAAACATTTGTTAAGGGTCTTATCGGGGGAATGTGTACTGACCAAATTGTAAACAATTACCTCCAACCATGTCAATTAGATTCAGGCACTAGGACTGATGATAATACAAATGGTGTATTAGCAAGTGGTAAAAATTACACAGATATGGAACACAAGTGGGATGAAGCTTTTGGATACCTTTATGGACAAGAAGCTGATTATTCTAGAGCTGATTTGGGGTCTGCTCCTACTGGGAATGGAACTACATTAAATAAGTATTTCAAAAAAATTAATGATAGTAATATGCCAGGAATCGCTCAAACTGTATATGATGCATTTAAATTAGGTAGAGCTGCAATTGTTGCAGGAAACTATGAAGTTAGAGATGCTCAGGCTAATATAATTAAGATCCATTTATCAAAAGTAATTGGATACAAATCAGTTGATTACTTAAATGGATATATGTCTAAAATGGCAGCTGGTAATACTGCTGACGCTTTCCATGCACTTTCGGAAGGATATGGGTTTATAATGAGTTTACAGTTTACAAATGATGGAACCGAAAACCCTTACTTTACAAAAGCAGAAGTAGATACTATGCTTGCTAAAATGGATGATTTTTGGACTGTAAAAGATTCTGATTTAACTTCAATGGTAAGTCAAATCCAATCAAAAATGAACATCTAGTTTAATGGTTAATAAATCATTTAATTAATATTTAAAAACAGTGGCATACCAGTGCCACTGTTTTTTATTTTTACATTATGAAGCAATTAAAATATTTAGCATTATCAATTTTTTCAATCTTTTTAATTATATCATGCTCAAGTGATAGCGATGAGGATCAGACTCAAATTCCTGAATTTGACAGATCTACTATACTTACAAACTATGCTGAAAATATTATAATACCCAGATACGCTGATTTCAAACTTTCATTAATGAATTTAAAATCCAGTGTAGATTCGTACGTTGCTTCTCCAATGGTTTCAACATTTGATAAAATGCATAATGACTGGCTTGATACATATAAAAAATGGCAACATATAGAAATGTTCAACATAGGTAAAGCCGAAGAGATTATGTTTTTCAATACTATAAACACCTACCCTGTTGATGAATTAAGAATTAACGAAAATATAGTATCTCAAAAGAATGATTTAAGTAATGCTAATGATTATTCATCTCAAGGATTAAGTGGAGTAGATTATATGATACATGGTATTGATGACACAAAAGATAAAGTAATCCAAAAATATACAGATGATCCTAAATATGGTGAATACTTAAAAAACTTACTTTCAATTATGTATACCAATACTAATGAAATTGTGCAAGATTGGGAAACATATAAAGATTCATTTATTCAATCATCAGGAAATTCTAATTCAAGCTCTTTAAATATGATAACAAATGATTTTGTTTACTATTTTGAAAAAGGATTAAGAGCTAATAAGATTGGAATCCCTGCTGGGGTTTATTCTGGGGGAAACACTCTTGTTTCAAATATTGAAGCATACTATTCATCCATGAACTCTTTCCAAGATGTTTCTAAAGATTTAGCTACGGAAGCTTTAATTGCATCTGAAAACTTATTTCTTGGAAAATCGTCAACGGGAGCTGTGGGTCCAAGTTTAAAAACTTATTTAGATTATATATACAATGCAGATGTGAATAAAGAAAATCTGAGTCCAGTTATCTTGTCTAATTTTCAAGAAGCTAAACAGGCTGTCAATCAACTTGATGAAAATTTTATTGATCAGATCAACAATAATAAAATCAAAATGCTGAACGCTTTTGATAAACTACAAGTTATTGTTGTTAATATGAAAACTAATATGTTGTCTCTGCTGAGTATTCAAGTTGATTACATAGACGCTGACGGAGATTAAAAAAAACCTTAATTTTCAATCTTGGAAATTATCACATCATATTTATCTAAAAAACAAGAATCAACAAGCCTAGCATTTTTTAGACTAAGTTTTGGTTTACTGATGACTTTTAGCATAATAAGATTTTGGTTAAAAGGCTGGATCAAAACAATGTATATAGATCCATCATTTCACTTTACTTTTTATGGATTTGATTGGGTAAAGCCGCTTGATGAATACACATATTTATTGTTTTTTATCTGTGGATTATCTGCATTTTTTGTAGCTATTGGATATAAATATTACTTATCTATAATTACATTCTTTTTAACATTTACATACATTGAGTTGATGGACAAAACAACTTATTTAAATCACTATTATTTTGTAAGTATTTTGAGCTTTTTGATGATATTTCTTCCTGCTAATTCATCTTATTCCTTTGATTCGTATTTAGAAAAAAAATCATATAAATATAGTCCAAAGTGGTGCGTAGATTCTATTAAAATTTTATTATTTATAGTATACTTTTATTCAGGAATAGCAAAAATTAATTATGATTGGCTTATTGAAGCTCAACCATTAAAAATTTGGCTCACAACTGGAAGTTATGATTTGCCAATAATTGGTTCTACATTAATGCAACAAGAATGGTTTCATTACTTCATGAGCTGGGGAGGAATGTTTTATGACCTTTTAATCCCATTTATTTTGCTTTACAGCAGGACTAGAATTTTTGGATTTTTGTTGGTAGTATTCTTTCATGTCTTTACTGTAATTTTATTTCCTATCGGCATGTTTCCATATATCATGATAATTTCATCTTTAATTTTCTTTACTTCACAAACTCATCAGAAAATTTTAGATTTTATTCTAAATCCTTTGACAAAACAAATCAAAAACATAAAAGAATTAAAGGTTATTAATATTAAAAGAAAAAATTTGGCTTTAAATGTTGTTGTAATTTTTTTTATAATTCAATTTTTATTTCCATTTAGATATACTCTATATCCAGGAGAATTATTTTGGAATGAACAAGGTTATAGATTTTCTTGGAGAGTTATGCTAATGGAAAAAAGAGGTTACACGACATTTAAAATAGTTGATAAAGAAAATAAAAATTCATTTTATGTAATGAATGATAGTTTTTTAACTGAATTTCAAGAAAGACAAATGAGCTTTCAACCTGATTTTATACTTGAATATGCTCACTTTCTTGGAGATCATTATAAAAAATCTGGATTAAATGAAATTGAAGTTTATGCTGATAGTTACGTAGCGTTAAATGGAAGAATGAGTAAAAGATTTGTAGACCCAAATGTTGATCTACTTAAAGAAAAAAGAGGTTTTAACAATAAAAGTTGGATATTACCATTAAATGAAAAAATTAATACATTTTAGCCTATTTCTCCTAGCAATCGCAACTTCATCTTTTGGACAAAATAAAGTTTCAGGATATGTCTTTGATGAAGAAACAAATCTACCAATTGAAAATGTTGCTATTTATGATAATTTCAGTAACGAAGTTTATTACACAAATAGTGAAGGGTTTTTTGAATTTATTAAAAATGATGAAACTGTAGAAATAGTATTTTTTATTGAAAGTTATATTCTTCAAACTATAATACTTGGATCTATTAATACAAATTTACAAGTCAAAATGTCATCAAGAATTGAAGAATTGAGTGAAGTAACAGTTAGAGCAAATAAGAAAAAAGTTTTTCAAATTAAAAGAATGAAAGATTTTGAAGGAACTTCGGTTTTTGCAGGAAAGAAAAATGAAGTTATATTATTAGAGTTATCAATGGCTAATCTGGCTTCAAATAATGCTCGACAAATCTATAATCAAATCCCTGGATTAAATATTTATCAAAATGATGATGCAGGATTGCAACTCAATGTAGGTGGGCGTGGACTGGACCCTAACCGTACTTCAAATTTTAATACTAGGCAAAATGGATATGATATTAGTGCTGATGCTTTAGGATATCCTGAAAGCTATTACACACCTCCAGCTGAAGGACTTGAAGAAATACAAATTTTAAGAGGAGCTGCTTCTTTACAATATGGAACTCAATTTGGTGGTCTAATCAATTTTATAATGAAAAGACCAAATACTGATAAAAAATTAGAAATTGTTACTAGAAATACTGTTGGTTCAAATAAACTTTTTACAAATTTTACCAGTGTTAGCTCATCAAATGAAAAAGTTAATTATTATGGATACATAAACTATAAAAAGGGTGATGGTTTTAGAATTAATTCAAATTATGAATCAACCAATACATATCAGTTTGTTGAATTTAATCTTAACGAAACAACCAGTTTAAGCTCAGAAATAACATACTTAACATATCTGGCAAAGCAAGCTGGAGGACTAAGCGACCAAATGTTTAATTCTGACCCATATCAAAGTAACAGATCGAGAAATTGGTTTGAGATTGAATGGTTTTTATACAATTTGAAATTTAAAAAAGAATTTTCAAAGAAAACAAACTTTACTTTTAGTTTTTTTGGACTAGAAGCCAAGAGAAACTCATTAGGATTTAGAACAAACAGGGTTAGCCAGATTGATTCTGGAGAGGAAAGAGATTTAATTAAAGGTGATTTTTCAAATTTTGGATTTGAATCAAGACTACTTACAAACTATAATTTATTAAAAAATAAATCTTATTTTCTAATAGGTCTTAAGTATTATAAATCAAATTCTTCAAGTACTCAAGGTCCTGGATCTAGTGATAGTGATCCAAATTTCAATTTTCAAAACTCATTCTATCCTAATTACACAAATCAATCAAATTATATTTATCCTAATCAAAATATTGCTCTATTTGGAGAAAATATTTTTTACCTAAACGATAAAATTTCAATAACCCCAGGATTTAGATATGAAAATATAATTACTAAAAGTGATGGTTTTTATAGAAAAATAAACCTAGACGGAGCTGGTAATGTTATTTTTAATGAAAGTTTTGATGAAATAAATGAAAAAAAGAGAAACTTCGTTCTATTAGGTCTTGGTTTTAGCTACAAATTAAATAGGAATGTTGAAATGTACAGTAATATAAGTGAAAACTACAGATCAGTAACATTTGCTGATATTAGCACTATAAATCCAGCATATGCAGTTAATCCAGAAATTGATGATGAAAAGGGTTATACATTTGATCTTGGATTTAGAGGGAATTTTAAAAGAAAAGTTTCGTATGATGCAAATATTTTTCTTCTTCTATACGAAGATAGAATTGGTTTTATTCAAAAAGTTTTCGCAGACGGAAATGTAAAAAGTGAAAGAGGAAATGTGGGTAATGCAAGAATATATGGAATCGAAACTCTATTTGATTTTGATTTAAATGAAATTATTTTCAAAAACAATGATATAGATCTAAATTATTTTATTAATTACTCTTTTATTGAATCAGAATATTTAGAATCCGATGAAGTTGGAGTTGAGGGTAATTCCGTTGAATTTGTTCCTGCTCACAACCTAAAAACAGGGTTGAAATTTGGATTTAAGAACTTATCATTTAATTTTCAATATTCATTTATATCTAAACAATTTACAGACTCATCAAATGCAAAAGATGGAAATTTGAGTGGGGTTATTGGAGAAATTCCAGCATATAGTTTAGGTGACATATCAGCTTCATATAAACTTAAAAATATTAGCTTTGAAGCTGGGATTAACAACTTGTTTGATGAAAAATATTTTACAAGAAGAGCAACTGGGTATCCAGGGCCTGGAATAATACCTTCAGCGCCAAGAAATTTATATTTTACTTTGGAAATGAAATTTTAATGAACAATAAGGATATAATAATAATCGACGGAATTTGTAAAATGTGTAATGCATTTTTTAGATGGGTTCATAAAAATGACAAAAAAGATATTTTCATGTTTACAAATTTTCAAAGTGATTACACCTCAACTAGAATGGATATTTTAAAGGACTCAAATTCTATAGCCGTTATATTGGCAGATGGTACGGTTTTAAGAAAAATAAATGCCATTAAACATGTTTTAAAAAAAACCAAAAAATTCATCATTATCACTTTAATTTTAAAAATTTTACCAAATTTTATTTCTAATTTCTTCTATGACATTGTAGCAAATTTACGATACTTCTTGTTCGGAAAATATGATAACTGCCCTGTTCTTGATGAAAAATACAAATCAAAATTTTTAGACTAAAAAAAGAAACCTAGATATTTTAGATATACCTAGGTTCCTCAAGGTGTGAACTAGAAAAAACTATAATAAATTAACTAAATAAATACTTATTTAGAATTATTATAAATAAAGGTCAAACATATAATTAAATATTGGTAAACAAAAGAACTTCTAGCGATATTATTATTTAGAATCATTATATATTAGTTGTAAGAACTGATAGCTATACTTTTAGAACTTCTAGCGTTATTTTTCCATAATGCTTAAAAAGTAAATTTGCGTAGCAAATAAAAATTTTGGTCGGATTAATTAGTATTAACTACAAAATAGCTCCCTTAGACATAAGAGAAAAATTCTACTTCGACAGTCCTGAAAAAATTGTATTCAATAATCTCCTAAAGAAGAAAGTTGGCTGTGAAGGTTTAATGATAATTTCAACTTGTAATCGAACAGAAATATACTTTGAATTTGAAAATCATGTCGGAGAGGAAAAAAAATTCCTTCATGCTATTGTGAAAGAACTCGTTGAGTTTAAAAAATTTAAAGATAGCTTATCACCTTATCTTAATAATTATACTGGATCGTATGATGTTGCTAATCATTTATTCAGACTTGTTTCAGGTCTTGAGTCCATGATTATTGGTGAGTTTCAAATTGTAGAACAACTAAAAGAAGCTTATTACTTTTCAAAAAAACACAAAATGCTTGGTCCAATTTTAAGTAGAATGATTCAAAAATCTCTTGAAACTGGGAAATACATAAGAACAAATACAGAAATAGGAAGAGGAGCCGTTTCCGTTAGCTACGCAGCAGTTGAACAAATAACAAGTAAATATAATTTAAGCGAGTCCAATTTTCTTTGTGTAGGTCTTGGTGAAACATCAAAACTATCTATTCGTCATCTGCACCAAAAAAAAATAAAGAATATCAAAATTTGTAATAGAACTGAATCAAAAACAAAAGATTTTTGTAACGAACTAGGCTATCAATCAGTTAAGTTTAAAAATTTTAAAAATGAAATTAAAAATTCTGATGTTGTAATTTTCTCAACAAGTTCAAAAACACCTCTTTTAAATAAGTCTGATCTATCTAAAATAATGACTAATAGAACAAAGAATCTACTTTTAGTAGACTTATCTGTTCCTAGAAACTTAGCCTCTAATTTGGAAGAAATTGATAATGTTGAAGTGATTAATGTTGATAATTTAAAGGATGCTGTAAATGAAAATTACAAGAAAAGAAAAGCAGAAATAATAAAAGCTGAATTATATATTGAAGAGTTTCTTGTTGAATTTGATGACTGGACTAACACAAGACTATTAAGACCATCCATATTGTCTCTAAAAAAACAAGTTAGAGAGTTGGTTTTAAATGAAACTTTAAACTACTCATCAATTAACAAAAATGACGATGATTTTAACTCCCACTTAAATAAAGTTTATGACAAGTTTTCAAACAATCTTGTTAAAAAAATAAAAAAAGCTAGTAATAACGGAAAAGACGAAAAAGCAATCGAAATTATTAATCAGATTTTTCTAAATGAAAAATAGAGTTATAATTGGAACTAGAACAAGTAAACTAGCTCTTTATCAAGCCTTTAAAGTTGAAAAAGAGTTAAAAAAAAACTTTCCTGATTTAGAAGTCGAAATAAAGAAAATCAAAACAAAAGGGGATATACTCCTTGATAAACCTCTTGATAGAAGTCTTGACAAGGGATATTTTGTTAAAGAAATTCAAGAACTTTTGATTCAAAACAAAATTGATATAGCAGTTCATAGCCTAAAAGATCTACCAGTTGAAAAAATAGATGAACTTGAGATTAATGCAGTTCTTGAAAGAGCAAACCCACAAGATGTTTTTTTAAGCAGAAAAAATAAAAAACTGTCTGATTTCAGTGATAATGAATTAATAGGAACAACATCTCTTAGAAGAAAAGCACAGCTATTAAAAATAAACCCAAAACTTCAAATTAAAGATATAAGGGGAAATGTTGATACTAGAATAAAAAAAATGGTTGAAGGCAAATATGATGGTTTGGTGATGGCGGCTGCAGGAATTGAAAGATTAAAGCTGGATAAACATATTACTGAATATTTAAATTTTGATTTGTTTTTAAATGCTCCAGGACAAGGAGCAATTGCAATTGAAACAAATTCAAAAAACGATGATGTGAATAAACTTGTTTCTAAAATCAATCATGAAAGAACAATGATTTGTACTAAAAACGAGAGAGATTTTATGAAGAGAATGGGTGGAGGCTGTAACTACCCTATTGGAGCATACTCATATTTTGAAGGAAATAAGATTTTTTTAGAAGGAATTGTTTTATCTCTAAATGGTAAAAAATCAATAAAACATAAAGTTAAATCAACAGATAATAACTTTGATTTAGCTCATGAGCTTAGCGTGAAGTTCGATAAAGACAATGTTAAAGATTTAATAAATGAAATAGATGATGAAATCAGATAATAAAATTAACATAATACTTACAAATGAAAGTTTTGAAAAAGGATTTTCAAAACTTAATAAGGATGGTATAAAATTATCCCATTTCCCTATGATTAAGACTAAGCCTGTAGAACAAGAAATAAATCTATTTGACATTGACTGTGTAATTTTTACATCTAAGAATGGTGTTAAATATTTTTTTAAAAACAAACAGATTATCGACAGTAAATTGGATGATAAGTTTTTTATTTGCATTGGAAAAAAAACGGCACAAAAGTTGAAAGAGATGGGGTTTGACACAAGCTATTTGTGCAAGAGGAATTATTCAAAGTTTATGGCTGAAGAAATTAAACAAAATGAAGTTTTAAGCAACAAGAAATGTCTTCTTGTTCAGGGATCACTTTCTGATAATTCATTGCTAAATTCATTGAGCTCATTTTCCAATACACAAAAGGGAGTTTTTTACAAAACTGAATTAATAAAAAATAAATATTCTGAACTTGAAAAAATTATTCAGAATAATGATCCGTATATTATTTTTACTAGCCCATCATCATTTGATTCATTTAGTAATCTTTATGATCCTAAAAAGGTAAAAATTGTTAGTATTGGAAACACCACATCATCACATATTAGCGAAAAAGGGTTTGACACAGCTCTGACATCAGGAATGCAATCATTTGAAGGAATTAGTGAGTCATTAATTGCTTTTTTAAAAGAAAATAAAGAATATGAATTATCCGAGAACTAGACTTAGAAGACTTAGATATAATAAAAATGTTCGTGAGCTTTTCGAAGATGTAAGTATAGCTAAATCTGATTTAATACAGCCGGTTTTTTTAGTTGAGGGAAAAAAAATAAAAAAAGAAATTAAATCTTTAAGTGGTCAATATCAACTTTCAATTGACAATGCATTAATTTTTTGTAAAAACCTAATTAATGAAGGAATAAACTCAATAATATTATTTGGTGTTTCATCGAAGAAAGATGATACTGGAAAAATTTCATGCTCAAGTAAAAGTATTGTTCCAAAAGCAATTAAGGAGATTAAAAAAACGTTTGGTGATAAACTTTTAGTTATGGCAGATGTTTGTAATTGTAGTTACACAAATCATGGCCACTGTGGAACAATAGTTGATAATGATGTTCACAATGATTTAACCTTGGAAACATTATCTATGCAGGCTTTAACTTTAGCAAAAGCAGGTGCTGATGTACTAGCTCCGTCTGACATGATGGATGGAAGAGTTCAATCAATTAGAAATAAACTTGATTCATCTGGTTTTGAAAAAATACCCGTTTTCCCCTACTCTGTAAAATATGCGTCTGCATTTTACGGACCTTTTAGAGATGCAGTGGGAAGTGGGCCAAAAAAAGGGGACAGAAAGTCCTATCAAATGAGTTTTAAAAACTCCAAAGAATATTTTAGAGAAGTTGAACAAGATTTAACAGAGGGAGCTGATGCGATTATTATTAAGCCTGCTTTGGCATATCTTGATGTAATAAGTAAAGTTAGTAACAACTATAATATTCCAATAATTGCATACAATGTTAGTGGTGAGTATTCAATGATAAAATCATCAGCTGAAAAGGGTCACATAAATGAAATGGATATTATAATGGAAACAATGTGTTCAATGAAAAGAGCTGGTGCAAATGCCATAATAACTTATTTCGCTTTTGAAATAGCTAAAAATTTAAACTCCAATGTATAACAATAGTAAAAAAGCATTTAGTGAGGCTAAAAAATTTATTCCTGGAGGTGTTAATTCACCTGTAAGGGCATTTAAAAGCGTGAATTCAACTCCTGTTTTTTTTGAAAGAGGAAATGGTAGTAAAATGATTGATGTTGATGGAAATGAATATATTGATTGTGTTTCATCATGGGGCCCTTTAATTTTTGGTCATGCAAATCAGACCATTATTAATTCAATAACTGAAACAAGTAAAAAAGGTACTACGTATGGTGCATCAACTGAACTTGAAACTTTAGTTGCAAAAAAAATTGTAGATATGGTTCCTTCGATTGAAAAAGTACGAATGGTTAATTCAGGTACTGAAGCAACCATGAGTGCAATAAGGCTAGCAAGAGGCTATACTAAAAAAGAAAAAATAATAAAGTTTTCAGGAAATTATCACGGTCATGGTGATAGTTTTTTAATTAAAGCAGGATCTGGTGCAGTTACATTAGGACTTCCGGACAGCCCAGGCGTTACTAAAAACATAGCAAAAGACACGCTAATTGCAAACTTTAATGACATAGATTCTGTTATAAAACTTTTTAATGAGAATAAGGAAAATATTGCAGCAGTTATTGTTGAACCTATAGCGGGAAATATGGGTCTTGTAAAGCCACAAACAAATTTCCTTAAAGAATTAAGAACTACATGCACAAAGTTTAAGAGTGTTTTGATTTTCGATGAAGTTATGACTGGATTTAGGGTATCTCCTGGAGGTGCTCAGCAACTGTATGAGGTTTACCCCGACTTAACCACACTAGGAAAGATTATTGGAGGTGGATTACCCGTTGGAGCATATGGTGGAAAAAAAGAAATCATGAATCTATTGGCTCCAGAAGGTCCTGTTTATCAAGCAGGAACACTTTCTGGAAATCCGCTTGCAATGTCGGCAGGATTAACTGTCCTTAATTTGCTTAAAAATGATGTATATGAAAAATTAGAATACATATCAAAAAAAATTGAGGATGGATGGAATCAAAATATAATAGAAACTAATACAGATGCACATGTTGCAAGAGTTGGCTCAATGATGACCTTATTTTTTACAAATAAAAATGAAATCAATAATTATGAAGATGCTCTTCAATTAGACACCAAAAAATATGCAAAATATTTTAAACTTATGCTTGACATGGGGATATATCTGCCTCCCTCACAATACGAATGTTTATTTTTATCCTCCGTTATTGATGAAAATGACATACAAAATTTAATCAAATCTAATAAAAGAGCACTTGAGGAATTAAAGAATGAATAATATATTTTTAGATACAATCAATGGAAAAAGCAGCTCTAGACCACCTGTATGGTTTATGAGGCAAGCTGGCAGAATTCTTCCATCATATAGAAAACTTAAAGAAAGTCATAATTTTTATGACATGATGAAAGATCCTGAATTATCTTCAGAGGTAACTTTATTACCGATTAATGACTTAGGGGTTGATAGTGCTATTCTTTTCTCAGACATATTAGTTATTCCAGATGCTTTAGGTCTAGATCTAATATTTACCAAAAATGGTCCAAAATTTACAAATGCTTTGAACAATGAAAACTTTAATCATTTAAACTTTGATCCTCAGAAATTAGAATATATATATACAAACATTAAAAAAACTGTTGAAAATAAAAATACAACTCCTTTAATTGGTTTTTGCGGTGGTCCTTTAACAACCTTTATGTTCATGTTTAGGGGAGATGAAACTCAAAAAAGCTTTAAAGATGCTATCAAGTTTTTCTACAATAACAGAAAAGAAAGCATGAAAATTATTGAACAAATAACGGAAGCTTCTATAGTTTATGTAGAGAATCAAATTAAAAGTGGGATTCAGTGTTTTCAGCTCTTTGAAACATATTGTGGAAGTATACCATATGATCTTTATAAAGAATGCATATTACCATATTCAAAAAAAATACTTAATAGGGCAAAAGAATTAGGTTGCCCTACAATATTTTTTCCAAAAGACTTTTCACTAGGATTAAAATATATTAATAAAGATATATGTGATTTTGTAAGTATAGACTGGACCATGAAATTAGAAGACGCCAGAAATTTAGTTGACAAAAACGTAGGATTACAGGGCAATATGGATCCCAGAATTTTCTACTATGATGAGTTAAAAATTGAAAGTTATTTAGAATCTCTTTCAAGTTTTGGTAAAAACAATCATGATTGGATTTTTAATTTAGGACATGGTTTTTTACCTGATATTGATTATAAAAAAGTTCAAAATGTTGTGAATTGGATAAAAAATAAAAACTGGAATAGATAAATGAAGGTAAGCGATAAATTAATAAAAAAATATAATAAAAGTGGTCCAAGATATACATCTTACCCACCAGCAACATTTTTTGATAATAATTTTTCAAATGAAGATTTTAAACTAAAAATCATTGAATCAAATTCAGAAAATCCTCAAAATATCTCTGTTTACATTCATATACCCTTTTGTCCTCAGATATGTCATTTCTGTGGATGTACTACTGAGTCAGGCTTTACAAAACCTTTTTTAGAGAGATATGTAGATGCTTTAATAAAAGAAATCGATTATGTTGGAAAATTGATAAATAAAAAAAGAAAGCTAACGCAGGTTCATTGGGGAGGTGGTACGCCTAATGCAATTTCATATAAGTATATTGAAAGAATTACGAATAAACTTTATGAGGAATTTACATTTTCAAAAAACTATGAAATGGCTATTGAGTGTAACCCAGCTCATTTGGAATTTAGACATATTGAATTATTAAAGAAATTTGGATTTAATAGAATTTCAATTGGTATTCAGGATTTTAGAAATGATGTTTTGGATGCCATCAACAGAAAGCCATCTAAACACCCAATTTCAAAAATTATAAAAAAAATAAAGGATGAAGGTTTCACAGGAACTAATATTGATTTAGTTTATGGATTGCCTCTGCAAACAGTAGAAAGCTTTAAAAAAACTGTTGAAATGGCTATAGAGCTTAACACTGAGAGAATAGTTACCTTTTCTTATGCACATGTGCCTTCGATTCTACCCAGGCAAAAAATTCTTGAAAATATTGGCTTTCCCAGCTCTAAGGAAAAAGCATTGATGTATGAAAATTCTTACGAATTATTTATGAAAGCTGGCTATGTATCAATAGGAATGGATCATTTTTCTAGACCAGGTGATGAATTTGATATAGCACTTCAAAATAAACAGCTTCACAGGAATTTTCAGGGATATTGCACCAGAGAAACTACTGGCCAAGTTTATGGGTTTGGAGCATCTTCAATTTCTCAACTGGATTCTGCGTATAGTCAAAACATCAAGAATGCAGCACAATATATAAATGCAATTGAAAAAAATAATCTAGCAGTTTTAAGAGGTTATGAAGTTGACATTAAACAAAAAATTGTTAGAGAAATTATTAATTCTATAATGTGTAATTACTATTTAGATCTTGAACTTATCGCTGAAAAATATGATTTAAATATTTCTAAAATAATTGACATTGTCAATTTTAATAAAGATAAATTTCAAGATTTTATTGATGATAATCTATTAATAATTGAAGGCTATAAATTAACCGTTTTTGAAAAAGGAAGATTATTTACTAGAAACATTGCAATGAGATTTGATCCTTTAATAAATCAAAAAGTTGGAACATATTCAAATACTATATAAATGAAGGGTTTTTTAATGATAAATTTAGGTTCACCAGACAGCACATCTGTTAAAGATGTAAGGAAGTACCTTGATGAATTCTTAATGGATAAAAGGGTAATAGGTAAAAGCTATTGGTTTAGATGGTTTTTAGTTAAAGTAATTATTCTCAACACCAGGCCTAGAAAATCTGCAAAAGCTTATAAAAAAATTTGGTGGAAGGAAGGTTCACCTTTAATAGTATTATCACAACGATTATTTAATAAAGTATCGAAACTTGTTAGGTTTCCTGTTTCTTTAGCTATGCGTTATGGTTCAATTAGCATTCATAATGGATTAAAAGAGTTGGATGAAAAAGGGGTAAAAAATATAACAGTACTCCCATTATACCCTCATTATGCTATGTCATCTTATGAGACTGTTGTTGAAAAAGTAAAGGATGAAGTAAAAATAAATTTCCCCCATCTAAAAATAAAAACAGTAGAGCCATTTTACAAAGACAAAAAATATATTGATCTTCTTTGTAAAAAAATAAAGGCTACAATCGATAAAATTGAATACGATCATATTCTATTCTCATATCACGGAATTCCAATTAGTCATTTAAAAATCTCTGACCCTACTAACTCGCATTGTTACAAAGTAAAAAACTGTTGTAGTACTCATTCTGACGCTCATAAATATTGTTATAAACATCAAGTACTTGAAACTACAGAAGCAGTTATTAATAATCTTAAAATTGATAAAAACAAGTATAGTAATGCTTTCCAATCTAGACTTCCAAATGAAGCATGGCTTAAACCATATACAGACGATGAATTGACAAGACTAGCAAAAGAAGGAAAAAAAAGATTAGTTATTGTTACGCCTGCTTTTGTCACAGATTGTCTTGAAACTCTTGAGGAAATTGCAATGGAAGGGAAAGAAGAATTTTTAGATGCTGGTGGAGAAAGCTATCATTACGTACCTTGTTTAAATGATGATGATGATTGGGCTAAATTAATTTCAAAATGGGGAAATAAATGAGCTATCTAGTTTTAAAGACAATTCACTTAATTTTTGTAATATCATGGTTTGCTGGTCTTTTTTATGTTGGAAGATTGTTTATTTATTTTAAAGAAGCTTCAAACTATGAAGCAAATAAGAAAAAAATTCTCCAAGATCAATTTTTGTTAATGACCAAAAGATGTATGTACATAATAACATGGCCATCATTAATTTTATCTACTTTTTTTGGACTTTATATGTTACATAAAAATCCTTCTTTAATTTATTTGAATTGGATGATAATTAAATTAGTTTTTGTAACTATTTTAATTTTTTACACAGCTTATTGTCAAAAAATTCTTTTACAAATGATGAAAGGATCAATAAAATTTTCAGATTTTAAATTAAGACTTTGGAATGAGTTTGCGACCCTTCTTCTTATCTCAATTGTATCTTTGGCAGTTTTAAAAACAACTTTATCTTGGATAAAAGCTATAATTATTTTTGTGATTATTGGAATATTATTATTCTCTCTAATTAAAATTTATCGAAGTTATATTAATTCAAAAAACTAACTAGACTATAATCCATATAGCTATAAATAGGTAAAAAACACTTTTAAAAACTTTAATCTTATTGTGATTAATAAGATTGTTCACAAAACCTGTATTAAAAGAGGACAGTAAAACCACCAATAAAAAAATGGTATTTGCAATTAACCAAAATATAAGTCCAAGTATTGAAAACTGTAATTCATAAGACCATGAGTTATGAAAAATATAGTTTGGAAAAAATGCAATAAAAAAAATACTAACTTTTGGATTTAAAACATTCATCATTAAACCTGTTGTAAAATCATTTTTACTGGAAAAACTTTTATTATCAATTTTTGAGTTTTTGTTGTAGGTTGAAATTGCTAAAAAAATAAAATATATAAATCCAAAAACTTTTAAAATAAAAAAGAAGTAGTCATTAGAATTAATCAACGCTGAAACACCAAAAACCAGTAGAAGTGTATGAAAAATTAGGCCAGTAGTTAATCCAAAAACAGTTTTTATCCCAGCTATTTTTCCCTCTGTTGAACTTTTTATAAAAACATAAATTATATCCGGACCCGGACTAAGGGTTAAAATACTTGCAGAAAATAAAAAAATTAAAAGAGTCTCTAATTGCATAATTTTTGATTTAAACTATGAATAATTTCTGTTATTATATAATTTTGCAAACCATATATGAATAATATAAACAATCTATTAAATAATATTTCTGAAACCAGAAAAGAATTACTTAATCATCCATTATATGCCAGATTGAATTCTGAACAAGCAATAGCAAATTTTATGGAAACTCATGTTTATGCAGTTTGGGATTTTATGTCTCTAGTCAAAGCACTTCAAATAGATTTAACAAGTGTCAAATTACCATGGGTTCCTACAAAAGATAATGTTTCAAGAAGATTGATCAATGAAATAGTTTTAGGCGAAGAAAGTGATATAGATCAAGATGAAAACCCAACAAGTCATTACGAGTTATATCTTGAGGCTATGGAAACAATTGGTGCTGATACAGGAAAAATTAAAAATTTTGTTGCTAATATTATTGATTGTAATGATTACAAATTAGCCGTTTCAAAATCAGATGTTCCTGATGCTGCTATAGATTTTATGAATTTTACATTTGATATTATTGATACAAAGAAAACTCATATTATAGCAAGCGTTTTTACTTTTGGAAGAGAAGATTTAATTCCTGATATGTTCATAAATATCGTTAAATCTTTAAACGAAAAACCTGGAAGTAAAACAAACGATTTACTGTATTACCTTGAAAGACATATAGAAATGGATGGTGATGAACATGGTCCAATGGCTTTAAAAATGATTTCAGGATTATGTGCAGATAATCAAGAAAAATGGGATGATGCTATTAAATTTTCTAAAGAAGCATTAAAACAAAGAATAAAGCTTTGGGACTATATAAATAGTCAGATCTAAAATTTATTGCTATTTCTTTTGTCTAAAAGACTCTTTGGTGGATCAAAACTATTTATGTGATCTTCAGCTATTTTTTTAATTTCTTTAACTTTTTTAGGATATTTTTCAGCAATATTATATTTTTCTGATGGATCTAAATCCAAATTAAATAACAAAGGAACATCCAAAACAATTTTTTTATTACTGCCTTTAGGATAATTATATGCACCTTTAATTATAAAGTGTGCTTTAAACTCACCATGTCTTATGGCATAAATTTCTCTTTCCCTATAAAAAATTATATTAGTTCTTTCACTTTGTGAGTGATTCAATAATGTTTGTTTTATGTTTACTCCATCAATTACTCTATCTGAAATTTTTTCAGAATTAGATAAGTCAACAATTGTTGGAAAAAGATCCATAGTAGAGCCTATTTCATCAATTACACCAGGTTTAATATCAGCTCCCCAAAAAATTCCTGGCACTCTCTGACCACCTTCCCAAGTCATTCCTTTGCCTTCTCTCAATAACCCAGCAGAACCACCATGAGTTTCAAATGGAAGCCATGGACCATTGTCCGATGTAAATACAACAATTGTATTCTTATGAAGATTATATTTTTTAAGCTCACTTATAATAGCTCCCATGCCATGATCAATTTCTTCAATTACATCTCCATATAAACCGTTTTTACTTTTTCCCAAAAAGTCTTCTGAAGCATATAAAGGAATGTGAGGTAAACTATGTGCTAAATAAATAAAGAATTTTTCATCTTTTAATTCATTAATTTTATCAATTGTCTTTTCTGTAAATCTTTTCGTTATTGTAGTTTGATCTGCAGGCCTTTCAATTATTTTATTGTTCTCCATTAATGGAACATTATAATTATCAGAATTAATTGGATTTTTTTCATACTGAGGCCAATAATTATTACCAGGACAACAGGTAACTCCATTAATTGAATTCATATCATTTGAATATGGGATACCATAGTAATAGTCAAATCCGTTGTTTGTAGGCAAATATTTATTTTTATGACCTAGGTGCCACTTGCCTATTGCAGCAGTTTTGTAACCGTTTTCTTTAAGCTTTTCTGCGATTGTAACTTCAGATTCAGGAATTCCAAAATCTGAATTTTCATAGAGAACTCTATATTTCTTTCCAATCATACCATTTCTTATTGGTAACCTTCCTGTCATAAGCGCTGCTCTACTAGGGGTACATACACTTGAAGCGGAATAAAATTGAGTCCATTTTTGACCTTCATATGACATCATATCAAGATTAGGTGTTTTTATTGTTGGATGTCCATATGAACCTAAATCACCATAGCCCATATCATCAACAAAAACAATTATAAAATTATAGTCTTTTAAAGATTCATTATTGCATCCTAAAATAGTTATAAATGAGAGTAATATTGTAAAAATGAGATTTTTCAATCTTCTAAATATATAAATTATGTCACAAATTATTCATTATAAATTATAACTATATTTGCGTTAAATAAAAGTGAACTGAATGAAATATTTACTACTAATTCTGGCATGCATTTTCTCTGTAAACTCATTTTCTCAATTAAAAAAAGCTGATAAGTTTGCAAAAACAATTACAGCTGAGGAACTTAAAGAACATTTATACATATATGCTTCTGATGAGTTTGAAGGAAGAAATACAGGAGCACAAGGCCAAAAAAAAGCTGTAGAATATTTAAGAAACTTTTATATAGAAAATGAAATTGAACCAGGTGATCCTGACAAAGATTATTTTCAAAAAATGAAACTTAACCTAAGAAGAGGAAATGAAGGTGAGGTTGATTCTGAAAATGTAATAGCAATAATAAAAGGAAGTGAAAAGCCAGATGAATATCTTGTTCTCACATCTCACTTAGATCACGTTGGTTACGGAAGAACAGGTTCTAGATCTAGAGATGCCTACATAGGAGAAGTTAAAGAAAGAATACACAATGGAGCTGATGATGATGGGTCTGGTACAGTTGCTATGTTAGAAATAGCCCAAGCTTTTAAAGAAGCTAGTAAAAAAGGTAAAGGTCCAAAAAGAAGTATTATTTTTTTACATGTAACAGGTGAAGAAAAAGGTTTATTGGGTTCTGCCTATTATGCAGATAATCCTATATATCCCCTAGCAAATACAGTTACAAATCTTAACCTTGATATGATCGGTAGGATTGATCCAACAAGAAAAGGAGATAAAAGAGAATATATTTATATTATTGGATCAGATCACGACAGTCAAGATTTACATACATTATCTGAACAAACTAATCTTGAAACAGTTAATATAGATTTAGATTATAGATACAATGCTAAAGATGATCCAAATCGATTTTATTATAGAAGTGACCACTATAATTTTGCTAAAAATGGTATTCCAATTATTTTTTATTTTTCAGGAACTCACCCAGATTATCACTTACCTTCAGATACACCTGATAAAATTGAATATGACCTTCTAGAACTTAGAAGTAAGCTTGTTTTTTATACAGCCTGGAATATAGCTAATAGAGATAAAAGAATTGCTGTAGATCCAAAACCAGAAGTTAAGAAATTTGAAGTTAATAAAGAGAAGTTGAACGGATATGCTGGAAATTATGGAGCTGAAGGAGTTCCTCTAAAAATTGGAGTATTTATTAGAGAAAACAACCTGTTTATTGAAGTAATGAATCAAGCAGTACAACTTGACGCATTGGATGAAGATGTATTTGGCAGTGAAGCAATGGGTTTAAAAATTACCTTTGATGCTGAAAAAGGTACTATGGAATTTAAACAAGGTCCGTATAACATTAAACTTAAAAGGGAATAATTTTCCTTAAAGATTAGAAACTAAACCCATCAAACGATGGGTTTTTTTATTGTTCAATTGAAATTGCATTAGATTGGACAATAATGTTATCATGTATTTTAATGTTAAATGAAATTGGATTGCAACATGTTTCACAATCCTCTATAAATGATTGATTAAAGACGGATGGGTCAATTAGTTTTATTTGATTTTCCCAACAATATGGGCATGTAAAAGGGTATTCAATCATTTAAAATTTGGGTGGAAGACCGGATTCGAACCGGCGACCTCCTGAACCACAATCAGGCGTTCTAACCAACTGAACTACAACCACCATTTTTGAGTCCGCTAATATAATATATAAGATTATAAAATAATAGATTTAGATTAAATCATTTATTGATTTAGCTCCTATAATTTTATTTGATGTAAATCCTTCAGCATGTTCAACTCCAATCAATCTGCCTAGATCTAGTGATCTATTATAAATAGTATTAAGAAAATTTTTTTTACTGATTAAAGTTTCTGACTCATTGCTTTCAGGATCGTAAAACTGAGAAGAATAACATTTTATAGCATTCATTTTTAAATCTTCAAATCCACTAATATCTACTAAAAAGTCAGGGCTAATATTTTTCCATTGTATGTAGTGATAAACATTAATAGGTCTCCATGAATCTTGTTTTTTATTATCATAAGTTGTTTTAATTTTTTCTAATCCACTTAAAAAACATGAATCTGAAACAAGATCTGCTCCTTTTGGGTGATCAATATGACGATCATCTTTTGCATTACATAAAACAACTTTTGGTTTATATTTTCTTATAATTTTTATAACCTCTAACTGATGAAGTTCGTCATTTATAAAAAAACCATCTTTAAAACCTAAGTTTTCTCTTATCTCTACTCCCATCTTCTTAGATGCTTCTATACTTTCCTTATCTCTTAACTCAGCAGTTCCCCTTGTACCTAATTCTCCCCTTGTAAGATCAATGATGCCAACTTTTTTTCCTGCTTTAATCTCCTTAATAATTGTACCTCCGCAACCCAATTCTACATCGTCAGGGTGAGCACCAAATGCAAGTATATCTAAAGTGTTATCCATTTAACTTTAAAGCGTTAGATAAATCATTGATTAAATCATCTACATCTTCAATTCCAACAGAAAATCTTAAAAGGTTTTTAGTTATTCCAATCTCATCTCTTTCTTTAGGATCCATTTTTTTATGAGATGTTTTAGCAGGAGATGTTATAGTTGACTCCACACCAGCTAGACTCATCGTAGGTTGAATAACTTGTAAACTTTTAACAAATTCATCAGAACTAATGCTGTTTTTTAATTCAAAGGAAACCATTCCTCCAAATCCACCTGTCATCTGTTTTTTAGCTATATCATGTTTATCATGGCTTGAAAGACCTGGATAATAAACCTTATTTATCATATTATGATTATTTAAAAAATTTGCAATTTTCAGGGCATTATCATTTTGTTTTAATACTCTAACAGACAAAGTTTTAATACTTCTTTCAAGAAGCCAAGAAATATACTCACTAATATTACTGCCAAAATTTAATCCGGATTTTTTTATAATTGAAATCAATTCATTTGATCCACAAACTGTTCCAGCCAAAATATCACTATGTCCACCTAAATATTTAGTAGCACTATGAATAATTAAATCAATTCCAAGATTCGCTGGATTTTGATTTATTGGACTTGAAAAAGTATTATCAATTATTGAAATTAAATTATTTTTTTTTGAAAAATTGGAAATTGATTTGATATCTGTAATGCTTAAAAGCGGATTGCTAGGAGATTCAATGTAAATAATCTTTGTATTCGGTCTCAAAACGCTATCAAGTTCTTTAAGGTTTGCTACATCAATGTAATCATATGAAATATTAAACTTTTTAAATTCAGTATTAACTAAATTAATTGTTCCACCATATAATGATTTTTGTAATATTACATGATCTCCAGAACTCACAAAAGAAAACATTGAAGTTGC
>Ga0163179_10000777_pt1 | contig 22768 bp, 15 predicted proteins | sample AtlANTMetagenome_FD_109643 | JGI IMG/M metagenome (GOLD analysis project Ga0163179, IMG submission 109643) | Marine eukaryotic phytoplankton communities from the Atlantic Ocean - Atlantic ANT 2 Metagenome | ecosystem: Environmental > Aquatic > Marine > Oceanic | place: North Atlantic Ocean...
AGTTCGCGGAAGAACTGGTTCAAAGTCGCTGGGAAGAGCAGGGGCCACGGTGGGATGCCGAGGTCATTGCAGCAGCGGCTGCTTTGGCATTCAATGATGCCAACACGACGCACAAGCTCCATCCAGCGACAAAGACAGCCTTGGATCGCATGTGGACGATCCAACGGGAAGATGGGGGCTGGGAATGGTTGAAATGCAATTGGCCTCCGTTTGAGCATGATGATCATTATGGCGTCACACTCGCGGCTCTTGCTGTAGGGGTTGCTCCAGAAGATTACGTGAATAGTCCGGCTGCCCAGGAGGGAATTGCCGGTATCCGATCTTATCTTGCCGCGAATCCTCCTGAGAATCTGCATCATCGGGCAATGCTGTTATGGGCAGGGAAGTATCTCGATGATCTCGTCAGTGACGAGGATCAACAGAAGTGGGTCAACGAATTGTTGGATGTGCAAAAAGAGGATGGTGGCTGGTCGGCCGCGACCTTGGGTGAATGGGATCGGGCGGATGACTCTGAGCAAGATACTGTATCGAGTGATGGGTACGGGACCGGTTTCGTTCTGTTCACGCTGCAGCAGGCAGGTATGCCGATGAACGATGAACGAATGCAACGCGGTGTCGAATGGTTGAAAGCGAATCAGAGAGAAAGTGGCCGCTGGATTGCACGCTCGTTGTACAAAGACAACAAGCATTATCTCTCCCATGCAGGGTCGGCGTTTGCTGTGATGGCGTTAGCAGATGCTGAAGAATAGAGCAAAGCCTATTTTGTGTATTCCTGCTTGGGGACCTGGTCGCGTTGTTTGACTTCCTCCCGAATCTGTTGCTTGCTTGCGTTTAAGCGTTCGGGCCATTGGAAGCGAGGCGAAGTCGCTGGATCATAGCCGGAAAGGTGACCGGTTAAACGCGTGAGTGGCTTGGTGTAGACCAACTCAGTCTTGCCGAAAACCTCTTCGCAAATCGCCGCGAGGCCGGGGTCGTAGGCTCGCAGTTCTTCACGAGTATCGACATGATTATGGTCATGATCGGGCGGCCGATTGTTGTTGAACCAAGACTGGACTCCCTCCGCAAAATATTCAGCGTGATTGGTGGAAGCATATTTGCTTTTCCAGAGCCCATTCTTTATCGCACGTTCGTAGGTCTGTTTCAGGCGATCGTCAAAGGTAGGGTCGATATTGATGAGTCCACGATAGTGGATGTTGTGAGCGAACTCGTGAATCAAGAGGCTTTCGGTCGAGTAAGGATCGCCCGGAAAGCCCAGGAGGTTTTCTTCGCCGCACGAACAGACGGGGTCGGTCCGTGAACCGCCGAGTCCTCTCGCTCTCGCGTCCCAGTAATTCTTGGGGCGTAGGTGGGAATGTTCAGGAACATCAGTCGTCCATTCATCGTGCGCCATCACGATCAGTCGCGAACCACTAGCAATCATTGCCTCGCGAATATCTGGTCGTTTAGCCAACATGAGATCAATCAGATAGGCGGCCTCCTTGATCGCGTAATCGTTGACCTTGCCGGAACTCACAACCGGATATCCACTCGCACTAACATGCTTGGTGTAGAACGAAGGCAGGTTTAATTCGGTTGGTGGCGTTTTGACGCGATACGCTGTTTTGTCAACAAATTCCTGGCGAGTGACAATCGGGACGTAACCCTGTTCAAGGCCCTCTGGAGGCGAGACGAGCATCGCGGCATCGATGGCTGCCAATTTGCCGACCTTGGGAGGTGGTAGGTAATCACGATCGGGTTTCCAGGCCGCGTGAATCTTTTCGACTCGTTGCTGGAGCGTTTCTCGCTCTTCGTCACTTAGATCGGCATTGAGTAAGGCAGGCTGGTTTGTGAAACGATACCAGTAATAGGTGATCTTGCTGCCATCGCCAGGGAACGCATAAAACGGCCCGGCCGCAGGTCCTGGTTTCTTCCATGAACTTTCGACCGCCTCGGGTGTGACGTAGGGATCTTTCGACCTTTGCTCAGGCGCCGGGAATTCAAAATCATGAAGTCCGGTATTGGCCGGGACTTGTTCGGCGGTGACGGGAATCCATTGTTGCTTGCCCGAACGGTCCTTCGACATCGCATAATATTCCGGTAAGGCGACTAAGGGTTCGCCGTCTCGGACGGTGACTCGCGAAGGCTCCCAATCGTAGCCATAGGTGTGGTCATCGAATGCCCGTGGCTTGGCGAAAGAATCCCAGGCGACGCGAATTCGATCCTCGCGTTGGGTTCCCGGTGGATAGATTCTCCAGGTAGCGCCTCCCCGACCAGGGAATGGGTGGAGGGCTGCAGCCTCGTCGTTGATGCGCCCTGTTGTTGGGTTCCCGTCCGCAAACCACGTTTCGACGTCGTCCCATAGTGCAGACTTTTTATAAGAAGTGATCTGGTGGACTACGATGGAACGTCCGTCCTGATCTGAAGGAAACGAGGTGGGTGCAATCCGTGCGTAACTGTTTCCTTTGCTATCCACCGCCTGCACGCTGGGGATGTATTGAGTTTCCATCTGCAACGCGCGGTTGGGATCCGAGGGGCGTGTGTCCAGGAACTTTCCAGCCACCTTGGGATCTTCCAAGCCCGGGCGAGACCAAAAGAAAGGAGTAAAGAAGGCCACGGGTCCCTTGAAATTCTTGCTGTTCAAGAACAACGTCCAGCATTGATTCCCGGTCGGCAGATCCTTTCCCGCAGTTTTTGTTTTGGGATCGGTAAGCGGGAGAGGGAGGTAGCCATAGCCAAATAGTTCACCGCGAGTGCCTTGTTTCAGGTTGAGGCCGTCGGGTGGCCAAAGCAGGTGAGGACTTAATTGAGCCACGCCATATTTTCCCAGCGGCTTGCTCCAGTCCCGGCCCTTCCCGGCGCCCGGACCATTGGCCCAGGCACTAAAGCTGCGGGCAACGCCACCCATGATGAATTTTGGTGTTTCCGTAGCGAAACGAGTGTCCCGCCACCAACCAAGGCCCCCTTCAATATCGGAATACAGCTTGTCTTCCCGCGATTTCGGCTTGTCGTATTGGGCGAACATCCATGTGCCAAATAAACCGCTTTGGAAGCGACTGCCAGGATACGTTTCGAGCAGTGGCCAGGCCGCGACATACATAGAAAATCCGCCGTTGAATTCTCGGCCGACACGCTCGTTTGGGACGAGCAGGTAACCCGCCATCTCGCCTCGTTGTAATGGCTCCGCTCCAGGCAGGAGGCCGCTTAAACCGAGCACCGCGAAGATTACAAGAACTCGGGGTAAACGAAGTGAAGGACTTTGCAAGATAGAGATCCTCGAATGAGTCACTGACGTGAAGGACGTCCGAAGCGTCCCTGGCAGGAATATGATCACTTGTTTGAACTAAAAATGATACAGGGGGTGACCAATGAACCCCGCTTAAAACAGACGCGATGTTCTTGCGTTTGGGAAGCAGCTCATGATAGCTCGCGAGGGATTGCGGGGCTGCGTTTTTGGACTCAGGGGGCCTCTTCAGAGCGCAGAGAAAATTTTGATACCCAATAGCTGGCCATTGACAATTTCGATCGTTCGAAATACATATAAGTCAGCGAAATCGATACCATATCTTTTTCGATTTCAGCCAGCCAGCAAACTCGATATAGCTAGCCTCCTAGGGTTTTCCGCTGGTCCTCGCTCATCGATGTGACCAGGGTTTCTATTTTCCTCCCGCTTGAGTTTTGCTTTAGCCATGTTCATGAATCGTGATGCCTGCTTCGGCGTAAGCGCATTGAATTCTGCGCTTTCTTGGTATGCGCTCCGCCCCGTCGGTCGGGTGTTCCTGGTTTTGAGAGATGCCCTTTCCGATAGGGCTGTCCTGGTCGGAGATCATCGACTCAGCCGAAGTGTCGCTCAAGATTGGGGTATTCAGGAATGACGATGATTTCAGAGATCCACCGAGAATAGAAATTCACCGATGCCTAATCGAAATGGCCGAATCAAGAACAGACGACGCAAGGAGATTCTTTGATGAAATCGTACATGCATACTTTTATCCGATTACTAGTGTTCAGCGTTCTGCTTCTGACCAGTCGCGCTGCGAGTGCCCATTTTCCGTGGTTGGTTGTTGAGGGTGGAAAAGCAAACTACTTCTTCGGTGAAGATCCGTCCAACCGCACCTATCGATTGCCGCCAACCATAGCGAAGGCGGAAATTATGATGCGATCCGGAGCTGACAAATCAGTGGTCGGGACCAAGCTTATTGAGTCAGAGAAGTTCATCGGCAAACAGTCCGTCAATTCCATTCCAGACAAAGCTGACTTAATGAGCCGAGTTGTTTTTGGTGTCTATAATGGGGCGAAGTTGCAGTACTACACTCAATATCTCGGTGGTGTCATGCCGGAGAGTTTTTCCGACTGCAAGCCCATCAAGGATATGGACCTTCAAGCGCATGCCGTGAATACTGAGCAGGGGGTCGACATTTACGTTCTTTGGCAGGGAAAGCCACTGGGAGATGCCGAGGTTTCGCTCTACTGTGATGAAGGACACCAGGAAGGTGCTGGAGTCACCGGTAAGGATGGAAAAGTGTCATTTACTGATGCAGAGGTTGAAGAGGGAATAAACGGAATCATGGTCGGACTTACTTTAACTGAGGATTCAGGGAGCGTCGGCGACCAGGAATACGATTCGGCCATGCATTACCTTACGGCCACGTTTGTCGATCCAGAGGGCAAGTGAGTGCTTTTGATCGCCGTTCGCTGACAACACCTTTACTTATTTGTACTTTCGTAGGCTCAGAGGAATTTACCGCGATGAAGTTGAAATTATTTATGGCATTCGCGGCAGCCAGTGTGATTTTTGGTGCCACGTACACGTGGAGTCAGGAATCAAACGCGCCGTCCTTGGGGACTTCTACATCGAAGATCCACAAGCCGCTTCCAGAATCATTGACCTCCTTCGGAGCGGCGGTGATCGACGACTATCTCTATGTTTTCAGTGGGCACAGTGGCGTCGCGCATGGATTTGGTAAAGATCTGCTGGTGAATCATTTTCGAAGGATTCGTTTTGATGACCCTCAGGCTGATTGGGAAGAGTTGGCGATGCACGATTCTGCCCAGAGTACAGCATTGGTTAGTGACGGCGATTTTCTTTACCGAATTGGTGGCCTCTCCTTTCTAAAAGGAAAAGGAGAAAATGAGGTTCTGTTTAATTCCACCTCCTACTTCACGCGTTATGACCGTAATGAAGACAAGTGGAGTGAATTGCCGCCGCTTCCGATTCCGCGTTCCTCTCATGACGCTGCGGTTCTCGGACGCAAAGTCTATGTCGTTGGTGGTTGGAATCTACAAGGCGAAGGATCCGGTGATGCGCCTTGGCATGACAAGATGCACGTATTCGATTTAGATAATCCTGATGCGGGTTGGCAGACGTTAGAGGGACCTGGATACGAGCTTCGAGCAATATCGGCGGCAGCGCATCAGGGGAAGCTCTACGTTGTCGGTGGAATCAGTCCTACGGGGTTCTTGAGAAAAACATCCGTTTACGATCCTGCCCAAGGAGAATGGACTCAAGGCCCTGATTTATTCAGTGATAGCTCGATGACCGGCTTTGCCACCAGTATGTTTGCTGTTGGCGGGCATCTGTACTGCACTGGGGTTTCGGGCGTTGTTTATCGTTTGTCGAATGACGGGAACGCATGGGAAGTTGCTGATCGGCTACTGTTTCCCAGGATGTTTCTGCGTTTGCTTCCGATTGGTTTGGACCGCCTTATCGCGGTTGGCGGCACTGGGGGCATGATCGGGCGTACCGCTGCGATTGAGTCGCTCACGGTGGATCCAGAATCGAAAGCCGGTCCGAAATTAGTGTCCTGGTCATTACCCTATGAAGGAGACGCTAAACATAGTCAAACGTTAATTCTGGACGGCACAAAGCTTTATGCTTTTGGTGGAAACAAAAGTTGGGCGCCCCATGACTTCAGCCGCGATGCCTTTGTAAAGCAGGCGTTTGTCTTCGATATTCCGAATCAGAAAGTTGACCAATTGCCGGATATGCCAATGCCGGTACAAAGCGGTGCTGGCGTAATTAATCGCCACAACAGCGAGTATAAGACCCTTGTGGTCGCGGGCGGAATGAATCATGAATCGTCGAACTTTTCGGCCATTCAAAGCATTCTTGAGTTTGACCCGAATCTTAAGCAATGGTCGCAATCTGAAATCTCGCTGCCCGCGCCTCGCTCAATGGCAGCGGCTGTGCGGTTTGACGATGCCCTTTGGATATTCGGGGGTAGTGATGTTGGTTTGGGGAATGAGCTTTCGCAAAACGTGTTGCATTGGTGGGGCGATCAGACGGCCGTTGCTCCTTTGCCGGGTATCAAGTTGCCGCATGACCGGCGCTCCTATGGCGCAGCAAGAATCGGTAACGAATTCTTCATGATTGGCGGCCTCGGCGAACAGATGAATATTGAAACAAGCGTCGATGTTTTTGATATGAAGAATCGCACTTGGCGAGAAGCAGGTTCACCTGCGGCATCAAGACTTTTTCCGAGCGTTGCAGTTGATGGAAAGAAACTTTATTTGTTTGGCGGTTTCAGCAATACCGGCGGAAACTTTACGGAATGTGAATCGCTGGAAATGTATGACAGTGAGACAAACGTTTGGAGTACTGTGGCTGAATCAATCGATGGAGTTGATGCATCCATGAGAGTCTTCAACCTTGCCGGCCGTCTGCTCTTTTTCGGTGTTGATCGCCAAAACGATAAACAAGTCAACTTTGTGCTGTATGACCCTGATCCAACCGTTATGCCTGACGAAGTAGCGGCCATGAGCTTCATGAGGCGGAACGGCGGTGGGGACGCGGAGCGAAATGCAAAAGCGCTTATGCGACGCGATACGGACAAGGATGGATTTCTAAGCCAAGAGGAGCTTGGAAAACGCATGAAAGAGATCTTTGTTGCTGCTGATGCCGACCGAGATCAACGCGTCAGCCTCCAAGAATTGCTGACCAAATTGGAAGCAGATGAGGCAGCCGCCGCAGTTGAACGCGATGCTGAATCCGAAGCGCAGACTGATAATGTCGAGCCTGCACCATCCAATTCCGAGGAGCCAGGTGATTCAAAGGATAATGGAGAATCAATCAAAGCTGATTCCACGCAGGAATCCGACGAGAAACCAAAATGATGATCAAGTTTGTTCGGACATCTGAAAGCGTGAGCAAGGCCTGAAAAGAGCCATACACGCTAACTTCCTCAATCGCCAAAACGAAACATTTGACGCAGCCTGGGATCGTTCGGTTGGATATTAGTAGATCATTGGACGCACCTTAGGCAAAACGGCAGTCAGGTTTTAATGGTGAGTTGATGCCCCTTAGGGATGTGCCAGGATGACATTTCATAACTCCAACCAAAAATTAAAGATGCGAGGATGATTTTCGATGAGATGGTACCTACTGATCAGTATCCTGCTCTTCGCTGCCACGACGGCCATTGCTCTGCCCGATCGTTCCATGAACGATCTTCGCGCAGAGGACGTTTTGATCGCTGACTCCAGATTAGAGGCAACCAAGGCAGGGTTGCACGTTTGGTTTTCTTTGGACCGACCAAAGGGCGGGTTGTATCGTCGGCCCTACCTGGCCGTGTGGTTGGAAGATGAAGACGGTTTCCCTGTTAAAACAGGTGTGCTCTGGATGCAAACCGATCAGCCTGGACCGCGATGGCATCGTGATTTGACTCGTTGGTACAGAAATGATCGTATGCGCAAATTGGTTGAGAACATTGATCTAATCGATGGTGTCTCGGGCGCAACTCGCGGCCCGGGCGACTATCAAGCTCACTTCGATGGTACCGATAATGCTGGAAACCAGCTGCCGACCGGAAGTTATACGCTTTGCTTGGAAGCTGCTCGTGAGCATGGAACTTATAAGATTATCCGCAAAAAGATTCAGTGGGGTGCGGAGGGGATCGCCAGAAAAAATCTCAAAGGTAATATCGAGATCCCAAGGGCGTCTTATCAATTCATTCCCCTCCAGCAATAGGCGTTCTTGACGGCCAGCATGACCTCGATAAAAAACGATTTCGGCTTCCGGAAAGATTGGTACAGGAAAAGCGCCGGTGCTTTGCGCTGGCTACACATTTATCTTTCGATGCTCGGATTCGGAGCCATTTTGTTCTTCGCCGTGACGGGCATCACGCTTAACCATCCCACATGGCTTGGCGGAAGCGAACAGCATGTTGAAGATTTCAGGGGTGAATTCCCCGTTGAATGGTTGCAAAACGATCCAGGTGATTTGGAGATTGCAGAGGCACTGCGCGAGCGACATCGGCTGAAAGGGCGGGTCAAAGAATTTGAGAGCGACGAATACGAATACATGCTGGTCTACAAAAGCCCTGGATATGCAGCTGATGTCTTTATCGATCGTGAAACTGGCAAGTATAGCTTGACGGTCACCTCCTCCAATCTTGTCGCCGTCATGAATGATCTGCACAAAGGTCGCGACAGTGGTCCGGTCTGGAATGTTTTGGTGATTGATGGTTCCGCAGTATTGATGTTACTGTTTTCGCTCTCCGGTTTCGCACTCTTGCTCTATATCAAACGTCATCGACGGACCGGCTTAATTACTGCGGTGGTCGGGACACTTCTGATCTTCGCAATCTGGATCTGGTGGACTCCTTGAATCGGTTGCCTTGCTTGGGTTCAATCGTCAAGTCCACCTTATAGGATCCTCTTCGATTCAGTTTGGATGGGTGAAGATCTCCCGGGGCTTGAGCGGCGCATGGAGCCTGAATAACTGAACGGTCGGCCAGTCGTTCAGGGGGAGATCTTGTCTGAAAGGTGATGATTTAGCGGCATCTAGAACGGTGGGGGAAGTCCAGGTTCCAGGACGGTGAAATTCTGTAATTAGTCTTTTATTTTTCGGGCTTCCTGAGATACTTGTTGCAACCTAATCTCATTAGAGGTGTTTGCGGATTTTTCAGGCAGACGCCACGGAATTAGATTTGATGCTAGTCATCCAAGCAAGCGAGTGAGTTCCGATGAACTTGGTGAAGCCAGCCATGGAATCCGTGACGAGGTGTTGCGGTTTCAATCGTTAACCCCGAACCAAAGGATCTTTGTTCAATGTCAGGCTTATCGGCTTTGAAACACCATTTTTTCTTCATGAGCGTGCTCTCTTTGAGCGTTTTGGTTGGTTGTAAACAGGAGGGTACCAAGCCGGCCGGGGCTGGCTCGTCGGCCGCAGCGAACAGTCAAACGTGGGTGGCCACCACGGGGCACATTGCTGACGCACTCCGGAAGATTTCTGCAGGTACCAATGTCGATATCAAATTACTGTGTGGTCCTGGGGTCGACCCGCACTCGTACAGCGCCACTACGAACGATGTCCAAGCGATTGCGGACGCCAATGCGATTTTTTTCAATGGGTTTCATCTTGAGGCACGATTACACGACTTATTGGAGAATCAGTTTGGTGACAAATCATGGGCCATGGCGACTGCATTTCCAGCCGATGCGAGGTTAGATTGGGTGGAGGATGGCCAAGTCGATCCTGAAGCGCCTTTTGATCCCCATATTTGGAATCACCTTCCGGGGTGGTCTGAGTGTGTTGCCGGTTTGATCGCAAAAGTTTGCGAAGTGGATCCCGAAAATGCGGCAATCTATAAGAAGAATGGTCTCGCGTATATCGATGAGATCATGGCAGCCCATCAGAAGGCAGTCGCAGAGTTCGAGCCCATTCCTCAAGAGCGGCGAGTCCTGGTGAGTGCTCACGACGCATTCAACTATTTTGCAAACGTGTATGGTTTTGATTCCATTGCTGTCCTAGGAATTGGCAACGACGCGGAGGCAGATGTGAAGACAATTCGTGAAGTCGCCAAAACCGTCTGTGATCGTAAGGTGCCTGTGATTTTTCTCGAAAATATCACGAATCCCAAAGTGACGACTGCTTTGCAGGAAGCCTGTTCAGCTCAGGATTGGCAGGTCAAAATCGCAGATCAGCCACTCTATTCAGATGACTTGGGGGTAGAGCCACCCACGGATACGTATTTAGGGGCGTTCACGACGAACGTCGAACTTATTTCAAAATCGCTCAATCAATAAGTTGATTGGCAATAAGTTGATTGGCAATAAGCGGATTGGCCAGGCCCCATGGAAACTGCAATCAAGACGCACGGTCTGACGGTTTCCTATGGGGTCAATATGGCGTTATGGAATGTTTCGACGCAGATACCCGCGCAGCAGATTAGCGCCATTATTGGCCCAAATGGCGCTGGTAAAAGTACCCTTCTCAAAGCCATTCTGGGTATGGTGCCGACGCTCTCCGGTGAGATTGAGGTAACGGGAGCCGGAGGAGCCGCGGCTAAGCAGCATCAATTCCTCGCTTCACAAATCGGTTATGTGCCACAACGCAATAGCGTGGACTGGGATTTTCCGATCACTGTACTCGATCTTGTATTGATGGGGACTTACGGACGACTAAAGTGGTTTCAGCGGCCGGGGGAAAAGGAACGCGCTGATGCTTACGCGGCATTAACTGAGGTCCAGATGCAGGAATTTGCTGGTCGGCAGATTGGGCAACTATCTGGTGGGCAGCAACAACGCGTATTTTTAGCGCGGGCATTCGTGCAGCAGGCATCGATCTATCTGCTCGATGAACCGTTCGCTGGAGTCGATGCAACGACTGAAAAGATGATCGTTGATATTCTGCACGGGCTGCGCGATGCAGGGAAGACTGTCTCGCTTGTCCATCACGATTTGACCACCGTGAGTCGTTACTTTGATCACGTTATCTTATTGAACAAGCAGCTCGTAGCGAGTGGTCCTACTCGATCCACTTTTACGTCAGAGCACATTCAGGCGACTTACGGGGTTCATGGTATGCAAATCGGTGGTTTTTCCGAGGACGCGACCGATGCTTGAATTGCTGACCGATTACACTGTCCAGCTCGTTGTTTTGAGCAGTGCGGTAACCGGAGCGACCAGTGGAGCCCTGGGGTGCTTTGCTTACTTGCGGCGCCAGAGTCTGGTGGGTGACGTGATCTCTCATTCCTCAATCCTAGGAATCGTTGGTTTCTTCTGGTTATGGTTCGTCCTGACGGGCGACGGAAACAAATCGTTGTGGCTTTTGATTCCCGGAGCCATGGTCGCGTCAATTGCAGCCATGATACTGACCCAGTGGATTACGAATTCCACCAAGATCAAAGCCGACGCGAGTTTGGGCGTTATGTTGGCAATCTTCTTTGGAACGGGGCTGACGCTCTTGCGTTGGATACAGCGCTCCTCCAATCCCATTCCGGGGCAGGCAGGGTTGGAAGATTACCTGTTCGGGATGGCTGCAGCCACGACACTCTCTGACTTTTGGATGATTGGAATATTGACGGTTGTTTCTTCCGTTTGTCTATTCGTTTGCTGGTATCGTCTGAAGTTATTAACCTTTGATCCCGGGTATGCAGCCGGTTTGGGGTTATCGGTTGGACGTTGGGAATTGCTCTTGTTGTCCTTGCTGGTGATCGGCATCGTGATTGGCCTACAAATCGCCGGTGTTGTGCTGATGGTCGCACTTCTGATTGCTCCGGCCAGTGCAGCGCGGCAATGGACGAATTCACTTGGGAAAATGATTTTGTTGGCTGGCTTGTTGGGTGGCGGTTGTGCTGCAAGCGGAGCTTTTATGAGTGCGGTCAGAAAAGGTCTGCCCACCGGGCCTGCGATCGTCGTCTGTTTAACGTTGGTCGTACTCGTTTCCGTCCTTTTTGCACCTGGGCGAGGTGTGTTGTCACGGAGGCGAACTCTTGTCACTTGAACTTTGGACTTTGGCAATTGCGGTTGTGACTTCCGTTTCCTGTTCGCTCTGCGGGAGCCTGCTGGTTGTGAATCGTCAGGCGATGGTCAGCGAGGGACTCAGTCACGCTGTCCTGCCAGGGTTAGCGATCGCCTTTTGGATTTCGCGCGACTATAACTCACCTTGGCTTTTAATCGCTGCAGGGGCCAGCGGGTTAGTCATGATCTGGCTCACCGAAGCGTTTCAAAGGACAAAGCTGCTTGACCCGGATGCAAGTCTTGGGATTGTGTTTGCAGGTATGTTTAGCCTGGGAGTCCTGTTCGTAAGCAATTTCCTGAAGCAGACACACTTTCACGCTGATTGCATTATCGAAGGCAATCTTGCCATCGCATCGCTTGATCGATTTGAGATCGGTGGCTGGGACCTTGGTCCGAAATCGTGGATTGTGATGCTGCTGATTCTGATCGTGCAGATCCTGTTTGTTTCTGTTTGCTACAAAGAATTAAAGGCCACTCTTTTCGATCCAGAGCTGGCAAGCCGATTTGGGTTGCGTCCAAGGCTGTTTCAATTGCTTTGGCTGTCGATCGTGTCCTTAACCACGGTAGCGGCCTTTAATGTGGCAGGTTCCATTCTGATTGTGGCACTTATGATCGCTCCGCCGGCAGCTGCCTATTTGGTGACGACTCGCCTTCACCATCTTTTGTTGGTGTCCGCCATAGTGGGCGCGGTTTCTGCCATGATTGGTTTTTATGCATCGCTGTTTTTGGATGTTGCGCCCACCGGGACTGTTGCTTCAGCAGCAGGTTTCGTCTTTCTGCTGGTTTTATTTTGTTCTCCAAGCAATGGATTTATTGTGAAGCAATGGGGGCATTGGCAACGTAATCGAGCCACGCTCGAATGTCTCGCCTTGCAGTGGATTAAGGATGGTTCGCAAGATCGCTTTTCTTTCTCACGAGGAAGAATGAGACCGTTTCGGAAATGGCAATACATTCTGAAACGTCTGAAACGACAAGCGTTGATTGAGCAGGCATCAGGTCACTACGCATTGACGCCTGCAGGCCACAAAAAACTCGCGGCTAAATTGGCTGAGTTCAATGCGGCTCATTAGTTTTTCGGCGACCGAAAAGGGGTGCGGATGGCAATCATTTGTATTTGAGGGCCTTCGTGTGGCACCTTAATCATGAGTACCGAAAAGACTGCGATCGCATCCGATTTCACACGATGCGTAGTCCCCGTTGGTAAGCCTTGGTTGGTGTGTCGGACCAGCGCAGCGAATGAATCGACGACGACGTTGAATGGCCTGGTATTTCTGGAAATGTCGCGTGGATGGATTACCCCGCAGCGACGTTTGCTTCCGGTTTGATCGGAAGCCATTTCGTTAATACTTGCGGCGGTACCAACCAATTGTGGAGACAGCAACGCCAAGCAGAGTCCAGATGGCGATGCTGGTGGGCTCAGGGATGACTCTCGGGTCTTCCTGGATCACCGGGACAAAGGTAAATCCTCCCAAGAACTCAACCGTGGTGTCTGGCAGTTCGAGGTCAAGTTGGATGCTGTGTTCATTTGCGAAAACAACGCCGCTGTTGGTGTCGATAGTCCCTAAATCTTTGTTGTCCACCGTCCACTTGATAATGCTACTTGGGGCCTCGCTTTGGGCAATGAAGAAATTGCCATCCAGGTCAAAATCAATGCCCCCTGTCGGATCGTAATCATCACTGGTCAGGATGGCTTCGATATCATCCTCATCTAGGAAAATCGAGACGACACCCTCAGGCGTTACGCGAAAGATGTCCTCGGTTTCCTCATCAACAAGAATGACATCGCCATTTGGAGCCGTAGTGATAAAACGTTCCTTGTCCGTAACTTGGGTTGGGAAATCTTCTTCACTGACGAGCTCTGTAATGACGGGCGTAGGACCGCTGATGTCAATTTTAATCAGAGAGTCATCGCCGTAGTCATTTACGACATAGAGGGTCGTTTCGTCGGGAGATAAAGCGATGCCACCATTCACCTGGACTTTTGAGGTGGAGAGGGCTGTCGTGAAATCCTCTTGAGACACGAGCACGCTTACCTCGCCCGTGACCCGATCAATTTCTAATATCGCATCCAACTCCGCTTCGGTGATATACAACGCGTCACCACTGCCAGCGGCGATCTTTTCTGGGGTGGCTGAAATAATTTCCGAATCGTACAGCTGCGTGACCGCCACAATGTCTGACTCTCTAACGATCTGCTGGAGTCCGGTGTTTTCGTTGAGGCGAAATAGTCCGTCAGAAACGCTTTCGGTGAAATAGAAGTTCCCGTAGTGGTCGAACACAATGTCATTATCGGTGAAACGAACGCCTGTTCCTTCCGGAAAGGTATCGTTGGCAGCGGTTCGGGCGTTGTCAATATCGGTGGCTGTGACCGTGACTCTTGCTTCACCCTCGGGTGTGATAGCCAGGATTCGGCCAGTCGACTCGCCTTCGGCGTTATCGACCACCCACATATCACCCGTTGTAATCTGGAGCGAGGCAGTGGCCTCAAAAGGCAAGAAAAAAGTGGTGGCGATAATGGCAGTCAGGAGTTGTAATCTCAACGTTGCGCTCCAAATTCAATTCATCAACTTTGTGTTCGAATGTTAACGTGACGAGGCGCATGCATCGTAGTTGCAAGGACGGGGTACTGTTCAAGAATATCTCTCACGCACCTTGCGTTGTCAATAAAAGCTGTTTTTTTAAAGGAATGATACATGGGATTTTGTTAGGAGCGTTTAATCGGTTAGAGGTGAATGCCGACAAGGGATAGTTGCCCCACTGGTTTAAATACGCGAACAGCGGGCAATTCTACTCTGGAAGCTGTTTGTTTGGCCGGCTTTACCGCTTTGACAACTTCATGAATCAATTTCTAGGATTGGGATATGGATTACCCAAAAGCTGTGTTGTTTGATTTGGATGACACCCTTTATGACCACCTTCATAGTGCACGGCAGGGGCTGATTGCGTTGAGTCGACGGCATCCTGCCTTGCTTGAGGTGCCCATTCCGGTGTTGGAGGAACGGTATTCTCAGGCGCTTGAACAGCTGCACTTGCAAATGCTGAGCGGTGATCTGACTCAGACAGAAGCTCGAACCCGAAGGATGCAACAATTCTTCGGTAGCTTTCAGATTTCACTTACCGATGAAGTTGCGCTCGCCGAGCACGAGTTGTTTCGCTATGACAGTGACCAGGCGTTTGAATTCGTGCAAGGGGCAGAAGAGATCTTGCGCCGCCTACGAGAGCTTGAGATGAGAATGGCGATTGTGACCAATAATCTCGTCTCAGAACAACTCAACAAGTTGAAACAGTTGGGCATCGAAGGTTATTTCGATGTCGTTGCAATTTCCGAAGAAATCGGGGTCTCAAAGCCCGACCCTGAAATCTTCATGATTACCCTTGAGCGACTTGGACTCCAGGCCAACGATGTCGTGATGGTTGGCGATTCCCTCAAAAGCGATATTCTGGGAGCTCAGGCGGTTGGTATTCGAACTGTTTGGCTGAATCGGCACTCGGATTCTCCGGCACATCTGCCACCAGGAATTGCCGTGATCGATCAGGACTTTTCTGAGCACAAACAGGCGATCTTGCAGATTCTCGATCATGGTCGTGAGGAAGCGGGACACGGTTGAGTACACTCAGGAATTGATTTTTTGGGATCTCGTGGAAAGATCAGCTCACGCAAGGCTTCCTGCCCATCAATGATAAACCAAATTGTTGTCCGCTAATCAGGATGCATATTTGTTTAAGAACGCATCGGATTCCCTTCATCGTCGAACAGCAGGAATTAAGCGTGGGGGGCAGTCCAAATAGACTCTGCATATCACTTGCCAGTGTGATTCTTTGAGATCAGTAGTTTCGGGCCGAAGAGGGGATTTGGATCGTTGTCGGATTTTAATCATCTCGGTGCCGTCACGTCAGTTCATAAAACCAGCTTGTTAATTTCCCGAAGGACAAAAAACTGAAGCCCAGCCAGGAGCGTCCATTCTATAGGTAGATTTAATGTCGTTGGAAATCGATACCTTAAAACAATTGCTTCACGATGAGGTAGACCAACTTGAAGATATGGCAGTCCGTCGCAGATTGCAGTATCTGTTGGTTTGTTCCACGCCGGAAAGGCGAGAGCAGCTGGCAGCAAGTTTCGTGAAGGTTGTCTCTAATTATTTAAAGGAGAATGAGCTTGATGATGCGCAAATTCTCGGGGAGGTTGACCAGGATCGTGTCACCGGTCACTTGAAGGAATTGGAGGAGGATGGGATTACCAGGCTCGGTCCTCTTCTTTCGATTCAGCAAGCAGCGGCGATTCGCGACCATTTAACGACTTGCCCCGTTTGGGGTGGCGGAACCGTCAACGCTGGCGAAAGTAGCGGATGGGAAACGATTTCCGAAGCAAGAAAGAAATATGGTCAATGCTCTCACAAGCTGAACGATCTCATCGACGCACCTCACCTGCTCGAGCTGATGGTTTCGCCGTTGGTGCTTAGCTTAGCAAGGCGGTATCTGGGGGCACCTCCCACGATCTTTTCGCCGAATCTGTTTTGGTCCTTTCCCGTTGCTAAAAAGATATCAGCAGGACAGGCTGTGCACCGAGACTGGGACGGTTTTCGCCATCTCGCTCTTTTTGTCTATCTCGTCGATGTGAATAAGGAGAATGGTGCTCACCAATACCTAAGGAAAAGTCATACTCTTGATTCGATCGATGAGGTTTTGTTGAAGCAGAAAGGCCAAGGTGATGTGCCTTCAAAGAGCGACCTCTTCTATTATCATTTTGATGATCAATTCCCGGGCAATGAGCGATTCTTGTCCCTGTTTTCGGACGAAACGCTCTGCCTAGAGGGTGTCGCCGGGGAAGCTTTTCTCATTGATCCTTTTGGTCTCCATCGAGGTTTGCCGCTTCTGAAGAACGAACGATTGTTGTTCTGGACACGTTATAGCCTGTACCACAACGGAAATGCCGTTGACGTGTCGAAGTCCTTGATTCCAGTTAAGGATGTCAGCCGACGGATACCCAACGACCGTCTACACCGATATATGCTGCGAACGTTTATCGAGTCTGAATTCAGTGTTCTTTCTGAATCCTCATTGCATTTGCCATCGTTGTTCCTGATGGATCCACCTCCCAGAATGAATCAAATCAAAAAACGACGGAAGTTGGGGTTTCTTCGTGATTTGTTTTTCCCGAAGTAAAGCTTCGTCCCTGCGACGTAAACGGTTCGAAGGGATCGATGATCGGCGTTAAGTTAACAGCGATTCTGCAGAGACCTGATTAACATAACCCTGGGAAGGACGCTGATCGAAATTGCATTTTTCAAACGAAGAAGTTGATGCCGAGCATTTTTAGTGATCGGCCTGATCCGCAAGTTGAGCCGGAAGAGTAATTATCTTTTGGCATTTGTTCTGCCGTCGCTGGGCCGATCGTATTTGGGCTTCTGCCAGTTCCTGTTGAGCCTTGTCAAAATGTCGAGTCGGCATTTTAAACAAACGTCTCGTTATGGATATCTCTTACCAGATTTTTCCCATCCAACGTCGCGACAACTCTTGCGATTGAGTAAACGTCGATTCCGGAGAATCGGAGTCTCGATGACGCTTGTTTTCCGAAATCCTGATGTTCAGGTCGTAGGAATACTCGTGGGTGTTGGTCGCGTGAGTTGCATAAGACATCGACGGGCCTCCATGTCCGTTTTCAAATCTTTCCCAGTCAAATCGTACGCGCTGTCTCGTGTGGTGGATCAAGCCTTCTTCCGGTAGGGATTTTGTGTTGTAGGGTAGGCCCGCGATGCGTTGCCATAACGATATCGGAGACGTCGGTCGAGGCGCGAAGCTCGCGAGGGATGCAGGCTCTTCCGGATGAAGACGAAACTGAGTTTTTGACGGACTCTCATTTGAAATCAGGAAGACATCGACAATTGCGTTGCCGACCCTAGCAGAGTCCTCGCCGAGCATCTTGTCTGGATCTGAAAGAGAGGTGACAACGATAGCTTGCAGGCCGGGCGCTGTACGAAGCGTCGGGATATGAATGTCGATGCCGTGATGGCTCCAGTCATTTTTTCTCAAGGCAACCGAAAATCTTTCGTGGCATTGCAGCAACCGTTCATCACCTCTCAGGATTTCGATCTCGAGTAAGAGCTCAGCACAAATATAGTCGCTCTCCGAATTCGACACGGTCAACGGATCAACCGTGCCCGCGGTCCAGCGGTCTTCCGAGCTGATGAGTTTTCCTTGAGGTATTCGCTCATTGATGGTGTCGATGTCCACGGGATGGGTTGCGAGATATTCGTGGAACTTCGTCGTTGACCAATAGTGCCAGGCGGTGGTTCCCATGCCGAAGACGAAACGCAATATCAACACCACGACGAGGACAAGGATCACCGAGAGTAATCTCTTGAGTGGCTTTCGGAACTTCTCAGACTTGTTCGACATGGTTTTGTTCCAAGGCGCTTTCGGCATTAAGAGCTGGAAATGATGCTTCCCACTGAATCCATCGTACTTATTCGTCAGAGCACAGGAGTTCTTGCGAGCAAAATAACCATTCGCAGAAATAAACTGCGCATCACTCGACTGGACTCGAAGATGAAAAATGGGTCAAGCATTCTGGTAAATTCGGCCTTTGTTCACGAGGCCGTGATGAAACGTGAGACGCCCCCAAGCCTCAAAGGTGACGCAGTTGAGGATCGACAGCGATGGACGAGTCGTCAGGGTGTCGGTTTGTCGTCCGAGGTGAGTCCTTCCACCATGAAGGTGACAAGATCGGCCTTCTCTTGTTTCGTGAGATTGAGACGACCACGCATTTCCTTTGATAGATGGGGATTGGGAATGCCACCGCGATCGTAAAACTCCATCACCTCTTCGAGCGTGGCAATGCTGCCATCATGCATGTAAGGGGCCGTGTCGACGACGTCGCGCATCGTGGGGACTTTGAAAAACCCCTTGTTGGATTCGATGTTTGTGAACTCATACCGCCCAAGGTCAGGGTGTTCCTCCTCCATACCAACTCCCAGGTTGTGGTAGAAGATCGTCGTGAACGTGGGCGGTTCATGGCAGATAATGCACTTTGTCTTTCGACGATCCAGAAAAAGGTTCAGGCCACGTTGAGCGGATGGTGACAGAGCGTTCTTGTCGCCAGCAACAAATCGATCGTAGGGGGAATTGCCAGCGACAATCGTACGCTGGTAGCTGGCAAGTGCCTTCGCAACGTTCGTTGTTGTCAGGCCATCTTCAAAAGCGATTGAAAATAATTCGGGATACTCGGGGTGCTGTTGCAGACGCTCCAACAAGGCCTGGGCCGAAGGCATGCCCATTTCGTCCGGATTCAAGATCGGACCCAACGCCTGAGTTTCAAGGCTTCCCGCGCGACCGTCCCAAAATAATGATTGATAATAGGCTGCGTTGAGAATTGACGGCACATTTCGTCGTCCCATCCTGCCGCTTACGCCCTTGGCGAAGGCCGCACCGTTGGTCCAACCTTTGTCGGGATCATGGCAGGTTGCGCATGACATGCTACGGTCGACTGAGAGGTCCGCGTCAAAAAAAAGCTTGCGGCCGAGATCAACCTTCTCGTGCGTCATCGGATTGTTCGGGCGCACGTAATAATCAGGAAGACCAAACGGAGCTTTGCACTCGAACGAGGTGGCGAGATACGCACCATTGATGTCCGGTGCTGGTGCAGCCGTCGCTGTTGTCTCTTCCGTTGTGCTCGTCGACAGAGTATCGCCCGGAGTACTCTCTTTTGCACAAGAAACACACGGGAGTATCAGCAAGATGAGAAATAGACCACGCAATTTCTGCATGCTGCAGTGGCAAGAAAGCTGCTTGACGGCCATGACATGTTCCTGCTTCAACGAAATTAATCCCGCTAACACAGCTTAGTCATGAAAAAACGGTCGGACCAGCGGCCCGACCGTTTTCTATTAATTTCGGCACTGCGATTTTTATCGCTTTATCACTTCACGGTTGCCCCATAACCAAGGCTTTCAATTGCCGCGATAATCTGATCGTTATCGAGGCCATCGCCAGAGCAGGTTACGGAATTCTTCGTGACTTCGTCTACAGTTACACCCGGTAACTTTGCCAAAGCGGCTTTAATTTTGCCACCTCAGCCACCCGGTCATCTCATCCCCGTGACGTTATAGCTAACTGTCGAAGCAGTCAGTTGTGTATCCGTCGCGGGGTCGGTTGCCGCTCCGTCACCTGCGGCCGCGCTGGTGGTATTGCTATCACCGCTCGGGCTAGGTGCGGGGCTTGACTGCGAACAGCCAATAGCGAGCAGCATGCACAGCGCTGCCAAATGCTTCAGCTTCATCGGTCCCCTTTCGAAAAATATTGATGCACTGCCGCCAACCGTTGGCGGACTGGTTAAACAAGTCTAGCACTCATTCGCCGAGGCGTAAATCACGGTTTTTGACTCCCACGACACTGCTGTCCGAGACCTTGAAGGATTGGTGGATTTGCGTGAACAAAGCAGTTCAAGCAGAAGGAGAACAAGGGGCAGACCGCGTTTTGTAAGGAAAAACCACGAAAGAGTGCCACAAACCACTTGCGGTGAGTGCCAGCAAATGGAGCAGACTCCTTCATAGCATCGGCTCGACTAGCCAAGGCTTGTAAGGAATTTAATACTTTTCGAACCACCTGATTGCCGATCCTGTGCGGTTTTTCGAGGGGCATTGTCACCGCATTGGGTTTCTGAAATGTCCGCTTCTCTGATAAAATGACGCTTCTTCACCAAGCTTCCTACCTCCCTTGTGCTGGGTGAAACCATCGCAAGAAAATTCGTGCCGCGATCACCATGAGCCAGCCAAGCCATTTCTTGTTCCTGCAGACCTTTCTGCTGATGATTTTATGCTCGTGGGGGGCTGCATCACCTTTGCAGGCGGACGATCTTCAGACGCCCGCAGCCGATAAAAAGCAGCAAGATTCCGAAACGCCGACGTTGAATGAGCTGAAGTCACAGGCTGCCAAACGTTCTGGTTTCCTCGAGCAGCAATGGTCGGCTGAAGTGACCGAAACGCCCGTCGCAGACCTGGATACCTATCGGGACCAGGTTGAGCCGATTTTGCAACGCACCTGTGTCTCCTGTCACGGGGCAGAAGCCCAGGAGGGGAACATCCGTATCGATTCGCTCGATCCGGATCTGTTTCAGGGCGAAGACGTCAGCTGGTGGTTAGAGGTTTCTGCAGTTTTGAGTAATGGTGAGATGCCGCCCCCGGACGAAGGTGAGCTTTCGGACGAAGATCGCAATACTGTCATTCAGTGGTTGGCATCGCAGCTTCAGCTAGCGTCGGTCGTGCGTCGTGCCGAGGGTGGTCATTCTTCTTTCCGTCGTATGACTCGTTACGAATACAATTACGCGTTACAGGATCTTCTCGGGCGACCGCTCAACTTTGCGAAGGATCTTCCGCCTGAGCCGAACTCGCCGGAGGGTTTTCAGAATAGCTCGGATTTGTTGCAAATGTCCCTTTCGCAATTCGAGTCTTATCGAGAAGCGAATAGTCAGGCCTTGCGCCGCGTAACCGTGCGCGGGGACCAGCCAAAACCGTTGTTTTGGAGTGTCTCGATGGGTGAGGCCGCAAAGCGGGAATGGGCCAAGCAGGACAATCAGTTGAAAGAGCTGAAGGAAAAGTTCGCCGAGGATCCGGAAAAACAGCAAGCCGAAATTGAGCGTCGCAAAGAAGGTTTTCGCAATAAGCCCAATCGAACCTACTTCTGGGATCGAGATGAGGATCGAGCAGCCACGGCTAGTTGGCGATATTCAGGAGCGAAGTATGCTTGGGCGCCGATCGAAACACGTCCCGACACCCCGGACGTTTCGAAAGTTGTCGCTTTGATCCCGGCTCGCAATCGTCTGATTGTCGAGCTTGGTAACCAGCTGCCTGATGAGGGCATGCTGCGCGTGCGAGTACGTGCGGCCCGAACGGAAATGGACTCGCCTCAGTTGCCCAGTCTTCAATTGGAATTTGGCTGGCAGGCCAGCAACGACTCCGCGGCTGCGGTTCGAATCAGTCAAGAAGATCGGGTAATCGACGCTGCCCCAGACGACCCTCAGTTTTATCAGTGGGAGATTCCGCTCAGCGAAATCTATCCTCGCAATCTCGTGCGAAAGACCGGCAAGATGGGCGGGTTGCCGAGTCCCTCTGAGCTAATCAAGTTCGTCAATAGTTCGGTATCGCAAGTTTCGATTCAAATTGATTACGTAGAGATCTCAGCGGCTGTTTACGAGCAATGGCCGCCGGAATCGCACCAGAAGATTTTCGTAGAAAGTGACAACAAGTCCGATGAAGCAATCTACGCCAGAGAGCTGCTGACTCAATTCATGACGCGGGCCTGGCGGCGCCCGATCCAGGCGGAGGAGCTGGCTCAAAAGCTTGCACTCTTCGAGCAAATTCGTCCGCAATGTGACGATTTTGAAGAAGCCATTGTCGAGGTTCTGTCGGTGGTGCTTGCCTCCCCTAATTTTCTTTATTGGGTGCAGGCAGCGGCGGAGGAGAAAACCGAGTCAGAGGCTCGTGCGAAACTTAATCAATACGAACTCGCAACGCGGCTTGCGGCCTTTCTCTGGTGCAGCATTCCCGATCAAGAACTCCTAGACTTGGCGAGCCGTGATGGCCTCCGTGATCCCGAAGCATTGCAGGCTCAGGTTCAACGGATGTTGGCGGATCCGCGATCTCACCGATTTTCGGAGCAGTTTGTGCGACAGTGGTTGGGAATGCAGTTGCTTGATTACTTGAAGGTGGATCGCAAGGTCTATCCACAGTTTGATGTCGACTTGAGAGAGGCGATGCGAGATGAGCCGATCGCCTTCTTCCTGGAAGTTTTGCAACAAAACCATAGCGTCGTCGATTTCATTCACGCCGACTTCACGATGGTGAATGAACGACTGGCAAAGCATTATGGGCTGGAGGGAGTGCGCGGGAATCATTTGCGTCGAGTTTCGCTCGACTCGAATCAATCTCGAGGAGGCTTGTTGACCCAAGCCGGTCTTCTGGCAATGAATTCGGACGGCAAGGATTCGCACCCGCTGAAGCGCGGAATCTGGATGCTAGAGAGTCTCTTAAATGATCCTCCGCCTCCGCCGCCACCG
>Ga0163179_10000778_pt1 | contig 22763 bp, 18 predicted proteins | sample AtlANTMetagenome_FD_109643 | JGI IMG/M metagenome (GOLD analysis project Ga0163179, IMG submission 109643) | Marine eukaryotic phytoplankton communities from the Atlantic Ocean - Atlantic ANT 2 Metagenome | ecosystem: Environmental > Aquatic > Marine > Oceanic | place: North Atlantic Ocean...
GATGGTATCTTCCCTGAAGTTACTGGTACACAAAATGAGTTTGATGGATCTAACGTTATAAGTGGAGCAACTTCAGGTGCTGCTGGTCAACCAGACGTAAACTTTCCTGCTGTTCCAAACTCTTCTTCTAGAACTATTAACAACACTGAATACGATTTAGGTATGAAGTTCAACAACGGTTATGCAAAACCCGAAGTTGCTTCAAGTAGCGGTTCAGTTGTTTACATAGATAATAGGAGATCAATTAGTCGTGCAAACGACCAAGTAGAAGACATTAAAATCGTAATCGAGTTCTAACGAATGGCACAAAATACTAACTTAAACGTAACACCGTATTACGACGACTTCGATAAATCAAAGAATTTTTATCGAGTGCTGTTCCGACCTGGATTCCCAATACAGGCAAGAGAACTTACCTCCATGCAATCTGTTATGCAGAATCAGGTGGAGAATATGGGAACGCACCTCTTCAAAGATGGTGCAATGGTCATTCCTGGACAAATTGGATATGACTTAGAAGTTGATGCGATTCAGGTTCAAGAGAGTTTCTTGGGTGCTGATGTAGAAAACTATCGTAGTCAACTTACTGGAAAAATTATTACAGGTCTAACCTCTGGTGTTAAGGCCAAAGTTCTGTATAGTATTTCTGCCACTACTTCTGAGAAAGGTTATATCACTTTATATCTAAAGTATATTGAATCTGGAACTGAATCTACTGGTACTACTAATACACAACAAACATTTATTAACAACGAACAGTTAGTTACAGATACAGAGATTACATTTGGAACCACACTGATTGAAATTGGTTCACCATTTGCTCAGTTACTTCCTACTGCTGCTATTCAAACTGGTTCTGCTGCATATGTCCAAACTGGTGTTTACTTCATTAGAGGATTCTTTGTAGACGTTCCTTATCAATATATTCTCCTTGATCAGTATGGAAGCACACCAAAATATAGAATTGGTCTCGAAATTCTGGAATCGATCATCACTCCAGAAGATGACTTATCGCTCAACGATAACGCTGCTGGAACATCTAACTATGCTGCTCCTGGTTCTCATAGATTTAGAATCACCACAAACTTAGTTAAGAAATTACTTACAGATGAGGCAGATAAAGACTTCATTGAATTACTCCGTATTAATGGAGATAAAGTTGAGAAATTAGTTGATCGTAGTGCATATGATGAACTAGAAAGATCAATGGCAACCAGAACTTATGAAGAGTCTGGTGATTATGTAGTGGATGATTTCCAAATCACTATGAGAGAAAACCTCAGTGATGGATTTAATAATGGTGTTTACGAAGCTGGAGATACAACTGCTGATGGAAACTCTGCTTCAGAAGATAAGTTTGCAGTTGAGTTTGGTCCAGGTACTGCATATGTTAGAGGATATAGAATTAAAACTCTTTCTCCAACTTATGTTGACTTAGCAAAACCAAGAGATACAAACTCTGCACAGAATACAATTATTCCTTTTGAGTTAGGTAACTTCTCTAAAGTAACTAACACCTATGGATTCCTGAATACATCTGGATCTACTATTACTAATGCATATCAAACATTAGAATTGCGTGATAACTTTACAGCAACTCCTGGTGATGCACAAGGTAATATTATTGGTTATTCTCGTGTTGCTTCATTAGAATTTTTAACTAATCCAGATGGAACATTTGGTAATGCTGATGACCAGTACAAACTACACATGTTTGATGTGCAGATGTTTACTGTCATACAGATGGCAAGTGCTCAAACTATTAGTACTACTGCATCTGATAATAGAGGATCACTTATTGTTGGTAAAACATCTGGTGCTAGAGGTTATCTAGTTGCTCCTATATCAGGTGCTACACATATGCAAGTGTATCAGATTGAAGGAGTATTTACAAAAGGTGAAATGATTACTGTTGATGGTTTAGATAAAGATACTATCACCAATATTCATACCTATCAATATTCAGATACTCGTCAGGTTTGTAGTAGAGATGAAAGCACTAGTTCTGTAGAATTTACTGCTGATATTATTTTAGAAGATATACTACCACTTCAAGGTATAACATTCACATATGATGCTACTGGTAGTGCTGAAAAGATTACTGGTTTAAATTCTAACTTTGCTGCTGATTTACGTCCTGGTGATAGAATTTACTTTAATGAAACTAAGTATGTTGATGTTGATTATGTAACTCCAACTAACTTAGCAACTGCTAATACTGCTACTATCTTTAATTATTCAACTCAAGTAGTACTTGTAACTCCTGGTGCAGGTGGTGCTGCTCCTTCTGCTGGAACATATACTATGTTACTTCGTTATAGAGGTAAGTTATTTGATGTAGATAAAGCAACCTTACTTAAGGAAATGCCTAAACCTTATGTTAAGAGCATTTCAGATGAATCTATGATTGTTAGAAGAACGTTTGATAACCAAACTGTTTCTTCTAGTTCTCTTTCTATCACTCTTCCTGAGAACGAACAGTTCCAAGCAATTACTGATGCGAATTATACTTTCACAGTAATGGGTGGAACTAATGGTACATATCCTATTGGTGATCAGTTACCTGTTGATACAGTAAACTCTGGTAACATTGGATATACTACATTTGCTGACCCTTCTACAAAAACTACTCTTAATATTGCTAACCTAACAAATATTACATCTGTTAAGGTTACAGCATCAATATCTAAGAACGTTACTGCTAAGAAATCTAAATCACCGACAAACATGTTTGTCATGAAGGTTAATCAGAGTCAGCAAGATTTAGTTAAGATGAATTATGGTCTTACTTATTCTGGTGTATATGGAACTAGAATTGAAGACCAAGAACTATCTTTAGGATTAACAGACGTATTTAATATTCATGCTGTTTATGAATCATTAGATGATCTTGATCCAATTATACCTTCAGTTACTTTAGTTGAACCTGCTTTCTTTGCAACCAAGAGTATTGTTACTGGTGCAACTTCAAAAGCAAGAGCAAGAGTTGTTGACTTTAACTCAAGCACTTTAAAATTAACTGTAGTTTATCTTGAAGGAACTTTTGTTTCTGGTGAAACTATTAATGGTACTAATAGTAGCAACGTTGCTATTCAAGGTATTATTAATGACTCTGTAGGTTCAGTTGTTGCTGGATCTAAAGTAATTACAGATCGCTATACATTAGTTAATGGACAGACTGATTTCCTCTATGGTATAGCTAAACTCAGTAGAGAGAAAGGTGTTGCACAACCTATTAGAAAATTAAAAATAGTTTTAGATTACTATGCACATGCTGCAACTGGAGATTACTTTGGTGGACAATCTTATCTAGATACAGATTATACAGATATTCCTTTCTACGATGGATTATTCCTACCAGATTTCCTAGACTTCCGTCCAGGTGTTAAGAATCTATATCAAGGAACAGGATCTGTTGCTTCTCCAGCATATGTTCAGTTACCAACATTAGACTTTAGATCAAGAATATTCCCAACTTCAGGCACACCTGCTGCAACTTTATTTGACGTTCCTCAAATTAATAGTGATTTCAGATGTGACTTTGATTGGTATCTATCTAGAGTAGATAAAGTATTTGTACTTCCTACTGGTGAATTCCAAATTATTAAAGGTAAGTCTGCAGAAAATCCTACAGAACCAGATAATCTTCAAGATGGTATGCTATTAGCAATCTTGAAACATGATCCTTATAACTTTGATGTTGAGAATGATAGTATTATCATAAAGTCTGATAATAAGAGATATACCATGAGAGACATTGGTAATCTTGAAACTCGTCTTAACAGCGTTGAGTATTATACATCACTCAACATGCTTGAATCAGATACATTTAATTCTGAAATTTTAGATGCTTCTGGTAAGAGTCGTTTGAAGAATGGTTTTATTGTAGATGACTTTACAGATCATTCCAAATCTAATATGGAAGAAGAAGATTATAGTGCTTCTTTAGACTATTCATCAGGAACAGCACATGTTTCTCACTATACTACTAATATATCATTACAACTTGATACTTCTTTATCACAAAATTATCAGCAAACTGGTCCTCTAATTACTCTTCCATATGTTGAAGAGGCATTAATTACACAACCATATGCTTCTAGAGTTGAGAACGTTAACCCATTTAACGTCTTTGCTTATATTGGACGTATTGATTTAACTCCATCATCTGATGACTGGGTTGATACTAATCGTCTTCCAAGAAGGGTTACAAATATTGAAGGTAATTTTAGGGCAACTAGAAGAAGACTTAATGTAGACCAAAATGGATTTGCTCCAACACAATGGAGAGCATGGAGAACTACATGGACAGGAGATACTGATAGTGGTTGGAGTAGATTTAGAGAAAGAACATTTGCTAACTTTGTTCCAGGTAGAGGTCGTCGTGTTCTTGGTACTAGAACAGTTACTACGAATCGTCGCCAAACAAGAACTGGTATTAGAACTAGAGTTGTGCCAAGGATTGATAGGAGATCATTAGGAGATAGAATAGTATCTCAAACTTCAATACCTTGGATTAGGTCTAGGAATATTGAGGTTGTTGTTGCTCGTATGAAACCAAGAACTAAGTTCTTCTCATTCTTTGATGGTCGGAAAGTTGATGACTATATGATCCCTAAAGTTATTGAACTTATTAAAAACTCTTCTACTGATAGTAGAACTAACTCAACACCATTCGTGGTTGGAGAATTAGTAAGAGGTTTAACTAGTAGATGTAGATTCCAAGTTGCTGCACCAAATGACTTCTTTAAGTACAATCAGTATGATGATACTGAGATGCCAACATCTTATGCATCTACAACAGCATTCTTAAATATTGACACTAATTCACTTGCTCGAAGAGCAATAGGACGTTACTATGGTAACTTCCAAGTTGGTGAAGTATTACTAGGACAGTCTGGTGCAAGAGCAGTTGTTAAAGAACGTAGAGCAATTACTGATAGACTAGGACAATGGAAAGGAGCATTCTTTATTCCATCACCTAGAAATAGGAATAATCCACGTTGGTCAACTGGTGATAGAACGTTAAGACTTACAACAAGTAAGACTGATTCTAGACTTCCAGGATCAGTTGCTTCTTCTGCAGAGACTGAGTACTCAGCAAAAGGAACACTTAGAAGGGTTCAAGAAAACGTATTAGCAATTAGAAATGCTAGACTTGTAAGAGATACAAGAACACAACGAAGAAATAGAAGATCAACAAGAACTGAAACTAGACAGGTTGGTTGGTGGGATCCACTAGCACAATCATTCTTAATCACAGAAGATGGTGGTACATTCATCACTTCTGTTGATGTTTACTTCAATACTAAGGATACTAATATTCCGATCTCTATGCAGATCAGAACAATGGAAAATGGATATCCAACAACAACTATCCTTCCATTCTCTGATACTACAATAACTCCTGACGATGTTCAGATTTCTGAAACAGGTGCTATTGCAACTAGATTTACATTCAGATCACCTGTTTATATTCCTCAGTCTATTGAACATTGTTTCGTTCTATTCTCTGACTCTAACTCATATCAGGTTTGGATCTCAAGAATGGGTGAATTAGATATTTCTGGAGACAGAACTATATCTGAACAACCTTATGCTGGTGTTTTATTTAAATCACAGAACGCAACTACTTGGACAGCAGACCAGTATGAAGATCTTAAGTTTGTTGTTAATAGAGCAAGGTTTACTACTAATACAAACTCTAGAGTTACATTTACTAATGCTCCTTTAGATGTAGGTAATAATGGTAAGATTACTCTTGGAATTGATCCAATTCAAACTTATCAACCAGAGTTGCAACTTAATACTGCATCATCCAACTTAACTGATACACCGTTTACTATTGGTGCTCGTGTTTATCAGAAACAGTCTCTTGCTCAAGGAACCATTACTGCGAAAGCAAATAAAGGTGGTGGTGGATTTACTCTAACCATTAATGATATTTCTGGTACTTGGGTTGATGCACAAGCAATTGTGTCATCCAAGACTCTTGGAACGATAACTGTAACAAGCACAACTGGATATGCAGTCGGTGACACAATTACTGGTGGAACTAGTAGCACTACTTCTACAATTACAGCAGTAACCAATGCAACCACTTTGGCAGTTAATTATCTTTCTGGAGCATATACTAACGGTGAGACAATCACTGGTGACGGTGCTGGTGGTGGTACTGCAAGTCAAACAACAACAATTCCTGGATCTGGAACTAATACAGTTCCTACTGGAGACAGAGTAAGTTCTGCTACAGTTCAAGCAGCAACTCAATCAGGTGCTCCAACATATGATACATCTAATAAGAAGATCAGGATTGCTCATTCAGATCATGGTATGCATGACTTAGATAATAACGTTATTATTGAAGGTGCTATATCAGAAGTCTCACCAACTTATCTGACATCTGCTATATCAGCATCTGACACTGCTGTTAACGTGAATGATGCTACGGCATTCCATAAAATTATTAACGGTGCAGCAATTACTGCATCTAATGTAGGATACATTAAGATTGAAGATGAGATTATGTCTTACTCAGCAATTAGTAATGACAATAAAACTATCACTGTTCATGAAAGGGGACTTGATGGAACTACTGCTGTAACACATGCAGATGAAACAGTAGTAGAATGTTATAACCTTGATGGTATTCCTTTAATAGAAATCAACAAGACACATGTTGCTATTGCTGCTCCAGCACTAGATGGATATGATATCGCAACATCTTCTCTTGGTAGATTAGGTATACGATCTGGTGGTGATGCTATTGTTGCTACTCAGAACGTTCAATATGAGATCTTAGTACCTCAGATTGAAAGAATGTTATTACCTAAAACAGATATTACAGCAAGAGTTAATACCATTACAGGTACATCTATTAATGATGGAACTACAATGTCTCAAAACTCATTTAGTAATACTGGTGAATTTTACGATGTGAACTTGAGTGAGGATAATCCTTTCAATGCACCTCAGTTAATTTGTTCTGAACAGAATGAATCAGCAGAATTAAATGGTGCTAAGTCATTTAGAATGGATCTAACATTAACTAGTGGTTTGGCAACAGTATCACCTGTAATTGATACTGATAGATTGTCTATTACTACAGTGAGTCAAAGGATTAACAATCCTACTAACGCTGACGTTGCAAAACGTGCCGTTGGTGATGAACACGCTGCAGTTTATATTACTAAGGCTGCAACTCTTACAAACAATTCATCGTCAATTAAATTGATGTTTGCAGGATACCGCCCACCTAATACTTTCATAAAACCACTATATAGAGTGCTTCCTGCGGGATCATCAGATCCAATTGAATCATATGGATTTGAATTTTTCCCAACTGAAGGTGCTAAAATACCTGCTACTTCTGACTTAGAACTTTATTATGATTATGAGTACGAGGTTACTGGTTTAGACTTTACACAATATCAAATTAAAATTGTATTTGTATCGGCAAACCAAGCATTTGCACCAACAATTAAGGAACTTAGAGCAATCGCACTTGCTGTATAATGGATAAAATACCTGTAAAAGACCATGCTGGATGGTTCCGTGATGAAGGCGGGGGCATCGAATGTGCTGATACCTCAACATATGAACGATATATGAAGGGGTATAAGGCAGAGCAAAAACAGAAAAAGGAATTTGTAGCTTTACAAAATGATGTTTCTGGGTTAAAATCAGATATAGGTGAAATCAAGTCACTTTTACTAACGTTAGCTGAAAAAAATCATGGCCGAACTTGAAAAGGTCTCTCAAGAAGAGATGCTTTCCCAATTTAAGGAAAGATATCAAAAATGCATTGCTGAGAACCAGCAGTACGCATCAAAAATTAAAGAAAATGAAGTTACAGCACTCAAGCTTCAGGGTGCTATAGAAGCTTTACAATACTATAATCCAGAACCCGAACCTGTATCACCCGACATTCCTGCCGATGATGTAACAGATGGGTCTCCTGAATTAACTGAATAATATCGAAGGGGGACGCAAGTCCCCTTTCTTTATGGCATAAATAGACTTGAAGCATGTTCTCATAGAGTTGTCTTAGAATAAAATGGCAAATAGAATTCAATTAAGAAGAGGGGGAGCTCAAGATTGGGCAAACTCAAACCCAACACTTGCCCAAGGTGAATTAGGTATCGAACTTGATACTGGTCGCTTTAAAATAGGTGATGGTGTTACAGCGTGGAACACTTTACGGTACGAACGTCCCGTTGAATCAACATCTAATACAGCAAATACATTAGTTCAGAGAGATGCAGATGGTAATTTTTCTGCAGGAACTATTACATCAACAATTATTGGTAATGCTTCAACTTCTTCTCGACTTGCATCTGCTAGACAGTTAACTCTATCAGATGATATTGTAGGATCTGGTGTTTTTGATGGTTCTGCTAACCTCACTATATCTACTGGATTACAATTAATTTCAACTCTACCTCATTATGATGGAACTGCTAGTGCTTCTGCAACATATACAAAGGTAACTGTAGACGCAAAAGGTAGAATTACAAATGCTTCAAACCCAACAACTCTTGCTGACTATAACTTAAACGGAACTGTAGAAGGTTCTTCTGCTCAACCATATGACTTAGACCTCGTTGCCATTGCGGGACTGACTACCACTGGTATGATAGCCAGAACCAGTGGTGGTGCTATGGCAACCAGAACTATTACTGGTACTGCCACAAGAATTGGTATGGCTAATGGTAATGGTGTTTCTGGAAACCCAACTATTGACCTTATTACTACTGCTGTTGTTGCTGGTGATTATAATACAGAATCTTTAACATCTGTTAGTGGAGTTGGTTCTAACTCGGAACCATTTGGCACAGAGACAGTTAATGCTACAAAATTTACAGTTGATGCGTATGGTAGATTAACATCATCAACTAATGTGCCGATTGCAACTGCTACACAAGGAACATTAACAGCAGCGTACAATGCAGGGACAACCTATAGCAGAGGTGATAAGATCACTAATGCATCGAAACTATATCAAGCAATAGCAGGTATTTCTGCTGGTGCAGGTGCTCCTACTCATTCAGATACAAGTGATGCTGGATCATGGAGACATCTTGGTGCAACTGCAACACCACAGAAAGGTCTTGCTTCCTTTGATCAGGAAGATTTCGATGTGGATGCAGCAGGTCATGTTACTATGTCTCTTGCTGGTATTGACAATGGTCAATTACAGAATAGTAGAATATCCTTTGCTGATGGAAATGCTGTAGAGCATTTTGATTTAGATCAAGAACTAACTACGACTACAGGATATAGAGGATTAAATAAATTAAATTATATAAAGATTAATGATACTTCAGGTAATCTTCTGTTTGGTGCTAATAACACTGGCGATAGTAGTGCTGGTGAGATCGATGTCAATGTAAGATCATACTTTAGTGATCCAGACATTACCCTCGATGGTACTGTTGCACAAACTTTAGACAAGACTGGAGATGGTAATCTAACATTCCAGACTACACAGAGTTCAACTTCTCTTAGAACATTAAGTATTTTTGCAACTAACTTAGGTTCTGGTGATAGTAAAGTAATTATTGGTGCAGAGAATGCTGTTACAATCACTGCATCAGATGCTGCTGGTAAAGTACAAGTAGAAGATACATATTTCCAAGGAGACTATATTGCTTCCTCTGCTGCTACCATGATCCTAGATCCTGGTGATGACAGAGCAGTAAGTGGTAAAGTTCAAATAATGGGGGACTTACAAGTAGATGGAACGACTACAACAATTAATTCGTCAGTCACTACGCTGGATGATCCTATCATTACTCTTGGCGGTGATTCTGCTCCAGGTTCGGACGACAACAAGGATCGAGGAGTTGAATTCAGATATTACGACGCAAGTGCAAAGGTTGGATTCTTTGGATACGATGATTCTGCCGTTGATCTTGGAGCACATACAGGAGCATTCACCTTCCTATACGATGCCACGAATTCCTCAGAAGTATTCTCTGGAACAGATGCAGGGATCGTCGCTGGTAACTTAAAACTAACAACTAATACTAACTCAACATCTAATACTACTGGAGATTTGGTAGTTGCAGGTGGTGTTGGTGTTGGAGATGATGTTAATATTGGTGGACTATTAGATGTAGACGGTACATTCCGTGCTAATAGCACATCTAGATTTGATGATAATATTGTATTCCAAGGTGCTTCTAAGACATTATCTTTGAATAATGGTAGTGGCACAACTAAAATCCAAATGCATACCACTACAGGTAATGCTGAGATTGGTGGTATCTTAACTAACACTGGTGCTATTGATGCTAACTCTAGTTTAAACGTAGCAGGTTTAGTTCATTTAGAATCTACTGATGCTCCTACTATTTCACTGAACTCTGGTACTGATCTTTATCAGATAGATTCTTCTGACTATGGTGCATTACAAGTAGATGGTGGTGGATATATTGATAAAGACATTCTGTTTAATGGAAACATATATCTAAACGGAGATTTCAACCAGAGAGATAGTAGTTCTGAGAGTTGGGGATTCAGGAACTGGTTGCAGGTCAGATATAAGGGAAGATTTGGTTCTTCTGCTGCATATACTCCTTCTTATGCTTCACATAATACCTCTAACTTAAGAGTATATGGTGGTGCTGGTATTGCTACTACACTTCATGTAGGAGGTACAGCAGCATCTCAAGGTTTATTTGTAGGTAAGAAAGATTCTGGAGACACAGTTAAGTTCAGTGTCTTAGGTGCTACTGGTAATACAACAATAGTTGGAACATTAAATGTTAACGATGCTGTTGATTTAGATAGCACTCTTAATGTAGATGCTGCTGCTACGTTCCAAGATAACGTAACTATCAACGCAGATAACAAGATGTTTACTATCGAGAATAACTCGTCAGTAGATCAGTTTACAGTTGATACAGATAATGGTAACACATATGTTGGTGGAACAATAACAGTTGATGATGCTGCAGAATTTAATTCAACATTAAATGTTGATCTTGGTGCTACGTTCCAAGACAACGTTACAATTAACGCAGATAATAAATTCTTTAAAGTTCAAAACAATTCAGCAGTTGATAAATTTACAGTTGATACAGATAATGGTAATACAGTAATTGCTGGAACGCTTGATGTTACGAGCAACGTTGGTATCGATGGCGATTTTGACATTGCTACTTCTAAGTTCACAGTTGCTTCTGCTACTGGTAATACAGTAATTGACGGCACACTAACTGTAGATGAGGCAGTTACAATTACATCAGGTGTATTAATTAACGATGCTAATAAAACTTTTACAATCCAAAACGGTTCTGCTGTTACTAAGTTTGAAGTTGATACTGACAACGGTAACACTAATATTATTGGTACAGTAACAGTTGGTGATGCTACACAGATCAACGATACATTCGGAACATCTGGTGTTAATACATTCACTAACAACACAGAGCAAACTCTAACAGGATCATACGCTGCTGATGGTTCTGCAAGATTCTCTGGTGGTATTGGACTAGCGAAAAACTTAGCAGTTGGTGGCGGGCTTAGAGTCTATGGTGGAACTGAATTATCAGGTGCTTTAGATCTTAATAGTAGTGCAGATATATCTGGTGCTTTGGTATGTAATGATAATGTGAACATCAAAGCAGACAATAAGATGTTTACTATTGAAACTGCTGGTGGTGTAGATAAGTTTACAGTTGATACCGATAATGGTAATACTGATATTCGTGGAACATTAGATGTTGGTGGAGATTTTACTGCTGAATCTAATTTTACAGTTACAGGTAATTTTACAGTCAATGGAACAACAACAACAGTCAATAGCACGGTTACCACTTACGACGACCCTATTATTACTTTGGGTGGTGACACAGCACCAGGCTCTAACGATGGTAAGGATAAAGGTGTTGAGTTCCGTTATTACGACGGCTCTGCTAAAATTGGGTTCTTCGGATATGACAGATCAACCTCCGAATTTGCATTATTAACAAGTGCAACTAATACTTCAGAAGTTCTCTCAGGAACAGACGGTGCTTTAAGAATTGGATCAGTTCATGTAACTGGTGCAGGTACTTCGTTAGATGTAGATAATAATTTAAATGTAGATGGAACAGCAACAATAGATGGTCAAATAACTTCTAATCTTGCTGATGGAACTGCTCCATTTGTTATTACATCTACAACTAAAGTTAATAATCTAAACGTTGACCGTTTGGATAACATGACAACTGCAAGTGCAAACACTGCATCCACAGTTGTTAACAGAGATTCTTCTGGAGACTTTGCTGCTAATCAAATCACTGCTGCTAGTGCTGTTGGTGCTGGTGCTGGATTCTTAGGTAACGCAACTACTGCTGATGCATGGAAGACTGCTAGAACATTCACCATCGATGGTGTTGTATCTGGTTCTGTATCTGTAGATGGTAGTGCTGCTCCAACAATCACAACAACATATGTTGATGCTGATATAACTGCACTTGCTGCACAGTCTGGTACTGGATATATGGTCAGGACTGCTGCAAACACTTATGCTCATAGAACATTTAGTGTAACAGCATCTTCTGGTATTACTCTCACAAACGCTGATGGTATATCAGGTAACACAACAATTAACGTTGCATCTGCAAGTAGTAATGCATCAAACAACTTAGTCTTACGTGATGGATCTGGTGACTTTGCTGCTAATGTAATTACATCATCACTAACAGGAGATGTTACAGGTAACTTAGTTGCTGCAACTTCTACTGCTAAAGATTTAAATCCTGCTGCTGATAGCACATATGACTTAGGTACTACTTCAGTTAGATGGCAAGGAATCTTTGCAGATGCTGCAAACATAACTGCTATTACTGGAGATCTTACAGGTAATATTGTTGGAACTACATCTACTGCTAAGAACTTAAATCCTGAAGCTGATAGTACATACGATCTTGGAACTAATACTGTTCGTTGGCAGAATATCTATTCAGATTCTGCAATTATAGCAACGGTCAATGCTGAACTTATTGGTAATGTAACTGGTGATGTAACTGGTAATCTTATTGGTGCTACATCAACTGCTAAGAATCTTAACCCTGCTACAGATAGCACACACGATCTTGGTGCAACTGGAACAAGATGGGCAAACGTTTTCGCTGATGCTGCTAACATCACTGCTATAACAGGAACCCTAACAGGAACTGTATCTAGTATTGCAAACCATGATACTGGAGCTCTATCAGAAGGATCTAATCTATACTATACTGATGAAAGAGTTGATGACAGACTTAACGCTGTTATCATTGCAGGTACTGGTGTTACTAAAGCATACGATGATGCTGCTAACACATATACATTATCTGTCACACAAGCAGACGTTAATACTGACACAGTAACTGAAGGATCAACAAATCTCTTTACTACTGCTGCTAGAACTAGAACCCACTTCACTTATGGAACTGGTATTAAACTTACTACTGCTGATTTAGCAATAGACTTTACTGAGTTTAACACAGGAAGTATCACTGAAGGAACTAATCTATACTACACTGACGAAAGAGTTGACGATAGAGTTAATGCTCTACTTGTTGCAAGCACAGGTATTACTAAAGTTTATGATGATACTGCAGGAACTTACACATTAAGTGTAACTCAAGCAGATGTTGACACAGACAATGTAACTGAAGGTTCATCTAACCTCTTTACAACTGCTGCAAGAACTAGAACTCACTTCACTTATGGAACTGGTATTACACACAGTTCTGGAACTTTATCAGTCACACAGGCAGATATTGATACAGACAATGTAACTGAAGGATCTACAAATCTATTCACAACTGCTGCTAGAACTAGAGGACACTTTACATATGGCACAGGTATTACACATGATGGTTCAGGTGCTCTTTCTGTAACACAGGCAGACATCAATACTGATAATGTAACTGAAGGATCTACAAATGTATTCTTCACTAACACTCGTGCAGATGCAAGAGTTGCTGCAGCAACTGGTACAAACTTAGATCTAAGTCAGAAGTCTACAACTAACCTTTCTGAAGGAACTAATCAATATTATACAGAAGCAAGAGTACAAGCAAAAATTGACAATGCATTTGATCAACTCAAAGCAATGTTAAACAACCTTGCTACTACAACAACATTAAAAGTCAATCTATCTGGAGACCCAACTCCTGGTACAGTTGTAACACTTGGAGCGATCAGTAATGGTGGTCTTGGTGGATACACTGCTGGATCAAATGTTGCTACTACAGGTGGAACTGGATCTTCATTAACAGTCGATACTACAGTAACCAGTGGTGCTATAACTGGAATTGCTTTAAACACTGCAGGTACTGGATATCTTATTGGTGATACAATTACAATTACTAACCCTAATCTAGGTGGTGTTAAGACACTTAACCTTGGATCATTATCCAATGGTGTTGGAGGATTTAGTTCTGGAACTGCTGTTGCTACTTCATCATCTGGATCAGGAACTAGTTGCACAGTTGATACAACTGCTGATGGCAATGGTGCTCTTACTAACGTAGTCATTAACGCTGCAGGGTCTGGTTATGCCATTGGAGAGACCTTAACCATTACTAACCCTAATGCAGGTGGTGTAGCAACCGTAGACACGCTTGTAGGTGGCACAGGATACGCTAACGGATCTGCTATTGCTACTACAGGTGGTGGAGGATCTGCTTTATCACTAGATCTTACAACCTCTAATGGTGTGGTAACTGGAGTTGTAATTAATGCTGCTGGTACAGGATACGCTGTAGACGAAACAATTACAATCGTAAATGCTAACGCAACTGGTGCTAAGACTCTTGGTTCTATAGCAAGTGCTGGAACTGGATATGCTGGTGGAACAGGAATTGCAACTGCTGCTTCTGGATCTGGATCTGGTGCAACTGTTGACATTACAGTTGATGGATCTGGTGCTGTAACAGGTGTCACAATCAACGATGATGGATTAAACTACGCTGCTTCTGAAGTATTAACAATTACTAACGCTAATGCATCTGGAGTTGCAGGACTCACATTAACTGGAGGTGGTACTGGTTACACTGCTGCAAATGGAGTTGCTACAACTTCATCTGGATCTGGAACTGGAGCGACTGTTGACATTACAGTTTCTAATGGTGTTGTGACTGGAGTTACCCTCAATGATGATGGATTAAATTATGCATCATCTGAAGTAATTACTATCACCAATGCTAATGCATCTGGAGTTAAGACTCTTGGATCAATCACTGCTGCAGGAACTGGATATACTTCTGGAACAGTCACTGGAGTTGCTACAACTTCATCTGGATCAGGAACAGGACTAACAGTTGATGTTACTGCTGATGGATCAGGAAATGTTACTGGAGTTGCGATTAATAATGATGGATTGAATTATGCAGCATCTGAAATTATAACTATATCAGGTGAAGGAAATGGTGATGCAACCATAACCGTATCTGCTATTCATGGAAATGGAGCTCAATTATCTGTTTCTGCAATACATGGTAACGGATGCACAATCCCTGTATCTGCTATTCATGGAAATGGAGCAACGGTTGATGTTGCTACAATCTTTGCTAATGCAACTGTAAATACTTCTACAGTATTCACCAACGCAACCTTCGCTCTAAGCGATATCATTGCGATGGAAGTAGGTGGAACTTTAACAGGTGCAACCTCTGGTACAACTGGAGTCATAACTGCTATGGATGCCACATCTGTTACTGTTGATAATGTAGATGGATTCTTCAAATCTGGAGAAACCGTTGGTGCTAATGATGTTACTAACTTGACAATAAGTTCATTCGGATAATTTCACATGTCGGCTACTAGACCCGCAACTAAAACTGAATTAAAAGACTATGCTCTTCGTAGATTAGGATATCCTACGATAGACATTAACGTTGCTACTGAGCAACTAGATGATCTAGTAGAAGAAGCAATCGATTACTATCAAGAATATCATTACAATGGAAGTTTTAAAACTTTCATGAGAGTTGAAGTTACACAGGCAATGTTGGATTCTGGGCAAGGATTTACTCAGGAAGGTTCTACTGCTTGGTATGGTATGGATAATTATATTTCCACACCTCCAGGTATGCTAAACATTAATCATGTTTATACCAATATTGGTATGTCAAAAATGTCTGGTGGTAATATATTCAATATTAAATATCAACTTTTCTTGAATGACATTTATAATATGACACATGGTCGTATTTTACATTACTTCATGACTTCTCAATATCTTGAGACTTTAGATTGGGTAACCAACTCTCAAGCAAATCGTAGAGTAAAATGGAATGAATTACAAGGAAAACTTTATATGGACTTTGATTGGAAAGACATAGAAGTAGGTGATTTTATTATGGTTGATTGTAACATGCGTCAAGACCCAGAAACGTACACTGCCATGTATAATGATAACTGGTTGAAGGATTATGTGGAAGCATTATTCCAACAGCAGTGGGGTCGTAACCTAAGTAAGTATGATGGTATTCAAATGCTAGGTGGTGTTACCTTAAATGGTAGACAGATTCTTGAAGATGGATCAACATTCAAACAAGATCTAGAAGAAAAAATACGTGATACTTATGAATTACCACCTTTAGATTTGGTAGGTTAATATGGCAATTTCTAATACACCAGCACAAGATTACGTTCAGTCGGACTATACGAACTCTGCACGTTTAAATATAAACGGTTCTGCTCAAGAGCAGAAGTTCATGGAAAACCTTATCGTTGAATCAATTGAAATTTATGGACAAGACATATATTATGTTCCGAGGACTATCGTCAATCGTGACACGGTTTTCGGAGAAGATTCGGACGGCAAGTTCGAGTCTGCAAAACCAATCAGAGCTTATGTCAATAACGTCGATGGATGGGAAGGACAAGGTGAGTTACTTACAAAATTTGGAATACGCATCGAAGATAAAACGACGTTTATATTCTCCCGTGAAAAGTTTAAAGAAAAGGTTGACGACTCTACAGTCCTTAATGTCGAAGGAAGACCCAACGAGGGGGATCTAATTTGGTTCCCAATAACAAAGCATTTATTTGAAATACAATTTGTAGAAGTCGAACGTCCTTTTTACCAGTTGGGTAAAGGGTATGTTTGGGAATGTCAATGTGAACTCTTCGAGTACAGTGACGAAGAGATCAATACTGGTATCACTGAACTTGATGCTGTTGAGACTGCCTTTGCTAATGCTATTACAGTTGGTCTTGCAGCAGGTGGGTCTGGTGATTTCACTGTTGGTGAGACTGTTACTGGTGGAACAAGTAACATTACTGCTGAAGTCAAGTCTTGGGATAGTGGCACACGAACTCTTATTGTTATAAATCGTTCTGGTATATTCACTATACCTGAAACAATAACTGGTGGTACTTCAAGTGCTTCTTGGACAACTGCTTCATATAATACTATAGATAATAAGAATACTGAATATGATCAGAACTACGAATTTGAAACTGCTGATGATGATATCATCGACTTTACAGAATCGAACCCATTTGGTTCTGTTGGATCAACTACTGACTTGACAATCTAATGCTAGGCACTTACTCTTATAACGAAATTTTTCGTAAAACAATTATTGCTTTTGGTACGATGTTCAATAACATCGAGATCAGAAGACAGGATGAGGTGATGAAAGTTCCTCTTGCTTATGGTCCTAAGCAAAAATTTCTTGCACGTTTAGACCAGAATCCAGATCCAACTAACAAAAGGGTTCAGATTACTCTTCCTAGAATATCATTTGAAATATCTGGAGTAGGTTATGATCCTGCAAGAAAAGTTTCTCCTACCCAAAAAGTAAAGATTAAGAAGGATGGTTCTTCTAATTACAATGTTTATATGCCAGTACCATATAATCTAGATTTTGAGATGGCAATTATTTCAAAGAATCAAGATGATGGTCTACAAATTTTAGAACAAGTATTACCATTTTTCCAACCTCATTATAACCTATCGGTTAAACTACTTTCCAGTATGAATGAGGTTAAGGATGTCCCTGTAGTTTTAAATAATCTTGATTATGAAGATGACTATGAAGGAGATTTTTCAAGTCGTAGAGCAATCATTTATACATTACAGTTTACAGTAAAGACATATCTATACGGACCAATTTCCGAGTCCAAGACTATCAAGAAGGCACAGGTCGATTACTATACATCAACCAATACTACTTCTGCACCAAGGCAAGTTCGTTATGCTGTTACACCTCAATCTACTATTGATAGAGATGGTGTAGTTGTTACAACTAGTTCTGCTGCTATTGGAACTACTGCTACTTCAGTAACAGTAGCAGATGCTTCTACCATTAGTCAGTGGGATAACATCTATATTGGCAGTGAGACAATGAGAGTAACTAAGAAAGTTTCTAATACTCTTACTGTTATTCGTGCTCATGCAGGTACTGCTGCTGGTAGTCATGCTTCAGGTGCTAATGTGTATAAGATAGATGCTGCAGATGATGCTTTACTTGAGGCAGATGATGACTTTGGATTCAATGAGTTAACCAGTAACTATCAGGATATGAAGAAGTATAATCCTGTAAGTGGTAGTGATGAGAATATCTAATGAAAGATTTTGATGGGTTAAACAATGCTTTTGGATCTGAACCTTCAGATTTACAGAAGCATGTGGAATCAGTTAAACCTTCTCTCAAAAAGAGTGAAGAAGGAGATGTAAAGCAAGACTATGAAATGAGTCGTGCTAATTTACATAACCTAGTTATGAAAGGTCAAGAAGCATTAGATGGTATAATGGATGTTGCACAGAGTAGTGATCATCCTAGAGCATATGAAGTTGCTGCTTTAATGATTAAAAACGTTGCAGATACAACAGATAAGTTAATTGATCTACAGCGAAAGATGAAAGATTTAGATGCTGAAGATAAGAAAGGACCGACAAATGTTACTAATGCTATGTTTGTTGGAAGCACTGCAGATCTACAGAAGATGCTAAAAAATATAAATAAAGATACAACAGAATCTACATAGACTCGACAATGACAGTTTTAAACGTATTAAGTACTAACGCAATAGCCGCAGGTGCGACTGAATACCAAGTCACAAAGACTGGTTTCTATCGTGTCATATCAACCGCAGGAGATGCTACAGTAGCATTTAATGACGGACCTGCAATCACTTTGATTCAAGATGAGGCAATCCTACTTAAAGGTGGTAAGCCTGGTCATGCAAAGGTTTTAAAAGGCGTTGATGATTCAACAGCAGATTATACATTAGGTAGACACCTACATGAAACATCATCAAGTCACCCGTTTTCTGCGGGAGATTATATTGCTGTAGAAGATGATAGTACTGATCCTGCTATTGATAGCAATTTTCTTTCTGCTGGCACAGTCGGTAAAAAGATAACTGCAGTTGTAGGAAATACAATTACTACAGATATAGATTCATCAAGTGCATCTGCAGACTATACATATGCTTCTGGTCCTCAAGCAGTTGTTAAACGTGCTACTAAAATAGTAGTTGCAACAAATGCAATAGTATTAGAAGAGATACAAATAGTCGGAGGTTAAATGCCAGCCGTTAATCAAAAAGCTGAAAGAATTGTCAAGGGAATGAAACGTCGTTCCCGTGATTTCAAAAGACTTTACGGTGATCGTGACAAGGAAGTCATGTATGCAACGGCAAACAAGTTAGCTCAGAAAGAAAACTTAAAGGTTATGTATTACGCAGATTTCATCAAACTAGTTGAAGGCAACCCTACCACTAGAATGTTAACAAAGTCGAAGACAAAAACGACTGCACATATTAGTGCTGATAGAGGATCAGATGAAAAAGCGAATCGTACAAAACGCAAAGGTTTAGAAAAAGATTTAAAAAAGAAAGGCATCGGATATAAGAAAGGTGTCGGTGAATACAAATACGATGATGGTAAGACAGGAAAAGAAGTATCTTATCAAACAACGAAACCAGATAAAATGAGCAAGAGGAAGTTTGGAAAATTAACTCGTCGTCTTGGTCGTAAACATGGACAAGAATCTGTAATCACAAAAGACAAAGACAAACCAGCGAAGTTACACTACACCGATAAAAGTAAGAAAAAATCTGAGACTGTAGGCAAATCCAAAGCAGGAAAGCACCCCGATAGTTATGGAGAAACATCAGGCACTAAGGTAAGAAGTGGAAAACTCCCCAAGAAAACAAACAAACCAGCATACCACTACAACAAGTAAAGAATTCCAAGAGATATTGTTAAGAGAACTAGATCGACTACAAGACGAAAAACATTGTAGAAAATCTAGTGTGAGGAAACGCAAATAATATTGCGTATTAATACTCATGTGGTATAATAAATAACCAATGTAACGTGGAGTTGAAACTATCATGTCCCACTATACTGTCGGTTATCACGACGATCAGAGACATATGCAAGAAATTTGCACATATGCACATGATGCATATGAAGCAATTCAGGACGTAAAGGAGGATGTATCGTACCTACACGATCATCCTCATTATATTGATTACGTGCTGCAAGATAAAATATGAAAACTATTAATCAAAACAAGCACGAGATTATGTGGTGGATGAGCAGACTAACTATTATGGGATGTGCTTTAGCACTCTCGGTGAAGTTTGCAGCATCAGCATATGTCTAAATTAACAAAGGAACAAATCGGTTATAAAACAACTGATAAGATCCGTCAGATGTGGTTACTCAATCCACATGACCATCATTTCTTATATGTGAGAGATGATGGTTCTTTTTATGGATTCACACATATGAAAGGAGAAGATCCAGAGGAATGGTTTTGGGAACCAGATGGTATACAAACAGAGTTGTTTCCACCAGAACCACCTAAGTCCCATAAATTTACACAAGAGCAACTTGATCGTGCTCCCCATCATAATATTTTAGAGAAGTACTATGGTAAAGATTGGGTCTTAAAAGAAAACAAAGACCTAGAAGATCACTTCTAAATACATGTAATTACAAAAATTAATATATGCTATCTACTCAATACCGTTTAAGGTTAACAGCAATTTGTAAGGACATAGGTGCTGGAGTTGAAGTTAGTCTAGATGATATGATCTGGGCAGAGAAATTAGCAAAAGCAAACACTGCTGCTAGAGGTATGCTGAATACAGCAAGAAGAATTAGTGTAGATCCGACTGATTCTTTTCTGAATGAGTTGAACATTGGAGACCCCGATTCAACTCATCATCGCAGGGGTTTCGGAGATCCACAAGATGTGGTAGACTGGTTCCACAATGAAAGGTCTGATGACTGGAGGCAGAGAGATTAATGATTTTTTGGATTGGATTCTTCGTTATGTTTTTTAATGAAGGTTTTGTTATGATGAGGCACGTATCACCGTGGTTCGGAAAACAGAGAGATAAGTTTATTGATAAGTATGGTGCTAATGTATGGTATCGATTTCACGGTACTTTAGATTATGTTTGGATGATACTTGTAGGTCTTGGATTGATATTTAATTCTTACAGGTTATTTCATATAGCAGTATTAGCAACTTTTTGGGGTGCTTCATTTGCAATATTCTATTTACCGAGATGGATAAGAAGGTGGATGAGAAATGAATGAGGTGGTCTGGGCAATAAATAATATGATAGGCTTGCTTTTAATAGCAGTTGGTGTTACAATATACTGGATATTTAAATACGATGAGTGGAATCCTAATCCCGTTACTCCTCCTGATGACACCAGTGAGGGCAGAAGTACCGAATGAGAATATAGTTAATCCTATTTTCGGTCCTGAATCTGATATGAATAATTCTATCATAGACTGGAATCCTACGGATATGCAAAAAATAATGCAGACATTGAGAGATTGGGAATCAGCAAAGGATAGAGAACCAGTAGAAGATATGCTAAATAGAGCTTTACTAGACTTTGACAATGGGAGCAATGCAACCACCGAGCAGGAAGAGCTGCTACAATTTTCGAGTAGTAACGATTGATAGGGTACTCGATGGCGATACTATTGACGTTACCATTGATCTTGGGTTTGATTTATACAAGAAAGAAAGAGTTAGAATTGCAGGAGTTGATACACCAGAGAAGAGAACAAGAGACTTGGAAGAGAAGGCATTGGGACTAGATGCTACTGAATGGATGAAGAAACATTTAGAGGATACAATAGAAGGAGATGAAGAACTCACAATTAGAACCGAACTCAAAGGGGGCATGGGTAAGTATGGTCGTCTTCTTGGGTGGCTGTATGTTGGCGAGGATACTGTTTCCTTAAATGAACAAATGATTACGGAGGGTTATGCTTGGGAATACGATGGTGGCACTAAACAGAAAAATTTTGAAGAGCTACGTGAAATTAGGAGATCGTTTGGGACTCTGGACCAGTCTTGATCAAAGGTTTATAAGTAGTAATGGAACAGTAGGCAGAAGAATTATTATTGAACTATGACTGAATTTGGAAATTACATGGCCGCAGCATCATTAGATCTTAATGAAGCATGGAACCTATCATGGGGTGAAGGCATCCAGTTTATACTGGTACTCGCATTCGTCTATTGGTTAAAGGTCAAAATTGATACACGAGCAGGACTCGGTAAAAAGAAACTAAGACAACTCAAAACTGTAATTAAGGAGGCAATCGAAGAAACTAAATGAAGAAACTATTACTCTTAACACCCCTTCTCTTAATGGGGTGTGGACTCGGAATGAATAATGGAGGAGGTGGATCCTTTGGATCTGGGTTCAATCCCACATTTCCTGGTGTAGCAGATGAATACACTTGCGAGTCAGCAGGTGAAAATGCAGCAGCATACTATGCTAC
>Ga0163179_10000780_pt1 | contig 22723 bp, 18 predicted proteins | sample AtlANTMetagenome_FD_109643 | JGI IMG/M metagenome (GOLD analysis project Ga0163179, IMG submission 109643) | Marine eukaryotic phytoplankton communities from the Atlantic Ocean - Atlantic ANT 2 Metagenome | ecosystem: Environmental > Aquatic > Marine > Oceanic | place: North Atlantic Ocean...
CACCGATCTGGGCGAGGTCCTCTTTGAAGATGTTGCCCAAGGACAGGTATTCATCCGAGTTGCCGTAAATCGTGAGTGTGAAGTTGAACTTGGTGCCGTCTTTCTCGCGGACGCCATCGCTGCCCATGACCCATCCAGCTTCATCGAGAAGCGCGGAGGCTTTCTCAAGGTCAAAGGGAATGAGAGGAACGTTCTTGTTGTAGTAGGGCAAGAACGTGGGCATCGGGCCTGTGCTGCGCTCGCCCATTCCCAAGAAAATGTCGTTGAGAATAAGGTCCGCGTTGAAGGCATGAGACATGGCCATGCGTACGCGCTTATCCTTGAACCAGATTTGGTCGGCGTTCCAGCCAATGTAGTAGTAGGTGTGTGACCAGAACTCACCCTGGTCCAAGGTGCCATCCTTGAAGGGAGAACTCTTCTTTCCGTCGATTACTTCCGAGCGGTATTGACCTGGCTGGAGGTTGCTCAAGTGGAGCTCTTTGGTCTTCAACTTCCGTGCCCAAGAAGACTGCTCCTTGAGGATGCTGATCATGATCTCTTGATGCGCATTTCCACCGTAGGGGTACTTGGGATAGCGCTCGAGACGAATGAATTCGCCCTGGCGGAACTCGGCGAACTGATACGGACCAGCGCCCAAGGTTTTGGGGTTGTACCAGTGGTCATCAAAGCGGGTTCCAATGATGGCATCCGCATAACGGTCACCGAACTCGTCGTAGGCGTAGAGGAACTCGGGCATCGGATAGAGTCCGCGAACCATGAGTTGCTGCTGGTAGTCACGCTTGTTGAAGGTGACCTCGAAGGTGAACTCGTCGGTGGCCTGATAGCTTGCGAGATGCTTGAAATAGGAGCGAAGTGGAGCCGCACCCATCACCTGCTCATTCATCAGCATGTCCAGCATAAAGCGTACATCGTTGGCGGTGACCTTGTGTTCTTTGTCCAGCCAGTCGTAGCGCGAGTCTTTCCAGTCTACCCGAGGGCGATGCCACGTGAAATCTTCGCGCAGTTTGAAGACATAGGTGACGGGGGTGGGCATGTTCGCTTCAGCGCTTACCACCGCACCAGATGGATCTTTGCCTTCTACCGCGAACGTGTACAGACCCAATCCGGCTTGGGAGCCATCGTCTTTTTTACCATCCCAACTCAGGCTGCCGTCGCCGGCATCCAATTTACCGGCGTCGAAGCGGCGGATTGCGGTGTTACTCGCATCCAACACAATGACTTGAGCATCGGTGAGTGCCACAGAAGCAGTGAAGTCGAGCGTGACACTCCCTTTCTTTCCGTCGTAGGCGACAGACGGTTTAGAAGCGATTTCTTCGGCCATGTAATAGGCGAGATCAGGTGCCCATTTTGAATCGTCGTTTTGATGACGACCAACCATCCCAACACCCACATAGGCTTGGATCTCGGAGACGTCGGCGCCGTTTTCAGTGAGGAAGTTGAAACCTTTGGGATCGGAGCCGAACTTCACTTTTAGGGTGCCGCCCATTGTGGCTTCGGGCGGAAGAAGGGGGTCGGGATCCGGTGTCAGCAAGTTCTTGGGGTCTTTGAATGCCTCGTGTACGTATTGAGGTGTAGCGACTCCATGAATTCCACCGATGGGTCGAGTGGAAGCCGTCGCACTTGAAGTACTGGTTGCAAAAACGCCGTTGGAGAGGTCCTGTTCGAGCTTCTCTAAGCGATAGAGCACATCGATCTGACGCTGCTCCATGTTGTCGTTTTGCTGGCAGGTAATCACGGTGGTGATGAGCAGCATTGTCATCAAGACAACCGTGAACGCGCTTTTTAGAAATCCGCGGGGCATCCTGGCCTCAAATTGTTGAGTTGCAAGGGAAGGTACAGTGGGCTTTTTTAGAGGCAAGTGGAGTATGCCGATGGGGGCTTTGCGTCAATCTTTGTGCACTTTGTCGACGCTAAGGTGGGAGATGCTTCAGATCAGTGCTAAACTTCTCCATGAGTGAAAGCACTATGAATGTGACCAAGGCCAAGAAATCCCGGGTACTCTTTATCAAGTACCATGAAGCTGCAGACCAGCAGCCTCTGTCTCAGAAGGCTGCCGAGAAGCTCGGCATCTTCCCATCGCTACCGTTGTTGGGTTTGGCGGCCTACGTTCGCCAGAACGGGTTTCCGGTGAAGTTCATCGACTTGCATGCGATGAACTTGGAGACCAAGGAGGCCGCGAGCCTCGTTCGTGAATACGACCCAAAGGTCGTAGCGTTGACTGCAAAAACCTTAGGGTGGCCTGCTGTAATCGAGATTGCGCAGATGGTTCGGGCGACCTGCCCCAAGACCCTCATCGTAGTGGGTGGGCCTCATCTGACGTTGTATGCCAAAGAATCCCTTACCTGGGATTGTTTCGATGTTGCAGTTGTGGGGGACGGAGAAGAGTCTTTCCTCGAGATTTGTGAGGCCGTCGAAAGTGGTTCGGATCTCTCGGGTATTGCCGGAACCGTGGTTCGACAGGCTTCGGGCGAACTCATTGAAAACGAGGCCCGCAAGCTTCCCAAAAACATCGACAAATACCCGATGTCGGCGTGGGACTTGGTGGACATCAACACCTACCACTGTCTGACCTTGCTCAAGCCATTCGCCACCATGGTGACGACCCGTGGTTGTCCCTGGCACTGTGGCTACTGTTCCCAGGTGTATTCGGACAAGCTGCGTTTCCGCTCACCCGAGTTGGTCGTGGATGAGATGGAATACCTCTCGCGAAAGCTTGGTGTGAAAGAGATCGTCATGTTCGATGAGACCTTCACCATCGGCAAAAAGCGCATGCGCAAGTTTGCGGAAGAAATTCGCCGTCGGGATGTGAAGGTCAAATTCAACATCCGTGCTCGTGTCGATACCGTGGACCGCGAGGTGCTCACGCTTCTCAAGGGAGCCGGACTGCGCTCGATCCACATGGGTGTGGAAGCAGGCACCGACCGTTTACTGAAGATCATGAACAAGCAGATCACGCGTGCACAGACGGAGAAAGCATTCCGAATTGCTCGCGAGGTGGGGATTGAGACCCGCGGCTACTTTATGATCGGCTACTACGATGCAGCTCCTGAAGACATTGAGGAGACGATCCGCTTTGCGGCCTCGATCGGTTTGGACTGGGCCAGTTTCTCGGTAGCCACTGCTTTGCCGGGCACCGATCTCTACGATGTCGCGAAAGAACGTGGCTATGTGGAAGGGGACTTTTGGCGTCAGTACACCATTGATGGCGGCGGCTTGATTCCGCAGTTGGAGACCGAGACCTTCTCTGCAGAACGTCTGCGAGCCTACCGCACCAAAGCCTATATGAAGTTCTATTTGCGTCCGGACTTGATCCGTCGCAAGCTCTCCAAGTCTGAGGGCCGTGAGGAACTCTTGGAGATGCTCGGTGGTGCCACGGTGCTCACCGAAATCGTGAAGTCTTCGGTAATGCGTCGGGTGCCACAGGTTGGGCTTGGCAAGATCGCGACTGTCTAAGGCGCGATTTTCCCGCTGACGACCCGTTCAACACCGGCGAGGTCGGTATGCGTCTGCACATCTGAAAAGCCTGCATTGGACATCAGTTCGGCCACGCTGGCGGCTTGCCCGACACCGACCTCTACAAGCAAGGCACGTTGGGCCCGTTCAAAAGCCGCAGGAATAAGACTTCGATAACAATCGAGCCCATCTTCTCCCCCATCGAGTGCTAGTCTTGGCTCATGGGTGGAGACCTCCGGCTCAAGACCGTCGATTTCTGCGCTGGGAATATACGGGGGATTGGACACCACCACATCGACCCGACGTCCTTCGGGGATGGGGGTGAGTAGGTCGCCACGTAGGCATGCCACGCGTTCCTTGAGTTCGAGGACTTCCGCATTGCGTTTGACCAAGGCAAGCGCTTCTGGAGCGAGATCTGTAGCAAAGAGCTTTACGCTCTCACATTCCTTCGCGATGCTCAGTCCAACACAGCCGGTACCTGCTCCGATGTCGGCCAGGAAGGTTTCGCCTTCGCAGAAGGGTAGCGCGGCTTCCACAAGTGTTTCGGTGTCCGGGCGAGGAATTAGAACGCCGGGGGCACAAGCAAAGGGGAGTGACCAAAACTCTTTTTCGCCGAGAAGATATGCGATGGGGACTCGATCACCACGTTTTTTGACCAGTGGACGCAAGGCGTTCAACTCGTCCTCCATCATGGGACGCTCAAAATTCATGTACACATCGAGGCGGCTTAGATCAAGCACATGACCGATAAGTAGCTCGGCGTCTAGGCGTGGAGATGCACTGCCTTTCTTCTGGAAGAACGCATCGGTTTTCTCCAGGATTTCGAGGAGTGAGCTCAATCCTCTTCCAACTCGGCGAGCAACTCGGCCTGAAAGTGGGCGCGCACAGGGTCGAGTACGTGATCAAGATCGCCCTCTACGATGGTATCGAGCTTGTAGACGGTGCAGCCTGCACGGTGATCTGTCACCCGGTTCTGTGGATAATTATAGGTCCGGATGCGTTCGGAACGATCGCCGCTGCCCACTTGTGACTTGCGGTCTTCCGCTTCTGCTGCGTGTCGTTCGCCTTCGATTTTGTCGAAGAGGCGGGCTCCAAGCACTTTCAAGGCCTTTGCCTTGTTTTTGTGTTGGGATTTTTCATCCTGACAGATCACCACGAGTCCACTTGGGATGTGGGTCAGTCGGACCGCCGAGTCGGTGGTGTTGACCGACTGGCCGCCTGGACCACTGGCGCGAAAGACATCGACGCGCAAATCCTGAGGGTTGATGTGGATCTCCACTTCTTCGGGCTCTGGAAGAATCGCGACCGTGGCCGCAGAGGTGTGGATTCGTCCCTGTGTCTCAGTCAGCGGGACCCGTTGTACCCGATGCACTCCGGACTCATATTTAAGATGTGCGTAGGCACCGGCGCTTGTGATCAAGCAGATGACCTCTTTAAATCCTACAGCTGACTTTCCACCGCCACCACCAATACTGGTTTCAGATTGGGAAAGGACTTCGACCCGCCAACCATTGGTGCTCGCATAACGCGAGTACATCCGGAAGAGATCGGCGGCGAAAATCGCTGCTTCGTCTCCACCAGTTCCGGCTCGGATCTCCAACAGGATGTTCCGGCCTTCATACGGGTCTTTGGGTAGCAATAGGAGGCGTAGTTCTTGTTCCCGGTTGGAAATGCTTTCGTTGAGTCGTGCTTTCTCTTCCTGGGCCATCTCCCGCATTTCGGGGTCGCCCATCAACTCTTCGAGTTCGCTGATCTCTTCTTTTTCTTTTTTGAAGGAGCGAAAATTTTCGACGATCGGGGAGATCTCTGCGTGCTCCATGGTGAGAGAACGCATTTTTTCGTGATCCGAAGTCACTCCTGGATCCATCAGGAGTTCTTCGATCTCCTGGAATCTGGCTTCAACCGTTGCGAGCCGCTCGAACATGGGCGGTCCGCCAGTTTAGTTGTTGCCTGACAGGCCGTACTTCTTACGGAAGCGCTCAACGCGACCTTCGGTATCCATCAACTTCTGAGTGCCGGTGTAGAAGGGGTGGCACTTGCTGCAAATATCGACCTTGAGAGTCTCATTTGTGGACAACGTCTGGAACGTATGGCCGCACACGCAGGTTACGGTGCAGGTCATGTATGCGGGATGAATGTCGGCTTTCATGACGACTCCTGAGGTCCCCGGTTGCGCTTGTGTGGGGACAGGTTGCCGCCCCTAATCGCCCGAATTCGTCAGCTTGTCAAGCAATTCATCGGTGCTTTTCGCATTCGCAACGCACTTTAAGACCGATTGAAGGTCTTCGACAGCGTTTCCATTCAAGTCCGTACGGATATTTGCTGCCCGTTCTTCACAGGGTTCAGAACGCATTTTGTCCGTGCGGTGTGTTTGCGTATTCTGGAGATCAAACGCGGGAAAGATGCGTTGCGATGCCGCTTCTTTGCTGAGTTGGATTTCTGTGTTTGCCGCTGACCGTAGTTCCTCGATGAGGTGAGCATCCATTCTGGCGCCGGTGTCGCTACGAACCGTGGCGATGATGGTCAGTGAGCCAATGCCATCCAAATTTCTTGCGGCACCAAAGAGGCGTTTGACGCGATGTACTGCTTGGGCATCGATACCACTGGCCAGCATTTTTCCGGAGCCGGGCAACGTGGCATTGTAGGCGCGGGCGAGTTGGGTCAGAGAGTCAATAATGATGACGACATCTCGTCCTTGTTCAACAAGTCTCTTGGCGCGTTCGATGGCAATTTCAGCAACTTGCACGTGGCGGCTTGGTCCCTCGTCAAAGGTCGACGCTGCGACTTCTCCGTCGATCATTTCCTCGAGTTCTGTGACTTCTTCGGGTCGTGTATCGATCACAATGGCCATTAGACTGACGTCTGGATTGCCCTCTTCAATGGAATCGGCGAGTTCGAAGAGAAGCTGGGACGCGCCGGTTCGTGGTGGTGCAATCAGAAGCGCTCTTTGTCCGAGGCCGATCGGAGAAAAGACGCTGACGATTAGCGAGCCAATTGCATCCTCCATGGCATCAAGTTGGAGCGCTTGATTCGGATGAATCACTGTCATTTCATCGAAGTTTGGCGTTCCTCGAGCCGTGTCGGGATCGGAACCATTGACTTCTTTGACTTGAATCAGAGCGTTGTAGCGTTCGCCATCTTTGGGGGAACGAACCATCCCAGTGAGCACATCGCCAGTACGTAGATCGAATCGACGAATCTGTGATGGGGAGACATAAATGTCGTCTGCACCTGGTTGATAGTTGTCTCCAGAACCGCGCAGAAATCCAAAACCGTCGGGCAAGATTTCGAGCACACCTGAGCCGTGAAAGGCTTTGGCTGCCGGTTCAGGGGTTCCTGGGGCGTTTCGCTTAATGATCTCAGGATGGGACATAGATGTAGGCGGGATGAGGCGGGGGGGGAGAGGCGGGAGAAGCGACGAACAGTTTTGTCGTGGTGTCCGTATCGCTAACTGAGTCTAGCGCATTTTTGAGGTACAAGCCAGCCAGAACGCGCCTATACGCCCCACGTTACCCGGTTTCGACCGGCCTCTTTACTTGCATAAAGGCACTTGTCGGCCACATTCAGCAGGCTGTCAGCGTCTGGTATTTCTTGGCCTTGTGACACGCTAATTCCACCAAAGGACGCAGTGAACTTTACGGGGCCTTGGTCGGTTTGTACGGGACCGAGTTCCAAAGCTCGACGAAGTCTCTCCGCGACAATCTGGCCAATATCTGATGCGGTTTCCGGGAGAAGGATTGCGAATTCCTCACCGCCTAATCTTCCGACGACATCTTGCGGTCGAATATTGGCTTCAAGTCGCTCGCAGAGGGTCTTGAGGACGACGTCTCCTGTCGCGTGACCGTATCCATCGTTGATGCTTTTGAAGTGGTCCACGTCGAGCATGATGAGGGATACGGGTTCACCTGAGGTTTTACACTGATCTAAACACTCTTCTACGGCTTCCGAGAAGCGTCTGCGGTTGGCGACACCGGTGAGGCTGTCTGTGGATGCAAGCCGCTTGAGCTTGGCGTTTGCCTCTTGTAATTGGCGGGTCAGCTCTTCTTTTTCAGCGAGCAGCTGCTGCAGTTGCTGGGTCATCTGCTCGTAATGATCATTAATATAGAGCAACGAAACATTGGCTTGCGCAATGAGTTCTTCGTAGGTGGGCTGTTTACCAATATGGATTTGAAGCTCGCTTGCACCGTGGTTCATTTCCACTCGGATTTGTGCAATGAGGTCTTCCAAATTCAGGTTTTTTCGCGTGGGGAGTTGATGAAGGATGCTCTTCGCGTAGCGAACGGATGAACCCGATGCTTTGGTTTGGAAGAGATCTGCGACAGAGTCCGCTGCATGTGCCAGGTGAATAAGCCGTTGGGTGCGGCGCACCTTGGTCTTAGACAGGCGATCATGATGGTGTACACAGGCTTCAATTAAATCCGGCGGAAAGTTCCAGGTCTTGGCCAATTCCGCGAACATTTCCGTGTGATTTCCGCCGCAGATGCGCTTTTCTTCCTCCAAGCGCCGGATACCCGGAAGGCTGCGAATTTCCTGCAGCGCCCCGGAGCGCTCCGGAAACAAATAGGCCAGAAAGAGCGTGCCGATATCTTGAATCAATCCAACCGTGAAGGCCTCGACTGGGTCTTCGTAGCCCGCTGTTTCTGCGAGAATACGACAGGCGACCCCACGGCGAAGGGAGTCTTCCCAGTACTGATTTCCGTCAAAGTCACCTAAATCTAAATTGCTTGTTGCGGAACGGACGGCTTGGGCGACTGCGAGATTTCGTACCGAGCGAGCACCTAATTTGATGGTGGCTTGCTTGATGGTTTTGACCTCTTGCTCGAGGCTAAACATGGCGCTATTCGCGATACGCAGCAGCTGGATAGTGAACGATGGTTCTCTTGAGACTAGCCCAGCGAGTTTGTGTAACGAGACTTCTGGGTCTCCTGCGGCCCGGACAATCAGAAAGATCCCGGACGGGAGCGTCGGAATGCTTCTTCCCGACGTCCCTGAAGCTGACAGCCCTGATTTGGGCTGAACCATTTGGCCTCCCTACTCAAGAATCACCGGCTCCAGAGTGGAGACGGATCAACAGAAACAGGCCCTCACAGAAAGCCCACAGACTTCTTGAGTGTAGATCGAACAAGGGTGGTGGTGTGTATACCTTTAGTGTCGCGTCGGGAAAGGAATGGGTGCAGTCTGCCTTCTGTTCTCGATATGCTGACGTATTGTGTCATGCATTTTGTACAGGTCATTGTCGGTGGGGTGGCGCGAAAGACCGACGAGCGCCATTGTTTTTGCCACCTGCAACTCTCCAGCATGAATCCGATCCTCGATGAGCGCACGGAGTTGTTTGGCGTCTGCTGTTTCGCGAGAGACCCTTGGCAGTGGAAGAGTCGAATCTCGGTTTTGACTAAGAGCGATCGCTTTTCGTGTGGCGCGCATGGTAGCCATCACGTGGAGCTCCTCCTGCCGCGATGGAATGTGCTTAGTATGCCGTGGCTTTTGCATGACAGAGTCCACAAGATCGGCGGCTTTTGAATCGCCTTCTTGGAGTGCAATACGAATACCGAGGTTCGCAGCCCGAATCTGTAAGTCTGAGTTGTAGCGGTCGTGGATCAGTTTGGTCAGTAGGCTCGCGAATTCTTCGCGTTGCATCTGCGGCGTTGTTGTCATTGCTTTCCTCTAAGCCTCGTTTCGAACTGCGGTGATCTGTCGTGCTTTGGGGAGATCGGATCCTGGCGCTGAAACTTGGGGCCTCGGCTCGAATGGGATACAGGGCGCCGGTTTAGAGGCCAATGTGAAGACGTTCTTGTTTCTGGGTTTGTTTTTGGGTGGTGGATCTCTTGTGTATGCACAAGAGAAGCAGCCCAAAATGCCGGGTCCTGCAGTCATGCAGGGTGAGATGGCTTTGCAGAAGGGTCTTCCAAAACAAGCAATAGACATCTATGAGAAGGGGCTCAAGAAACAGCCTCGTTCCAAGCGCCTATTGACGGGGCTGATTCGTGCCAAACTCATGCTGAATCGCTGCGATGAGGGGCTGGAGCGAATGCTGCCAATGCGTCACACGCGGGTTGCAAGTCCTCAAGTGCTCGAACTTCTATCGGCGTGTTTTGCGCGTTATGGAAATTATGCGGAAGCCGTATATTGGGCAGAAGAGCGCTTGGCGCTTGGACCTCCAAAAGTCGAGGCGATTGCTGCATTTGCTGCATATCGACTGGGAGCTGGGGAGCGCTTTGGCGCGATCGAGGCCATTGAGTTGGCGGAGCTTGTCGACCCGCATGCTGGCGCGTTGAAAGTGGTTCAACTCCAAGTAGCGATAGGCAAAGGTCAGGTATCTGAAGCGGATCTTTTGTTGGAAGAATTGGAGCGGGCTGCGGGGCGACGTAGTCAGACCAATTGGCTGCTCAGGACACGTTTGGCTCTCGATTTGGGTGACCTCAACGCCGCACTCGAAGCGAGTGATTCCTGTGTGAAGATGGGTTTTCAGTTCTCCCCAATTCGCGGGTTGCGCGGCGAAATCTTTCGGCGGCTGGGAGAATTAGATTCTGCGGAAGAAGCTCTCACTACCGTATATGCCGACGCGGTCGGTGTCGTTGGGCTCAAAGCGATTGAGATTCGGCTCAGGGTCGACCAAGGTCTTTTAGAGCAAGCGGAGTCGATTTTGTCTGAAGCGCTGCGGATTTCGCCGCTTCGTCCAGATGTTGTCGCGTCTGCTTGGTATCTGGCGCGGGCGAAAGGTGACTTGGAAGAGATGAGCGTCTTAAAAGAGTTGTACGAGTTAGTGCAGTCGAATCCGTATCGCCGCTTGGAGCGTTTGGTTCCAGTCGGAGAATCAAGAGGTTTGTAATGAGAACAATTCCATTTGCGTTGTTGATGACCGGTTTAGTGGGCTGTGGTGAAGAGAGCGCTCAAGAAAAAGAACGACCGAATGTCATCGTGGTTACCTTGGATACTACCCGAGCGGACCGACTTGGAGCCTATGGGTACGCGAAGGCGAAGACTGCTGTCATTGACCAGTTGGCAAAGGATGGTGTGCGCTTTGCCAATGCCTATGCACCGGTTCCGCTGACCATTCCTTCTCATGCGACATTGATGACTGGACTCAATCCGTTCAATCATGGTGTGCGATCGAACTCCACAGATGTGCTTGGCGATGAGTATTTGACGATGGCCGAGATTTTCCGTGACAACGGCTATCGGACAGGTGCGAGCATTGCCGCCTTTGTGACCCAATCCAGATGGGGCTTTGGGCAGGGTTTCGATGTTTACGCTCAGGATTTAAGTCCAGTTGCTGGTAAGAGACATGAGAATGTCTGGAGAAAAGAAAGGATTGCCGAAGAAGTCGTGAACGATGCAGTCGCTTTCTTGGAGCAAGGAAGCGACGGTGAGCCCTATTTTCTTTGGGTGCATCTCTTCGATGCCCACGAACCCTTGGTGGCTCCACCTGAGTACTTAAAAGATGGTGCGGATCCATATGATGCCGAAATCGCGTATATGGATGATCAGTTAGGCCGGCTTATGAAGGCTGTCGGTGATGAGGATGATGTCCTGTGGGTAATCACGGCCGATCACGGTGAGAGTCTTGGAGAACATGGGGAGAAGACCCATGGGCTCTTTGTCTACAACAGCACGCAGCATGTCCCGCTGATACTCTCTGGTGCCGGTCTGGATCCAGCGGTTGTTGAGCAGACGGTGGGCTTAGTGGATGTGCTCCCAACGGTGTTGGGTCAGGTCGGTATTGATGTGCCTGCCGGCTTAGACGGTAAGGAGCAGCCTGGAAATGAGCAGCCAGTCTATTTGGAAAGCTATGAGTTGCTTAAGCGATACGCATGGGCGCCTCATGTGGGTGTGGTTGATGGGGCGAGGAAGTTTATTGATACGCCCAAGCCAGAACTCTACGCATTGGACCAAGATCCAGCCGAATTGAAGAACGTAGCGGCTTCATCCGCGGACGACTTGAAGGCACTGAAAACGCAACTTGAGGCATTCGATGCGGTCGCACCTGCTCGCTCAGTGGAAGAACTGGATGCGGGCACTGCAAAGCAGCTTGAAGCCTTGGGATATCTCCAAGATTCGAGCGGGGAAACGTCCAGTGCGATTGACGTGAAGGACAAACAGGCTGTGCTTGATTTGATTCTGAGTGCCGAGGCTGTTGAGCAGAAGATTGGGAAGCCAGGGGGTAAGGCGGCTGTGAAGTCCGCGATTGAGAACCTCCGTGAGGCGATTGATTTGGAGCCGACGATTCTTGAGCCCTATATGCGGCTGTCACGTCTATACAAGCAGACAGGAGATGTGGCTGCTGCGATTGGGGTTCTTGAAAGAGCCATTGAACAGTGGCCTGATTCTATGAATTTATTGCTGAAGACGGCCGTGCATTACGGTGATGTTCGAGCCTTCGACAAGGCCGCAACATGGGCGCAGAAGGCCTACGACCTGAATCCCGATTCGGACCGAGCGCTTGAGATTTTGATGACGTCTTTGATCTTTATGAAGAAGTCTCAGGACGCTGTTGCACTGGGTGAGGCCTATATGGACCGTCATCCCGATTCAGTCGTTATTGGCGGTTTTCTCGGCTTGCACATGGCGATGGCTGGGCCGTCTACCTACAAAGACAAAGAGGATTTCCAGCAGGCGCGAGAATATCTTGAAACCGGTCTCAAAGCGCAGTTCCCGCGTAAGGGGATACGACACCAGCTTGCACTCATTGCACATGCTGAAGGACGGACCGATGAGGTGTTGAAGCTCGCTGGAGCTGAGGTGAAGGATTATCCGACTGCCCAAAATGCGCGACGTTTGTTGTTGCGGATGTTGGCCGGTAAAAAGCGGTATGCCGATCAGATTCCTCACCTCGAGATTTTGCGGAAGCAGAATCCATCGTCGATTCAGTATGTTCATGCCCACGCTCAGGCCTTATGGAATCTCAAGCGTTACGATGAGTGTGAGCAAATCCTCAACGAGGGACTCAAACGATCCCCAGAGCATCCCGATCTTCTGATGCTTCAAGCCAATCTTCTTGGTCATCAGGGCAAGCAAGAAGAAGCGCAGGCTGCCTACCAGAAGGCATTGGCCGCTAAGAAAAAGGTATCCAAACCGTAGTCTTTACCTATGGTTGAGCGCTGCTTTGGATCCAGAATAAAAAAAGCCCCCTCGCCGAAACGAGGGGGCTTTTTCTTGTCTGCCCGATGGGCAAGAACTTTTTAGTACGCTGCGTAGATCATGTCTGCAGTGGAGTACAAGGAAGACATGAACTCCCAGGTGTACCCGTCAGCGCTTTCTTCAGCAGTAGCACTGCCGTCAGCACCGAATCCGCTCCAGACGGTTCCGCCTTGGCCATCGCCGAAGAGGAACATCAAGACGTCAGTGTATTCCGTACCTTGGTAAGACCAAGTCGGAGCCCAACCCCAGCTTTGGGTGATGAGGTTTCCGTCTTCGTCAACGCGAGGACCGGGGGAATCTTCCCAACCAGGGTTGCTGCAGAACTCACCCTCGCCGATGACCATGTCTTTGTAGTTCATTTCGAACGCGAAAGTACAGTCAGCGCAGTCGCTGAGAGGTGTGGTGGACTCAGCATCCCAAACCATGCTGCAGATAACGCGATCATAGGTCACGCTGTAGTAGCCCATCAATTCGCTACCGGTGTAGTCACTTGGGGTAGCTGAACCGCTTCCCTCAAACCAGAAACCGTAACGGGCGGTATCAACAGCGGAATCTCCGGTGTCGGTATCCGTGTCCGAGTCGGTGTCGGTATCAGAATCGGTGTCTGTGTCTGTGTCGGTGTCTGCTGGCTCAGCGGTATCATCCGTGGTGTCGTCAGTCTTGCTGCCGCAACCTACGGAAACCAAGCCGAAAGCACCCATGAGAAGCGCAATGCGCGCGTCGAGCAATTTCATTTTGTGGTCTCCTAACCAAGAAGAAAGCGGGTCAAGCGACCCTGGTGAAGGGCACGCAACATACGCGATTGTTCTGGAGACCGCAACCGTTCGAGTGGAGTTTTTTGACAGTTTGAAGGACAAAAACCTGGTTTTGCCACGGATTCGTCTTCAAAACGCGCAAAAATCAAAAAGCACGGCTCCTGGACGGAAACCGTGCTTTCTGATTTTGCGTTGTCGAAAACGCGATTCGATACGACCTAACGGTCCATACCGACGTCTCCGATTTTTCCTCCACCGAGACTACTCTTGACGTCTCCGCCGAGGTCTTCGGTACCTTCTTGGAAGAAGGGAAGGAACACATAGGCTGCAGCAACGATCGCGATGACGACGACTGAAATGAGCAACATGTACTCGACGGTCGACTGGCCTTCTTCTTCTTGGACAAATCGTTGAATGAGGTTTTTCATGAGGGGTCTCCTTGGATGGAACAAATCGTTTGTTGAGGGTTCACGTCCAAGAGAGATTGCAACCACCGTGCCAGTTTTATGACGCCGTGATTTCAGTAGGTTAGCGCGATATGGCTCAAATATTTTGTCGCGCTTCGGGGTCGAAGTGGACCAAGTCTGCCGCAGTCAGACCAAGCTGCGAACTTTTTGTCGCGTCCTTTTTCAGAGATCGAAGCGAATGCCTTGAGCGAGTGGGAGTTCCGTGCTCCAGTTCAGCGTATTGGTTTGTCGGCGCATGTAAGCACGCCATGCATCGCTACCGGATTCCCGTCCGCCACCTGTGTCTTTTTCACCGCCAAATGCACCGCCGATTTCAGCACCGCTTGTTCCGATGTTCACGTTGGCAATGCCACAATCCGAACCCTCGTGACTCAGGAAGCTCTCGGCGGACCGGAATGAGTCGGTGAAGATTGAAGAAGAGAGGCCTTGTGGGACATCATTTTGCCAATGAATCGCTTCGTCGAGATTGGAGTATTCGAACAAGTAGCAAATTGGGGCAAAGGTCTCGTGTTTACAGACTTCCATATCGGGCTTGGCACGCACCAGGGTGGGTTCCACGAACGAACCTGGTCCGTCTACGCGCTTCCCACCACAGAGGATTTCACCACCAGCGTCTTGGATGTCTTGAATCGCTTGCTCGTACATTTGTACGGCGTCCTCATCAATGAGCGGTCCCATGAGCGTGTTGGAATCCAAGGGGTCTCCGATTCGCACTTGTCCGTAGGCTTTGACCAACTTCTGAGTGAGCTCCTCTGCGATGTCTTTATGGAGAAATACCCGGCGTGTCGTAGTACAGCGTTGCCCGGCTGTTCCTACTGCACCGAAAAGGATTCCAGACATCGCGAGTTGTAGATCCGCATTGGGTTCGACAATGATTGCGTTGTTTCCTCCCAACTCGAGTAGGCTACGTCCGAGTCTTTTCGCCACAGCCTGTCCAACATGCCGTCCCATTCGCGTGGAGCCCGTTGCGGAGATGAGTGGGTATCTGCCGTCGTTGATCATCGTTTCACCGACTTCTTGATCAGATCCGATGATCAGTGTGAAAAGGCCGGACCAGCCGTGCTTGGCGAGGATGGGCTCGAGGACATTTTGGGTTGCTATCGCTGTTAGCGGAGCTTTGAGTGAGGGCTTCCATACCACTGAGTTTCCACACACGGCAGCGAGCATCGCGTTCCACGCCCAGACTGCATTGGGGAAGTTGAAGGCGGTAATACAGCCGACCGGACCAAGTGGATGCCATTGTTCATACATCCGGTGACCAGGTCGTTCCGAGTGCATGGTGAGTCCGTAGAGTTGTCGCGAAAGTCCGACTGCGAAATCTGCGATGTCAATCGACTCTTGTACCTCTCCGAGTCCCTCCGCCAAGATTTTGCCCACTTCTAAACTGACGAGTGCGCCTAAGTCTTCTTTGTGTTCACGCAGCGCATTGCCCATCTCGCGCACGATTTCACCCCTTTTGGGAGCGGGAAGCATTCGCCATTCCTGGAACACGCGAACCGCTTCAGCGGTGCACTTCTCATAGTCTTCTCGGGTGGCCAGTCGGATCGATGCAATGACTTCACCGGTAGTCGGATTGGTCGATTCGACAATCTCTCCGGAGGTGCTTTGTGGGCCGCCAATGTACAGGCCAGGGTTTTCTGCTTGGATTCCCAAGCGTTCAAGAAGCGTACTCATGCTGCCTCCATCGATGAAATCGAAGAGTTTGGGGTGCCTTGAAAGGGATTTGAGGGTGCTGCTATGCCAGAAGTTTGAATTTGGTCTCTTGCTTGTCTACGAGGACCTTGAGTGCTTTGCCTTTTCCGCTGAACTTGGCTGCTTTACCTGAGAGCTTCTTGTCCAACTGTACGGAGACTTTTCCTTTGGTCACAATCCCCTCAGGGCCAACGAAACCGTCGAGTCGGCCGCGTCGCCATTGTTGGTAATGTTGGGAGCAGAAGCCTTTGGAACGGTGCGAGTTTTTGCATCCATGGACTTTACAGCCGAGTTCGAGAAGACTTGGACGTCCGCGTTTTCCAACCGCTTTCTTAGCGACCGCTTTCTTAGCGACCGCTTTCTTAGCGACAGGTTTTTTTGGGGCTGCTTTCTTAGCGCTTGGTTTTTTGGCGGTCGCCTTTTTTGCTGCCGGTTTCGCCGCAGGTTTCGGCGTTGCTTTCACTGCCGGTTTCGCCGCAGGTTCTGCCGCAGGTTCTGCCGCAGGTTTCGCCGCGGTCTGGAGACCATCCAAGGATTTTTGAAGGCTCTCGATTCGGCCTACCAGGCCTTCGAGTTCTTTTCCGAGTGTCTGGATTTCTCGTTTCAGTTGGGCGACTTCATGGGGTCTGGCCACATCTTGTTGTCGCAGAATTTCATCGACGAGGTCGCGAACAGGGGCTTCAACAACACGTGACGCTGGCTTTGAAACCAGGCCCGCAAAGATATCAATAATCGCCATTTCTTGGATCCTTTTTTAGATGCTCTTTCCGTATCGACGCGAGACTTTTTTTGCAATGGCGATTCAGTGAAATTTACGCGACTGAGATACCAATATTCATGGTTCAAAACAGCCGAAAGAGCCTTGGCCTACGGATCGGAGCGCTTCAGCACCCCTCAGATCCAACACATGAATTTCTGGTTTCGTCTCGGGTGGTGCGTCTGCAAGTTGTCCTGCAAACACGAGATAACGACCGTCCCCAGAAACCAATTTGTGTGTCTCAGCAAACTGATCAAAAAAGTGGAGATAGTAGAGCATCTCTCTCGATGGGCGGAAACGGACCAATTCAATCGGTGTTTCCCTGGGTCGTGCGGAATACCAGGCTAAACACTCTGAATCGGGCAAAAGTCGTGCATAGATGAGTTGCTCCCCTTTGTCTGACCAGAAGAAACACAGGAGATCATGGTCGGTGAGTCTCGTGGATTCGCGCCCGTCTAAATGGAATAATGTGGCGCCTCGATACGGACTCTCACCTCCATCGGGTGCGCAGGAAAACACGATGCCATTGCGGCTTCTGGCCGGCATGACTGCACCCAAACCCTCGTATTCCAACAGGATTTGCTCATCTCCTCCCATTAGGTCTGAAGAGATCAGGCGCTCTGTGCCTTGGATATGAGAAACATGTGCAACACGATTACCGAGCACAAGTGGTCGACAGTATCTTCCGGGCGCTTGTGGAAGGATTTCGTCGGGAAGGACCCCGAGGGTGTCACGGACCACCAAGGAATTCATTTCGGGTTGCCCCGGGGTTCCAGCGTGGACATACAAGCGGCGTGCGTCTGGACACCAGTCGAAAAACAAAGGGGCTGCTTGGTAGAGGAGTCGAAGCTTGCCGGGCTTGTCCAAGCTGCAGTAGGCGAGTTCCATGTGATCTTCTGTCTGGAGTAAGACAGCAAGACCTTCCCCTTTGGGCTGCCAGTTCATATATACAGGGATTCTTCCAGGTACCTGCAGCACTTCATGCTGTTTCAATCCTCCGTCTTCGAGTACATGCAGCTCGACGGGGTCCTCTGGATTTTGATCGGAAGGGAGCTGAAAGCAGGCGATTTTCTGTCCGTCTGGGCTCCAGCAAGGCCAGGCATAGCCTTGAGGTGACAGGCTGGGTTGGCCCCAAACCAGCAAAGGATTGTTACCCAAAGAGAAGGTCCATTGTGTGGGGTTTTGTCCTTCTGCGGTGACAACATGGAGTTGTCGGTCGTCTCCGACGTAGGCGATGCGAGATGATGACATCTTAGAGTACCTGCCAGATTTTGTAGCCTGCGAGTGCCTGGAAAGTCACGGCAAGGATGGTGATGAAGAGTGCAATAGCGGGGGTGGGACTGGAAGCTAGCGTGGCGGCTTTGTCATAGTCGAGCTCTTCGTGGAGTTCCGACTTCATCTCTGGAGTTCTCTCTTTGGGGTCCACTTTGAGAATCCAGGCGATTGCGTTCTCGTTGTGATTTCCAAAGGTGGCAAGTCCTGTCATCGTCGCGCCAAAAGACCAAAGAATGAGGTGCCAGGTGGCCCTGTCTTGGTGCACAAGTGCCACTGCAAAGCCGAGAGCGCAAAGCCCACTTAAAAATAATGGAATGCCCAACAGTCTTAGTCTGTTGTGGAGCCGAACTTTCTTCAGGGCGATTTCGGACACCATGTACTCCCGATTCTATGATGCACTACCTACCTCTTCTCCAGCAGGTCGGCGATTGAAGTGCTATTCATTTTTTATGATGACAGCATTTTTCCTTTTAGGTTTCACTCTTTCTTCGGCTCAGGCCGCGACACCTTCGAGTCTTCTCGAGGAAATCAAGGCGCTTGAACCTTACCGCAAACATCTCGTTGCTGAAAACCGCCCAGATATCTCAGACCAAGATTATCTCAGTGCTTTGGGTGGCCAACCGGTTTCCGGCATCGTGCTGCATGAGGGAATTGATGCGGGACAAGGGTGGGGCGTTAGTGTTTATGATCATCCGATCGGTCGGGTTTGGTCGTCCATCACGCATGAAGAGGTGATGGACGGGAAGATGTCATTGGATGTGTCGACTGTGCTAGAAGGGCCGGAGCATGCCCACGGCCGACTCATTTTTCAGACTTTGGATCTGCCGCGGCCACTGACGGATCGTTACTGGGTCACTCGTGTGTCTCATGGGGAAGAGGCGTATAAACGAAGCCGAGGTCGGCTTTGGGAAGTGTCTTGGTCGGATGTGACCAAGACCTATTCCTTGGCAAATACGGAATATGCCTCCTATGAAAAGAAGGGTACAGCCCTGGAGTGGACCAAGGGCGCATGGACACTGATTCCGCTGTCCGATGGTCGAACACTCGTCGAGTATTTCGCCTGGTCCGATCCGGGTGGGTACATTCCACCCGCAATTGCGGCCAGACTAGCACCTGGGCAAGTGCTCAAGACCTTGGAAGAGATGGAGCAGATTGTTCGAGAGCAGCGTGAAGGGCCCTTTCCCTCCAAAGCTGTCAAACCGGACGGTAGTCGCCTTCGTTGATTACTATCGAACGAACAACAACCGAACTATTTCATCTGGTTTGCGACGCGAGATAGTTCGCGCATGCTTGTGATTTCCAGCAGCTTTCCTTTGGTTGCAAAGGTTGCAAACTGCTTCACATAGCGTGCCTTCTCGCCGACTTGGTAAAGCCTGCCCCACATACGGTCATAGCGCTTTTGATTAAAGCGTCGGACCATACTCTCTGAACCGAGCATCTGTACGACACCCTTGGGCATGTTGTTGAACAGTGCGAGGAAGAAGAGGAAATTCAGATAGTTTCCACGAGGTGCATGGAAGCTTGCTCGGTAGACTTCTTTATATTCATCGCTCACAAAACCGTCTTCTAAGGCCTTGTGGTAGAACTCTGTTCCCGGATAGAAGATCAGCGAACTCGGTAATAGATTGTACGGTGGTGGCAGCGTACAAACGAGGCGTAGGCCCTTCATTACGTCTTCCGTGGATTCCCAGGGATTATCGAGAATGAAGTGGTAGTCAGGTACTTGGATGTAGTCTTTGTACTTGGAGATGATGTTGACGGCTTTGAGCAGCTGCTCGTTGGTCATTCCAAGCTTGTACATGCGCATGGTTTCAGACGAACCGGTTTGAATTCCGAGTTCGGTGAAACACAGACCAGCATCGATCAGTGCCGCGTATTTTTCCTCATTGATCGTAGCCGGTGAACATTGTGCTCGAAACGGCATGCCGATTTCTTTTTTCCATTCCTCTGCGAATTTCACGATTTCTTCTGTCGATGTAGAGAAGAAGACATCGTCCTGGAAGTGAATGATCCCAATCTCGGGGTAACGCCGCATGATCTGCTTGATTTCGCCAATCATATGTTCGACGGACCGACGCCGGAGATAGCGCTGCCCCTTGTAGAGGTCATGATTGAAGGCAACCCCACAGTAGCTGCACTTGTGAGGACAGCCCCTTGTAATCATGGTCTTGTACGAAATTCTTAAATCGCCATTTCGATCCGGGTAGGTCGGGATGATGTGCTTGAACGTCTCCCATTCGATTTTGACGAGTTTGTCGTGGTTGTCGGCATCCCAGGTCCAGTCATCCTCAAGATCAAAATCTTGGTAGGGCAGAGTATCGAGATCCTGGACCAAGGGACGGTGTGGGTTCGAGACCACATCGCCATCGGGTTTTTTGAACCACCAGTTTCGAATATCCCACGGTTCTTTGCCTGCTTCCAGATGCTCGACTAGTTCGAGAAATGAGGCTTCGCCTTCGCCGACACAGACCATGTCGACAAATTCCAGTGCCTGCTGAGGCATTGTGGAGGGATGGAAACCGCCCCAGGCAATTTTCATGTCGGGATGGGCTTTCTGAATTGCGCGTGTAGCTTGTACTGCCACGTCGAACATGGAGGTAAGAAAAGACATTCCTACGAGGTCGAAGCCTTCAAGCTTTTCTACAAGGTCGTTCACAAGCGGCTGCTTCATTTGTTTGATGTAGCCGGGATCGAAGCGTGAACTGTAGTTGTCGCAGGGCAAGAAGATCATGCGAACTTCGTGGCCGTGTTGCTTCAGGTAGGCCGAAAGCGCACGAATACACGGAGAGTAATGGTCAATCGGGGTTGGATTGAGAAGCGCTATTCGCATGTGTGCCTCGAGGAAAGCTGCCTCACTCTACCTTCGGTCGGTCTCAATCGCCAGTTGTGTTTGTCGGTGGTCGAGGCGGTCCACGGAGTATTTTGCTGAGAATGGACTTTGTTTCTTCATTTCCAAGCATTGAACAAACTGCCGCATAAAAGAGCCCGGAAGCAACAAAGATGGGGAAGAGGGTGAGTCCAGTGGCGTGTCGGAAGGGCCAGAGGGCAGCCCCTAGTAGTGCTGTAGCGAATGCAATTTGGAGGTGTGCTCGTCCAATCTGGCGCATGACTCCGGGTACGCGGCGGTTCAAATGCCACATCAGAAAGATGATTTCTCCGCTTACAAGCACAGCATGAGAGAGCGGGAGGCCCTTCACACCCCAGCCCAAATGGTAGACCAGAGCCCAGGCCACTGGAAACTTGAGCAGAACGGTTGCAAGACCTGCCCACATCGGAGTGTATGGGTCTTCTAAAGTGTAGTAGACCGGGACGAGAATTCGATGTGCGCCAATTCCTAACAGTGCGACTCCATACATCTGGAGCATTTCGGCGGTGCGAGCTGTGTCATATGCGTCGAAACGTCCGCGTTCGAAGAGCAATTCCACGATGGGCTCAGGAAAAACAATCAAGAGCATTGCAGCGGGTAAAAGAAAGAGTGTGTTCAGATTGAGGGCCCGGCCGAGCGCCTCCCGATATTCGCTGTCTTTGCCCTGTGCCCTGAGAAGCGAGAGTCCAGCGAGGGCCGCGACACCGACTGCTCCTGCCACAATGGAAAAGGGAAGGTGGGCCACACGGAAGGAGTAAATAAGCCACGATACGGGGCCATCTCCTTCTTGACGTGAGGCCATCTGAGTCTCAATCAAGAGGTTGATTTGCACGATCGAGATAGCGATGAGCGCTGGGCCCAAGAACTTGAGGAGCTTTCTGAGGGCAGGGTGTCCTCCGAACCTGGGTCGCAAGCGATAGCCGGCTTTCCGAAGTTTCGGAAGGAGTACGAGTGCTTGAAGTCCTCCGCCGAGCAATGCCGCGATCGATACACCATAAATTGGGTGGAATCCTGTCGCGGATTCAAATTGGTCTTTGCCGAGACACGCTGCGATCACGAGCGCATTGAATAGGATGGGCACAATCGCTGGCAGAAAGAAGCGACCGCGAACATTGAGCATGCCCATAAAGACTGCAGCGATGGAGATCGTTGCGACAAAAGGAGACAGAATCCGTGTGAGATTGACGGCCAAATCGAATTTTTCAGGTGCTTCTGAGAAGCCACCCGCCAGTGCCCACACGAGTGGTTCTGCGAGCAGGAGAACCAAGAGCGATGCGGCACCAACTGCGCAAAGCAGAACGCCTAAGAACGCATTGGCGAGCTCCCAACCGCTGGCCTTGCCTTCTTTCTCGGATACATCCGCGTACAAAGGGACAAAAGCATTGGCCAGAGCGCCTTCTGCGAAGAGTTCACGGAACAGATTGCCCACGCGAAACGCAGCGTTGAAGGCGTCTGCTGCAGCTGAGGCTCCGAAAGCTGCTGCAAAGGCGATCTCACGCAGTAGGCCGGTGATTCTGGAAATCAAATTGGCCAGCGCGACGATGAAGGTGTTGCGCTGAATGTTGGTCGCGCGAGCTTGGGCCTTTGAATCCATGAGTAGCGCTAACGGCTGAGATCAAAACTGTCACAAGAAGTCACGGGATCGAATGAAAATCGCAATGTCCGCGTCGGGGAGTGCGAGCCAACACGAAGAAAAGGAGGCTGACATGAATGCGAATAAAATGATGGTTTTGACTGGACTTGCCGCAGCTTTTGCCGGTTCGGCAGTGGCGGATGATTTCGGGTATTGGCGATGGGACGACACCCGTCACGCGTCCTCTTGGAATGACGATTGGGACGATGATTGGGAGGAAGACATCGTGAGTATTCCGGAACGTGGAAAGCACGTTCGACCTAAGGATGCTTCCCTCTACATTGCGCAGGTGGTCGCGACTAACCGGACCAATCAATGGGTAAAAATCGTTGCGAAAGGTCAGGTTCTCACCTGGCTTGGACCGCTTGAACGTCGCACGTTGCGTCTAGATGCCAACGTAGGACAGATTCAGGCTGTGGTTGGCGAGCGTGTTGTGCGTTCAAAGAGCATTCGGTCAGGGAAGAAGGATGTGCAAGCTTTCCGAATTGAGCCCCCCAAGACCGGTTTGGTGCAAATCAAGAACACGCTTCGTTACAAGGTACGTGTGCTTGTAGATGGTCGAATCGTGGGTACGATTAATCCTTCGAGTACTGCACAATTCGAGTTGTCGACCGGTCGACAGAAAGTGGAGCTTGTTGCGGTCAATGGTCGAGGTCAAACTCGCAAGATCGGACGGAAAAGTATCCA
>Ga0163179_10000781_pt1 | contig 22708 bp, 24 predicted proteins | sample AtlANTMetagenome_FD_109643 | JGI IMG/M metagenome (GOLD analysis project Ga0163179, IMG submission 109643) | Marine eukaryotic phytoplankton communities from the Atlantic Ocean - Atlantic ANT 2 Metagenome | ecosystem: Environmental > Aquatic > Marine > Oceanic | place: North Atlantic Ocean...
ACCATATTACGGATACCATATTACGGATACCATATTACGGATACCATATTACGGATACCATATTACGGATACCATATTACGGATACCATATTACGGATACCATATTACGGTTAACACCACTCCCTTAATAGCATTAGTAGGCTACATCTTAGGATGCATCCTACTAATGCTCTACAACGGGGGGCTATTTATAAAGGTCGGTCCTTTAACGTCCCACTTTATTTATATAGAATTTGTCGGGGCTCTTCTGTTTGATAATCAAATTTTTTTTCGGTGTTTTTGCCGTAAGGGTACTTAAATAAGATCTCAAAATGTTTTGTTTTTAAAACTTTACTTTCGGTTTGTAATGCTTCCATTCGGAAAGCATTACAAACCTCCATCTAGTAATTAGAATTTTTTGAGTTGTTTTTCATGATAGCCTGTGATTAAAATCGTACAATATTATTTTTCTTTGGGGTGTTCGAAGGTTTTTGTTAAATCGGTCTTTCGTGTTTTTACTGGGCTTCGCTATAGAAGTAGTGCTTTTTTGGTAAGTATCAAAAAAGAACTCGTAAATTTTTTTATTAGTAGAAGGAATCTCGTTTTTGTAAAAATATTTACACGGTGTAACAAAATATTGCACTATTGCTTATTCTCATATTACGAATATTTAATTTTTAATAATACTCATTTTATATATTTATTAATATTATGTCATCTATAGGTTTAAATAACGCATTATATTCTTGGGCCTCTCGTTGGTTATTTTCAACGAACCATAAAGATATAGGAACACTTTATTTAATTTTTGGTGCTGTTGCTGGAGTAATGGGGACTACCTTATCTGTACTAATTCGTATGGAGCTTGCTCAGCCAGGAAATCAAATTTTAGCGGGTAACTTTCAGTTATATAATGTTATAGTAACGGGTCATGCTTTTATAATGATTTTCTTTATGGTAATGCCTGTTATGATAGGAGGTTTCGGGAATTGGTTTGTTCCTTTATTAATAGGTGCTCCAGATATGGCGTTTCCCAGAATGAATAACATCAGTTTTTGGTTATTGCCCCCTGCTTTATTTTTATTGTTGGCTTCGACTTTAGTAGAGGCTGGTGCAGGGACAGGTTGGACTGTATATCCTCCGTTAAGTAGTGTGCAAGCGCACTCTGGACCCTCTGTCGATTTAGCAATATTCTCACTTCATCTCGCTGGAGCTTCCTCTATTATGGGAGCGATTAATTTTATCACTACCATTTTTAATATGAGAGCTCCTGGTATGACAATGCATAGGTTGCCTTTGATGGTATGGTCTGTATTAATTACAGCCTTCTTGTTATTATTATCTTTACCAGTTTTAGCGGGTGCGATTACCATGCTTCTTACTGATAGAAATTTTAACACTACATTTTTTGATCCAGCGGGTGGTGGAGACCCGGTATTATACCAACATTTGTTTTGGTTTTTCGGGCATCCTGAGGTTTATATACTCATTTTACCTGGTTTTGGTATGATTAGCCATATTGTGGCGACATTTTCAAGAAAACCTGTTTTCGGTTATTTAGGTATGGTTTACGCTATGCTTAGCATAGGTATCCTTGGTTTTATAGTATGGGCACATCACATGTACACAGTTGGGTTAGACGTTGATACTCGTGCGTATTTTACTGCAGCAACAATGATCATAGCAGTACCTACTGGAATTAAAATCTTTAGTTGGATCGCCACTATGTGGGGTGGTTCTATATCTTTAAAAACCCCGATGCTATTTGCTGTAGGGTTTATTTACTTGTTTACAGTTGGGGGAGTTACTGGAGTTATTCTTGCTAATTCTGGAGTTGATATAGCCCTGCACGACACGTACTATGTTGTGGCACATTTTCATTATGTGCTGTCCATGGGAGCTGTTTTTGCTATCTTTGCAGGTTTTTACTTTTGGTTAAGTAAAATGGTAGGGTTAAAGTATCCAGAAATTTTAGGTCAAATTCATTTTTGGACTTTTTTTGTAGGAGTAAATATTACGTTTTTTCCAATGCATTTTTTAGGATTGGCTGGTATGCCTCGACGTATTCCAGATTATCCTGATGCGTATAGCGGATGGAACGCGATTGCTTCTTATGGATCTTACATTTCAGCTATTTCAGCCCTGTTATTCTTTTATATATTGTATGTTACTTTCACAGAAGGAGAAAGCGTTACAAATAGAAATCCTTGGAGGTAAAGAATTCTCTTGTAGGTGCCTTATACCTGCAGGATAAGAGCTTATAGCTCAGATGGTTAGAGCGTACGCCTGATAAGCGTAAGGTCAACAGTTCAAATCTGTTTAAGCTCATTTTATTTTTTAAAATATTATAACGTTTTTTACTATAAGTTTATCTAAAGATATTCTTTTTTAAGGCTACTCTTTTACGGTGAGCATAACTCAGTTGGTTAGAGTATCAGATTGTGGCTTTGAAGGACACGGGTTCAAGTCCCGTTGTTCACCCTAATATTGTTCCATTTAGTTTATATTTAATAAAACTAAAAAAAGTATGTATTATTTATTATGGCATTAAAAAAAAGTGAACTGTCTTTGAAAGCAAAGAATTTCACGATAAATTTTGGACCTCAGCACCCAGCAGCCCATGGGGTGTTAAGGTTAGTTTTAGATTTAGATGGGGAAGTTGTAGAAAGAGCGGATCCTCATATTGGCTTATTACATAGAGGAACTGAAAAGCTTATAGAGTACAAAACATATATGCAAGCCCTACCTTATTTTGATAGATTAGATTATGTTTCTATGATGGCTCAGGAACAGACGTATTCTTTAGCGGTGGAAAAATTATTATCTTGTCGCGTGCCATTGCGTGGGCAATATATAAGAGTACTATTCGCGGAAATTACTCGAATCTTAAATCATTTATTAGCTGTAGGTTGTCATGCTATGGATGTTGGTGCTACTACACCGATGCTTTGGGCTTTTGAAGAAAGAGAGAAATTAATGGAGTTTTACGAAAGGGTTTCAGGAGCGAGACTTCATGCGGCTTACATCAGACCAGGAGGAGTAAACCAAGACCTTCCGTTGGGTCTATTAGACGATATTTATATCTTTTCTGAACAGTTCAGTACTCGTATTGATGAAATGGAAGAATTATTGACAGGAAATCGTATTTGGAAGCAGCGTTTAGTGGATATTGGTATAGTATCAGCTAAAGATGCTAAAGATTGGGGATTTAGTGGTGTTATGCTGCGCGGTTCTGGTGTTTCTTGGGATTTAAGAAAAACTCAGCCTTATGATGTTTATGATTCCATGAATTTTGATATACCTGTTGGTACAAACGGAGATTGTTTTGATAGGTATCTTATAAGAATTGAAGAAATGAGGCAATCTTTAAGAATAATCTCCCAGTGTATAAACACTATTCCGGAGGGTTATGTGAAATCTTCTGATGCTAAAATTGTGGTTCCTTAGAGATCTCAAGTAAAAAATTCAATGGAATCTCTGATACATCATTTTAAACTACATACTGAAGGCTTCTCTGTACCAGCAGGCGAAACTTATATAGCTACCGAAGCACCTAAAGGTGAATTTGGGGTTTTTTTAATATCCAATGGATCCAATAAACCTTACCGCTGTAAGATAAAAGCTCCTGGATTTAACCATTTGCAGGCTTTAGATTTTATGAGTAAAGGTCATTTGGTTGCAGATGTAGTAACTATTATCGGTACTCAAGATATTGTTTTTGGGGAAGTTGATAGATAATTTTATATTACGTTTAGTCATTTACATTGCTACGTTTGAAAGGAAAAGTGGCTGAGTGGCTTAAAGCATTGGTTTGCTAAATCAACGTGTATCTTGTGGTACACCACGGGTTCGAATCCCGTCTTTTCCAATAAGAAAGTCTAAAAATTATATTTCTATTTTACAGTAAAATTTTCTTCAAATGATACAAACACAAACTATAGTAGATGTAGTGGATAATTCGGGAGTTAAAACGTTAAGATGTATAAAGGTTTTAGGAGGTTTTAGGAAACGGTATGGCGTTTTTGGTAGTTTAATACGGGCGTCTATTCAAGAATTGCGACATAAAAACAATAAGAAATTGGGTCTCAAAAAAGGGGATCTTGTTTTCGCCGCGTTAGTTCAAACAAAGTTTAGCTTAAAAAGAAAAGACGGCCAAAAATTAAGTTTTCATAAAAACTCGGCCGTAATCGTAGATAAACAAATGAAACCTTTAGCGACACGCCTCTTGACTCCTTTATGTAATGAGCTCCGACAGAAAAAATCTGTTAAGTTTGCAAGTTTAGCTCCATCTATTCTCTAAAAGAGATTTATTTTTGCAATGTGGAAAAATTATAATCGTTTTTATACTCAAATACTAAAAACGGAAGCGGGTTATTTTTATCTTTGTAAAAATGTTAATCAAATCCCTTCTGTTAAAAAAGTATCCTTAACTTGCGTTCCAACCAATCTGAATAATAGCAAGAATATTATTATGGCTCTTAGTGCTTTACAGTTGATTGTAAATAAAAAAGCAAGGTTGGTAACTGCGAGAGATTCAGTGATTTTGACTAAAGTTAGAAAGGGTCAACCTTTGGGAGCCAAAATCTTTCTTACTAGTGGGGTGGTATGGCAATTTATTCATTTTTTAACCTTCAATCTTATGCCGAGATTAGATTTAACAAAATTGTTGCGTTGTAAGAAGAAAAGTTTGGATTTTAAATTTTTCGTAAAGTCGCCCTCGGTTTTCAACAGGTTAATCCCGTTTTTTAAATTTTTTCAGTTTTTACCCCCGATTCAAGTTGTTTTTACATTAAAAAGGTCTTCTAACGTTGAAAAGATTTTTTTTTGGAGATTATTAAAATTACCGGTGTCTTTTTATAAGAAAGGTGATTAATATCTTCTTTTGTAAAAAAGTTTTTTAACACGTGTTGTTAGAAGTTAAAAAAAGTTATTCAGATTATGATATATCACGTAGGTTTTATAGTAGTAAGTCTTTTAATAATTGTAGTTCCATTGCTTATTTCCGTTGCTTATTTCACTCTGGTAGAAAGAAAGTTTATGGGATCCATGCAGAGAAGAAGAGGTCCAAATGTTGTAGGTTTTATGGGTCTTTTACAGCCCTTAGCTGATGGATTAAAGCTTTTTGCCAAGGAAACAGTACTTCCAAGTAATGCGAATATAGTTCTTTTTGTATTAGCCCCAATTATTACTTTTGTACTTAGTTTAATGGGTTGGGTTGTAATCCCCTTTGGAGAGGGTTCCGTCGTTTCTGATATTAATGTCGGAATTCTTTATTTATTTGCTATTTCTTCCCTAAGTGTCTACGGTATTATTACAGCAGGCTGGTCAAGTAATTCAAAGTACCCTTTTCTTGGTGCTTTACGTTCAGCGGCTCAAATGGTTTCGTATGAAGTTTCTATAGGGTTTATTATAGTTACTGTTGTTGTTTGCGCGGGATCTTTTAATTTATCTACTATTGTTCTATCTCAAACAAAAGTATGGTATATTATCCCATTGTTTCCAATGTTCGTAATGTTCTTTATCTCTGCACTAGCAGAGACAAATCGACACCCCTTTGATCTGCCTGAGGCTGAAGCCGAATTGGTTTCCGGATATAATGTAGAATATTCAGCTATGGGGTTTGCTTTATTTTTTTTGGGTGAGTACGCTAATATGTTAATTATGAGTGGTATGACGACCATATTGTTTTTAGGTGGTTGGTTGCCTATTTTCAACATTATGCCTTTTAATTTGATCCCAGGTCCGGTTTGGTTTTCTATGAAATTGTCTATTTTTGTGATAGCTTTTATTTGGGCTCGTGCAGCATTGCCCAGGTATAGATATGATCAATTAATGTCTTTAGGATGGAAGGCTTTTCTTCCTTTATCCTTAGGGTGGTTGTTGTTTACTGTTGCTTGTTTAATAAGTTTTAATTGGTTGCCCGAATAAGAATGACTGTTAGATTATATTTAGTATCTAATAAATCTAATTTATTAGATATTTTTGTAAATAAGCTTTTAGATGCAGTACAATTGAATTGCAAAAATATAAAAGTTATTAGATTGCCTGTTAAACGAAGATTTTTTACTGTTCTGAAGTCTCCTTTTGTTAATAAAAAATCCCGTGAACAATTTTCTTTGGAAATGCATAAAAGATTAGTTATTTTAGGTGATTTAGATTTTTTTGTTTTTGCAAATTTTTTAAAAGTTATCTCTTGTAAAGGAGTTGCGTTTAAAATAACTTTAAAAGGGGGGTAGTTCAATTCGGTAGAATAGTGGTTTCCAAAACCGAAGGTTGTGGGTTCAAGTCCCGCTCCTCCTGGTTACAGAGAGGTAATTTTTTGTTAAAAAATTAAATAAAACACAATTAGAATAAAAAGATGTTGTAGTTGTGTTATGAAAGTTTTAATATGAAACCGTTAATATATAAGTCCAATGTATTTAAATATTGTTTTTTTACCCTTTTTAGGGTCTTTTATAGGTGGTTTTTTTGGTAGGTTTTTAGGACCACACGGTTCTGCTATTATTACTACAAGCTGTATAGGTTTTAGTTATTTTCTTTCGATGATAGCTTTTTATGAGGTTGCTTTAGCAGGTTGTCCTTGTTATATAAAAATTGCTCCCTGGATTGATTCAGAATTATTTAATGTGCCTTGGGGGTTTTTGTTTGATAGTTTAACTGTTGTAATGTTAGTAGTAGTTACTTTTATTTCTACGCTTGTACATTTATACGCGACGGAATATATGTCTCATGATCCTCATTTGCCTAGATTTATGGCATATTTGTCTTTGTTTACTGCTTTTATGCTAGTTCTCGTTACAGGGGATAACTATCTTCAAATGTTTTTTGGATGGGAGGGTATTGGTTTGTCCTCTTATTTATTAATTAATTTTTGGTTTACGCGCCTTCAAGCAAATAAGGCTGCTATAAAAGCTATGATTGTTAACAGAATAGGTGACTTCGGTTTGGCTTTAGGTATTTTTATGATATACATATATTTTCAATCGATAGAGTATTGCAGTGTTTTTGCGATGGTTCCTTTTTTTGCAGAGCAAGAAGTTTGTTTTTTATCCCTTCATTTTAATTTATTAAATGTTATAGGTATTTTGCTTTTTGTTGGTGCTGTAGGGAAATCCGCTCAAATAGGACTTCATACATGGTTGCCTGATGCTATGGAAGGACCGACACCTGTATCCGCATTGATACATGCGGCGACTCTAGTAACAGCGGGAGTTTTTTTAATGGCTAGAAGTTCCCCTCTTTTGGAATATGCTAACGGTGCATTGACTGTTATCACGGTATTTGGTGGTATGACTGCTTTTTTTGCAGCAACCACAGGATTGTTACAAAATGATTTAAAACGCGTAATAGCATATTCTACTTGTAGCCAGTTAGGTTACATGGTTTTTTCTTGCGGGGTATCTAATTATGCTGTGGGAGTGTTCCATTTGGCGAACCATGCTTTTTTTAAGGCTCTTTTATTCCTTAGTGCTGGTTCTGTCATTCATGGTGTTTCTGATGAACAGGATATGAGAAAAATGGGAGGTTTGAGAAGGTTATTGCCTTTTACGTATGCTATGATGTTAATAGGTTCTTTATCTCTTATGGGAATGCCCTTTTTAACAGGTTTTTATTCTAAAGATGTTATCTTGGAAGTAGCTTATGCAAAATACACAATACCGGGACATTTTGCGTATTGGTTGGGTACCTTCGCAGCTTTTTTTACTGCTTTCTATTCTATGCGTTTGGCCTTTTTAACTTTTCTTTCCGAGCCTAATGGTTATAGACCCATAATTACTAATGCTCATGATTCTTCTATAAGGATGGCTTTGCCTTTAGCTATATTAGCGATACCAAGTATTTTTATAGGTTTTATCGCTAAAGATATGATTATCGGATTAGGTTCTGACTTTTGGTCAAATGCTCTGTTTGTTCATCCAAAGAATTTGAATAGTATAGATGCTGAATTTATCCCACATTCAATGAAACTATTGCCAGTTGGTTTAAGTATTACTGGAGCGGTGTCTGCTTGTGTGTTTTACTCATACAAGAGCCACATGTTGTATTATTTTAAGGTTTCTGGACTAGGAAGGCGCTTATATACTTTTTTAAATCGGAAATGGTTCTTCGATAAAATTTATAATGAATATATTTCTCAGAATATATTGTTTTTTGGATATCATATTTCTTATAAAACTATTGATAGAGGTATTATTGAGATTTTTGGGCCTATGGGGTTTTCTTCGGTTGTTACGAGAAAGGCTAACTTAATTCGTCAATTGCAAACTGGTTATATTTACCATTATGGTTTTTTCATTTTTATAGGAACCGGTATTTTGATATGCCTTTCTTTACTAGATAGTATTGTGTTATCTTTTATTGATTATAGAATTCTTTGTCTTCTTTCCGCTACTGCGTTTGCTTCTAAACAAATGAAATCTTCTTTGTAAAAAACAATCTTTTCAAAGATTTTTGAAGAAAAGATTTATAACTAACTTTTTTTGTAAACATGATTAAACTTTTAGTAGGTATTCTACTTATAGGGTCTCTTTGTATTTTATTTATTCCGAAGCATCAATTTTTTTATATTCGTTTTTTTGGTACAGCAACATCTTTTTTTACTTTTTTTGTTTCTTTGTTTTTATGGGCTCTATTCGACGATTCTACCCCGAAACTGCAGTTTGTAGATGAAATTGTATGGTTGTCTCAATCAAATATAAATTTTACTTTAGGTATTGATGGGATTTCTCTTTTTTTTTTACTGCTAACTACTCTATTAATTCCGATATGCCTCTTAGCAAGTTGGTTTAGCGTAAATATTTATGTAAAAGAGTACTTTATTGCTTTTTTATTGATGGAAGTTTTGCTTGTTCTGGTTTTTTCTGTTTCTGATTTACTCTTGTTTTATATTTTTTTTGAGAGTGTTCTAATACCAATGTATATTATTATAGGGGTTTGGGGATCTAGGGAAAGAAAAATTCGTGCTGCATATATGTTTTTTCTATATACCCTATTTGGTTCGGTTTTAATGCTTTTGGGTATTATATATGTCTATGTGCAAGTGGGTTCAACAGATTATGAAACACTATTAAATTATGAATTTAGTAGCCTTGAGCAAAAATTATTATGGCTATCTTTTTTTGCTTCTTTTGCTTCTAAGGTTCCAATGTTGCCCTCTCATATTTGGTTACCAGAAGCTCACGTTGAAGCGCCTACTGCGGGATCAGTCGTTCTGGCAGGAGTTTTATTAAAATTAGGATCTTATGGTTTTTTACGTTTTTCTTTACCTCTTTTCCCCGCGGCTTCTTATTTTTTTACTCCATTAGTGTACACTTTATCTATTATGGGTGTTATATACACTTCTTTAACCGCCATAAGACAAACAGATTTGAAAAGAATTATCGCGTATACTTCTGTAGCACACATGAATTTAGTTGTTATGGGTCTTTTCAGTTTTAATACAGTAGGTTTAGAGGGTGCGATCATACAAAGTATCAGCCACGGTTTTGTTTCTAGTGCTCTTTTTTTAATTATAGGTGTTGTTTATGATAGGCACCATACTAGAATGGTAAAATATTATAGTGGTCTTGTTCATACAATGCCTCTATTTATTACTATATTTCTTCTTTTTACCATGGCAAATATTGCTTTACCTGGTACCAGCAGTTTTGTTGGTGAGTTTTTAATTTTAGCTGGGGTGTTTAAAGCTAATACAACTGGAGCTTTCTTAGGAGCTACTGGTATGGTTCTTGGTGGAGCGTATTCTTTATGGTTATTTAATCGTATCGCATATGGTAATTTAAAATTACAGTACATAGACCATTTCTCAGATATCAATAGAAGAGAATTTTTTGTATTCTTACCTTTAATTATAGGAACTCTGTATATGGGTGTATACCCAGAAGTTTTCTTGACGTCATTACATTCAAGTGTAGTTAATCTAACTGAAATCATAAACCCATCGGTTTAGTGCTTAGTGGTTGCGCACTTTAGTAATATAAAAAACAAAGGCTGCTCAAATTAGAGCAAAGAGCCTTTTATGTTATAAATTAAACTTCTAACCCATCTAATTTGTCAGCTATCCAAGAAACATAATTTTCTAAATTAACCGCCTCTACGACTATTGGCATAAATCCATGGTTTACTCCACAAATTTCGCTACATTGTCCGTAATAGACACCTTCTCTTTTTATGAAAATAGATGTTTGATTTAAACGTCCCGGGCACGCGTCTACTTTTATCCCGAAAGATGGTATCGCCCAACTATGAAGTACATCTGCTGCAGTAACAAGAACTCTGATGTGTGTGTTTATAGGCAACACTAATCTGTTATCTACTTCTAGTAAACGTAAACCACCACCGGTTAAATCATCTTCAGGTATCATGTAAGAATCAAAATTTAAGCTTTCTCCACCATCTAAAGTGCAATAATCTGAGTATTCGTAACTCCAATACCATTGATGTCCAACTACTTTTAGAGTTACTGCGGGGTCAATAATCTCATCCATAGAGAAAAGTAATGCGAATGAGGGAACAGCTATTATCATTAAAATTAAAGCAGGTACTAATGTCCAGACAATTTCTAAAATTGTCGAGTGTGTCCATTTTTCTGCTTTAACATTTTTAGTTTCTTCGAAAAGGTATATACATCTTACCATAAGCCAAGAAACAAAAACAACGATAACAGTAATAAAAAACATTATGTGGTTGTGGAAATTTATTATACCCTCCATAATAGGAGTTGCAGGATCTTGTAAGTTCATTTGCCAAGGACGCGGAGCGTCTGCAAAGCTTGTTTGACTTAAGACAAATAATGTTACTAACTTGTATGATAGATTTTTTAACATCATAAAACACTAAAACTTTTTTATATTATATAATTGTTTCCTAATTTTTTATATACGCTTTTCTTTAAAAATAAGTGTTTAATTTTATAGATCAGCGATAGTAGTATTAGATAAAATTTTTGAAATTAGCTCTATAGACATTTGAACATTTAGCCATTGTTGTAGAGTATTTGGACAAGGAATCTGAAATGTAAAAATCTGTCATAAAAGGGCTAAAAGGAAGACGTGATATACTGGAAGGGTTTTGTTTGTTTGAAGGTATTGTGAAAAGTGGTTTTTGAATTAGGTCTACGATATTAATAAAAGAATCCTTCGAAGTTAGTTTTTTTTTTGATGATAATATACTTTTTGTTAATATTCGAAGAATTTTGGATGAGTCCCTAGCTAAAGAGGGTCCTGTTGTCGCTTTTTGCGTTTTTTGGACTCTTCCTTCTAAATTAATATAATCTCCTTCTTTTTCAAGAAAAGTGGTTGCGGGCAGTATTATATTTGCTTTAGCTGTAAATTCGCATCCATTAGTACCAATAAAAACTAATTTAGTTTCGGGGGTTACTTCCTTTACTATTTTATCAAGCTCTTCTTCCCTAAAAGATCCCAATAATATGCACAAGCTTTGGGTTTTTAATTTGGAAAAGTCAAACTTGTCAATACCTATTTCAAAAGCTCCTACTTGATTAGATTCTTGGTTTAAGAAAGATAAACTATTCCAATCAAGCGTTTTTGTTTTTAAATTATTTTCAATATGTTCTAGTGCTTTTTCAAGCCCACAAAAATCTTTACGCTCAGCGAGACTCGAACTATAAAGAATCAAAGGTTTTTTTGCTATTCTTAATTGTTTACATAACGAATGCTTCCCCTCTGAAATCGCTATTAAAGTATGTGGAGATATTCCCAATACTTCTGTTTTATAGGTTTGGTCATGGGGTACCCCGATAGAAGCTGTTTTATATAAACCTTTACGATATCTTTTTCTTAATTTAATATTTAACATAGAAGCTTCGTATCTGGGGTTAACACCTACAAAAAGACATAAGTCTGATTGTTCCACATTAGTTAATGGGGTGTTACATAAAAATTTTTTTGAAAAATCAAAATTTAAATTAAAAGCTCTCGGGAACCCAACATTTTGAATTCCCAGAAAATTTGCTAAGAATTTTATTCTTTTTAATGTAATAAAATCATTATTTACACTACAAACTAAGCTCGTTTTCGAAGACGGGGTTTCTAATAAAGTTTTTTTTAATTCTTCTATAGCGATTCGCCAAGAGCATTGTTTTAGAGTACCTTTTTCCTTAAAATAAGGAGTATCTAATCTTTGTATTTTTAAAGAATCAAAATTAAATCGACTTTTATCAGAAATCCACTCTTCGTTTAGTCCTTCGTTAATACGTGGTAGGACCCTAACTACTTCAGTTTCCTTAAAATCGACTTTTATATTTGAACCAACAGCATCAGATATATCAATAGTTTCTGTTGTTCGCAGTTCCCAAGGTCTCGCGACAAAAGTGTAAGGTTTGGAGGTCAATGCACCTACGGGGCAAAGGTCTATAACATTTCCGGATAGTTCGGATTGAAACACTTTACTTATATAAGTGCCGATTTCTGTGTCGCGTCCACGATTTGTTGTTCCTAAATCCTCTATTCCAGCTATATCTGCTGCGAACCTTACACATCTTGTACAGTGAATACAACGTGTCATTATCGTTTTTATCAAAGGGCCACAATTTTTGTCTTCAACACCCCTTTTATATTCGAAAAATCTACTTTTATCTCCACCAAAAAACATGGCTTGGTCTTGAAGGTCGCATTCACCTCCTTGGTCGCAAATAGGACAATCTAAAGGATGATTCATAAGTAAAAATTCTAAAACACCTTCTCTAGCTTTTTTCACTAGTGGTGTGTCGGTAAAAACCTGCATATTATTCATCACAGGCATAGCACACGAAGCAACTGGCTTTGGAGATTTTTCTAATTCCACTAAACACATTCGACAATTCCCAGCAACTGATAAGCGCTCATGGAAGCAAAATCTAGGAACTTCAATCCCAATAGATTCGCAAGCTTCTAAAACAGTTGAGTTAAATGGTACGTATGTTACTTCATTGTTTACAAAAACTTTAACCATTTGTTTTGAAAAGTAGTTATTAATTTCGGGCTAAAAACACAGCACTATCTGCATTACGCGAAAGTTGTCTAAAAATTAGTTGGTTTTTAACCGTTTTGTTAAATTGTAACGTTAATACTATAGCACCTACCATAGCAACTAAAAGTATCATACCTGCTATTAGAAAGTAAATAAAATAGTAAGTGTATAGTAGCTGACCTAATGCCTCAAGATTGGTGACTTTATCTATTGTAGACACCCAAGAAACAAAACTATTTACAAAATCTGAATTTTTTGGTGTTACAAAGCTATTGCTTAAAGTATTAAAAACTCCAAATATAAATAAGCTTCCTACCAACCCCCCTACTGGAATGTATTTAAAGAAGTCGTTAGATTTTGATGTTACTTTTATATCCAACATCATCACAACGAAAAGAAATAATATTGCGATAGCTCCAACATAAACAATTATAAAAGTAAGCGGGATAAATTCTAATTGTAATACAAATAACATTCCTGCTGAGCATAAAAAAACTAAGACAAGTAAAAGAACGGAATGAACTGGGTTCACTACAGTAATTACCATTAAAGCTGCTAGTAAAGTAACTGCAGCGAAAATGTAAAATAAAGAATTGGGCATTTTATTTCATTTATTATTTTTTTGCTAAAATCTTCTTTTTTATAAAAACCCTTCAAAAAGTATTAAGATAATTTATATTTATTTATAAATCTTTTAGCGGATTCTTCGTATTTATTAGATATGAATCTTTTGTTGGCCTTTTGCCATAAACCACCCGTAAATATATCTTGTTTGCTTATATTATAATTTTTACTATGTAAGAAGTTTTTGTTAAATACCGTCGGGATAGAGCTCCCGGTGCTTTGAACTTCCAAAAAAAAATCATAACTAACGAGATTTTTAAGTTTTTTTAAGTTAGCCATTCTTTAATAGATTATATACATATATGCGTATTCGTAGTAAAAAGATTAAGCTTCTTACGTCCGAGCTTATTGCTCGAACGTAAGGAGCTTATATATTAATTTTTTTTATTTTGTTGATGTCTTCATCATAGCAGATTCTAATACTCCTAATCCAGGAAGTATAATCAAAAAGAAAAAGAAATAAAATGCAGTAGCTACCTGACCTATTTCTATGTAAGGTGTTTCAACAACTTTTTGACCAATCCAACCAAGTATAAGAAAATCAGCTACGATAAACCAAAAGGCTTTTCTATATAAAGGTCTAAAGGCTGAACTACGTACTTCCGATTGATTTATAAAAGGAATCAAGAAAAGTACAACGATAGCCCCAAACATAGCAAGTACACCACCCAATTTATCCGGAATAGACCTTAAAATTGCATAAAACGGCAAAAAATACCATTCGGGCACGATATGCGCTGGTGTTACCATTGGATTAGCAGGTATATAATTATCAGGATGCCCTAAGGAATTTGGAAAATAAAAAACGAATACGGAAAAAAAAGTAATAAATACAAGAACAGAAAATAAGTCCTTGAAGTAAAAGTAAGGATAGAAAGGTATCTTATCAACTGAACTATCTATACCTACGGGATTATTAGAACCATCTCTATGCAATAAAGCAATATGAGCTATAACAAGACCAGCTATAACGAAGGGTAATAAGTAATGCAGACTGAAAAAGCGATTTAACGTAGCGTTATCTACTGAGAACCCCCCCCATAACCATTCTACGATATAAGGACCTACGAAAGGTATAGCAGAAAATAAATTTGTAATAACAGTAGCTCCCCAGAAGCTCATTTGACCCCAAGGTAAAACATAGCCCATAAAAGCTGTAGCCATCATTGCTAAAAAGATCAAAACACCAGAACACCATAAATGTTCCCTAGGTTGCATGTATGAACCATAGTAAAGACCACGAAACATGTGGCTGTAAACAACTATGAAAAACATGGAAGCTCCATTTGCATGGAGGTAACGAATAAGCCATCCATTATTAACATCTCTCATAATATGTTCTACACTACTAAAAGCTAAATCTATATGAGGGGTATAATGCATAGCTAAAAAAATACCTGTTACTATTTGCACACCTAGACAAAAAGCAGCGGTAAAACCAAAACTCCATAAATAACTAAGATTTATCGGAGTTGGGTAATCAATAATGTGGTTATCTAAAACAGATAACAAATAATCTTTATTCCAACGAACGTGTGCTGACATTATATTATATTTCAAAACTAATTTATTTTATTTATGTATAAACTAAGAAAAGGTTGCTTTTGCATCGCGGATTATATAAAACAGTATATAAGAACACTAAGCATTTACAATCTTCTTAGAGTTTGTGTTAGATATTTGGTCTATAGATTTTGACCAAGGACTTTCAAAATTAAAAGATCTAAATTCTTGCGCCAATTCTAGAGGCTCACAAACAACACGTTTTACAGTATCATCGTATCGAACTTCAACATACCCACTTAAAGGGAAATCTTTTCTTAAAGGATAACCCTCGAATCCATAATCTGTTAAAATTCGGCGTAAATCTGGATGATTCGAAAAGAATACACCAAACATATCCCATACTTCTCTTTCCCACCAATTCGCAGAATTATATATATTAGTAACACTTTCAAGAGAACCAACTTCATTAACAGATGTTTTAATTCGCAGGCGATTGTTAAATTGAATACTTAACAATTCATAGGATATTTCAAATCTATCAACTCTTTCAGGGTAATCTGTTCCTGTGATTGCGCTTAATACTTTGTATTGGCAATTTACATGATCTCTTAGAAAGGATAATACAAAAACAATATGCTTGGGTTGCACGGTACAAATAACTTCGTTATTTAATACTTGCACGCAATCGATCGGTAATATTTTTGATAAATATTTTCCAGATTCTAGAGAGAGATTGTTTAATTCTTTCATGTATTAGTAGTCACTTAGTTTAAAGTTATTTTTCGTAAGATATTCGTTATAAAAGATGTTTGATAAAATAAAAGTTTGATTCTTTTCGTAAAAGAAAGTTATCTTCCCCTTATGATATGAAATTTTTTCAATTTTTTTTTGGTTAAAAAGTATTTTAATAAGCTGGATCTAAGGAAAAGAATTCAAAAATTTTGGTTACTAGAAGGAAAAACTACAATTCCAAGTCTAATTAGAGTCTTTCTAGATATACTTGGGCGAATAAAAAATAAAATTTGTATTTATTAGGTATAGTATTTTTCTATATCTTCGTAAATACCAGATAAAATAAATATCTATTATAAATGAGCATGTCAGTCATTGAATACAAAAATAACCAAAAACACCCTTTTCATCTTGTGGATCCTAGCCCTTGGCCGTTAGCAGTATCTATAGGTGCCTTAAGCATGACTTTTGGGGGTGTTATGTATATGCATAATTACTCAGGTGGAGGTGCCCTGTTTTTAACGGGATTTACTACTACAATATTTATAATGTATACTTGGTGGAAAGATATCGTGCGAGAAGGAACCTACGAAGGTCAACATACTAAAGAGGTTCAAATAGGATTACGTTCAGGAATGATTCTTTTCATTGTTTCTGAAATAATGTTTTTCTTTGCCTTTTTCTGGGCTTTCTTTCACTCCAGTTTATCTCCAACTTTTGACATTGGTGGTGTATGGCCTCCTGAAGGTGTTGAAGTGTTAAACCCTTGGGAAGTTCCTTTATTAAATACTGTGATACTGTTATCATCAGGAGCTACCGTTACTTGGGCTCATCATGCTATTGTTGCAGGTTCGAGAAAAGATGCTTTTATAGGTATTGTTATTACAGTAATACTAGCTATATTTTTCACCATGCTACAAGCTTTTGAATATTATACAGCACCCTTTACTATCTCTGATAGTGTTTACGGTACTACTTTCTTTTTAGCAACAGGATTTCATGGATTACATGTTATTATAGGAACAATCTTTTTAAGTGTTTGTACTATTAGATTAGTGTGCCACCATTTCACTCGCGAGCACCATTTTGGTTTTGAAGCTGCTGCTTGGTATTGGCACTTTGTAGATGTTGTATGGCTATTTTTATTTGTAACCATTTATTGGTGGGGAAGTTAACGAATAAATAAAAAGAGCTGAAAAGCTTTCTTTATACCTTATTGTTCCCTTTTTATGAAGAGGTCAAGACAGACCTAATTATTTAATTATTCTTTTTCATATAAAAACATAATTATGATGATAATAACGAGTCCTTTAGAACAATTCCAAATCCTACCTATTATACCTTTTTCTATAGGCTATTTTGACTTTAGTGTAACAAATTCTACCGTAATCATTTTAATTGGACTTTTTAGTTTTTGTTTTCTTTTAAATGCTCTAATTAATGAGAGAGGAAGTTATAATTTAGTACCTAATCGCTGGCAAACTGTGGTTGAAGGTATTTATGAACTTATTGCAGGATTATTAAAAGATACGCTTGGTGGAAAGGGTCAAGAATATTTTCCTTATGTGTTCACTCTTTTTTCTTTCATACTTATCGCAAATTTGATAGGTCTTATTCCCTATAGTTTTACCGTAACGAGCCATTTAATTGTAACTTTTTCTTTGGCTATTATGACTTTTATAGGTATAAATCTGATCTGTATAAGAGAGCACGGGCACCACATATTATCTTTATTCTTACCCGCGGGTTCTTCACTTCCTTTAGCTTTTCTTTTAGTTCCGATAGAAATTGTTTCTTACCTTGTGAGACCTATTAGCTTGTCTGTTCGTCTTTTTGCAAATATGATGGCTGGGCACGCCCTATTAAAAGTTATTGCAGGATTCGCCTGGGCTATGATGCTATCAGGTGGCATTATGTTTATAGCACATTTTGTACCGCTTGCTATTTTAGTTTTAGTAATGGGTCTTGAGCTTGGAGTAGCTATGATACAGGCATATGTTTTTACAATTTTAACTTGTATTTATTTAAATGATGCTCTAAATCTACACTAATAGATTTTTAATAGTGCATCCAGCATCTTTAGCTCAACGGATAGAGCACCAGCCTTCTAAGCTGTCTGTTATAGGTTCAAATCCTATAAGATGTAAAAAGAATAGTCACAGGATAAGTGATCGAGTGGTCGAAGGTGTCGGTTTTGAAAACCGAAGTATTGAGAAATACCGTGGGTTCGAATCCCACCTTATCCTTATAAAAAAGATAAAGCCTATAGTTCAACGGTTAGAGCGTGCCGCTCATAACGGCAAAGTTGCAGGTTCGAATCCTGCTAGGCTTAACCGCGCTTACAGGCTCTGTTCTCTAACACACACCAACAAAAAACCGTGCAGCTTTTTATAAGAATATTTAGCTTCCTTAACCATTCTTATAAGATTAACCTTTTCCCCTTTGTATCCAACATGGCTACTGACCAGTATAAATCGAGTATTTTTTGTTCGTAGGGTTTTAACAACATCTTTTAAGAACATAGAATATTTCAAATTATTACCACTCTTTTTAAAAAAGTTTTTAATCAAGCCTTTTAAAAGTTTAATGTTATTCTTCCTAGAAACGATTAAATTTAAAAAGATTTCTTTTTCGGGCGTTGCAACTAAAGACAATCCATGTGCTTGAAAAAGTTGAGTTGCATTTTTTTGAGGGGCGTATGGAACAAAGCGGGTTCCCTCACTAAGACTATACGGCATAAAACATACTAGCCCTCCCAGATCTATAGTAAACCCCCCCTTTACCTGTTTTAAAACACAACCAATAAAAAACTTATCATTTTGAAGACCCTTTTTTATCTTGGGAATATTCTCCTTAATATTAAAAGACTGCCTATTAAAAGAAGTATGCCTGTTTAATATGTTTGTTTCATACTTATCAATACGAAATAGGAATTTTACAACAGAATTACTACTGGATTCGTAAGTTTTTTCCAATACGCTTGCTTTTACTGCATTTTCCTTAAAAGAATACCTAATAGTACTATCCAAAGGCAAACCTTTTTGTACGACCCTTGAGAAGTAATTATAAGTTTTTTCTAATCTGGGATTTAAGTAAATACTTTTTAATTCAACCATAAATGAATATTTTTAAAATTTTTATATAAAATTTAATACTATCCAACAATTTTTACTTGAACTGGTAATTTAGAGGCTCCAGATTTCAAAGCTTTTACCGAGATTTCTCTTTCGGCTCCAGAAATTTCAAAAATGGTAGTTCCAGGTCTTACTTTACAAGCCCAAAACTCTACAGCGCCTTTTCCTTTCCCCATTCTAACTTCAGTGGGCTTATTACTAACAGCCAAGTCAGGAAAGACCTTTAATTGCAATTTACCCAGTCGTTTTATCCTCCTGCTTATAGATTGCCTAGAAGATTCAATCTGTTTAGCAGTTAATCTCGCACTTTGTAGAGAATCTATTCGAACGGCACCCTCTTTTAAAGTATCCAAAAAAGAAACATTCTTTCTAGTACTTTTTAAGGTGCCTTTTTGATATTTTCGATATTTTGTTTTTTTTGGTTTTAACATAATAATTAATCTCCATAATTTATCCAAACTTTGATACCAAAAGTACCATACACTGTCTGACTCGGTAAATAGTAATAATCAATTTTTGTGTCCATTCGTTGAAGAGACATCTTACCCTCACTACAACACCAAGATTTAGATCTAGGGACACCATTTATTCTCCCATTTATATTAACTCTTATTCCCTTGATATTTAAATTATTATGTTTAAAAACATGCTCCAACAAATTATTTACAAAAACCAAAAAACGTGTTTGTGATTTTCTATCAATACGCGACCTCATCTTATATAATTTTGTAGATAAGATATTGGCTAAAAAAAAAGCACTTCCTTTTATCGAAGTCAGTACATTTAAATAACAAGAAAGTTCCGGTGTTGTAAAAGGAGAGCCTTTTATTATTATTTGTGAAGAGGCTTTTTTTTTGCTCTTATCCAAATTAAAAAAAGAAACCAGTATCGGAGTTGTTGAAAAAAAACGATAAAAACTGTGAAGAAAGGCATTTTCTAAAGTGGGGAACTTAACCAACTTTAAAAAATCTTTTTCATTACGAGATTGAATATGTACGTATTTTATAGACAAGTGTGCTATTCCTTGAGACGTTTTTACAAATTTAAAAGAATGTAACACTAAATTGAAAGTTTTAAAAAATCTTCTTATAAAAAACATTACCTTTTTATTCTCTTGCAATACATAAGGTAAAGAATAGCGTTTATAAAACTGTTGTTGACAAAAAGTGTCTTCAAAGTTGTTTAAACATCTAAAAGCTAACGGATTTATTTTTTGAGCCATTTTTCAATATAAAAATTACTTTTGCTTTTTATGTGAGTAAACTTTGCGAGTGTGCGAGAATTCGCCTAGTTTATGTCCAATCATTAAATTAGTCACTTTTAGTTGTATGAAGCGCTGACCATTGTAGACATTAAAAAGCCTGCCAACGAAAGCAGGTACTATAGTAGTGGACCTAGACCAACTTTTAAAATTCTCTTTTTCTGACTTAAAAAAAGATTTGTGAAGATATGGACCCTTCCATTTAGATCGAGACATTTTTTATTATTTTCGTTTTCTTGTTTTTCTACCATGGGCCGGTTTAGCCCAAGGAGTAACTGAAGGGCGCCCTCCCGAAGATTTTCCTTCACCCCCACCATGGGGATGATCTACGGGATTCATAGCAACACCCCTAACGGAAGGCCTAAAACCCTTCCATCTTTTACGACCAGCTTTACCCAAAATGGTCTGTTGATGATCCGAATTAGACACTGAGCCTATGGTTGCCAACGTATCAGGTAAAAGTCTTTTATTCTCTCCCGAACTAAGTCTAATTAAACAATAGGATGAATTTTTTTGTATAAGCTGCGCAAATGTTCCAGCGGCTCTCTGTAAAACGGATTTTTTTAATCTCGCTTTTGTACCTATACCATGAATAAGTGTGCCTAAAGGTATTTTACTCACAGGCATAGTGTTTCCTAACATAAATTTCGAATTGTCACCTTTTTGAATTAAAAACCCTTCTTCCAATTTTTCTGGAGCAAGAATATAAAAATGGGACTTTGATTCAAAAGAATACAAACGAGCTATTTTGGCGGACCTATTGGGATCATATTCTAAACGTTCAACTAAAGACGAATCGAATGAATACCTACAATCTATCTTCCTATAAAGTCGTTTGTGACCTCCTCCTCTATGTCGTATTGTAATTATACCACTATGGTTTCTACCACCTGACTTACAGATACCCTTAGTTTTGGGTTTTAAAGGTTTGTTCGACTTTTTATCACCGACACAAAGTATCGTGTGGCGAGTAGACGGTGTCCTAGGATTTAATTGTTTTAAAGCCATCGCTTTTTAATTAATTAGATATATCTATACATTCACATAACTATAAAAGATTACTAAAGCGAAAATGCAATAACCTCTTTTAGATAAAATTAAGATGCTTTTCGATAAGAAATAAACTAGAAAATTTTATATCCCTTACGGGGTTCGAACCCGTGTCACCACCGTGAAAGGGTAGTGTCCTTGACCTCTAGACGAAAGGGACCTAAAAAAAAGTTGAATCGTATAATAAAATCTTCTAGTTATTTATTGAAGAAGGTTGGATTCGAACCAACGAAGGATTGCCCAACAGATTTACAGTCTGCCACTATTAACCGCTCAGTCACTTCTTCCACGCTATACTTATTTTTTACCTTTAGCCAATCTACACCCATTATGAGGTATCGACGTAGTGTCAATAACTTTTACTAATTCGAGCCCAACTTTTCTAAGTTCTTTTATTACTGAGTTGCGACCCTTTCCGATACCTTTAATTTTAACTAAAAAACGATTGTATCCCAAAGACAGGGCTTTTTCCCCCAAACAAAAAATAACTTGCTGTGCTGCTATTTGAGTACTCTTTTTCGAACCTTTATATTTCAAATGTCCACTTGATAAGGTATTTATTAATTTTCCTTGGGGGTTTATTAAACTAACAATTGTATTGTTAGATGTACACTGAACACAAATAATACTTAAACCCTTTTCTTGTGGTTTTCGATAGATCATCTTGAACTACTGTATATCTTATTTCGGCGTTTAGCTGTTTTACTGTTTGTTCGAGTTCTTTGACCACGTAAGGGCAACCCTTTTTTATGCCTCATCCCTCTATAGCTACGGATTTGGGTAAGTTTAACAACATTATCATAAAGATCGCGAATAAGCTCTTCTTGCTTCAGATTAACTTTGTCTTTTATGACAATATCTGCTAAAAGAGCAACTTGTTTTGATGTCAAATCACGTAATTTCAAAGTTGGTCTTATTCCTATTTTCTTACAGAAAGTGTTAGCTAAAAAAGGACCGACTCCTACAACACGCACTAAGGCTTGGCTTACAGGACTCTCATCATTTACCTTCTTATTCAGAAAATATGCCATTTTTGTTACTAAAAAAAGTATTGTTAAATTAAAGATACTTAAGAATTTTTGTAACCATGTTTCCCGCAAAAGCAGTATCTCTGGTAAACTCTGGGGTCACGATCGAGTTCGATATGGTTTCGTGTGGAACCAGAGCTATAAAACGTATGTCTTGTTTATCAGCTAAAAGCTTTTTATTTTTATATTCCAGCCGCACGTTCCCGTACGTCTACCTTGTTACGACTTCATCTCAGTTGCAACCCCCTGTCTTAAAAAAAAAGCTCTAACAAACCCATAATTGATAGTTGTTTTTTTAATCTTTGAAAGAAGATTACTCCCGACATGTGACGGGCGGTGTGTACAAGGCCAAGGTACATATTCACCGTAGCGTGCTGATCTACGATTACTAGTGATTCCAACTTCATGTGGGCGAGTTTCAGCCC
>Ga0163179_10000782_pt1 | contig 22675 bp, 18 predicted proteins | sample AtlANTMetagenome_FD_109643 | JGI IMG/M metagenome (GOLD analysis project Ga0163179, IMG submission 109643) | Marine eukaryotic phytoplankton communities from the Atlantic Ocean - Atlantic ANT 2 Metagenome | ecosystem: Environmental > Aquatic > Marine > Oceanic | place: North Atlantic Ocean...
AGAAATAATGGCATTAAACATTAGAGAATTAATATTAATTAATGAGATGTCTCTAACAATTGGCTTGGTAATGCTAACTATTGGTAATTTTTTAGGTGGAATGTGGGCTAATGAAAGCTGGGGAAGATACTGGGGATGGGACCCTAAAGAAACATGGGCATTAATTAGTATTATGATTTACGCATTTGTTCTCCATATGAGATTAATTCCTAAGTTAAAGAGTCAATTTACTTTTATAATTGCATCAATAATATCTTACGCAACTATTCTAATGACTTATTTTGGTGTTAATTTCTATTTAGCAGGATTGCATTCTTATGCAAAAGACGATCAACAAATCAGTTTTTTATACTCAGGAATAACATTGTTATTTATATTTGTTTTGGCAATTTTAGCCTATCCTAAATATTTAAAGTATTTAAAAAATAATCGTAAATTTAATTTAGATCAATTGTAATGAAAGACAAGATAAAGGGAATTAATACTATATGCACTCATATAGGTGAGATTAAAGATGAACAATTTGGGGGTGCAGTTTCTCCTATATATCCTTCTACATCATATGAATATATTGATGCTAAGATTAGTAGGTATCCTAGGTATTCAAATACTCCAAACCAAGAATATTTATGTAAGAAAATAGCTGCATTAGAGGAAACTGAGTCAGCAATGATTTTAGGATCAGGTATGGCAGCAATTAGCACAACACTTCTTTCTTTATTAAATTCTGGAGATCATATTTTATTTCAAAATGACATCTATGGGGGGACAAGAAATTTAGCTGAGGCTCAATTTGATAGATATGGTATTGAATATTCATTTTCTGAAGGTTTAGAAGTCTCTGATTTTGAAAAAGAAATTAAAGAAAATACAAAGATTGTCTATATTGAGTCACCTTCAAATCCTATATTAAAAATAGTTGATATTAGAGCTATTGCTGAATTAGCTAAATCAAAAGGTTTATTATCTATCATTGATAATACTTTTGCAACTCCAGTGATTCAAAAACCAGCGACTATGGGTATTGATATAATACTTCATAGCGCTACAAAATATTTTGGAGGTCACAGTGATATATGTGCAGGAGCTGTAGCAACTTCAGAAAGTTTAAAGGAAACTATATGGAGTTTATCAAAAAATTTAGGCGGTAGTCTAAGTGATTATACTGTATGGTTGCTTGAACGCAGTATGAAAACTTTAGCAATAAGAGTTAAAGCTCAACAAGAAAATGCAATGAAATTGTCAAAGTATTTATATGATCATAGTTTAACTAATATTGTGTATTATCCAGGTCTTTCTACTCATAATAATCATGATTTAGCAAAGAGGCAAATGAATGGTTTTGGAGCCATGATGTCTTTTGAATTTGATGAGTCGATTCATGTAAATACTTTCCTAAAATCTCTTAAATTAATAAAGCCTTCTATGAGTTTAGCTGGAGTTGAAAGCACAATGCTTGTTCCAGCAGAAACATCTCATCATCTACTTAAAGAGGAAGATAGGGTAGAGCAGGGTATTACAAATAATTTAATTAGATTTTCAGTTGGAATAGAAGACACAGAAGATCTTATTGAAGATATAGAGCAAGCACTAAAAGTTTCTAAAAAATGAAAAAAATTGATATTATAGCTATCGGTGCTCATCCTGATGATGTTGAATTAGGTTGTGCAGGGACTATTGCTAAAGAAATTAGCAAAGGTAAAAAGATTGGTATAGTTGATTTAACAAAAGGAGAGCTAGGAACTAGGGGAGATGCTAGTATTAGAGATACAGAATCTAAGGATGCAGCTAATCTTTTGGGGGTAGAGTTTAGAGAGAATTTAAATTTTTCAGATTGTTTTTTTACTAATGACAAAAAACATCAATTAAAATTGGTAGAAGTTATTAGAAAGTATAAACCTGATATTATTATATGTAATGCAGTTAAAGACAGACACGTTGACCATTCTAAGGCAGCTAAACTCGTTACAGACGCTTGCTTTCTAAGTGGCTTAAAAAAGATAGAAACAACATGTGACTCTATTTCTCAAGATCCTTGGAGACCAGTTAATGTATATCATTATATTCAATGGAATAATAATGCACCTGATTTTGTTGTTGATATATCTGATTTTATAAAAAACAAACTAGATGCCGTTATGTGCTATAAATCACAATTCTATAATCCTAATGATAGCTCTGAGGATACACCAATCTCAACAAAAAACTTCCTTGAAAGTATTCAATATAGAGCTAGAGATTTGGGTAGAGTTGCTGGTGTTGAATACGCTGAAGGTTTTAATACCTTAAGGGTCCCAATTGTTGACTCTATATCTGATTTAAGTTAAATAGTATTATTCAGAACTAATATTTCTTTTAAAAATATATCGAGTAATAAATATTCCAGCATTATCATCTTTTGCACCTTTACTTTCAACTGCACTTGTTACAAATGCTAATTCCCATCCTTCAGAAATCATATTATTTATTTTTGATGTAACAATTGCATCATTAGCTGCTATATTTTGAAATCTTATACCTCCAATATTATAAAAGTTTAATAATTTTGTTTCATCAAATGATTTAACTCTAATATCAGCCCTGCTAGATTTATTTCTTTTATTACTCTCTTCAGTTTGAGATGATGTATATTCTTTGAAGTCTTTAGTTTCATTAGCACTAATTAATCTTGATCTTCCTATTCCTGAAGGAACTATTGACTCAACACTAGTAATTATTTTATATTCAACTTGAGCAATTGCATCAAAAAAACCAAATAATGCAATAATTACAAAAAAAGCTATTTTTCTCATATTTTAAATTTTATTAATATTGTTAAATATAGCATTTTTAATTTATTCTTTTTTTGATTAACTAATCAAAAAAATTACATTTGCAGTCAATATGGTGGTTGTAGTTCAGTTGGTTAGAACGCCTGATTGTGGTTCAGGAGGTCGCCGGTTCGAATCCGGTCTTCCACCCAGATAAAAACCTTCGAGAAATCGGAGGTTTCTTGTTTACAGTACTTTATAAAGAACGATGTATAAATATACTAAAAGTTGGCACTTATTTGGCACTCTTTAGCTTTTTCATATCGAGCCTTAATCTCTGGTATAAATTGCAATAAAATCTGCCCCGTCGCTTTCACTTCCCCCATCAATTCCTGTTAATGTAAGAGTATCTCCCTCTAAAACTCCTTCTGCTGTAGTTCCTGTACCATCTCCAAAATCAAGTGTTATTGAGAACATATTCGTTGTATTTGGGACAGAATAATAGTCTATACTATATATTATGTCTAATCCACAAGGCTCTGGAGGACCGTCGGTATAGTATAGATAATATTCTCCTGTTCCTCCTTCCAATAAATCCATATAGGTTTCTAAATCACAGTCTTCTAGAATCGACTCTTCTCCATCTTCATAGTATTCTGTAAAATACCACCTTCCTTCAATAGACCCTGATTCTTCATTTGAATCATCATCACTACAAGCAAAGAAGATTGGAATAAATAGTAATAGTATTAGCTTTTTCATATCGTATGTTGGTTTGTATCTACAAGTTAGTGAAAAAGTTGTTTATGGTTTATCGTATGTTGCTTTATACATTATATATAATTGATATATACATCCCTTAAACAACCTTTATGCTATAAATTATATAAGATGATTTATATTTACTTAAATCTTAAAATTAAAAATGTTATTTAACTCTTTAGACTTTGCAATATTTTTACCAATAGTATTTTTTTTGTATTGGTTTGTTGCACAAAAAAACCTAAAACTTCAAAATGCATTAATCGTTTTAGCAAGCTATGTCTTTTATGGATGGTGGGATTGGAGATTCTTATCATTAATAATTTTTAGTACAGTAATTGATTATTTAGTTGGACAGAAACTAAGAAGTGAAGAAAAGCAATCTAAAAGAAAAGTGTTACTATGGACAAGTATTCTTGTCAATCTTGGCTTTTTAGGGTTCTTTAAATATTATAACTTCTTCATAGAAAACTTTGTTGATGCCTTTAGTCTTTTTGGAATTCATATTAATGCAAATAGTCTAAATATTATTCTGCCTGTAGGTATTAGCTTCTACACCTTCCAAACCTTGAGTTATACCATAGATGTATATAAAAAGAAGTTAGATCCTACTAAAAACTTTATTGCCTTCTCTGCCTTTGTGTGTTTCTTTCCACAGCTCGTAGCAGGACCAATTGAAAGAGCTACAAATTTACTTCCTCAATTTTATAAAAAAAGAACTTTCGAATACAATAAAGCAGTTGATGGTATGCGTCAGATACTTTGGGGATTATTTAAAAAAGTAGTGATTGCTGATAATTGTGCTGAGTTTGCAAATCAGATATTTAATAACTCAGCGGATATGAATGGGAGTAGCTTAGTGCTTGGAGCTATTTTCTTTACTTTTCAAATCTATGGTGATTTTTCAGGTTATTCTGACATAGCCATTGGAACATCAAGACTTTTTGGTTTTGATTTAAAACAAAATTTTGCTACTCCTTACTTTTCAAGAGATATTGCTGAGTTTTGGAGACGTTGGCACATCTCTTTAAGTACTTGGTTTAGAGACTATCTATATATTCCTCTTGGCGGTAGTAGAGGAGGTTCTTGGATGAAAGTAAGAAATACCTTTGCAATATTCTTAGTCAGTGGGTTTTGGCACGGAGCTAATTGGACTTTTATTATTTGGGGAGCGTTAAATGCTATTTACTTCTTGCCATTATTATTAACTAACAACAACAGAAAGAACTTAGGAGTTGTTGCGGAGGGAAAACTATTACCCACATTTAGAGAAATAATCGCAATGCTAACAACATTTTTGTTAACTGTATTTGCTTGGATATTCTTTAGAGCTGAAAACTTAAGTCACGCTTTTAATTATATAGATGGAATTTTTTCTGAAAGTATTTTAAGTATTCCATTATTTGATAACAGAATAAATGCTATAAATACTTTGTGTTTAATTAGTATTTTTCTTTTGATTGAATGGTTTGGAAGAAGTGACAAATTTGCAATTGAGAAAGTAATTTTAAAATTTAGTCAAACAAAAAGAGTTTTTATATATGTACTTCTCTTATTCACTATCTTAATTTTTTTAAAATCAAAGTCTCCAGATTTTATTTACTTTCAATTTTAAATTATGAAAAAATTTCTTTTAAAAACATCATTAATTATATTAATCCCATTTATAATTGCACTCTCTCTGGACATTTTTATTTCTAACATACTTAAAGAAACAAAGCTATTTCCAGTTGAAAATGAAGTATGGAATGACATATATAGTTCAAAAGCAGATGCAGAATTAATTATAATAGGCTCTTCACGAGCTTGGGTACATTTTGATACTGAAATAATTGACAAAAATCTTAGTACAAAATCATATAATTTAGGCGTAGATGGCTCAAATATTCTACAGCAATATATAAGATACAAAGAGTTTATTTCATTTAATCATTTTCCTAAAAAAGTAATTCTTGCTGTAGATATATACAGTTTTAGTAATGAAAAATTCCCTGATATTAAATACTACCCATATGTATTGGGTAATTTTAGAGTATTGAATCATTTAAGTTCATTAAATATTGATGAGATTGATGAGATTATTTTTTATGTTCCATTAATTAGATATTTTAATCTAAATTTTTTAATAAGATTATTTAGTAATGAGAAAAGAGCGTTATTCCGAAACAAAAATTACGATAAAGCTTTTATGTTTTTAGATCAATATATAAACCTAAACAGAGAAGGTAATTTTAGATCAAAAGGATACCGAGGAATGAATGTAAATTGGAAAACTCGAGACGTAAAGAAATTTACTTCTCCGATTGATAGTTCCAAAGTCAGTTTAATGAAAAAATTTATTACTGAAATGAAAAATGAAAATATAGAGATTATTATGATTTATCCTCCTGAATTTAAAGAAGGCCAATCATTGTGCCAAAATAGAAATAAAATTATTTCTGAATTTGAAAAAATATCAAAGGAATTTGATTTAAGACTTTACAACTATTCAGACAGCTTAATTTCTGAAAGAAAAGAGTTTTTTTATAATAATCAACATTTAAATAAACGTGGTGCTGAAATCTTCACTAAAGATGTCACTGATCTCATTAAACAAAATTCTAAACCATAAACAACTTTTTTACTAACTTGTAGATATATTAAACAACATACGATATGAAAAAGCTAATCCTATTACTATCCATAAAAAAACCTCTCAATTTGAGAGGTTTTTTTTATGATTACTATATTGTTTGAGATTAGAAATTATATCTAACACCAACTCCAATTCTTAAACTGTTATAATCTGTATCATCTATATCAGCAGAATCTCCATCATATTCAACTTCGTCAAATTTTCCCATTACATAATCAAAATCAATTGACCAAGTAAATCCTTGACCCATATCCATTACTAGTGAATTACCAATAATAAATCCAGATCCTTTATATTCTAAATCCTCCACTTCATCTCCAACATCATCTCCTTTTAAAACTCCTGACATGCTCACTATAATTTGAGGTTTAAGATCCCATGTCATATTTCCTGCTGGAAATGAGTACATTGGTCCAACAGAAAAAGTTCCAACACCAACTGCTGCGTCATAATCCTCTAATGCATGACCTGCTGAAGCTAAATTAGCTGTAACACCCCATGTTTCATTAAATCTATAACCCATGTTAATAAAGTTAAGAGCAATTCCACCTTTAACATCATCAAAATCTCCTCCCACAGTAGCATATCCTGCTCCTACACCTAAATAGAAATTAGAATCTTGAGCATTAACACTAGAAATTCCAAAAGTTAAAATTGTAATAAAAAGTAATAATTTTTTCATTTTTATATATTTTAGTTAGTTAATAGTATTATAATATACAAAAAAATGAGCTCCCTTTTTTAATTTAGCTATTTTTAAATACTTAGTATTATCTCGAATTAGCTTTATTTAATCTGTAAAACATAGTATTTTAATTATATTTGCAATCAAATTATAGGATTATGAATAAGACTGTAAGCCAGGCAATTGATTATAGGAGGTCAGTTAGAATTTTTAAAGATCAGGATTTAGATACAGAAAAAGTAAAAAAATGCTTGGTTAATGCTAGCCTAGCTCCAAATAGCAGTAATCTTCAAACCTGGGAGTTTTACCATATTACTGATAAAAAAATTATAAAGTCATTAGCTAAGGCTTGCTTTAATCAAAATGCAGCCAAAACAGCAAATCAATTAGTAGTTTTTGTTGTTAGACAAGATTTATGGAAGAAAAGAGCTAAATCAAATGTAGATTTTTTAAATTCTGTTTTTGATAAGCAGAATGAAAAGAATACTGAAAAAAGAAGAAGTGCTGCTTTAAAATATTATAAAGTTGCTATTCCAACTATGTATACAAGCTTCTTTGGTATACTTGGATTTTTAAGATATATGTTTTTTAATATAGTAGGATTATTTAGACCTATATTTAGACAAGTTAGACATAGTGATATGAGAATTGTTTCTCATAAGAGTATAGCTTTAGCTGCTCAAAATTTTATTTTAAGTATGGCTGAAATTGGCTATGACACTTGTGCAATGGAAGGATCAGATACTTTTAGGGTAAAAAAGATACTAAAACTTCCATCTTCTGTTGAGATTAACATGATAGTTGGTTGTGGAATTAGACATGAAAAAGGAATCTATACTGAAAGATTTAGAATTCCTTTTAATCAAGTTTATAAAAAGATATAACTATTTATTTTTAATTCTAGCCTCTCTATTAGCTAATTCCCAGGCTGTATGAAAAATTAATTTTGTTCTAAGTTCTAATAAATCATATTGAATTTTTTCTACTGTATCAGTGGGTTGATGATAATCTTCATGAGTGCCGCTAAAATAGAAGATTGCTGGAACTCCATTTTTTGCAAAATTATAGTGATCTGATCTGTAATAAAATCTATTTGGATCATCATCGGCATTAAAAACATAATCTAGATCTATATTTAGATAAAGGTTATTTACTTCATGATTAATATCATGAAGCTCTTGACTTATTTTATCACTTCCAATAATGTAGATATATTCTCTGTTTCGTTTAGGTCTTTTTGGATCAGTCCTGCCTATCATATCAATATTAAGATTAGTAACAGTGTTTTTTAGTGGTACAATAGGATCTTCATCTGTGTAATATCGAGACCCTATTAATCCCATTTCTTCTGCAGTAACATGTAAAAAAACTATTGATCGATTAGGTCCATGGCCATCATTTGCTGCTTGTTTAAATGCTTCAGCAATTTCAAGTATAGCGACTGTTCCTGAGCCATCATCATCAGCTCCATTATATATTTCTCCATTTTCCATTCCCACGTGATCAAGATGCGCAGTTATAATAATATATTCATCAGGATGTTCATCTCCTTCAATATATGCAATTACATTATTAGGTTTTATGTCTGATTCTGACCAATCAGGAGCGCGTCTACCTCTCAATCCTGTTGGAGAAGGGACCTCTTGGAAATATGTCCCTTCTTGCAGAGGTTTTATATTTTTTGATATATAATGATTTTCCAAATACTTAATAGCTAATTCTTGACCTTTGCTTGGCGTACCTCTACCTTCAAATTCATCAGACGCGTATATGTATAATTTTTCTCTTAGTTCTTCAGCTTTAATAGTTTTAGCATATTTAATTGCTTTTTTGTCTTTTTTAACCTGACTAAATCCTTGGATGGAAAAAATAATAGTTAATAAAAAAGGTATAATATATTTTATTTTCATAATTAAATTTTATTTAGTTTCTAATTTGACTAGCTATATTAATTAAATCTAACAGATTTGTTTGGTCATTATCAGATAAAGGTAATTGATTTGGATTTAATAAATTAGGCATTTCAAAAGGATTTGTTAGTAAATTAAAAAGTGCTTCAGATCCATCTTCAAATGACATATATTTATGGGTAGAGTTTCGTACAGCAAAGTAGTTGTTTCCCTTTTCTGAATATAAATGAGATCTGCTACTTCCAGTAATAGTTAAAAGTTCAAGAAAACTACTACTATCATGAATCTGCGACGTATTTACTCCACATAATTCACTAATAGTGGCAAAAATATCAACAGTACTAATTAAAGCATCTTCTTCAACATTCATTCTTTCAACTCCATTGCCAGAAATTATCATAGGTACATTTATACCCCCTTTATAAAGAGATCCTTTTGCTCTTTGAGAATGATACTGTTGAGCAACTGGTCCAGGAGTTCCATTATCCCCAACAAAAATAATTATTGTATTATCTAAATCTGTATCACTAATGCTATTAAACAGTCTGCCCACTTCAGTATCTATTGCTTCAATTGCAGCTAGATAGTAAGGTAGTCGATTAGCATCAATACTAGCTTGATCCTCAGCTAATCCTCCCTGATAATGAAGGTCAGAAGGTGGTAAATGATAAGGTGAGTGAGGAGCATTGTATGCAAGCCATAAAAACCAGGGCTGGTTTTGATCATTTATCCATGTGATAGCATCATCTGTTAACTTCGTTGTTGCATACTCAGTAGAGTTAGTAACTTGCCCATTTAAGGTATGAGCCCAATTATAATATGAATCAACACCACTTTGGGTCATTCCTGAGAAATATTCAATCCCCATATCATTTGGATGAGATGGTTGGCTGGGAGGTCCTAAATGCCATTTTCCAATCACTGCACTGCTATATTCGTTTCCAATATTTGTGTTTATATATGATTGTAATGAGGTTTCTTGGGTTGATAAATTATCCCCAGCTTCAAGAATATTTGTTCTATAACCGTATTTTCCAGTTAATATAGTTGCACGAGTAGGAGAGCATGTTGGATTTGACCATACATTGTTAAATTTAATTCCAGTATTAATTAGATTTTGAAGGTTAGGCATATAAGGTTTTAATGATCCAATATTATAACCAGGAGTTGCGTCTAAACCCATATCATCTGTTATAATAAGTAATATATTAGGCTCAGAAACTACTTCTCCATTCTCATCCGGAGGACAGCAAAGACTATCCTGATCTTCATCATTTTTACATGAGAAAATTGCCAAAATGATAAACAGAGAATATAAATAATAATTTGATTTTAAATTCATTATTTAATTAGAAAGATACATTCTTTTTTATTAGATCTTCTCCTCTTTTAATGATTATTGTTGTAGAATCACCAGAATTAAACTCAGATAATGCTCTCATATATGACATCATATCTATTATATCATATTCTCCCATTTTAACTACAATATCCCCTTTTTTCAGCCCAGCCTTAGCTGCTGGTTTATCTTCTGAAGTAACTGCAGAGATTCTCATTCCACCATTATTATACAAATAATCAGGCATTACTCCTAAAGAAACTCTAAACCTAGGAGTTTCTTCATCTTTTTCTTCCACTTTTTTAAAGGATAGTTTATCGTTATCATCTAAGTCAATTATAATATCAAAAATATAATCAGATATTTCTTTTATTCCATTATAATTAATCTTTTCATAATCATCACTAGGTTTATGATAGTCTTCATGCTGTCCTGTGAAAAAATTTAAAACAGGAATATTCTCATAATAAAACGAGGCATGATCAGATGATGAAAATCTAGAAGTACTTGATGTGTCAAATTCAATTAGATCAAAAGATTTATTATTTGATTTAATTGCTTGTTTAAATAGAGATGAACTCCCTATTCCAGAAACAGACAATTTCTTTTCTTCGGAAAGCCTTCCAACCATATCAAGATTAATCATATAATTAATTGACTCTTTATTTATCGTTGGGTTTTTTAAAAAATAATTAGATCCAAGTAATCCCATTTCTTCACCAGAAAATGCAATAAACATATAATTGTTATCTAATTTTTGCATTGCTAATTGATTTGCTAAATCAAGCATTAATGCAGTTCCACTTGCATTATCATCTGCTCCATTATGTATTAATCTTTCTTCGCCACGATAAAGAGATGAAGATTCATCTCCATAACCTAAATGGTCATAATGCGCTCCAATAACAATTGTGTTAGAGCTATTGTTATTTATAAAACCAATTACATTCCTAGCACTAATTTGCTCCCCCTCCTGTTCGTTTTCAAATTTTATTTCTTCATGAGGGTTTGTAGAGTTTTTAAAATAAAAGTCTTGGTAATATTTTTCTGTACCTTTAGCATCTACATTTATATTCATAAATCTATTTGCTATATAGCTGGCAGCAGCTTTTTCTCCAGCAGTACCTGTTTTTCGACCTTCTAATTTATCATCAGCTAAATACCTTACATCCTTCTTTATATTATTTTCATACACTAGATTATTGCTACATGAAATTAAGAGAATAAAAAATGATAATTTTATTAGATTCTTCATTGTTTACTATTTAAATTTGCACAAAAATATAAAACCCTTTAATTAATGAGAAGCCTATTTTCAATTTTATTTTTATCACTCTTTTTTTCTTGTTCAGAATCTTTAAATGAAAATAATTTAAAGTATGAAAATGAGACAAACTTTACTTCAGTAAGGCAGGTTACTTTTGGTGGAGATAATGCAGAGGCATATTGGAGCTTTGATGATAAAAATCTAGTTTTTCAATCAAATTATGATAAATGGGGAGTTGAATGTGATCAAATGTTTTTAATGGGAGTTGATGATAGTTTTGAAAATGATATTCCTAAAATGTTAAGCACGGGAAATGGAAGAACAACTTGCTCATATTTTATGCCAGATAATAAGCATATTTTATATGCTTCAACTCATTTAGATAATTTGGAGTGCCCTGAAACTCCTTTAAGAAAAAACGGCAGATATGTATGGCCAGTTTATGATAGTTATGATATTTTTGTTTCTGATTTAAATGGAAATATTGTAAGACAATTAACAAATGAAAAGGGCTATGATGCAGAAGCTACAGTTTCGCCTAAAGGAGATAAAATTGTTTTTACTTCAAATAGGAGTGGAGATCTTGAATTATATACTATGAATCTTGACGGATCTAATGTAAAGCAAATCACCAATGTACTTGGCTATGACGGAGGTGCTTTTTTCTCACCTGATGGATCCAAAATAATTTTTCGTGCATCAAGACCTAAAACTGATGAGGAGGTAGAGGAATATACTTCATTATTAAGTGAGGGGCTTGTTCAGCCTACTGAAATGGAGCTTTTCATCTGTAATAGTGATGGAAGTGATTTAAAGCAAATCACCTTTTTAGGTAACTCAAATTGGAGTCCATTCTTTCATCCTTCAGGTGAAAAAATTGTTTTTTCATCAAACTATGAATCTGCAATGGGATTTCCATTTAACATCTATATGATAGATGTAGATGGTAAAAATCTTAAAAGAATCACCTATGGAAAAACATTTGATTCATTTCCTGTCTTTTCAAATGATGGCACAAGATTAGCTTTTTCATCTAATAGAAATAACGGAGGTAATAGAGATACTAACGTATTTATAGCTGATTGGAAAGATTAATTTTCTAATTAAGCATGTTTTTTGTTGCAACAGTCCTAAACCCTAAATGTTCTAATGAAGTATCTGGCGTTGCACTCATTTTAGCAGAGATTCTATAACTAATACAGTATTCAATATTGCAAAGGAAAGACCCCCCTTTTATAACTTTTTCTTGAGCATAAACATTGTTTGGATTAAAAGCATATTCTGCCCCTTTTGGATTGTGACATGCTGTTTTATTCTCTAATAAGTCTTTATAATAATTAACATTATACCAATCTGAAGTCCATTCCCAAACATTTCCAGCCATTCCATAGAGGCCAAAATCATTTGCTGGAAAAGATTTTATAGGTGCTAACTTTTCAAAACCATCTCTTTTAGAGTTTGTAAAAGGAAAAGTGCCTTCCCAAGTATTTGCATTATTATTTAAAGAATTATGATTGTTCCCCCAGAAATATACAGCATCTTCCTTGTTTGCTCTTGCAGCATATTCCCATTCAGCTTCAGTAGGGAGTCTTCTACCTGCCCAATCACAATAAGCTAATGCATCTTCATAAGAAATATGTACTACTGGGTATTGATCTTTCTCCTTTATATTATTTTTTCCGTTAGTGTTTTTCCAATTTGCACCAATTTTCCATTTCCACCACTGAGATACATCTATAAAATCTGTAATAGGATTAGATGTTTTACTAAAAATTAATGACCCTGCTTTTAGAATAGAGTCATGTGGCTTTGCTGTTCCAGGAGGTAATTGTTTTGCTAAATCTTCCCAAATGATATCTCTTTCAGCTGTAGTTTTATACCCTGTTTCTTTAACAAACTTTTTAAATTGCTTATTTGTAACTGGAGAAACATCCATATAGAAGCCATCCAAATGCACCTGATGTCTAGGTTTTTCATGAAATAGTGCAAAAGTATCACTTTCTAATGCTCCTTGATAAAAAGACCCGCCAGGGATCCAAACCATCCCATCAGGTGTTTGTATTGCATTTTCTGAACAACTAAAAATAAATGCTATTGTTATAAAAAGATGATATTTCATTAATTAAATTTTTCTAATTTTTTTCTCCCATTCCCATGCTGATAATATGGCTTGATCAATTGAAAGTTTTGGCTCCCAATTAAGCTCACGTATAGCTTTAGAATTATCTGCATATGAAATCTTAACATCACCAATCCTCCTTTTGCCAATCACATAATTTAATTCTACTCCAGTATTTTTTATAAATGAATTAATTATTTGCATTACACTAGTTCCTTTTCCAGTACCAATATTATACACATTATAGTTAGTCTCATTTTTATTTTCGATTAGATTTTGAATTGCTGCAATATGTGCTTTAGCAAGATCAACCACATGAATATAGTCTCTAATACAAGTTCCGTCAGGCGTGTTGTAATCATTGCCAAATATTGTTATTTTTTCATGAATACCAGCTGCTGTTTGAGTTATGAATGGAACAAGGTTTTGAGGAGTACCTATAGGTAGTTCACCGATATTAGAGGATTGATGAGATCCTATAGGATTAAAATATCTTAATGAAATAATATTCAAATTAGAATTTACTTTAGAGTAGTCGTGTAATATTTCTTCACTAATTTTTTTTGTATTTCCATAAGGTGATTCTGCTATTTTAATTGATTCCTCTTCTTTAATAGGCAGGTTTATAGATTGGCCATAAACTGTTGCAGAGGAGCTAAATATTAAACTAAATGAATGATTTAGTTTATCAATTTCTTGAAGTATATATATTAGACTAGATAAGTTGTTTTCATAATATTTTAGCGGATTTCCAACACTTTCTTCAATGGCTTTATATGCTGCGAAATGTATTAACCCTATAGCATCACTATGCTTGTCAAATAGCGATTTTACATCAGATTTATTTTTTAGATCAAGCTTTTCAAAAATTGGTTTTAAATTAGAAATACTAGATATACCTTCTAATACATGAATCGTGGTGTTAGATAGATTGTCAACGAGCACCACTTGGAATTTATCTGATAGTTCTACAGCAGTGTGAGACCCAATATAACCCAAACCTCCTGTTACAATAATTTTTTTCATATTATTTTAAAAAACCTTATAAATAAAGTTTTATTGCTTCGAATATACAAAAAAGAGTTTTTCACATATATTTCTTTAAAGTAAAGTGTTATATTTGTTCAAATTTATTTAGAAATTTACTTCTTGCTACACTATGAGATTTGCATTAAAATTAATTTTTATTTTATTTTTTTCTTTAGCATGTTCTACTGATTCTCAAGATTACGATCCAATTGAATTATATTTAAGTTATGGAGATGAGATCGATAGAAAGAAGGGGGTTGCTTTTGGTCTCTCATCGTTAGATAGCTGGGATTATAGGTTAAATGCTTTAAATGCTAAATGGCATTACTCATGGAATTGGGAGCTTCAAGAAAACTATCCTGAAGATATAGAATTTGTCCCTATGATTTGGGGGGCGAATGCTGCAACAAATAATATAGCTCAATATATTCAATCATTGGTTGATTCTAATGATATTACTCATTTACTTGGATTTAATGAACCAGACCTTGTGTCTCAAGCAAACATGTCAGTAAATGAAGTTGTAGAGGCATGGAGTAGGCTTGAATATACAGGAGCTGTCTTGGGTAGTCCAGTTACAGCTGCTCCACTGAATAGTTGGATGACTGAATTTATGGCAGTAGCTTCTGAAGAAAATCTTGATATTGATTTTATTGCCGTGCATTGGTATGGTCCGCCAAACCCAAGCAATTTTATAAATAAAATTAATGAGGTGTTTGACCAGTATCAAAAACCTATATGGATTACTGAATTTGCTGTAAGGGATCCTAATGCTACAACTTTAGAAAACAATCAGTATTCCCCTGAACAAGTATTAGCATTTATGGAGAGTGTTTTACCTCAATTAGAGGAAATGGCATTTGTTCATAGATATGCGTGGTTTAGTACATCTACATCAAACCAAAACTATGCTAAAACGGCTACTTCTGTATTAATAGATGATGATAATCAAATAACACCATTAGGAGAATTTTATGCTAATTTTTCTGAAGATTAGAAAATGAAAAATCTAAAATTAATAGTAGATTTAATAAAAACTAACTTACTAGTTTGGTCTATTATACTTTCTTTTACAAATGCTTATTCTCAAACTACTTCAGTTTCAGGAACAGTCACAGATTCAAATGGAATACCTCTTCCAGGAGTTAACGTTATAGTTAAAGGAATGACTTTGGGTGCATCAACAGATTTTGATGGCTACTATATTCTTAATAGTTTACCTAGTGATGCTTCGAATTTAATTTTTTCTTCAGTTGGAATGACCACACAGGAAGTGGTTATTAATGGTAGAAATACTATAAATATAACTTTGCTTGATGATCTTGTTAGTCTTGACGAAATTGTAGTAGTGGGATATGGGGTTCAAAAGAGAAGTGATATAAATGGATCCGTTTCTGTAATTGATGTTGATAATGCAATGACTCAGCCTACTTCAGACTTTTCTGAAATGTTAAGAGGTCAAGCAGCTGGCGTAAGAATTACACAGAATTCTGCAAGACCAGGAGGGTCATCAAACATAGTGATTCGTGGAAGGAATTCAATACTAGGAGGAAATAGCCCTTTATTTGTTGTCGATGGAGTACCAACTGATAATATTCAAGATTTAAATACAGATGATATTGAATCAATTGAGGTCTTGAAAGATGCATCGTCGCAAGCTATATATGGAGCAAGAGCATCTAACGGCGTTGTTCTAGTGACTACAAAAAAAGCTAATGAGGGTAAGTTAAAAATTTCATTTAGTTCATTTGTTGCTTCAGAAACTCTACAAAGAAATTTTGAATTATATAATCCGCCTGAATGGGTTCAGCTAAGAAGAGAAGCTTTTAGAACAGCAAACGATAATGGTGAGTATGAATATGATGATTTTGTTTTTTCAGATTTACAAATAAATGTAATACAAAGTGGAAATTATGTGAACTGGGAAGATCTTACAATGCAAGATGGACAGGTGTTTAGTAATAACCTTAGTCTTAGGGGCGGGAATGAAAATACTAAGACATACATAAACATAGGTTATTTTGATCATTCTGGTATTATACCAGGATCAAATTATAAAAGAGGTTCTGTTAGGGCAAAGCTTGATCAGAAGATTAATGAGAAGTTTAATTTATCTACAAATGTTTATTTAACGTCTAGAAAAGAAAATAAAGAATCCGGTTCATTAAGTTGGACTTTATTACCCCCTGTAGCTAAAGCTTTTGATGATGATGGAGAGATATCAAGATATCCTCTTGGAGATTTTCAGTTATACAATCCATTATGGAATATGAGAGAGTATATAAATGATTTTGAATCAAACAAAATGAGTTTAAATTTAATTAGTGACTATTCAATTTCAGAATCACTTAAATATAGAATGAGCGCCTATATTTATAGAAATAACGCATTTGAGGGAGAATACCTAACAAGTAAGCATCAAGGTGGTGTAGCAAGTACTGGTAGAGCCACCATAACTAATTTTAGCAATAAGGAATATCTTATAGAGAATATTTTAACATATAATAAATCTTTTAATGAAGACAATAATATAGATATAACACTTGTTCAAAGTATTAATGAGACTGGATATTCTTTTACCAGAACCAGAGCTACTGGTTTTGCAACAGATTATTTAGGTTATAATGGAATTGAAGGAGCAGAAAACAATCTTCAAGTAATTAGAAATGCAAATGAAAGAGCTATTGTTTCGTTTATGGGGCGTCTTAGATATAATTTTAAAGATCGCTATTTATTAACTGCAACTGCAAGATATGATGGTTCTTCTGTATTTAGTCAAACTAATAAATGGGGATTTTTTCCTTCATTTGCTTTAGGATGGAAAATGCATAAAGAGGATTTTTTAAATGAAAACAATAATATAAATGAATTAAAATTAAGATTAAGTTATGGTTCAGTTGGAAATCAAGCTATCAGCCCTTATCAAACATTAGGTATAGCAAGTCAATACCTTTATGTTTTTGGAGGAGAAACAAGTGTTGGGTATTTGCCGGGAACTGATTTGCCAAATCCTAATTTAAGATGGGAAACTTCCACTACTTTTAATGCTGGTTTAGATTTCGGATTTTTTAAAAACACTTTAACAGGAAGTATTGAAGTGTATAATACAAAAACTACTGATTTATTAGTAAATAGAACTGTTGCAGGATCTATGGGGTATAATACTACAACATACAATGCAGGTGAAACTAAAAATTATGGAACAGAGATATTATTATCAGCTGATATAATAAGAAAAGATGATCTTAGTTGGAATATCACAGGAACCTTTGCAAATAATAAGAATGAAATTGTAGCTCTTTATGGAGAAGTTGATGAGTTTGGGAACTTAATGGATGATGTTTCTAGAGAGAGATTTATTGGTCATCCAATTAATGTGATATATCAATATGAATTTGATGGGATATGGCAAATTGGAGATGATATAGCAAACTCACATATGCCTGATGCTAGACCGGGTGATATTAGAGTCAAAGATGTAAGTGGTCCAGATGGAATTCCTGATGGATTATTAACAGCAGATGATAAAATAATTATTAATCAAGATCCTGACTGGTTTGGGTCATTATCATCTTCTTTAAAATATAAGCAATTTGAGCTATTTACTGATTTTTATTTTGTTCAAGGAGCTATGAAATCAAATAGTTATTTAGCAGCTTATGAAGACGGAGGTACATTGCAAGGAAATTATAATGGTATCAAGGTAGATTATTATACTCCTGAAAATCCATCAAATTCTTATCCTAGACCAGATAGAACGACTCCCTCATTTTTATATGCATTAGCTGTACAGGATGCTTCATTTATTAAGCTTAGAACTTTGCAATTATCTTATTATATGCCAGAATCTGTATTATCTTTTTTAAATTTAGATAGTTTTAAAATATATGCATCAGCAACAAATTTAATTACCTTAACAGATTATAAATCATATAATCCTGAAGTTAATCCTGGTGCTTATCCTGACGGAAGAGAGATTACAATAGGAATTAAATTAGATCTATAAATAATTTATTATGAATAAATATTACACATATAAAACGCTTATATTCTTAATGATTTGTAGTTTGTTTTACCAGTCCTGTGAAGACTTTTTAGATGAAGAATCGTTAACTGATGTTTCATTAGACTTTGTTTATACAACCGAAGAAGGATTGAACTCAGCTCTTGTGGGGCTTTATAATTTAAATAGACTCCATCATAATAATACTGGTGGAAATTCTTTCAGGACTTTAGTAATGCCAGTTAAATCAGATCTTTCTGTTGTTAGAACGGGAGAGATTGGTCTTTGGGCTTGGCTTAGATGGGGTGATTCACCTATTGGTTATGAAGGTACTATTTTACATGGATATTGGAAGCATAATTATAAGATAGTAGATAGATGTAATGCTATAATTCAAGGAGCTGAACAGTCTGATTTAGATCCAGAAATATTAGATAAATTAATTGCCGAGGTAAAATGTATGAGAGCTAATGCATATTTTACTCTATATAGAATGTTTAATAATATATATGTAAGGACTGAGCCAACAAATCCTGCAAATGCTTTTATTAGAATTGAGGACAAGTCTAGTGTAGAAGAAATTTTTAGCCTTCTTAGAGAAGATCTAGATTTTGCTATAGAGCATTTAGATTGGAATAGTGTTTCTTATGGAAGATTATCTAAAGGAACAGCTCATCATATTAGAGCAAAAGTTGCTCTTTGGGAAGAAGACTGGCAAGGGGCAGCTGAAAATGCTGATGCTGTAATTGAATCAGGATATCATTCACTTGTTGCTGATTTAGGAAATGTTTTTAATGGAATAAACGATCATTCTGAAACTCTATTTAATATTCAATTTGAAAGTGATATTGCAGGTGGTGGAAATAGAACTTTGATTAATTGGAACTTTACTCCAAACTACGGTCTAATTCAAGGAGCAAAATATGCTCAAAACATGGGTGGTAAAGGTGGAGGTTTTATTTATCCAAATAATTATTTACTTAGTTTGTTTGATGAAGATGATCAGAGAACAGATAATACTTATTTTAGAATGAAGTATTATTATAATGATGAAGTGAATCTTCCTGGGGGAGTAAGCTTAGGGGATGAAATAGATATTTATCAACCAACAGGTAGTACACAATCTTTTTATTACCAAAGACTTCATCCAGGGTGTCTTAAATTTACTCCACCAGCTGGTTTTGATCCAACAGTAGGTGCTCAATATGCAAATTATATTATATATAGATTAGCAGAGACATATTTAATAGGTTCTGAAGCATATATGAGAATGAATGGGAATGGAGATGCAAAAGCCTTAGAGTACATAAATATTATTAGAAATAGAGCAGGAGTTAGTCCATTATCATTCGTAGATCAAACAGAAATATTGAATGAAAGAGCAAGAGAGCTGGCTTTTGAAGGACAGCGTTGGTATACCTTAAAACGAATGGGAGTGTTGTATGATCAAATCATACAATATGCAGGTGATAATGGATACAAAGACGAGGCAAGAGAAAATATGCAACCTCATTTTATAAATCTTCCTATTCCTCAAGATGAATTGGATTTATTAGGATCTAATTATCCTCAAAACGATGGGTATTAATCTGTTTTATGCTAATAAAATCTATTCAATTAATTTTAATACTTTCTTTTTCTTTAGTTTTTTCTCAATCTGAAAAACCTAATATTATTTGGTTAGTTTGTGAAGATCAGTCTGTTGATTTTTTCCCAATGTATGGAGATAATACAGTTAATTTACCAAATTTAGAATCTTTGGCTGACGATAGTGTTATATACGATAATATGCATGCCACAACACCTGTTTGTGCACCAGCTAGAAGTGCTATAATTACAGGAATGTACCCTACAACGCTTGGAACACATAACATGAGGGCTTATAATGAGGGGAGAAGTACAAACCAGCCAACTCTTGGAATACCTAGCTATTCTCCAAAATTCCCTGATTATATTTTGCCATTTACTAAATATTTAAGAGATGGAGGGTATTATTGTACAAATAGTAATAAAGAAGATTATAATTATAAGATGATAAATGATGCATGGGATCAGACATGTAAATACTGTTCAGGAAAAGAAAAGCAAGAGATACATTGGAGGAATAGAGGTAAAGATCAGCCATTTTTTGCTGTATTTAATTTTCAAATAACTCATGAGGCTCAAATTTGGTCACAAGCAAATAATAAAATTTATGTTAAACCAGATAATATTTCTGTACCACCATACTTTCCTAATGATGATATTATAAGAAATGATATGGCAATTAATTATAGTAATTTGATTAGAATGGATAAGGAAGTAGGTAGAATTATTAAGGAATTAAAAGATAGTGGTTTATATGAAAATTCATATATATTCTTTTATAGTGATCACGGAGGTCCTTTTCCAAGACATAAAAGAGCTATTTATGAATCTGGAACAAAAGTTCCTTTTATGATTAAAATGCCTAATTCTAAGGATGCTAGAAATAGAGATGATAGGCTGCTTAGTTTTATAGATTTGGCTCCCACAATTCTTGATATTGCTGAGCTTACAATCCCTAAGTATATTCAGGGTAGATCAATATTAGACACAGTAATAAAAGAGAGAGAATATTTAATATCAGCCTCTGACAGATTTGATGAACAGATAGATCGTATTAGATCAATCCAAACAAAAAAGTATAAATTAATTGTAAATTTTGATACATCAAAACCACACGCATTGCCTGTTAGTTATAGGGATAATATGCCAATGATGAGAAGAATGAATGAAATGTATTTGTCAGACAAGCTTGACTCCATTCAGGAGCTCTGGTTTCAAACCCCTAAAAACAAATTAGAATTATATGATCTTCAAGAAGACCCATATGAAATAAACAACCTAATTAAATCCTCTAAAGAACTGAAATATAAGTCATTAGTAAAAAAATATAAAAAAGCACTTGATGATTGGATAGAAAAAACTAATGATTTAGGTAGAATTTCAGAGAAAGAAATAGTAAAATATTCCTTAAAATAATAGTAGAAACATATTTCAACCTCTTTTTTTTCGTAATATCACATTTTTTCCTTCTATTATTTGTGTAATTAGAAGTAAAGTGATATTTTAGTCGATCTGTAAAAAAAATTACATTTAAAACTTATAATTAAAAATTTATACTATGAAGAAATTTTACTTATTATTTGCAATGTTTTTAACATTTGCAATTTCATTTAATACGCAAGCCCAGGAAACTGTTATTGCAGTTTGGGATTTTGCAGACAATTCAACTGCAGGCACAGTTGATGCAGCATATAGCGCTGCTGCTAATCAAGATTTTACTTACCTTGAAGGTGGTAGTGGAGTGGTTGGTGGAAACGCTTGTGATTGGACAAATACAGAGCCTGCTGGTAATTACGAGCATGCTTATACAGTTACAACAGGACATTGTAATGTTACTAATGGTTATTCACCTTTCATGATGAATAATATGAATTTAGCAGCTGGTGATTTAGTTGATGGAAAATTACATATGTCTATGACACTAAAATCAATGCTTGTTACTATGGATGATGGCGATGGTGCTACTCCACATGATTGGGCAATGATTATTATGAGAGATGCTGATGAAAACAGGCTAGGGGGAATTAAAGTTTCTCCAAACACACCTGGCTCATCAAACGGAGCGAGTAATGTAAGAATTGATCATATAGTTCAAAGAGATGGCGCAGCCTTTGGTGCAACAAAATTAGTAGCTCATTTAGGTGCTGGTAATTTTGATTTTCCTGCAGCGGATATGACTTTTGGTACTACTATGGATTTCACAAACAATACACAAGAGTTTTGGGTAGGATCGCCAAGTGCAAATACTGCAGCTAGTCTTCCTTATACAAATGCTGGAAACCTAGGAGCAATTAGTTCTACTACAGTAAATGGAGCTGCTGTTGCTGTTAATTTTGCAGACAAAGTAGCAAAATTTATGCAAACTCAAATTAGAGTTTCTCAGGGTGGTAATTTTGAGATAGATCAAATTAAAATTTCAACTGGTACTTATGAAAATACAGTAGAAGCTGGAAATGTTTCTCCAGTTACAGCTGAATCTATGCCTTGGTGTGATAGTTTTGAAAATGGTTTAGATAACTGGACTAATGATTCAGCAGCTGCTCCATGGCAAGTAGATCAAGGAGATGACTATGGTCCAGGCACTGTAAC
>Ga0163179_10000783_pt1 | contig 22674 bp, 18 predicted proteins | sample AtlANTMetagenome_FD_109643 | JGI IMG/M metagenome (GOLD analysis project Ga0163179, IMG submission 109643) | Marine eukaryotic phytoplankton communities from the Atlantic Ocean - Atlantic ANT 2 Metagenome | ecosystem: Environmental > Aquatic > Marine > Oceanic | place: North Atlantic Ocean...
AAAACCCCTTCATGGGGTCCCGCGGCGCCCATATACATGGTGACCAAAGGAGGCGCAAGATCTTTCTTGCTATAAAAAACCGTCTTTTCGACGACTAATTTGGATCCACGCGCACCAATTCGTTGGCCTCGCCGTCCACGTACCAGAGATGACCATCGGGTCCTACCTCAAGTCCGAACAGAGAATCTGCGGTGGTTTGAATACGGCCCAACTCTTCACCATCGAGGTTGAACGCGATGATCTGCGCAGTACCATACTCGCCGACAAAGAGGGTACCACCATGCAGAACCAAGCCAGATGGGCGGTCTAAGCCTTCCACCAATGCACGGAACTCGGTTCCCTCAACACGGGAGTATTCCTCCAAGGGCTCCATGGTCTGCGGAATATTTCCACTGACCGATCCCGTTGCGGTATCCACCTCAAGTACACGACCAGTTCCAGTATCCGCGATGTACAGAAGACCTGTCTCTTTGTCGAGCTGCAAATGACCTGGGATGTCTTTCTTCCGATTGAGTTCCACATCGGAATAACGACGAATAATCCCGTCGCCGTGAAAATCACCACCTGGACCATGGTCTGCCTGGTAATCGTAGTACACCAAGTGCCCATTTCGGCCATCGAACACCCAATATGCGTTGCCTGAATCATGTGCGATACCCATACACATCGGGCTCGCATGCAGCATGTCCAAATGCGATCCTAACTTCACCCGACTGTTCTGGTTGGCCTTGGCGAAAACACTGCGGTCCCCCGGCCACAACGTCGGACCCATAAAATCATTGGGCATCCCTTGGCCGTCATAGGTATTGCGCGATTCCTGACACGAACCAAAGGCTTCTTCGTTCGGGTCATCATCACTCGTATCTCCCCACGCCATGGAGCTGACCTCTTCCATAAAATGGTTTGCATAGGAATCAATCTGCTCGTCAGCGATCTGGTCAGGGGTTCCAGGATCGCTGTAAATCACCACGCCATCTGTCAGTCTGTTGACCACCCAGATTTCATTTCTTCTCGGATGGAAGCCTAAATCACGCGGAGTTGCCAAACCATCAGACTGGGTACCCACAACCGTGTATTGAGGGTTCAGATCTGCACCAAACTCAGGAACCGCTACAGCAGAAGCAGAATCTCCAGTGTCATCAGTTCCACCACCACCACAGGCAACTACAAAAAATGAAAGCAGGATTACAGAACGCAAGACATCCCTCCGTGTCGAATGTTCGGGAACGTTAGCCCATATTGGGTCGCATTCGCATCAGAAAGTTGTGACGAAGCTGCGAAGTCCTGAATTTAGTCGTACAACAGGCAGCGTGCCCTCTTTGGCATCCAATCGTCCCGCACACTGCGCCACGATTCCACCAAATCCCTAGGGGAAACACGACTTTCCAGCCCAACTCGCGCCTCGGATGTACCGCACAACAAGTCAATCGCGATGGGATCATCGACATATTCATAGGTTTCCGTACGCCATGCAAAACGATCGGGATTACAGCGCATCGCCGCCTCGATGACCACTAAACCCAAGAGATACGATTCGAGCGCATTCCGATTTGTGAGGTGAATCTCAACCCCACCGCACATCTGACCGGCATGTTTTTGGAAACGCGGCTCAAAGCTTGCAGCACGAAAGCCCACACCTGACAGACCATTGTCTTGGGCCCCACGTCTGCACAACTCTGCCATTTGATTTGCATCGATCCACGGTGCACCCACCAGATGAAAGGGTCGAGTGCATCCTCTTCCTTCCGACAAGTTCGTCCCCTCAATCAAGCACATGCCTGGATAAATGATGGCTGTCTCCAATGTCGGCATATTTGGACTCGGTAAGACCCAAGGCAAATCGGTCTCGTCAAACCACTGCTCACGGCGCCATCCCGTCGTGCGAATCACTTCCAACTCACACTCCACACCACAGTAGCGTTGGAAAAACTGACCCATCTCCCCCATGGTCATTCCGTGGCGAACCGCCAGCGGATACGCCGACACAAAGCTCTCAAAACCAGGGAGAACAATATTGCCCTCTACATCCACACCGTTGATTGGATTGGGCCGATCGAGCACAATCACCTTGGTGTCCACACGCCCTGCGACCTCCATGATGTAGCCAAGCGTCGCCTGGTAGGTGTAATAGCGGGCACCGATGTCTTGGATATCAAAAAGGAGGACATCCAAATCTTCCAACGTCTCGGGACCAGGGTGGAGTGAAGCCTCATCATCCCCATACAAAGAAACGACCTCAGGTCCCTCATCCACAACAGAGATCATGTCCTGCGCTGCCGCATACACCCCATGCTCCGGCCCAAAAATTCGCTGCAACTGGATCCCAGCGGCTGGCAAGAGTTCCACAGCATGTCGTAAGTCCCGGGTCACTGCCGTCGGATTGCAGCACAAACCAATTCGCGCATCGCGAAGTGCGGGCGGGATCTCAGCAAGGAAATGTTCAAGTCCACTCGGCATAGCTCTTCCCCTCAAAGAAGTAAGAATGACCTAACGCCCCTACTGAGGCCTGGCTTGCACTGCTTTCTTCGGCTGGACATGCGACATCCCGGCAATGGGGATAATCTGACGCTTCCAGCCCCGAATAGAGGTTCGCATGGCCAAGAAATCGCTCGTTGCTGCAGTCCGCACAACCCCACAAACCGTTCTCGATGACTACGCTCGTCTAATGGACCTCTCCAAATACCAAGAGGTCGTCGACAAGAACGCCACAACCATTCTGAAGAATAATATTTCTTGGCATCTGTTCTACCCCTCCGCCAACACGACGCCATGGCAAGTGGAAGGCGTAGTAAAGAAGATGCGTTCCGACGGATACAGCGACTTGGTAGTGGCCGAAAACCGCACGGTGGTCACGAAGGCCAAAAAAGGCGAGTTTCTCAACAACTTCACGCCTGTTCACGAGAAGTACGGCCTCAACGTCAAATACAATTTCGATCCAAGAGACATGCGATGGGTGACCTATGAGCCCAAGGGACCGATGTTGTGTTTGGACCAGATCTTCCCGGATGGTATTCGGATTCCCGACTACTTTTTCGGAAAGAACGTTGTCCACCTCCCGACGCTAAAAACCCACATCTACACCGACTATACCTGTGCGCTAAAGAACGCTTTTGGAGCCCTCCTCGACAAGAGTAGGCATTATTGCCACCCTAGAATTCACGAAACGCTCGTCGATTTGTTGCGGATCCAAAAGGAAATCCAAGCCAGCACCTTTGCTGTCGCCGACGGAACCACCGCGGGCTCTGGCCCAGGCCCTCGAACGATGACACCTGTTGTGAAGAACCTCCTCCTCGCAAGCGAAGACCAGGTCGCCATTGATGCGGTCTGTGCCAAGCTTCTCGGCTTCGACCCCATGGATGTGGACTGCATTCGCTTGGCGACTGAAGCAGGCCTCGGAAATGGTCACTTAGATGACATTCGAATCGTGGGTGACATGGACATCAGCGACGTCCGAAATACAAACTGGGAGTTTGTTGTGGGCGATAATGCCGCAAGTGCAGTGGGCGACCTATTCTGGTTTGGTCCGCTCAAGCCCTTGTCCAAGCTGTTCTTCCAGACGCCATTGGTCAATGGTTTCATTTGGGGCAGCTTTGTGTACCACGACTATGTCTGGTACCCGACCCAAGGCTGGCAGCGCGTCGAGAAGTGGCTCGATGAAACCGAATGGGGTGAACTCTTCTTGGAATACGGCAACCCCTTTGAAAAGAAAAGCCGCATCAAGCGTCTAATCCCTGGCTTGTCTCGTTAGCCACACTCCCGTTCCACAAGCGACAGAAACGCCTGATACAAAGCATCCCCCATCGGATGCTGGGTGGAATACTCTTGTTCACCGATGGCCTGGACGGGTGCGAGTTCCTTTAAAGTAGAGCTCAAGTAGAGCGCTTCAAAGGGCTCCCACGCTGAGAACTCAGCGCATTCAACATCAATCCCCGCGTGTGCTGCTGCATCCAGCAAGGCACCCCTGGTCACCCCTTCCAAAAAGGAATCATCCAGTGGGGGTGTTTTTAGACAGCCATCCAAGATGGCAAAGACATTCGATCTGCTGGCCTCCAACACGCGTCCCTGAGGACCACACAAAAGCAGTTCATCAACACCCAACGCTTGAGCAGTGACCAACCAGTGTGCTCGACTTGTGTGTTTTACCGATCCCGGAAGCCCAATGGGCGCACACCAATCAATCGGGGCGACCACACGCGGTCGGCCAATGTAGTCTGGGTCAATCGCTCGACGCTGAAGAATACGATGGCCACTGGCCGTCAGCGTATAGCGCACCGAAACATCCACACCACAGCCTTGTTCGATTTCATCGCGCATGAGACTGCGGTCAAAATGAATCCCCATCGAATCTGCCGAGTGCTCTAAGCGGTCCAAATGGGCATCTAAGCGAAAAAAACGATTCCCATAGGTGCGCATGGTTTCAAAAACACCCAAACCATGAAGTACACCCAAATCGTCTGCCGGGATCTGTAAATCCGGCTGACCATTTACCAAAAGGAGGCTCGATTCGTCCTTTTTTTGGGTCACCATTGTCCACTCCCATGGCCTTCAAAAGACAACTATGCGAGCAGACTCAACCCATCAACACGGAAACAGCTGTGTGAACCATTGGCCGATTCCCGTGTGGGAATGATAGTGGAAGAACATCAGAATTGAACGCGGCTGGGAATCCGCGTCACCGCGAAGGAGTATTGTTATGGCTGGACTAATGGCCCCGTCTCTCAGCAGTCACCCTGCTATCGAAAAACTCAACGCCATTCGTGAGCAGGTCGGCAGACGAAAAACGCTCGGCCTGAACGATGAAATCGTGGCTCGTTTTTACGACCAAGATCCCACACTTCAGCGTGCAATCGATGAGGCCGGAGAGCTACACGCCACACTCCGCGACGACTTCGCCTCGGAACTCCGGCTCCCAGAAGAGGACCTCATCCCCCTTATCCAACAGGGCTATGTCAACTTCTACAAACCCGAAACTGTCAATCCATACGTCACACTGACCGCCCGCGGTCCATGGATCATCACCACCCACGGTGGCGTAGTCCATGATTCCGGTGGCTACGGAATGCTCGGATTTGGCCACGGCCCCGATCACATCATTGATGCGATGGCTCAAAACTCCGTCATGGCCAACGTGATGAGCGCAAACTTCAGCCAATTGCGCCTTGTGCAACGCCTCAATCGCGAAATCGGACATCGCCGAGGCGGTTGCCCTTATGCTCGCTTTATCTGCATGAACTCCGGTTCCGAATCCGTCACTGTGGCATCAAGAATCTCCGATGTGCAAGCCAAGAAACTCACCGAAAAAGGTGGGCGATATGAAGGCAGAACACCAATTATGATGGCTCTCACAGGAGCTTTCCATGGACGGACTGACCGGCCGGCACAGGTCTCCGATTCCTGCTTAGGAAACTATCGAAAAAATCTGCACAGCTTCTCCAACCGGAAAAACCTCCTCACCGCAGAACCCAACAGTATTGCCGAGTTGGAAGCAGCCTTCGCACAAGCCGAACAAGACAACCTCTTCATCGAGGCGCTCTTTATTGAGCCCGTCATGGGAGAGGGTAATCCCGGTGAATGTGTGCAACGCGATTTCTACGATGCAGCACGCCGTCTGACAAAGGCCCATGGCACTCTGTTGGTCGTCGACTCTATTCAAGCAGGTATTCGAGGAACGGGCGCATTGTCGATTGTAGACTACCCCGGCTTTGAGGATGCCGAAGCACCTGATTTGGAAACCTACTCCAAAGCCCTCAATGCGGGCCAATACCCCTTGAGCGTGCTTGCAATGAATGAGAAGGCCGCAAGCCTCTACATCTCCGGCATCTACGGCAACACGATGACCACCAATCCCCGGGCACTCGAGGTGGCTTGCACCGTACTAGACGGTCTCACTCCCTCCATCCGGAAAAACATCCAAGAGAAGGGTGTGGAGTTCGTCCAGAAGCTCCAAAAGCTCGCCGATGAACTCGGAGACGGCATCATTCTTAAGGTCCAGGGTACGGGCTTACTTCTCTGTGCTGAGCTCGATCCAGAACGCTTTCCCGTCGTTGGGTTCGACGCCATCGAAGAGCGCTGCCGCATCAAAGGCTTTGGCGTAATTCACGGTGGAGTCAATGCGCTTCGCCTCACCCCTCATTTCCAACTCACCTCCGAAGAAATCGACATGATTGTCGAGATTATTCGCGAGGTTCTTGTCGACTACGCCCAAGCTTAGGGCGCACTGACTCACACCAAAAAAGGAGGCGGGAATGGAAAAGTTCTCGGGCTTCGACTTCTACAATATCGATTCTATGCTCAGCGAAGAAGAGCTCATGGTCCGGGAACTCGTCCGGGGCTGGGTGGACGAGCGGATTCTTCCCATCATCGAGCAACACTGCCGAAAAGGCACATTTCCCATGGAACTCGTTCCAGAAATCGGAGAAATGGGGCTGTTAGGTGCAAACCTTCAGGGGTATGGCTGCGCTGGAATGAGCAATGTCTCCTACGGCCTGATTTGCCAAGAACTCGAACGCGGCGACTCTGGCTTGCGCTCCTTTGTCTCGGTGCAAGGTAGTCTTGCCATGTTTCCGATCTGGAAATTCGGCACCGAAGAGCAAAAACAAAAGTATCTCCCCAAAATGGCCTCCGGTGAGTTTATTGGCTGCTTCGGACTTACCGAGCCCGATTTCGGTTCTAATCCCGGCGGAATGATCACCCGCGCCGTCGACGACGGAGACAGCTACATCCTCAATGGCGCAAAGATGTGGATCACCAACGGTACAATTGCCGAGGTGGCAATCGTATGGGCCAAGCTCGATGGTGTCATCCGTGGCTTCATCGTCGAAAAAGACGATCCCGGCTTTACCGCACCCGAAATGCACGGAAAACATAGCCTTAAGGCTTCGATTACCTCGGAATTGGTTTTCCAAGACTGCCGAATTCCGAAAGACCGTATACTGCCCGACGTCTCAGGTCTCCGAGGTCCTTTCTCCTGCTTAAACAATGCCCGATTCGGCATCGCATGGGGCGCACTTGGGGCAGCGATGGCTTGTCTGCATTCCTCGGTGGAATACAGCAAAAGTCGCATCCAGTTCAAAAAGCCCATCGCTGGCTATCAGTTGGTCCAAAATAAACTGGCTTGGATGCTCCGAGAGATCACCAAGGGTCAATTGCTGGCCCTTCAGTGTGGCCGCATGAAAGATGACGGCTCATTGATTCCAGAGCAGATCTCCCTGGCCAAAATGAACAACGTCGATATCGCGCTGCAAATCGCCCGTGTGAGTCGAGACATTCACGGCGCAAACGGAATCCTCGACGAATACCCAATTATGCGGCACATGGTGAACTTGGAATCGGTGTACACCTACGAGGGCACCCACGATATCCACAACCTGATTCTCGGCCGACACCTGACCGGAATTCAGGCATTCACCTAAAACTTAGGTGAGCCAAATGTGTCTTCCCCTGCTAAAGCTGGGGTTCCATGGCTGAAATACGCACAAAAAGGCCCGGCTGGATCTTACGCTTGGTCCTCCGCGTGGTCCATCCCAGCAAAAGAAAGGTATGGACTACTTCGGACTTGGCCGAGGTGCGTGGACTGCTCCGATTTGTACGCGTTTTCCTGCTCACCATCCTTCTTCCAGGTGTGGTCCTGGCAGGTATTGGCCTCTATTCCATCACCTCTCAGGAGCTGAGTGTAGACCTCAAGCTACAAACGGCCAGCAAAACACTCACCAGCACCTTGCTGAGTGAAAACCAAGAACGCTTCCAGAACTTTGAGCGCAACGTTCAAGCCCGTTTAGCGTCTGGACAATCACCGCTTGCATCACTTGCAGAACTCTCCCCTCACCTGCGGGTATCGCTGCTACTTGGACCGACGGGCGATGTCATTGCACCCATCGAACTGCCTGGGGGTTCCGATGAATTTGGCTCGGATCTTTTGTTCTCTGAAACCTGGCTCACAGGTCTCAAAGCTGAACAAACCCGAGATCTCCCCACCGCTCTCGCGGCCTATCGAAAAGTAGAGAGACAAGCCCGAGGTGATCGCATCAAGGGAGAAGCGCTCTTCGCTCAGAGCCGAGTTTTGATTGCCCTTGGACGCAATCAAGAAGCAATCTGGGAACTCAATCGTGTCATCGACGACTTTGGTGAGCTTCGAGAAGCGCATGGTTTTCGTCTTGGCGACCTTGCCCGACTCGCTCGCGCGGAACAACAACAGCAGAACAACCCCGGAAAAGCACGAGAGGACTTAGAGCGTCTCGTAGATAGCCTATTGTCATCGGTATGGATGATTGGCTCCGGCGGTGAAGCCGCGGTCTGCGGCCGTGCTCTTGACGCTCTCGAGGGACTCTCTGACCCCAACTGGCTCTCGAAATCTCGAAGTCTGTTGGAGGAAAAGACAAGCCAACTTTACTGGTCAGAACAATCTTTGGCTGCCCTCTCCCTGCTGACAAAAGATCCGGGCCCCGGCGTCCCTAACGACTCGTTTAACTACCAATCCGATGACCTCGTCATGTGGTCTACACTCCGAGTCGACCAAAACACCTTTGTATTCGTGTTCGAGTTGGAAGCCATCAAACGCGACATCGTATCTCGCGCAGAAAAGCTCTCTGAGCAGACAAAAGAAGTTGAGATAAGTCTGGTCCGAAGCGAACAGCCCGTAAAGAACGAGTATGCTCGCCGCACTCTTCTTCCCCAACTCTCCGGCTGGTCCGTTGTGGCCCAACCGGGAGACACTCAACTGCTCAAAAATCAGAATCGTCGAAAGAAAAACCAGCAACTCATCCTAATCAGTCTACCTGTGCTTCTGTTTGTCGCCGGGGTCGTTTTGACGTCTCGCATGATCGGACAAGAGATCAAAGTTGCAAGCATGAAAGCCGACTTCGCCGCCAACGTGTCCCATGAACTTCGTTCGCCCATCACACAAATCCGCCTCAAAGGTGAATTTCTCCAAATGGGTCTCGCAGACAGTGAAACGGAACAACAAGAACACTACGACGTCATCGTTCGAGAATCGGAAAGACTTTCGCGACTCGTAGACAATGTGCTCGACTTCGCCGCCATCGAAAGTGGCACCAAATCCTACACACTGCGACCAGCAGACATCGGTGAAACCATCCGAGCAGCCGTTGAATCCGCCCGCTACTCCATGGAAACCAGAGGTCTCCGTATGGAACTCGATGTGCCTGAAGGACTTCCAGTCGTCATGCACGAGCCCGAAGCGATCCAACAGGTTCTACAAAATCTGATCTCGAATGCCGCAAAATACGGCGAGGACGGAGGTTGGATTGGAATCCGCGCCAATATCGGGCACCAGGCTGTAGATGTGGCCGTAAGTGACCGTGGAATCGGCATGACCGAAGAAGAACTCGCACATATTTTCGAAAAATTCTATCGCTCAAATAGTCCCAAGGCCCGGCGCGAAAAAGGCACCGGGATTGGACTTGCCATCGTTCAATACATTATGGAAGCACATCACGCATCCGTGAGCGTAAAGTCAACGCCAGGTGTCGGCACGACATTCACGTTACACTTCCCCATCCGCTCACCAGTCGCTTCCGGTCTCTAGGAGGAAAGCGAAAATGGCTCGATTGTTGTTTGTAGAAGATGAGGAAGAAGTCCTCAACTCACTCAAAGTGTTCTTTTCACGCTCCGGCTTCGACGTATACGGAGCCCGAACCGCCGCAGAAGCCGAAGACGCCGCCACCCGGCACCCCCCCGACGTAGTCGTCTTGGACGTCATGCTGCAGCATGGTCCCGATGGCGAACAGGATGGTTTCGACATTTGCGGCACACTCCGCAAAAACAAGTTCAGAGGTCCGATTATCTTTCTGACCGCAAGAACATCCGAGGAAGACAAACTCCGAGGCTTCAACTTAGGCGCCGACGATTATGTGACCAAACCCTTTTCTTTGAAGGAATTGTTGGCGCGAGTCCAAGCCGCTCTTCGACGGTCAGGTGGGGCACGCTCCATCTACAAATTTGGCGAAATCGACGTGGATTTAGATAACTACGTGATCCGCCACCCCGATGGAACTGAGGAACGTCTCTCCAATAGGGAACAAGAACTACTGCGCTATCTCATCGAAAACCGCGGAAAAGTTCTCCCAAGAGAGCTCTTGCTGACCACCATTTGGGAATACAATCCGAATGTGACCACTCGGACAGTTGACACCCACATCCTCAATGTCCGAAAGAAGCTCGGCGACAATGCGCAGGAACCGGTGTTTATCGAAACGATGCACGGCGTCGGCTACAAATTCATCGCTGAGGAAGGCTGACAAGGCTCGTGACAGGTCTCTTACTTCTGACGCTACCGGCTTGGGGTCAAGACCTGCGTGCATGGCAAGGCATGCATGAAGGCATGCTTACGGAAGTAATGGATGGCAATTTAGAACAATCCATTGCTTGGTATTCCGGCCTAGCCAACGCGCTACCGAAAGACGATCCAACCCATCAGAATCTGAGATATTGGGAAGCGCGAGCGAACTATTCAGTCGGTGACCAAGAGAGTTCCCGGAAAATTCTCAACGACCTGATCCAAAACAAACAAAAAAACAGACGAGCAGAAATCCTACTCGGCCGGATTCGAGCATACGAAAAACGAATCGAAGCACTGCCCATCCATCATAGTTTTCTAGACAGCACAGAACACTGGGTTCACGGCTGGAAAAATCCTGGAAAAGGCAGCTTAAGCCTTGCAACACCCAACGGTGGTGGCGACAGAACACTCGCTTGGAGCACACGGGTCGAGGAAGGTAAAGAGGATGCCATTGCGCTCTTCTTTGACGCCAAAGCGTCTGGACCCCTGACATTCCGACTGTCGGTGCGAAGCGATGAGATCTCCGGATGGATTCTACCCACCTTGGAAGACGTCTCAGGAAACCGCTTCACTATCGCGCAACCTATCTCTCTCCACCGCGGGGATTGGGTCGCCCTGGACTTACGAATCCCCGACTTTCAGCCCACGAAAGCCAACCCCAAACAGCGTAAACCCGGACCGATAAGAAGCTTCGAGTTGCGTGACGTAACCGCCTTTTACAGCTCAGATAGAGGACCGAACACCCTCTATCTGGGAGACGTTGTGCTGGAGTGAAAACCATGCGAATCGTCGTACATAAATATGGAGGTAGTTCGGTCAAAGACATCGAACGAATCCAAGCTGTCGCTCAACGTGTGGCCACTGCGCACGAACAAGGTACGCGAGTGGTCGTTGTCGTCTCCGCCATGGGAAACACAACCAATGAACTCCTACAACTCGCCCAAAAAGTAAGTCAATCACCCCGGCGGCGAGAGCTCGATATGCTGGTGAGCGTAGGCGAACGCATCGCCATGACTTTGCTATCGATGGCCATCAACGAACTCGGAGTACCCGCTCTCTCGTTCACCGGCAGCCAGTCCGGAATCATTACAGATGAATCTCACGCCAACGCTCGCGTTGTTGCCGTCCGACCACACCGGGTACTCAAAGCCCTCGAGGACAACAATGTAGCCATTGTCGCTGGATTCCAAGGCGTGAGCCGTACCAAAGAGGTAACGACCTTAGGCAGAGGCGGTTCCGATACGACTGCTGTGGCTCTTGCTGCGGCCCTCAACGCGGAATGGTGCGAGATTCATTCCGATGTTCCGGGTGTATGCTCCGCAGATCCAAGAGTCGTCCCTAAAGCGATAAAGCTCGATACGCTTTCCTTGGAAGAAGCCCTGAACATGGCCCGAAATGGTGCAAAGGTTCTGCACGACGAAGCGCTTGCTTATGCAAAACAACAAGGTATCGCCTTGGTAAGCTCAAGTGCCCACACGGATGAAGCTGGCACCCGTATTCAAGTCGAGCCACTTCCACCTCGCGTGACCGCTATCGTGGCAGACACCCGCTTGGAGTGTTTTGTAGCCGACGATCACGGTGAGCTCTTCCAGGCTCTTGAAAAGGCAGGAGCACCGCTACGAAGCGTCCATGACCACGAGATTTTGGTGGATCTGCGCAACTGGCACGATCGGGAATCCTTTACGCTCCCTGAGGGCGCAAAATCCAATGGCGTAGTGTGTCAAGTGAGCGCTGTGGGGATCGGTATTGGTACTGACTTCTCGCTCCTTCGCACAGGCTCGAAGGCCCTCGAATCGGAGGGAATCATAGCCCAGAGTAAAAGAACTGCCCCAGATGTCCTTCATTGGTGGGTACCATCCGAGACATCCGACCAGGCACAGCGGGTTCTTCACGCTCTTTTTATTGAGGGTTGAAGTAAACTCAATCCGACCCCGTACAGACGAGACACACAACACCTGGATCAGTTGATCTTGTGGAGTAGGTAGTCAAAGATCACCAAAACGGGATAAGATTGACCCAATGAGTCAACAAGACAACATGCTGAAGCACTTCTTGAACCCGCCGAACTGGTTTACGTTCGCGAGTATCTTCTGTGGTTTTGCGTCCATCATGAAATCGGCGAATGCCACCGATCCAGATTCGCTTTATTTCGCAGGATTACTGATTGTATACGCAAGCGTTTTCGACATGCTTGATGGACGCGTCGCACGAATGACGGGACGTGGATCTGAGTTCGGCATCCAACTGGATTCTTTGGCCGATGTGGTGTCCTTTGGTGTAGCGCCTGCGGTACTGGTGTACTCTTGGGGCCTGCAGCAACTGGGGGCCACAGGTCTCGTTGTCGCTTTCTTCTTTGTGCTTTGCGGAATCATGCGTTTAGCCCGCTTCAACACCCTCGCGGATGGTGAAGCAAAAGCGCTATCTCAAGGCCTAACGATCACCTCCGGCGGGTGCATGATTGCCGCTACGGTGATGGCCCATGCCGCCATTGGCAAAGAAACCGTTGCCCACCCACTGAACGTCGGATTGATGGTGGTGGGACTCGGTATGTTGATGATCTCAAAAGTGCCCTATCGACTGTTCGCCAAAATCAGGCGTTCAAAAGGACTCGTCGCATTTTGTGCTGCGCTACTTGCGGCAGGAATCATTACGGGTATCCGATATGACATTGCACTATTTCTCTTTGCCTTCGGCGTAGCCTACATCGCATCAGGCCCCTTGCTGATGATTGGTGATTTCCGGCGTTCAAGAAGTCAAACCGCTAACCACGGCTTGAATGTCGACTTAGACGACGAATAAGGCCGACTCAGGCGGCAAACTCGTCGCCCAGACTTCCCACGGCAGCACTTCCCTCTTCTTGCTGTTCGTTAGGCTGTGCCCTACTGTGGCTGGGCATACACCGTTGCAGCCCCATCCCCAAACTCACTCATCGCATTGGTCATGCCATCGCCTGTTGCATCCCCGGTTAGGATCCAACTCGTCGCCACAATGGCTACAACGATTACACTGATTAGCAACAACGTTTCCACGGTGGTTTGACCTGTTCGATTACGCGTCATCATCCACCACCTACCACACCTTCTTCGACCCAATTTGAGACGCCATCTTGCATAGATTGCATCCCTTCTTGAACCGGATCAGAGAAGGTTCCTGACCCCACCGCAACCCAGTACAGAGCCATCACCAGTACCGAAATAAGCAAAAAATACTCCACTGTACTCTGCCCTTTCCGACTTTTTATGGACACAAACAGGCGATCAGTACAGCGCCTAGTTGCTTTCCTCATGGACCCTCCCTGGGTGCCTGCGTTAAGATAGCATGACTTCCCTCCTACCCGCTGCCCACCATGTATCCCCACAAGAAATTAGATTGGCAAATCGGACGTCTCGAAAGAGCCCTGGCCGATAGCCCCACAGACTCTTCCATTCGACACGAACTCGCCCGCGCATCACTCTCGCGGGGCCTCTACCACGGTGGAGGAGAAACCTGGTGTTCGAAGTCTCTCTCTCTTGCGCGAAAAGTTTTGGCTGACGATCCCGAACATGTGCCAGCAATGGTTACGGCCGGAACAGCCCTCGTTGGATTAGGGCGTCCCGATGCCGCACGAAAATATCTAGATCGTGCGCTCGGCGAAGAGCCCAACCGAGCGGACGTTCATTTGGCATATGGAGCACTCCATCGGAGTGAAGGAAACCGAGGTAAAGCCGTCACGCATCTCGAAAAAGCTTGTCAATTGGCGCCCGAACACTGGGAACCGCATCTCTTTCTCGGGAGAGCACTCTCCGAGCTGGGCCGAAAGATGGGCAAGAAAAAACGGCTCATCGAGCGAAGCCAGTACCACTTTGTCCAAGCATTAAAAAGAGAACCCACCGCCGATCTTTCCGCCCCCCTCTTGCGCGATCTTGGTGTCTCTTGCCTGGAAACTTCGCGATTCAACGACGCGGAAAAGTTCTTCGTGCGCTTACGTGAACACGAGAAGTATGCCTCTACAGCCCGGTTTCATCTCGGGCTCGTGGCCTACCAACTTGGGAAATACAAAGCAGCGGTCACCCATTACCGGCAATACCTCCGGGACAAACCGGATGACGCGCGAGCCCTTGGCCGAATCGCAATGGCTTACCTACAACTTGGGGAGTACGCCAAATCGCAGGAATATGCCAACAAAGCTCTCTTGATTCGATCGGATGATATCCAGGCCCGGTACACCCTCGGCTGTGCTTTCGCCGAGGAAGGGCGTGTAGGTGAGGCTGCTCGTGTTTTCCGAGCCATCTTAGAAGACCACCCCGAACACATGCCATCATTCATTGAACTGTGTCGACTGCGTCGAAATGCAAGAGACATCGATTGGCTGGTTCAGGCTCTCGTAGCAGAAGCAGGTAAGTTCGATCGTCTACCCATTGCAAGTGGCAACGTCACGCCCAAAGGAATCGCTCGGGAACGACTCGCAGTACTCCTTGAGGAATTGCACCAAATCGGGCCTTCCGCTATCGCACACATGGCACGGGCCATCGAACTTGTACAAGACGAAGGTGTGCGCTTCCAGGTCTGGGAAGCAGCATGTAAGCTCGCATCCAGTGCAGCAGCAGTCGAAGTAACCAATCAACTCCGCCAAGCATCGGACAGCTTTTCGTCAGAACTCGGCCTCCAAGCGATGGGGGTAGCTCACGCGATACCGGAACAAGTGCTTACGCGCGGTCTTGCCATCGAAGAAGATGACCTAAAACGCGCAGCAGTCAACCGAAACGGCCCTGCCCAAGACGTCGAAACACACCGGCAAAACGTGGAAAGCGAACGCAACGAAGCACGTGCATATCAAGCATTGCTACTACTGAGCGTCGCCACAAGAAGAAGCCGCGCTGGTCGCCGTCTGCTCGAAAACTGGTCCCGAACAGCAGATCCGGAACTTGCCATTGCCGCAAAAGCAGGCCTCAGCCTGTACGGTGATCCCAAGGCTGTCGCCACGCTTAGCGCAAGAGCCGCTCAGAAAGGTGCTGCAGCACAAATCCGACTGCTCCTGAGCCAGATTATCCCTCCAGAAGAACGTCGAGGTTCACCGCGCCCTGTGGCTGACGAGGAGGACGTTCACTGTACAACATGTGGGAGAACCTCCAAAAATGCTGCACACCTAATGGCAGGCAGTAAAGCCATCATGTGCGACCACTGTATTCTCGAAATCGGTAAGGATCGCAAGAACATGCTGTCCGATGACGCAGCAACGTGCTCCTTCTGTGGGCGCTCGCATTTGGAATCCAAGGGTGTATATGGTTTCAACAACGTCGACATCTGTAGCCACTGCCTAAAGCTCGCTCTCGGACTAGTGGAACGCGAAGAAGTCGACCGATTCTTCGCCAGTTGGTAGTCCGGCAAGATTACAAAGCCTGCATCAACTCACTGACCCCGGTCACAGCGCACCTTGGTGTGATAATTCTCATAGACGAAATCCGGTGAGTTCGCCTCATCATGACACCCCGTGCACGTTTCTTTGGTGATTGGCGCCGGGCGAATGGTCTTGTCTTCTGGATGGCCTGCGAGAGGACCATGACACGCCTCACACTGCACCCCACCGTAACGACCTAAGTTGAAGGGCGTAGGCTCTCCAAAGCCTCCCTTTTGACCAAACCCCGTCGTATGACAAGACAAACACTCCGGGTTCTTGTGCGCCCCCTCCTGGGCGAGCGTGGTGGTTGCCGATTTGTGAGCCGAAAAACTCCACTGCGCGAACGCCTGTACATGACAACTCACACACGCCGCCGTGTTGGCAAAGACTTCCGCTGCTTGCTCAGGCTCAGGCTTCTTTTGCGCCTCAGCTTCAGCATCGACAATTAAGTCTTCGAAAAACTCTTCCATGTACGCATCCACAGGACTTGCCCCCGAGAACACAGTACCCAGAGGGCGATCTTCGACGGTCACCAAATTCAAGCCTGCCGCTACTCTTTGGACTTCTGCCTCCTGGGATTTCAGCGCGTCCTTTTTCTCTTGAGTCAGCAAACTATCGCCAAGCTGCAAACTCTGAGCTCGCCGATTGTTCAACTCTTCATAGGCTTCGACCTCCATTCCAGAAAACAGAAGAGGTTGACCGGGCGCTGAACCCAACATGATCCGCAAAGTAGTGACATAACGACCGCGCGGCGGCACCTCGACGACTACAGTGGAGTTATGCCTCCGAGGTGGTTGATGTTGACTCCCGGCTGTGGTCAGAAGGAGTCCTATCGCTGGCACCTCTCGAGACAGGGCCACTGTCTCCTCCGGACTAAGACTACCTACACCCACAATCAAGTCCAGGTCATCTCCAAGCGCAAGCGCCTGAGCCTTGGCAAATTCGACCAAGTCTCGTCGGGCATAGCGGGACTCCAGTTCGGGAGCCGTAGACTCTCCACTCAACCCAATCAGCCCCAAACGAACTCCCTGTTCTTCCAAGACGACTGAGTCACGGCTCTTACGCAGTGGAGTGTTGTGCGGCGATTCCCAACCACCACTCAGCATCCAAACACCGGCACTCTCCGAATTTTTTAAACCTTGAAGTGTCTCGTATGCAATGAGGTCTGTTGGACCAACTGCCATCGCATCTACCCCAATTACAGCCATCATTTCCAGAATGGCTTGTGCCCTCCTTTCTGCATCCGTTCGACCATGCTGAGACACACCCTTGAGCAAGGCTTCCCCAGCGTCAACTTGAAAGACAGCAAACCCCTCGGCCGCTAGACGGGACAAGTAAATAGACCTACGCGCAAAGCCACCATACGGCAAAGTCGGGCAGCCACATGGCTGTACCTCCCCGCGCAATTCTCCAGTCAAAGCAATACGGAACTCTCGAATTGGAAGCACCTTACCTGGATCAGCCGCCTTTTGTGCCAGCTTATCTGGCAATACAGGCACGTTGATTGTCGGGCTTTGGACTGACTTATCCTCACCCTGAACACACGCCGATAGAGAGGCTACCCAAAGAAGCCATCCCATACGAGTCCAACACTGATTCATCCAGATGATGTTCACACCACGTCAGAAAGCTGTCCAGAAATAAAAAACCACTTGTGGGTCCAGTGTAGCCGAAACCAAACTGTGGTGGCCTGGAGGAAGATCATGGCGCCGACTATCCTGCTGACCCTCTCCTTTTTTTCACCGCAAGCGGAAGCGTTTGCTCCATCGGACTCAATTCACATTGGTTCGGAGCCAACGCGGATCTTACGCACAAACCAAGCCCATCAATTCAGACTCCGGAAAGCGGAAGCCTGGCAAAGCTTTACTCGTAACGACGGTAAAGGCTGGATGGCGCGTTTCGACGAAAGGACCGGTACCGCCCATCGCGCATGGGGTCCCGGTATCGCCTTAGATGACCTCTCGAGCGAGCAGGCTGTAGAGCGCAGTTTACGTGCCATTCTTGACCGCAACCGCCTCCTTGTCGGTGTGGACCAGGCAGACCTGCAACTCTCTCATATCGGATATATCGACAGAACTGACACCTGGTATGTCCAGTTTCAACGACATGAAAATGGAATTCCTGTGCTTTATGGTGGCGTCACAGCGAGAATCCGATTTGGAAAACTTATTCTACTGGGCATCGACACCTACCCACAGGCGACAGGTGTAGGCACAAGACCAGAGATCAATAAATGGATCGCCCAAGAAATCGCCATCGAGAAAGGACCAGCCGCCGAAGCCGACCACAGCGAACTCAGCCAAAGGCTCGTTCTTCTTCCACAAGAAGGTTCATTTGGACTTGGTTTTCGCCTTGTGTGGGAAACACGCTCGAGAACCCAGAGCCCGATTGGCATTTGGGTGAGTCATGTTGATGCCTTCAGCGGTGAATTGGTCAATGTCTACAATGACATTCGTTTCTTCGACGGTTCCATCTACGGGACACACGATCTGCGTACCGTCGACGGGGACATGACCACATCACCCGTCCCTTTCACCCGTGTACATGATGGACAACAAGCCGTTTATACCGACGCCAACGGCTTGTTCACCTACGAAGGAGAAGCGGTAGAACTCAATACTGACTTCATCGGCGAACACATCCGGGTCTACAACGAACAGGGTGGAGATGCTGAAGAAAGCTTTTCGATCAATGAATTTATTTGGACCGAAGGAGAGCACAATTTCGACATTGCCGAACTAGACTCCTTTGTCTTCCTTCATCAGGTGCGTGACTGGGGCGTGAAATACGCTCCGGAAGTAGGCATGGTCACCAACGATCTGGTTTCCTACGTGAATGTCGAATCAAGCTGCAACGCCTACTACGATGGCAACGTCAACTTCATGCGAGAGAACAATCAGTGCAACGCCACCGGCCGAATCGCTGACGTGAACTACCATGAATGGGGCCATGGCTTTCACTACTACAGTCTAGAGGCCGGGACGTTTGATGGTTCTCTAAGTGAAGGTCTTGCCGATGCTGTCTCCTTCTTGCTCACTGGCGATAGTCTCATCAGTCCTTATTTCATGAAAAGTGGTGCGGGTATTCGCGATGCCGCCCCCGACCGCGTTTACCCAGATGACTGGGTGGGTGAGGTTCACACTGACGGCCTGATATTCGCAGGCGCCGTGTGGGACCTGTGGGGCATACTAGAAGAGGAGTTGGGTGAAGAGGAAGCCTATGAAGTGCTGAACAACCTGTTCGTGAATGCGATTAAAGGCGGCCCTGGCGTTCCCGAATCCTACGATGAATTTATCGTTGCTGACGATGACGATGGGGATCTTGCCAACGGCACTCCCCATCAATGCCAAATCATCGAGGCTTTCCAGCTTCACGGCCTAGGACCCATGGGAGGCAACGGACTATTCCAAGTCAACCACACTCCAATGGGCAACCAAATCGCCGGCGAGGTGATGCCGATCACGGCCACTATCAATACCCTCGCATCCGATTGTGTCGATACGACGATTCAAGAGGGCTACGTCCATTACAGCGTTGATGCTGGTAAGAACTGGAATCAACAACTTCTACAACTCAAGGAAGGCAACTCGGCCGTATCCGAGCTCATCGGTGAACTTCCAGCTTTCGAGCCAGGAACAATTGTTCACTATTACGTGGAAGGAATCACATCTGAAGGCGATTCTCAAACCACTCCAAGTGGCGCCCATATCAATCCTCACAGCTTTTACGTCGGGGAACTGATTGAGTTGTACTGCGAAAACTTCGAGGATTCAGATGGTGGTGGCTACACCCACGAGCTCGTCTCGGGTTCCAATGATGAAGGTGCTGATGATTGGCAATGGGGTACACCTGCTGGCGCAGCAGGAGACCCTTCTCAAGCGTATTCAGGCCAAAAAGTCTGGGCCAACGACCTGGGTTGGGACAACTACAACGGAGAGTATCAAAACGACAAACACAATCGATTGATCTCCGTTCCGATCGATGTCAGCGCAGCAGAAGGTCAAGACCTTATTCTTCAATTCCGCCGATGGCTGAATGTTGAAGACGGCTACTATGACGAGGCACGTGTCCATGTGGACGGAAAGGCGGTTTGGACCAATCACGCCACAGACCGAAACATCGGGGACGAACACCATCAGGACGAGACCTGGGCGCTTCACACCAACGCCATCGTGGACGCAGGTGAAGACAACGAAATCGTCCTCACATGGGAATTAGAAAGCGATCAAGGCCTTTCAATGGGCGGCTGGACCATCGATGATGTCTGTGTCTACACCACCGCTAAACCACCCGAGCCCGAACCCGAACCAGGCCCAGTGGATACAGGAGAAGAAGGCCTCAACGGTGATTTTGGAGAATATGGATTAGAGGCCGCCGGCGGCTGTGCCTGTAGCTCAACCGCTCCATCTCGAGGCGGATTAGGTCTGTTCCTGATGAGTCTCGGACTCGTAGTGGGAATCCGCCGCAGACGATGAGTTGGTTCACCATCCTCTTCCTTACTGGGGCACTCCCTCCTCCAGACTACGAGGCTGCGTTGCGGCAACAAGCCGAGGAGCAGACAGACCTTCTTCTTGCACGACAACACTACGAGCTCGCTCTAAAGCACATCGAAAATTTCCGTGCCCACATCAGTGATGACGCACGACTGACCTATGAAAACGGCCTCGTCCTACGTTTTTCAGGAGAACCCAAAGAAGCCATTGAACTCCTAGAAAAGGCCATACAACTGGATCCTAAACTTGCTGAAGCCTGGTACGACTTAGGCGAAGCCCAACTCAACGTGGAAGAAAAAGAGGCGGCTATACATTCCTTCCAACAGGCCGCCAAACTGTCTGTCGAGCACCCCAATGGATGGGCGGCGCCATTCCGATTGGCCGAAATTGCTGGGCACACTAATGACATTGCAGCATTCGAAAAGTGGCTTGAAGAAGCAATGAGACGCGGCTTCTCTTTTGTACACACACTGCAAAGCAGCACCCAGTGGAAACAATTTTTCGTCGACCCAGACTTAGGCGACATCATGCGCAGATTAATTACGGTGTACGAGAACGATAAATTCCTCGATTTTTGGCAGACCCCTTAGTCCTGTGAGATGATCGGTCGCGAGGTTTGAAGTGAAAAAAATATCCATCGGACTACTTGTCGCTCTACTTCCAACTGCATCCTATGCAGCGGAAGCCAAAACGCGAACCGAACCCCCGAAAGGATTTGGTGTCGGCATCGTTTTAGGCGTGCCCACCGGCGTATCACTGGGCTACCGTATCAGCTCCAAAAGCCACTTTGACGCTGCAGTCGCTTGGTCGGTGACGCAGGACAGCGTCCACATGCATGTGGATTATCTCTTCGAACTCATGCAAATCGTCGATCCAAATGCACCGATGTATCAATTCCCCCTCTATTCCGGAGTCGGCATGCGATTCCAAGTCGCCCCAGGAAATGGAGGAAGTGTCGGCACATTCATGGGTATACGTGCTCCTATCGGCATCACCTTCCTCCCCCAGGTTGCCCCTTTTGAAGTATTTGCTGAGATCGTACCGGTAATGTCGCTCTACCCATCTACACGATTCGGATTCGATGGAGCAATTGGGGCCCGCTACTACTTTTAGTCTTTAGAAAACAAAAAAAGGCCTCCTGTTTCAACAGGAGGCCTTTTTTATTGAAGCTTGCGAGGTCTACATATGACCTGGAGCCCCTGCAGCATCATCCTCTACTTCCTCTGCCACCATTGCTGCAGTGGTCAGGAGCAATCCTGAAACACTAGCTGCATGCTGGAGAGCAGAACGCGTCACCTTAGTGGGGTCAATCACACCCGCTTTAACAAGGTCTTCATAGACACCTGTACGTGCGTTGTAGCCAAAGTTTCCGTCACCATCACGCACAGTCTGCGCAACGATGGATGGTTCACCACCGGCATTCGCCACGATCTGACGGATAGGCTCTTCGAGTGCAGTGCGGACAATCTTGGCACCAAACAACTGCTCGTCGGTCAAACCCTCGAGATTGTCCAGAGTCTTTCCAGCTCGAAGAAGAGCAACGCCGCCACCAGGCAACACTCCTTCTTCCACAGCAGCTTTTGTCGCATGAAGTGCATCTTCGACTCTTGCCTTCTTCTCTTTCATCTCAATTTCAGTTGCTGCGCCCACCTTGATGACTGCAACACCACCGTGCAACTTGGCACGACGCTCTTGGAGCTTTTCACGGTCATAGTCTGAGGTAGAGGCTTCAATCTGAGCCGAGATTTGAGAAATACGTGCCTTAATGTTCTCACTGGAGCCAGCACCATCCACAATCGTGGTGTTGTCCTTGGTGATCACAACGCGCTTGGCCTCGCCCAACTGGTCGATGGTCAGGTTCTCAAGCTTCATGCCCAACTCTTCAGCAACCAAGGTGCCATTGGTCAGGACCGCAAGGTCTTCCAACATTTGCTTACGGCGATCACCGAATCCAGGCGCCTTGACCGCGGCAACCTTGATGGTCTGACGCAAACGGTTGACTACCAATGTAGCGAGTGCCTCGCCCTCAATGTCCTCTGCAATGATGAGGATTGGACGTTGTGTCGACAGGACTTTCTCCAGAGTCGGCAACAAATCACGCATCGAGGAAAGCTTCTTCTCATGAAGGAGAATGAAAGGATTCTCAAGGGTGCAAACCATCCGCTCTGCATCCGTCACGAAATAAGGTGACAGATAGCCGCGATCGAACTGCATTCCATCGACGGTCTCCAAATCAGTGTTGAGACCTTTGTTTTCTTCTACGGTAATCACACCGTCACGACCGACCTTGCCCATTGCATCCGCAATGATCTCGCCAATATCAGTGTCCCCATTCGCGGAAACAGTACCCACTTGAGCGATTTCGGTGGAATCAGAGATAGGGCGGGACAGGTTGTGCAATTCAGCCACTACGGACTTCACAGCCTTCTCGATACCGCGCTTGAGTTCCATAGGGTTGTGCCCCGCAGCAACCAACTTCGATCCATTGCGAAAGATTGCCTGGGCCA
>Ga0163179_10000784_pt1 | contig 22662 bp, 25 predicted proteins | sample AtlANTMetagenome_FD_109643 | JGI IMG/M metagenome (GOLD analysis project Ga0163179, IMG submission 109643) | Marine eukaryotic phytoplankton communities from the Atlantic Ocean - Atlantic ANT 2 Metagenome | ecosystem: Environmental > Aquatic > Marine > Oceanic | place: North Atlantic Ocean...
AAAGAAGCCATTGAGTCATATCTTATATCATCTGTAAAAGATATAGCTAGAATTGTGACAAGAAGTAAGTCTCGAGACGAAGAGCAGAAAAAGAAGCATGGAGATATGATAAGCACTCTAATAGAGGAATATGGATATACTGCGGAGTCTGCTGAGGAAGTCTTAACTTTTGCAGCAAACAATCTCTGGAGAGATTCTTGATATACACCTCATGCATGAACAAGAGCTCTGTTCATCAATCAATAGTTCACGATATAGAGAAAATAAAAAAATCTAATATCATGAATAACGAGAGTGATCTTCTTGTTGGAAAAGCTAAGACATCAGACTATATTCAAAAGTTTATCATGTATAGTCACGAAGGCTTCTTTAAAAAGATATTCAAGCCCATGCTTTGTGATGCAATATTCAGGGCTGAGTCTATGTCTGAGGGAGCAGGCGAAATATGTCTAAGGTTTACAATAGAAAAGATTGAAGAGTCAATGAGAAGAATATCCATTGGTGAAAATATTAGCCAGATAAAAGAAGACATATCAAGAGAGATAAACGAGATCTATGCATTATCAAATAAAGATATTAAAAGAGTCTCCAGTAGAAATATAAAAAATATAATTAATCAATTCACAGCCTCTGAAGATCATATTGAAATATTTGAATGTTTATTTGAAAATGGACTATCTACTATTCCAATGATAGTTGAAAAATCCAATAGAATGGATACTGTCATAAGCATTGAATCTGGTTTTAATTTTAGTGTGGGTTGCGAATCTAATTTTTTATTAGAGAAGAAGTCCTGGAATAGAAAAAATGTTTCTTGTCTAGTTATAGACGGAATAATTGAATCGATAGGTGAAATACATCACTTGTTAGAAAATGCATCCAGTACCGGCGAGCCCTACGTTCTATTTGTCAGAGGTTTGTCTGATGATGTTAAAAATACAATTATGTATAATGTATCAAGAGGCACCATAGACGTCATCCCTGTATGTGTAGGGTTTGATGAAAATACACTGAATATACTTAATGATATTTCAATTTGCACCAACTCTCATCTTGTATCTTCTTATACAGGAGATCTTATATCAAAAGCTTCAATGGGACCACTATCAGTAATAGATAAAATTGAAATAACTGATAAAAAAGTTTCAATAATTTCACAACCTGATGAGAAAGAGATAGCAGCACATATCAGATATTTAAAAAAGAAAAAAGAAGATTCTGTAACAGTATCTGAAGATGTCAGCAATATATTTTCTGACAGAATCAGGTCACTAACAGAGGGAAAGATAGTACTTAATGTTGGCAAAGATGCAATCGATAAAGACTTTCTCTTTGTAGAAAAATTTGACAAGTGTTTAAGATCCATATCTTCATCAATTTCAGAGGGGATAATTGTAGACACAAGCACCCCGATATTCAAGTATATAAAAAATAGAAGTGTGATACCTTCTCTCTCAGCCTATTATGGCCTTCTATTTTCAAGATCATGCTTATCGTCAATTCTCTCAGTAGGCCATGCCCTAGTAGAAGACAGCGATTAATTTTACAAATTGTACTTTTTTAAATAATTTTAAAAGTTAGTGATAGACTAATTGGAGATAAAATGTCTAGAAAATTAAAATCAACTAAGAAGCCTGAAGTATCAAAGCAACAGGTAAGGTCTGCCGTTCACGATATGGTAGATTTTATAAAAGAGCGAGTAAAGCTAAATATTGTTGAAAGCAGTAGAAATGGAACTGTATCCCTGGATGATGAGACTCTGAGAAGAGTTTTATCTGTAGCAGAGCAGTCAATTTCACAGGGCCAGCAGCAATCTTATACACAGCTAGAAAGACTTTTAGAAAAAATGTAATAAAATGCCTGGTGATAAACATCTAATACAATGCCATTGTGTCTTACCGCAATTTAAAAAAATGAGAGATCCTGTTTTTCATAAGTTTGTTGTATTTTCTCTTGTTGACGAGAATGGAGATGTTATTCCAAAAATTGCAAAGTGTAATAACTGTGGTGTTCTTCATAAGGTTGCAGATTTTTGCAAGTCTGAGATAGTCTACGGAATAGATGAATCTTTTGCAACATTGAACATAGTAGATATTTCCTGGAATATACCCGAAAATATAAAAGAAGTATTGGAAACCCATAAATGCGATATAGCAACATGGGAGCAGGTTTCTGATATAATTTCTAGCAAGGAATGGGGAAATTTTTCAGTTATTGCAAAAAAAGAAATATCAGGGTCAACACAGATAAAGCTTTTATTTATAGAAGAGAATAATAAGTATAGAATAGAATCACACCTAAGAAAGGACGACCTGGGGTAGAAGCAATGAAAAAGTATGGAAAAACTGAAGTAGATGTAGAAATGGAGAAGAAAATCCAGAGCAGGGAAATAGTCAGGGAAATTCTTGATTTTGGTGTAAATGAATTTCAAAAAAGGCAAATAATAAAATTACTATCTCTTGAACTAGAGGATATATCTATTGCACAAAAGATATCTTCAATAATGAAAGAGAATGAAGAGGAATCTTCAAGTGGCAAAATTTTAACATTAGAATAGGAGATAACATGTCATTATTAGATCAGTGGAATGAGTTAAAGGTTTTGGTCGAAAGTCTCGACCTTGACGTTCACAAAAATGCAAACGGAAACAAGTCTGCCGGAGTTAGAACAAGAAAGGGTCTGCGCCTTCTTAAGAAGCACGCTTCCGAGCTTGTCAAGGAATCTTTGTCAACAGATAAGTCTGAGTAAAGGGCCCGCAATGGTTTCGACGGAGTAGGATTGAGGGGAGAGTGCAAGCAGGAAAGATACATCCTTAAAAGTTCAACAACAATAATTGCTAATAACAATAATTACTACGAACAGCGCTTAGCCGCTTAATAGGGTGGTTGCCTAAAGCCATCTATCCAATTTAGGCTTGAGCAGTTGGCTCTGCTGAGAAATAAAAGGCCGCCAGTCCTCACTCTGTCACAGCGGAGGCAAAAAATGCAGTGACTATCCTACTGGTCGGAGAAATGATCAGACAAGCTTGTGGATGACTCAAACTAAGGCTATTTCGGACGCGGGTTCGACTCCCGCCGGGTCCACCATTTTTAATTACATGTAGATATGTGAAATACATGTATACATTTCTAAAATAGATGATAATATCGTCAGCTGGAGGTGAACAATGAAGTTTTTTATTTTAATTACTGCGCTTGGATTTTTAACCGGATGCTCTGATAAAGATGAAGATACAGGATCAGATACAGCTGTTGTTGATGATTCTGGCGACTTGACTGAAGAATAGGTCGAAAACTCCGCAGGGAGGCACGGGATACAGGTGTCTCATTTATATTATTTTTTAAAAAATAGATCATAATTATTATTATGAATGATATGAAGCTCATAATGGAAAACTGGAAACAGTTTATCACAGAGACTAGAAGCCAAGCATTTATTGATGAGTTTATGCCCCTGCTGCAGAAATGGAATGAGCTCCAGGACGAATATGGTTATCAGCGAACAGGAAGATACGATCCAGAGGGAAATCCGTACGATCCTCCCGGAGCAGGGCAAACAATAGATCCTTCTGAGCTTCCTGATTATATGAAAGATCCAGACTCAGAAGAGCTTATTGGCTACTACGACACTAGGGTCAGTGACGGGCCAGGTCCAAGGCGCGCCAATTATGCACAGTCAGATAGAGAGGTAGCGATTGAAAGAGAGCTTCTTCAACTTTTTCAAAAGTATGCAGACCAGTCATTTTTTAAAAACCAAGTCACTCTTGCTCATAGCATGAGCTATAATGCAGCCGCTTCGGGTTTTGGCTCTATAGTTCTTGATTTAGAGTTTCCCGATAGGGATGACACAAAAATATCGTATCTCTCAAGAGAGGGACAGGTAAACAGCGATGCTGTTATGTCTTGTCACGGATATACAAATAGATCACTTCCCGGCAACGCGTATGGAATGATTATTGATGGTCACGTAGTGTTTGCTTCTTCAGGAGACCTTGCATCACAAACGCTAAGAACTGCACATGAAAAAATAAAAAAGAAGTACAAGCAGTCCGGACTGCCCAAGAGAACAGGTCCAGCAAGGGTACATACTAAAAATCCAGAGATGGCAATTAAATTTAGAAAAAGAATGCATGATAGGAGACGTCAGCGGGCAATCAAGCAGGGTGATGAGCCAGAGCCGGATCTCACACAGGAGGATTTAAACAACATGGTAAACGATGTTATTCTGGATGGTAGTGATGTTACGCATAGCAGGATAGAGGAAATTCTTGTTGCAAATTGGAAAATTAAAGCTTGGTTTTGCTCAATTCATAATGGAATGCCTTGGCCGGAAAAATACTGGCGAAAAGCCTACGAGATAGGAATAGACTTGCCAATATATGAGGTTGATATGAGCGGAAACAGATCGGGTGAGATAAATCTTGAGAAATATTTTGGAGAAGATCCTGGCGGTCTCGAATCAGATAGCGAAGATCCAGGGCAGAATGATATAATAAGATCGGCCCTAGGGAGTATGTAATGATATTGTTTCTTATTTTTTTATGCTCGCTAGCGCTGGCTGATGAAGACACAATTCCCCCACAACCAACCCCTCAGCAGCCAATGGAAGAGCCTGATATGTGTGTAGGTTGCAATGTTGAAAATAAGCCCGATTCAGACCCGCCACAGCTAACAGTAGAAATACTAATCGACCCGCTAACAGGAAATGTTCAGTATGTCATCAAGGGCATAACAATTGATCAGTAGATAATATTTATTATTATGATCATTTCAATGAAAAATCTTAGGCACATAATCCTCCAAGAGATCCGTGATATAAGACAGCTGGAAACAGGCCCAAGCCAAGAAGACAGATATGAAAGTGTTGCACTTCCCAATGCTCAGTATGATAGAGATTGGATTGATAAGATTACAACCTATGACTACGGAATGAGACTTACCGGAGATGTTGAGACTCCTGGTTTTGCACTAAGGCTTCCAGACGGTGAGCTAACACAGGATCCTATTTACTTTCCAACAAAGCCGCAGATAAGTCAAGATAGTAGATTTTGTCGGACTCACAAGACAGGAATATTTTCACTTGGATCAGAAAGACCTGGGATGTATAGAGGTAGCACTGAAGTAAATGATGCATATTTACATCTTGAATTTGATAGTGATGGCCTTATGATTTTAAAGCCTGTCGGAAGAACACAACCTGGAATTGATCACTTTGGCGGAAGTCACTGGGATAAATACAATATTCTCAACCTTGATTCCAGCAGAGGGGGAGGTTGTAATTATAGCACTTGGAAAAAATTTACAGGCGACCACGCGGGAGACTTGAGATTTAGTGATACTGAGTTAACCCGAGGCCAAAAACTAAATGATAGATTTGATTACTATAGAGACGAAATATGGTCAGACGAAGAATGGTATTATTACAGCCTTCAGTTTATTTTAAAAGAAATAGAAGAGTTAAGAAACTACTCCTGGATTCTTAAAAACGTCGTTCAGAATAGAGATGAAACTATTCACCCCCAAGCACAAAAATTTATTTCTAGAGATGTAAGAGGATATCAAGCTATGAGTAGAGTTACTAGTAGTAGAACCGGGAAAAAAGGAGCGACCGATTCTGAGCGCAACGCAAGGCACAATAGAATAGTAGGGAATCTAAAAATAGAGATAGAAAAAACTGGCAGAAATATTGCTACACTTCTAGGAAAAAGACCAGTATCTATTGATGATTTAGGATAATTAAAATATATATTATAAAGTCTTTTTTTCGGAGTAGTAATGAACGAATATATTAAGAAATTAATATTGGAAGAGATAGATATAGCGCTATTCGAAGCACGCAAAAAATCTAACGGTATGAGAAGTGTAAGAAAGGGTGCCGATAAAAATCCTAAAGTCACTAAGATGGATTTTCTTCCGGATGAAGTTCTTGACGACATAGCAGATGAAATAGATGAGGCAGCATCAGATAATCCTCAATATGCTGCAGGAAGATCAGCATCAAACCAGGCATGTCTTGATGCCGCAGTTAATTCATACAATAAGGCAAAAGAGACGGATGGCATGGCAGATGACAAAGCTGCCATAAAAAAGAGAGAAAAATGTGCTGAGGGGGTGACACTCTCGGAAGGCCAGCTTAAAATAGTAATTAATGATCTCATAGAAGAAATAAAGCTAGACGCAGTGTTAAATGAAATAGAAGATCGACTAGAGGAAAAAAAGAAAAAGAAAAAGAAGTCAGGCAGTAGAAAGCTTTCAAAGGCCGTTAAAAAATCTCTTGACAAAAAAGCAGACAAAAGATGTCTCACACGCGGCTCTGTCTATGCAGAATTTCGAGCAGGTCTAGGTGCATATTACACCTCGGGATCTAGAAAAGGAATGGCACCTCACCAGTGGGCACATGCCAGAGTTAATTCTGCAAACCCTAGTAAGAAATGGGCAAAAGTTAAAAAGAGAAAGAAATGCCCTAAAAAGAAGAAAAAATGAAAGCGACAAGAAGTCAAATAGGCGACATAATAAGGGATCAGTTAAAACTAACTGAAGCAATTGACTATCATGAATCACATGGGGTTGGAATGGATAAGAATATATTTAGACCCGGTTCAACCTCATTCTTTTCTTTGTTTAGAGAGGCAAGGCATCTGTATAGAAGCAATATGTATACTCCCAAGTCTAGTGACGATCTTGAGCTATTGAAAGATCTTGATATAGGTGAGTTTGGATACTATGAGGGTAGGCTTGTTCCTCTAGATTATCCTATACTTGAAGGAACCGAAGATCACCTAAGTGAAGCAGAATACAAAGGTAAAAAGGTTGAGCTCAATAAGCCGAAACGTGGTGGAGATGGAGCTTACGTCTATGTTAATTCCGGTAAGAAAGACAAAGACGGAAAAATGAAAGTCAAGAAGGTTCCATTTGGATCTTCAATGCCGGATGCTATGGGCGACAGTGAAGCACACCGGAAGCGCAGGAAGAGTTTTGGTAATAGACATAATTGTGCAGACAAAGATGACAAAACAAAACCAGGATACTGGTCCTGCCGCGCGACTAAGTTCTTTGGTAGAAATATTTCGGGCTGGTGGTAATGCTACCATTCAGTCAAAAAGCTAAGAATGGTTTACTAGTAAGAGAATTTAGCAAAGATGTTGACACCAGTGAACTTGTTTGGCATCGAGATAAAAGAGATAGGGATGTGTATGTTAAAGATGGTGCTGGGTGGAAAATACAGATGGAAAATAGTCTTCCAGAAAAATTAACACCTGGGAAAACCTATCACATTCCAAAAAACACCTATCACAGGATTTTCAAAGGAAACGAAAATCTAATAGTTGAAATTACTGAGTATTAGATTTAATCTCGTGTAAACTATTAATTTATAAATTATAATTTACAAAGGAGAAAAAATATGACAGTAAGACTCGGATATGCCTGCATTAATATGACTTTACAAAAGAGAAAGCCGGGAAAGGTTTTCTGCAGTAGGGGAATGATCAAGAGGACCTTCCTGCAGAAAGGCATACCATATGCTTCTCAGCTGGCCCTGCTTAACTCCTTGGATCTTATAAAGATTATTGCATGGAACAATGAGCAAGGCATCAAAGTGTTTAGAATGACGTCCTGCCTATTCCCATGGATGTCAGAATATGAGCTTGAAGATCTGCCTGACTTTGAGAGCATTAAATCTAATTTAGAATATGCGGGAAAATTGGCTAGAGATCACGGCCAGCGCTTATCTTTTCACCCGGGTCACTTTAATATTCTTACATCGCCAAAAGAAAGAGTAGTAAACAATTCCATAATTGATCTACGACGCCATGGCCAGATTATGGATATTATGGGAATGAAGCGCAATCACTGGTCAAAAATTAATATTCACCTTGGTGCATCTTACGGTGATAGACCAAGTGCTATTGATCGCTGGTGTAAGAATTTTGAATTACTTCCTGATTCTGTTACCTCTCGTCTGACAGTAGAGAATGATGACAGAGGAAATCTATATTCAACAAAAATGCTTTATGACAGTGTTTACAAAAGGCTTGGTGTGCCTATTGTTTTTGACTCTCATCACTTCACCTGCGGCCCAGAAGATTCTACCTATGAAGAATCAATATCAATGGCGGTAGAATCCTGGCCAACAGGTATCACTCCTCAGTGTCACCATTCAAACTCAAGAAAGAATTATGAGAATGAATCTGTTGCAAAATCAGCACATAGTGATTGGTACTACGAACCATTTAAATCATTTGGGCATACTGTTGATGTAGTCCTTGAATCGAAAATGAAAGAAAAGGCCCTGTTTAAATATATGAAAGATTTTCCGGGATAATTACCTTGTCACGGTTATGACATTTATCTGTCTCTGTCTGACTTTTTGACTAATAACACTTCTTTCTCTTTGTGTAATCGGAATATTAGAGTCAAAATCTGAAACTATAAGAAGGGTTTCCCCGGGAGACATAAAATCAAGAACTCTCCAGTAGGAGTACCATATCTCAGTCCCGCCTGTCGGAGATATAGAGTTTATAACCTGTCCGTTTCTACATCCTGACATCATTGACAAGTATACTCTGCTACCCGGCCTAAATGATACGTTGACAATATCTGTCCATCCACCCCATTCGCCCCACATAGAGCCTGATCCGTCAATAAGATAGACATCTGCAGGGATTCTTTCTATTCTTGTAACTCTTTCTACATTTGTGTGAAATATAATGTCCACCCTTCTTGCGTCTGATCGGTGGGAATTAGTAGCTTCGCCGTGGACTATAGTTGATATTCTTGCGCTGGGTAGTTCTTGAGATATGGCTGATCTAATTTCATCAATTCTCCTACCTGCTAGTTCTCTATTGTATTGCCAACCGCCACATCCGTCTGTATAGCCTGTAATAGTTACCTCTGGAGATATTTGATTCTGATTTTCTAAAAACTGTGAAACTCTTGCTATCTGACTGCTAGATACTTCATGACTACCCTCTAGAAAGAATACACTGTGAATTCTATTCTGATTTATTCTCGAATAGGAGAAATCAGGTTTAGGGCCAGGTCTAACAAGGCACAGACAATCTATTGTTTGACATCTATCAGCCCCTGTGTCTGCATTAACGTTTGACGGTAATAGAAAAAGTAAAAAAAGTATGCTGAAAAATAGCCGCATTACGACTATAATTAATCAGCTCGTATTTTTTACAAAACAAATAAATACATTTTTTTAATATATACGTATAATTGCGACTTTCTGGAAGATAGCAAAATGTACAGCTTTATAAAAAAGAAATTCTTTAAAAGAGAGCCCAAGACATATAGGGTCTCTATTCCAAAAGATATAGATGATGAAATATTAAAGACACTAAGAGAGTTAAATCTATCGGAAAGAGAAATAAGAGAAGCTATGTCTGGCTTTAATGTTCGAAAATAGATTTTAATATTTTTTTTGCATACTTATTTTAGTGATATCAATACGCAGCAAGATAATAAATTTAGAGATTTTCGAGGCTAATATTTCCCTCAAGCTTTTTCAGAATTTTCTTTTCAATCTGACAAACTCTCATTCGGGTTATCTTAAACATATCACCTATTTGTTGCAGTGTCCTCGGCCCGTCTTTTGCAGCGATGAGGACACAGTTATAAGATGATTTATTTTCTAGCCAGTGCCTGCAGGTGTGTTTTTCACATCTCACCTGAAAGATCTCTTGTGCTTCAAAACATTTCATTTTTAAATCCGTGTAATATAATACTTTTATCAAATATAACAATCAAAAGGAGATTTGATCATGCCAGTTGATAGAAAAATTTTTATTTTAGATACATCTGTTTTACTATACGATAAAACTTCAATTCACTCATTCCCAAACAGTGATGTTGTAATACCTCTAGTAGTTCTTGATGAGCTTGATAGGTTTAAAGAGAAACCAGGTATTCTCGGAGAATATGCAAGATATGTAAATAGATTTCTTGATGATTTAAGGCAGTCTGGAAACTTGCATGAAGGTGTTTCAATTGAAAATGATCAAACAATAAGAGTAGAAATAAATCACTGTAAAAACGTACCGCAAGGTCTTGATCCTTCTGCAGCAGACAACAGAATAATAGCAGTTGCAAATGAGCTCACAAAAGCTTCTTCAAGAAGTGTCGTCGTGATTACCAAGGACATAAACTTTAGGGTAAAATGCGATGCTTTGCAGATATCATCAGAAGATTATTATAAAGATAAGATTATTCAGAGTGAAGAGCAGGTATACGCGGGTCAAATTACTCTTCATGAACATTCAGAAATTATAGATAGATTTTACACAGACGGGTTTATAAGAATATCAGAACTTTCTTTTGATCAAAAGCTTTACCAGAATCAGTATGTAATAATAAGGTCTTATGAAGATTCATCTTCTTCTCTTTTAGGTGTCGTAAAGGGTGAAAAAATATCAAGGCTAACATCTAGCCTATGGGAGGCTATTGATATAAATCCAAGAAACAAAGAGCAGAAATTTGCCCTAGACCTTTTAACAAGAGATGATATTCCGCTCGTCACAATGACAGGAATAGCTGGCTCTGGAAAAACTTTTTTAACACTTATGGCAGCACTTTCTGGCCTGAATAAGAAAAAGTATGAGAGAATAATTTTTACAAGATCTATGCAGACTGTCGGAAGAGATATTGGTTATCTACCAGGATCAATAAAGGAGAAAATGGATCCCTGGATATCACCGATAGTTGATAATTTTCGACACGCTTTCAAGGATATAGCATATTTTGAACTAATGAGAGAAAAAGGTCAAATAGAAGTGGCACCAATGTCCTTTATCAGAGGAAGAACTTTTAACAACTGTTTTCTAATAGTTGATGAGTCTCAAAACTCAACAATTCATGAGCTAAAAACAGTTATAACAAGAATTGGAGAAAATTCAAAAATAGTCCTCTTGGGAGATATTGAGCAAATAGATACCCCCTACATAGACACACTTTCAAACGGATTAACAGTCGTAACAGAGAAATTTAAAGAAGAGTCTCTTGCTGGTCATATAACACTTATAAAGGGAGAAAGATCAGAGCTAGCAACTTTAGCTTCAAGAGTTATTTAAAGATAGTCGTTTATCGAATATTTAGTTCTAGGAGGAGTGTTTAATGGCAAGTACAAAGTTTTCAAGAAGAGATTTAAACAGGTTCAGAAAAGTTTATCCTTATTTAAGAAGGTCACCAAGGTATGCTTTCACTGCGGACAAGGAAACAATACTTGAAGCAGACTCAGTGTCTTTTTCAAATGCTACGACTGGAACACATACTTTTGTAGAAACCTTTCCCGGAGCTCCTGTTATAACTGCAATATCTTATGACACCGCCGGCGACACAGCAGTAAATATCATCGTTAAATCAGTCTCTACAACAACAGTAACGTTTGAATCAAGTGATGCATTTACTGGAACAGTACAATTTCATGCAATGTGGATAGCACCATGAAATTTTTAAAAAGAGGATATGTTGTAGAGACCTTGCAGGAGACTTTTACAGACCAGGTTAGTAAAACTGTTTCTTTGAGTGGTCATAAAAATATACCTACAGTAACTGTGATGCCTCAAAGTAGTGTCGAGTCAAACATGTCATTTTTTACATCTGCAATAACAGCCTCCAGTGTAACAGTTGAGTGTACAGCAAACTACACGGGAACAGTTAACATTCATGCAATAAGTACACTATAAGGATATAGAAATGGCAAACCCAAAAGATTTTTCAGCTAGACAAATACGAGTCGCACAGCTAATAGCATCTGGAGGCATAACAGGAACAAATGCAGGCTTAGTGGTGTATAGCGCATCTCTTGGCACAGATCTTCGAGGCGGTTTTCCAGCAGGATTGCTAACAGGTGTGGGAAATGATGTATTCTTTTTCGTATCAGGTTCAAAGCGCTCAAAGATTTCCCGAGGACACTCGGGAAACGGCGATAAAGGTGTAACATTATTCGGAGGCGATGTCGTCTTTTCAGGAACCATGTATGCTGATAGAATGGTTGTTGAAGTTGACATGTCTCAGACAGGATCTCTTCTAATATCAGGATCGCTAATAGTATCAAAAAGTGCAGACATAGGTCAAGGACTCGTTGTTAATAAAAGCTTTGGACAGCTAGGCGAAGATAACTTTGCTGTAAGGGGTAGAGATAGAAGAAAAGACCTAATAGTTACGAAGGTTGAAAATAACCAGGTTTTTGTACTGACAGGCTCCACTGAAAATAGTGCAAGATCAGGAGGAAGCAGTCCACACGAAGCAGCGTATACAGATCTCGCTTTCTTTGTTTCAGGTACAGCTGGATCAAGAAGTTCTTCAACAAAGGGCGTTTCAGTCTTTGGAGGGGATACAGTTATATCGGGAACTCTTTTTGTCTCAGGAGCACAGGGTGCTGGAAAGACATACTCTGGCGGCTCAATATCTGGATCAATTCACCGAACCAGAGATGGACTTTCTTACTTACATGCTGACGGAACTATAGTAATAACATCTGCTTCAAATGGTCAGATAAAAGTTCACTCGCCTCCGTATGTCGCTGGTGACGGATTAGATCTGACGGGAACAACATTTAGTGTAGATCTCAAAGCAGGCGGAGGTCTTGAGATAGATTCTACAGAGCTAGATGTAAATGATTCAAAAGTTGCGATGCTTACAGGATCAGATTTCTCAGGTCCCGTAAAATTCTCCGGACCTATCTATATCTCAGGTTCTGTTTCTGACTTTGAAACAACAGGATCAATAAGGATTAAAGGCGCAACAAGTCAGCTATTTGTACAAGATACCATCTCAGGATCAATTCACAGGACAGCAGCCGGATTATCATATATCAAAGCGGGAACAAATATCGCTGTAACCTCGGGAACAAATGGGCAAATAACAATACAGACAGCAGGAGTTCCCGATGGCTCCGGAGGAGCCAACAGGGTTGCATACTGGTCAGATTCAAATACCCTTACTTCAAATAGCAATCTAGGATTTAACGGAACAACGTTTAGTATATCGTCCAACAACGGGGAACTATTTACGGCAAACGCCGCTGGAATCCATGTAAATTCAGACAATGCTGCTTCCCATGATTTTAGAGTTTCAACGTCCGGCGATGATTACGCAATTTACGTGGATTCAGGCTTAAACTATATAAACCTTCTCGGTAAGTCAGCAACACCAGCTGGAGCCGGTCAAGATACTTCGCTTTTCGTTTCAGGCAACCTCGGCAAAAGAGGAACATCGAAAGGCGAAATAGCTGTTACTTCAGGAGATACATTTATAAGTGGAACTCTCGTAGTATCAGGTGCACAAGCTGCTGGAAAAACTTATTCAGGTGGAACCATATCTGGATCAATCCACCACACACACAAAGGTTTGTCCTATCTTGTTGCAGGAACAAATGTAACAATAGCATCTTCTTCAAATGGACAACTAACAGTAGCAGCTTCTGGCGGATCCCCTGGTGGTTCGGCAACTCAAATTCAATTTAATGACGGCGGTGGAACCTTCGGGGGAAATTCAAAATTAAAATGGAATGGAAGCGGAATTGTCATCCAATCAACTAACGGGGAGATTCTAAAAACATCTACTGCCGGAATACTTCTAAATGATGCAAACTCACCCTCTCATGATCTAAGAATGAGAACAAACCAGAAGACTCACGCGCTATTCGTAGATTCTGACAATCAGTATATACATCTTCTTGCTGATAATGCAACACCCGCCGGTGGTCTTGGAACTGACATGGCACTCTTTGTCTCCGGCACAATCAACTCCAGGGGAACAACAAAAAGAGGAACATCTGTCTTTGGCGGCGATGTTGTAATGTCCGGAAGCCTCTATGGTGCACGAATATCTGCTAATAAGAAAAGTCCACTGATGATCGGCGGTCACAGAAAAGATCTTGGAACTGATGTTACAACACTCTTTGTCGCAAATATTGGTGGAAACGGAAAGGCACTGTTTGACGGAGATATTTTCTCATCTTCTTCTATATCTTCTATGGGTGTAGTGAGCGGTTCAACTATTAAAGGAAACTTCATCTCTGGAACTTTGCAGAGAACAACTGACGGTCTATCATATCTTGTAGGCGGGGCAAATATAACAATAGCTTCAGCATCAAACGGTCAGGTTACAATTGCTGCTTCCGGCGGCGGTGGAGGCAGCCCTGGAGGCTCAAACACCCAGGTTCAATATAATAACTCCTCTAACTTTGGGGGAATATCGGGTGTTACGACCGACGGTTCAGTAATGACTTTTGGTGATTCAGCAATACTTGTTGGTCAAGACATAACCCACGCTGGCGATCCAGATACCCAGATATCATTTGGAAACAACGTTCTGTCACTGAAGGCAGGTAATGATACATTCCTAAGCTATGCTTCTGCTGATGCTACAATATTCTACGGGGAGTCAACAAGTGGCTCACCGAATCACATATTTAAAACAGTTGGTCAAGATTTTGCACTTGGCATAACCAATGCTCAAGTACTTGTTCTTTCCGGCGGTCACGGAAGTGATAAAAACTACGCCGCTGCAGCAGACGTTAACTTTTATGTTTCGGGCGCAATAGGCTCAATAGGAACAACAAAAAGAGGAACATCTGTCTTCGGCGGAGACGCAGCAATATCAGGATCTCTTCATGTTGGGCAAGACATAACCCACGGCGGTGATACAAATACAAAAATTATTTTTTCGGCAGATACTATTGGTCTTACTGTAGGGGGTGAAAGCCTTCTTACTTTAACCGAATCTACACAAGATATTGTCACAGTGGGCGACGGCGGCGATGTAGACTTTCAGGTCAAGACAAACGGAGATGACAACACACTCTTTGTACAGGGAAGTTCTGATAGAGTGGGTATCGGTACAAATGCACCATCCACAATACTTCATGTAAAAGAATCCGCCCCTACAGTTACAATCCAGAGAGAAAGCAATACAAACGATTCAACATTACAATTTATGGGTCAAGCTGGAGCAACAGCAACAGTGCTCCACATGGGTAAAACAAATGACTTAGTAATGACGACATTTGACGGTTCTGATCAAGAAGAAATATTACGATTAGGCTCCCATTATGCTGCAGATGTCAGACAGGTAATATTGCTTTCTGGTTCTAAAATGGCTGCCTCTGCCATGCATCCAAAAGAAGCTAAAGATATTAACTTCTTTGTTTCTGGTGCAATAGGAGTTAGAGGAACACCAAAAAGAGGGGCATCAGTTTTCGGGGGAGATACAATTATATCGGGATCTCTTTCTGTCGGAACTGGTTCCAGCGGAATACAAGGATTACACGTATACGCAAATGTGTCTGGAGACTACGCTGCAGTAATAGACAATGATCATGGCGGATCCGGTCATGTTCTACAGCTACTCACCGATGGAAATGGATCTGCTACTAGATTATTAGAGATGCAAAATGGTAATGGAGATGTACTTTTTAGATCCAGAGCTGATGGAAGGTTCGGCTTTGGTGCGGCAGGTGTTAGTTCTATGGGAGCTGGAACATTCGTTGTAGGGATTGATGGAAGTCACACTGCAGACATTGCAATATCCAAGAGACTACAGCACTTAGGTGATAGCGATACTTACATGGATTTCCCAGCAGCAAATGAAATACTTTTCTCAGCAGGAGATAATACCGTATTCCACGGAAGAGTCGCAGGAGCTGGAGCAAGCAGGCCTCGAGTCTTAATACTCTCAGGAGGATCAGGATCCTCACCCGATGAGGACGATTTTGCTGACACCAACTTCTTCGTATCGGGTACAATTAAATCAAGAGGAACCAATACAGGCGGTACTTCAGTCTTTGGTGGCGATCTGGTTGTTTCTGGCGCTATTTATGAGCAGACTCGCTCCAATATAAGTTTTTACACAACTGCTGACTCCAGCACATTAACATCTAAAGCTTCTATTTTCGATGAGGATAATTACTCTTCATTCGGTAAAACTGATATGATAGCTGCTAGTAACATACAGTTTGTCCAGTCAACAGGAGCTTTTAGACTCCGAATGGCACGTCCTCACATGGTAACCATGGTTCTTTCTATTCAGAGCAGCACCAGCGGCGCCGGTGACACAGTAACAATCTCCGTGGAAGCAGACACCTCTGAGATATACACTGCAACCTACGGTGTCCATTCTTCTGTTGATCCTGTTGAGAGAACAGTAAGCTTCCTTGTCGATGGCCCCACAGTCGCTGAGATGATTTCCGGAACTACTAAAGAGCTGATCTTCTATCAAGTAACAAGTGCTGGTAACTCTACTTTTAAGGCTGGAACTTCTATAACAATATATGCTATCTAGGTTTTTTATTAAAAATTATCCTACATAGCTGGACTACCTCATAATTGACATAATTTGTGTACGATTGCGGTTTTTAAATGTATATTATCCTATAGTACACTCATGGGGTTTTAATTGTGTTCACAAGTCCGTTTAACGTCGAAAGCGGTGTGTCAATTCCGGAAGATGCACATATAGTTTTCGTTTCAGATCTTTTTGTCAACGATCATATCGGCGGTGCCGAGCTAACAACAGAAGCATTAATATCTAGTTCAAAATTTAACGTATTCAAGCTACATTCAAAAGATGTTAACAATCACACACTTTCTCAGGGCCAGGGCTGCTATTGGATTTTTGGAAACTTTTCCGCAATGGACCAGCGCCTCATTCCGACAATTGTAGCTAATATGAGATATTCAGTTGTAGAATATGATTATAAGTTTTGTAGATATAGGTCGCCTGAAAAGCACTATGTGGCAGAAAATCAACCTTGTAACTGTCACACCGAACCAACAGGCAAGTTAATATCTGCTTTTTATCATGGTGCCGACTCTTTGTGGTGGATGTCAGAGATGCAGATGAAGAGATATCACAAGCTATTTCCTTTTTTATCTGGAGAGAAGAATACAGTTCTATCTTCGGTTTTTGACGATAGATTCTTTACAACTGTTGCAAAGCTTTTTAACAAGAACAAAGACATCAAGAAGGAAAAATGGCTTGTAGTTGGGTCTAACTCTTGGATAAAGGGATACGAAGACGCAGAAGAGCATTGTAAGAAAAACTCACTAGAATACGAAGTAGTTTGGAACTTGCCGTATGAAGACCTATTAGAAAAACTTAGCATGTCAAAAGGGTTAGTTTTTCTACCGAGGGGAGCAGATACATGTCCAAGATTGGTGATAGAAGCAAAACTTCTAGGATGTGATCTAGTACTAAATGAAAATGTTCAGCATGCAAAAGAAGCCTGGTTTAGTACAACTGATATAAAAGCAACATTGGACTATCTAATGTCTGTAAGATCCAGGTTTTGGACCGGCATAGATTCTATTATCAATAAAGTTCCAACAATCAGCGGGTACACAACTACGAAAGATTGTATTGATCAAGAATATCCCTTTAGGGCATCTATTGACTCAATGCTTGGATTTTGCGATGAAGTAGTTGTCGTTGACGGCGGTTCAACTGATGGTACATGGGAAGCATTATCTGAAATTGCAAAAAATGATCCTCGTGTTGTTATACACAAAGAAGCGCGAGACTGGGAAAATAAAAGATTTGCAGTTTTTGACGGTCTACAAAAATCTCTAGCAAGAGCCCTGTGTAAATCAGAGTTTTGTTGGCAACAGGATTCTGATGAGGTTGTTCATCAGGAGGATTTTGAAAAAGTTAAAAACCTGACAAAGACACTTACTAAAAACGTTGATCTTGTCGCACTGCCTGTAATTGAATTTTGGGGCGGGCCCGAAAAGATAAGGATTGATATAAATCCCTGGAAGTGGAGGCTCTCTAGAAACAGGCCCCATATAACTCATGGAATACCTGCTGATCTGAGAAGGTTTGATGATGATGGAAACCTATACTCATCACCGGGATCTGATGGATGCGATTATGTTAGAAGTGACAACTATGAAAGAATTCCTTTTGCAGGGTTTTATACCCAGGAAGCCCACACTCAAAAAGAACAAGCAGTGGCAGGAGATGACAATGCTTTGTCAGAATATACAAAATGGTTCCAGTCAGTTGCTCAGTCGTTACCCTCTGTTTACCACTATTCTTGGTTCGATATAGAGAGAAAGATAAGGACGTATAGAAACTATTGGTCAAAACATTGGCAAAGTCTTTACGATATCGAACAGAAAGACACTCCTGAAAATAATATGTTTTTTGATAAACCTTGGTCAGATGTAACAGATAATGATATTAAAGATCTTTCAAAGAGGCTATCTAGTGAAATGGGAGGCTGGATTTTTCATCAAAAAATAGATTTTTCTAAAAAGACTCCCTTTATAAAATGCAAGATTGAAAATCATCCGGAGTCAATATCGGAGTGGCTTAAAGAATGAAAGTGATATTTATAGTTCCATGTTTTAATGCAGAGAAAAATTTAGACCTATTGTGTAAATCCCTGGTTGATCAAAAAGATCAAGACTGGGGGTGTATACTAATAGATGATATGTCTGAGGATGAAACTGCCAGCAAGATAAAGAGCATATGCACATCAGATAGAAGATTTCACGGACAGATAAACACGAGTAAAAAGTTTGCACTAAGAAATATAGTTGAGACATCTAGACTTTTTCAAAAAAGAGAAGATGTAATAATAGCTGTAATAGATGGTGATGATCAGCTGTGCAATCCAATGGCAGTATCTCTTGTTAAGAGTGAATATGAAAATGGTGAAAAAGTTGTCTGGACTGGTCACAAATGGGATATAAACAATTTAAATATTTCAAAAGAGATGCCTGTAAATGTGGATCCATATGCTTGGCCCTGGTGCTCTTCCCATCTTAGAACATTTTCTTCTGACTTGTTACTCGAAATAAGTGATAGAAATTTTAAAGACATTTATGGAGAGTGGTTCGAAAGGGGATATGATCAAGCATTAATGCTGCCAGTCCTTAGCATGACAAATAGAAGAAAATATATAGATGAAATATGCTACCAGTATAATATAAACTCTGTCTCTGTTAGTAATAGATCATGGGAGGAAAAGAAGCAAATATCAACAATAAGCGTAGTACGTGCCAGAGGGTTTTTAAATTGAAAATTCTTGTAACAGGCGGGCTAGGATTTGTTGGCTCTCATTTAGTTGATCACCTTTTAAATCTTAATAACAGCGTAACAGTAATGGATAACCTTTGTTCAGAGTCTAGTAGTAGAGACTATATGAGAAAAGGTGTAGAGTACTGGATAGATGATATTAGAAATCTAAATTCCTATAAGTACGAAGATAAAAGTTTTGACTTGATATATCATCTTGCTGCCCTAGCTAGAATTCAACCTAGCTTCAAAGATCCTTTGACATACCTTTCCATAGATGTTCTAGGGACTTCTAACGTACTAGAATACGCACGAAGAAAGCACTCCAGGGTTGTGTATGCAGGGTCCTCCTCAGCATACGCCGGACCAATGCTCAATCCGTATGCCTTTGCAAAGTATACCGGAGAGCAGGTTTGTGAAATGTATAATAGAGTATACGGTACAAGTGTTGCAATAGCAAGATTTTTTAACGTTTATGGTGAAAGACAACCTAAGACAGGGCCCTATGCGACAGTAGTTGGAGTTTTTGAAAATCAGATGCTACAATCAAAACCGCTGACAGTAACCGGAGATGGAAAGCAGAGAAGAGATTTCACTCATGTCTCAGACATCATAAGTGGTTTTAAACTTCTGGGAGAAGAGTCATGGAATGGAGAAATTTTTCAACTTGGGACAGAGAAAAATTATTCTATTAATGAATTAGCAAAAATGTTTGGTGATAATATAAGCTACATTCCAGCAAGACCAGGAGAGGCATGGGAAACTCTTGCAGACTGCTCTCTTATGAGAGCTAGAACAGACTGGGATGCAAAGACTAATCTTCAAGACTATGTAAGGCAGTGGAAAAATGAAAATATTCCTTGATAATGTAAATATAAAGTCATCATCTGGCCCGAATGGATTTGCTTCAAAGCTAATACCTGAGCTATCCGAGGATCATGAAGTTCACTATACAGTTGAAAACATTATAGCAAATTCTTTCATACCCGATGTCCAGGTATCGTTTATATTTTCAAACTATAAGATTGCTCCAATTGTTCAAAGATTGGATGGTATATATTTTAATTCTGAGCAAGATTTTGAAAGCTTGAACAAGCCAATAGAATCAACATACTCCATAGCTGACTCGGTAATATTTCAATCTGAGTTCAATAAAAAGTTAACTGAAAAATTTTTTGGAAAAAGAGATAACTCATTTGTGATTTCAAATGGAACGTCTCTTGAGACTATAAAGGACATACCTGCTACGAGCGCAGAAATTCTTGACTCTTTTGAAAATGTTTGGATGTGTGCATCCTCTTGGAGACCTCACAAAAGGTTAAAAGAGAATGTAAGATATTTTCTCGAAATGTCAGACAAAAATGATTGTCTAATAATAGCGGGCGAAAATCCAGATGTAAGAATATCAGATCCAAGGATATTCTATGCAGGACACATGTCATGGCTCGATATGATAGCACTAATGAAAAGGTCTAGATATTTTCTACACCTCGCGTGGCTTGATCATTGTCCAAATGTCGTAATTGATGCACGAGCTGCAGGCTGTAAGATAATATGCTCCTCTGCTGGAGGTACATCAGAGATAGCCGGGACCAATTCAATAGTAATTCTAGAGGATGAGTGGGACTTATCACCAGTAAGGCTATATGAGCCCCCTGCAATGGATTTTTCAAAAACACTCACTTGCGAGATAGACTCTGATATAGATATCAAAAATGTTTCTAAAAAATATCTTGAAGTAATGATGGGAGTAGTTAAAAGTTGAAGTATTTAATAACAGGCGCCGGAGGTCTTATTGGCAGTGAAGCTGTCAAGTTCTTTTCAAAAAAAGGCCTTGTCTGGGGCATTGATAATAATATGAGATCTGAGTTTTTTGGATCTCAAGGCGACGTTACATCTGTTATATCTTCTCTTGGCGAAATAGAAGGGTATACACATTTTTGGTCTGACATAACAAAAGAAGACCAGATGAACGATATTTTTAGAAAAATAATGCCAGACGTAGTTATTCACTGTGCAGCGCAGCCCTCTCATGACAAAGCAGCTTCAATACCAATTCTTGATTTCGACGTAAATGCAAGAGGGACAATAATACTTCTTGAATCGTTTAGAAAATATTGTGATAAAGATTCAGTATTCTTACACATGAGCACAAATAAGGTGTATGGAGATGGCCCAAATAATGTTCCTATAGTTGAACTACCAAGCAGGTGGGAATATGACAGCAACTGTGAAAATTCTCTATATAGAAAGGGAATTCCGGAAGATTTTCCCATAGATAGATGTCTTCATTCACTGTTTGGAGCATCAAAGGCGTCAGCTGATATAATTGCGCAAGAGTATGGTAGATATTTTGGCTTAAACGTGGGTATCTTTAGAGGAGGTTGCTTGACAGGACCCCAGCATGCCGGTGTTGAGCTTCATGGTTTTCTATCTTACATAGTTCGATGTGCTGTGAGAAATATTCCATATACAATTTTTGGCTACAAGGGCAAGCAAGTCAGAGACCAGATCCACTCCTTTGACGTGATTAGTGCGTTTGAGCACTTTATTGTTTCACCCAGAAAGGGCGAGGTGTATAATATCGGCGGAGGATACGAAAACAGTCTATCAGTAATAGAGGTAATTGATAAAATAAGGGAAAATCACAAGTACAATCTTTCTTTTCGTTTTGATGAGACGAATAGAATCGGAGATCATATATGCTACTACTCTGATTTATCAAAGCTAAAGGGTCATTTTCCTGGGTGGAAAATAACAAAGTCGACAGATGAAATTATAGATGAAATTGTTTATCAAAATAAAAAAGAGAGTTAGTTAAAATGAATCAACCAAGAGTAACATTTGGAATAGTAAATTGCAATAGGCTTCACTATCTAAGGAGCTGTCTCGAAAGCTTAATCTTTACAACTGAGTCCTATAAAAATAAGGAGATAATAGTTGTAGACAATTCCTCAGTAGAGGAGGGAACACAGGAGTATCTCAAGGAAAAAGAGTCTCAAGGGATAACTGTTATAAGAACACATGAGAGAGACCCTAGTAATGAGTTTGCAAGAGCTTTGAATACAATATATGAAAATTCAACAGGCGAATATATTTGTCCCTTGCAGGGTGATATGCAATTTGTTTTAAAAGGCGCATGGCTAGAGAGATATGTAGAGTATTTTGAAAAAAGAAAGGAAGGTATTGGTTGTATAGCCCTGGATGCCCAAAGGAGATCGACCATAGCAAGAAGATCCCCTTATGCGGTTTTTGATGAAAGTGATATTGAAGCCGATTTTAGGTTTTTCATAGATCCAAAAAGACCGCCTATAAGCGGAGCTGCAGATTGCATGTACAGTAGGGAAATATTGGAAAAGATATATCCGTGGCACGTGAATAATGAAAACCATGAGGGCGGAAATGATTCTGAGACGGAGATGCTAAAAAAAGTAGAGTCTCTGCTTAGTCAGGGAGTGTTGAGAAATATACACTTTATATCACCTCAAACACCTGTTTCTGTTGCAATATGGACAGATTCAAGAGGGACTAACGCACGAGTTAGAGGAAATAAAAGATATGGAGATTACTGGCAGGCAAAGTCAGACTATAGATATTATAAAATCTTTAATATCGAAGACGTTGTTGACAAAATAGA
>Ga0163179_10000786_pt1 | contig 22625 bp, 18 predicted proteins | sample AtlANTMetagenome_FD_109643 | JGI IMG/M metagenome (GOLD analysis project Ga0163179, IMG submission 109643) | Marine eukaryotic phytoplankton communities from the Atlantic Ocean - Atlantic ANT 2 Metagenome | ecosystem: Environmental > Aquatic > Marine > Oceanic | place: North Atlantic Ocean...
ATTCATTTTTAATATATAGATTCCTTTTGACACATTATTTAATCTTATTGTACTATTAGTTGAAGTTAGTTTCTTTGTATATATTAATTGCCCAAGGTTTGAGTAAATACTTAAATCATTTTCTAACTTATTTTCTATATCGATTTGAAAAATTCCATTATTAGGATTTGGAAAAACATTTATTTTTATTTCCTTCTCAAGTGTGTTTGATGTGTTAAATTCAGTTGTTAAATATAATTCAACCCCTCCACTAGCATTCCCTCTTATTAAGTCTGGTAGTCCATCATTATTTAAGTCATTAATTGTTGGTTTAGAATGAACACAATTGTTTACACTTAATATATTATTTGTAATTAAATTAAATTCAGTATTTAAATTAATTGTTGGTGCGGATTCTTCATCCATCACATCTTCCACATTATCATATAGATATATTAACCCACTCTCTGAACCTACTACTAAATGATATAGGTCATTGTATTCAAATATTTGAGGAACAGTATACCCAGTTAAGTATATAGGATTTGCAATATGTATTCCACCTAAACTTTTTGTAATGATTTCCTCCCCATTTTCATTATAATCCCCACTAGGAAATTCGGGAGTATAATTTTCAAATATAGGTACTGAAGATGTACCATTATTTTGATAATAATTTATCCCATTATAGACACCATTGTCAATTCCCATGCGTTCACCAATCACAAGGTCTAATAATCCATCTCGATTTAAGTCTATTAATTGTGGTGTGGCAAAACTACCAATATCTATATTCAACATTTCATAATAGTCATAAAATGGCCATTCAGAAAATATCTCTCCACTATTTTCAAAGTAATATAATTCACCATTATTATCACCAATAATCATGTCAATTAAACCATCGTCATTAACATCACCAAATGTTGGATGTAATGCTTGTATACTGGGTAATATCCCCAATAGTGATGATAAGTTAGAGAAGTCCTCTGTAATAAATTCAAAAACGGGATTTGTTATATTTCCTACATTCTTATATAAAGATATTTTTGAATTGTAATTTCCATCTTCAAAATAGCCTTTGTTTCCAATAATTAAATCAGGTAATGAATCATTATTCAAATCATATAGTATAGGGGATGCACTAGACCCCACATCAATCATATCTTTGATTAAGAAGTCATTTTCAGTATATTCAAATTCAACATTTCCTGTGTCGTCGAATCCTAGGTTTTTGTAAAATAATGAGTTTTTATGATTTTCAGAGACATTTACTCCATTAGGACTAATAATTAAATCTTTTAAATTATCATTGTCGACATCTAGGTGAAAAGCTCCAGGGAATCGTGTTAAGTTTACTGATTCGGTATAGTTTGGAAAATTCAAATCTTGTTCTACCATTAATGCTTCTTCGTTAGTACCCCCATTAAAAAGCATCACCATATTATCATAGGTTATATCACCTAATAACAATTCCATTCCTTGATTATCTGAAGGGTTTAAATCTAACCCTAAAAGTGTTGAGCCAGAATGTCGAGCACTTCTTCCATCTTCATTTATTTCGTTACAGTCCTCATCTAAATTCAAGGTTACACTATTTGTACTAAAATCTTCTTTGAAGCGTCCCCAACAATCACTACTTCTAACAAATTCCACACTATCACAATTCCCATACATTTGTATTGATTTATTTTCATGGAAATAAACATGACTTCCTGAGGGGTCAAAAGTTAAAATGTCGATGTCTGTATCTCCATCAACATCAGTAATAGCCGGAAGGTCTGAATCACTAACATATAAATTTAGTTGACCAAATCCAGCATCAGAAGTAATCATTTTTGTGAATTCAAATGATAATTCATCAATTGAGTTGTTTGTGTATAAAGCAATTGATGAATTGGAACTGGTGAAAATATCAACTTTCCCATCTAGGTTGTAGTCTAACAATAGGGCCCAATCTGTTAATTCTGGAAAGTTCTCAACATACTCAGGGGCATAATTGAATGTGTTATTTATATTGTCAAATATAAAAGGTATTTTTTTATTTCCATTTAAAGTTCCATTTTTCCCAGATTTATCAAATACGAATAAGTCTTCAACCCCATCTAGATTTAAATCAATTTTTGAAAATTGACAAAAATTCATTCCACCAGCCCAAGGGTTTAATAAATTTTCTTCATTTCTAATCACAATAATATCATTGTTTTGTTCAAAAATTATTTGACCTAAACAGATATAGTGTGTAATAAAAAAGAGTATTATTAAATATTTTTTTTTCATTATTTTACATCATAGTCTTGTATGTATAAAGATACAATAAATGTTTTGTATTTTATGTTTATATATAACATCTGTTATTTTCTACTACGAACTTGGTTTCTTTTTTTTATATTTGCATTCATTTTAGAATTTGATTTTTTATGAAAAATAGTAACGTTAGAAATTTAATAGGATTTATTGGTGGAATTTTCTTCATTTCTTTTCTCTTTTCTTTGTCTTTTACATTTGTTGTTAATAGAGAACAGAAAAAAGCAGTAGAATTTGGAAATGGTGACCCTGTTTTGGAACAATACTACCTGGATTCTATACTCAATGAACCTGTTTATACTCCTTGGTTGTTTTTTGGACAAAAATCTTGGACATTATCAGAATGTCAAGATAGTGAGTTGAAACTAGGTTTAGATTTACAAGGTGGAATGAATGTGACATTAGAAATATCTATGAAAGATATTTTAATTGCTTTATCAGATAATAGTCAAGATCCTATTTTCAATAAAGCTCTAAAACTGGCTTCTGAGAAAGAAAAAGACAGTCAGTTAGATTATCTCACCTTATTCACAAATTCATTCATGGAAGTAAATTCTAATTCACCCATGTCCACAAGGTTGTCTTCTCCACGGATTTTCGGGAATAAGGATTTAAGAGATAAAATCCCTAGTGATGCTTCTGATACAGAAGTCATGCGTATTATCAGAATTGAAGCCGAGGGGGCAGTTGATAGAGCTTTTACAGTTTTGAGAGCTAGAATAGATAAATTTGGTGTAGCTTCTCCAAGTATTCAAAAGGCAGAAAGAACAGGACGTATAATTGTTGAATTACCAGGTGTCAAAGATGTTGTTCGGGTAAGAAAATTATTACAAAGCGCTGCTGTTTTGGAGTTTTGGGAGACATATGATAATACTCAATTATTTAATTTTATCCAAGAGGTTAATTTGACCTTAAATGAAAAATATAACTTGGATGATATAAATAGTTCAAATGATGATGAATTATTGGATGAAGAGGATGAGTTAGGAGATCTTGTTATAGAGAATGAAGATGACACTCTTTCGACTAATATTAATATTTTATTTGATGTTTTATCACCTAATATCGCACTTGACCCCAATACAAGTGGTGTCCAAATAATTCCAGGCCCAGTTATCGGTTCTTCATTAGTAAAGGATACCTCTAAAGTAAATGAATATCTGATGTCTAAAGAAGTTCTAACACTTATTCCATCAGAATTTAGAAATATAAAATTTTTATGGGAAGCAAAACCTTTTGATGAGGATCAAGAGAGATTACGTTTAATTGCGATTAAATCTAATAGAGAAGATAAAGCTAGATTGTCTGGTGATGTCATTGTTGATGCTAGTCAAGACATTGATCAATTTGGAAATCCTCAAATAAATATGAGAATGAATAGAACAGGAGCAAGGTTGTGGCAGAAAATAACTGGTGAAAACATAGGTAACTCTGTTGCTGTAGTACTTGATGATTATGTTTATTCTTTTCCCGTGGTAAATGCGGAAATTTCAGGAGGAAGTTCTGTTATTTCTGGTAATTTTACTTTGGATGAGGCTCAGGACTTAGCTAATATCTTAAAAGCGGGTAAACTTCCAGCGCCAGCAAGGATAATACAGTCAGAAATCGTTGGACCTTCTTTGGGAGAAGAAGCCATCGAGTCAGGATATAAATCTTTTCTCATAGCTCTAGGTTTTATTTTAATTTATATGATTTTTTATTATATGCATGCGGGAGTTGCATCAAATGTAGCATTACTTGTTAATATGTTTTTTATTTTTGGAGCCTTGTCTGGTTTAGGAGGAGTTTTGACATTACCGGGAATTGCCGGAATTGTTTTAACAATAGGTATGTCGGTTGATGCGAATGTATTAATATATGAACGTATTAGAGAAGAGTTAACTCAAGGTAAAGGATTAACTTTGGCAATTCGAGACGGTTATAACCAAGCATATAGTTCTATTATTGATGCAAACATAACCACTTTATTAACAGGGGTTGTTTTGTTTTATTTTGGGTCAGGTCCAATTAAAGGATTTGCAACTACTTTGATTATAGGTATTTTAACATCATTATTTTGTGCCATCTTTATTACAAGAATAGTATTTGAATCCAGAATAAATTCTAAGAGAGCAATCACATTTTCTAATTTTATTACCAATAATGCATTTAAAAAATTGAATATATCTTTTTTGTCAAGTCGAAAGAGATATTATGTCCTTTCAGCAGTTATAATAATAATTGGTGTATTTTCTTTATTTACAAAAGGTTTAAATCAAGGTGTTGATTTTCAAGGTGGTCGTACGTATATTGTTCGTTTTGAGAAGCCTGTTTCTACCAATGATTTAAGAGAAAATTTAGGAACGGTTTTTGTTACTGAAAATGATCTAAAAATGTATCCGGAAGTCAAAACTTTTGGTTCTAATAATCAAGTTAAAATCACCACCAATTACCTTATAAATGAACTTGAAGCTGATGAACTTGTTGAAGGTAGATTGAATGAGGGATTATTATTGTTTTCCAAAGATACTTCCTATGAGATTATGAGTTCTCAACTAGTGGGGCCAACTATTGCAGATGATATTAAGAGTTCTGCGGTTTGGTCTATATTGTTCTCACTTATTTTAATTTTCTTGTATATTCTTCTTCGATTTAAAAAGTGGCAATATAGTTTAGGTGCTGTTGTTGCAGTATTTCATGATGTATTGATTTTATTATCTATTTTTTCTATTTTTTATGGCATTTTACCATTTTCATTAGAAATAGATCAGGCTTTTATAGCAGCAGTTTTGACAGTGATAGGTTACTCTTTAAATGATACGGTTGTTGTGTTTGATAGAATTAGGGAATATGTTCTTTTAAAACCAGGTGAACCTATAAAAGTTATTAATAATGCTTTAAATAGTACTTTGAGTAGAACAATTAATACTTCTTTAACTACGTTTTTTGTGTTATTTGTTATATTTCTTTTTGGTGGTGAAATTGTTCGGGGTTTTATGTTTGCGATAATGATAGGTGTAATAGTCGGTACGTATTCATCACTATTTATTGCAACACCAATAATGTATGACACTACACATGGAGGAAAGTAGTTAGTCTTAGTGTAATTTTGATGAAATTATTATTATTTAATTTAGGATTTGGGGAGATTATCTGTGTCGCTTTTGTTTATTTACTTTTTTTTGGATCAAAAAATCTTCCAACTTTAATGCGAGATGTTGGTCGATTTTTTTATAAAATTAAAAGTTCAGTAAATGATATTTATAGAGATTTTCATTCAGATTAAAATTTATTAACTTTTTTAGAATTCTAAAGTCTGTTAATAAAAAGTCTTATATGTTAATAAAATTGTATGATTAAATATAAATATGTTTTATTTATACAATAAATTTATTACTAGTGTTAATCAATTTTAAACTTTATTAAACAATGACGGCATTTAAATTTGAATATATCTGGTTAGATGGGTATCAACCAGAAGGTAATCTAAGAAGTAAAACAAAAATTCTTCATTTTAAAAACTTTGATAAGGATATCTCAAAATTACCCGATTGGTCATTTGATGGGAGTTCAACTCAACAAGCCGATGGTAGTTCTTCTGATTGTGTTTTAAAACCCGTTGCTATTTATGATGATCCTGCTAGACTTAATGCATATTTAGTGTTATGTGAGGTTTATAATGCCGATGGTACTCCACATATAAGTAATACACGTGCGAAAATTCCACAAGGTTATGATGATTATTGGTTTGGATTTGAACAAGAATATACTTTAATGGATGGAACCAGACCATTAGGATTTCCTGATCATGGATTTCCTAACCCTCAAGGAATGTATTATTGTTCTGTTGGTAATAAGAATGTTGCTGGTAGAGAGATTGTTGAAGCACATTTAGATATTTGTCTAGAGGCGGGGTTGAATGTTACAGGTATTAATGCTGAGGTTTTATTAGGACAATGGGAATTTCAGGTTTTGGGACAAGATCCATTTGCTGCAGGTGATGATTTGTGGATGGCTAGGTATTTATTACATCGAGTTACTGAAGAGTTTGGTGTTGGTATTGAGTTTCATCCTAAACCAGTAAAGGGTGACTGGAATGGATCTGGGATGCATTGTAATTTTTCAAATCAAATTTTACGTGAAGTTGGTGGTAAAGATTTTGTTGAAAGAGTTTGTGATGCATTAGGTAAAAAACATAAAGAACATATTGCAGAATATGGTTCAGCAAATGAACAACGTTTAACAGGACTACATGAAACTCAATCCATTGAGAAGTTTAGTTATGGTGTTTCGGACCGAGGAGCATCTGTTCGGATTCCGATTTCTATGCCAGGAAATAATTGGAAGGGTTATCTGGAAGATAGAAGACCGGCTTCCAATGCTGATCCATATAGAATTGTTACTATAATGATTCATACTGTCAGTAAAGTTAGTGTTTAGTTGTAAGTTGAAGATTATTCTCCGTAATAATAGATAAATAATTATAAAATTGCTATTTTAATCGTTTGTTAAAGATGAAAATCATATGAAGATTCAAATAAATTTAATTTTTTCAATTCCTTTATTGTTTTTTAGTACTTTTTTAATTGCTCAAAACTCAGGTGATTTTGTAAAAGCAACTAAGGCATTTAATAATGCTGAATACGGTAAAGCAGAGACTATTTTTAAACGAGCTTACGCACGAGTTGATGATCGAACTGAAAAAAATGAGATTAGTTTTAAGTTGGCACAATGTTATTTTTATTTAGGAAATTATAAAAAAGCAGAAAGTAATTTTCGTAGAACAATAAAAATGAGATATGACAATCCATTAGTCCATTATTATTTAGGAGCATGTTATAAGGCGATGGGAAAATTTGAGAAATCTCAAGAACAATATGAGTTGTATATCCAATTAAAACCTCAAGATCCTAAGGGAGAAATTGCTTTAGAATCATTACTTATCAGTCAAAAGTGGATATTAGAACAAAGTAAATATCGGGTTGTTAACGCTGGTCCAATAAACTCTGTTTCCAATGATTTTGCTCCAGCATTGAGACATAAATCTAAAAAAGATGAACCTAAGTTTTTTTTCACATCATCAAGGGAAGGTGTCTTAGGAAAGAATACAAATCATAAAACGGGACAGTTTTTTACTGATATATATTCTGTTCCTGAAAAGAAAGTAGAAAAGAATAAAAAAAGCAAAAAACCTACTTCAAATATTGTTCCACCTGAATGGGATTTAGATAATTTGACAAATTTAGAGGGTGGACTACGGGAGTCTATCAATTTAAAAAATTCTGATGAAGGTGTACTTGCATTTAATCAAAGAGGTAGTAGAATGTTTTTTACACGGGCAGTTTTTGAGAAAAATAAATATCAAGGTCGAAGGATATATTCCGCCCCTTTGAAGAATAGTGGTTTTGGACCTGCAGTTATGGAAAATATTCCAATTGACACACTTGTTGATGTACATGGACCATCTTTATCTGCAGATGAGAAAACTTTATTCTTTTCAGCTGAAATAGAAGGTGGTTTTGGGGGGTCTGATATTTACATGACACGTTATGATAGACGAAAAAAGTCATGGGGAGAACCTGAAAATTTGGGGGAAAATGTAAATAGTGCAGGTAATGAAGGCTTTGCTCATTTTAATTCTAAAACACAGAATTTATATTTCTCTTCAGATGGTAGAGTTGGAATGGGGGGATTAGATATTTATAAGGCAGAATACAATTTGTCTTCAGATGGTAGTGCAACATCAATGTTTAATGTCGCAGAAAATTTACAATTTCCGATTAATACTTCTTATGATGATTTTGGAATTGTTTTTGAGTCAGTACCCACAGAAGCAGAACCTGAATTGAAGGGATATTTTTCATCTAATAGAGTTGGAAAACAATGGCGTAGTAAGGGTAATGTAGATATTTATTATTTTGATAAACAACAGATATTTTTTAGTTTAAATGGTCAGGTAGTAGATGTTGTTGATGGATTACCTTTGAAAAGTGTTAAAGTTGAATTAATTGGTCCTAATTCAAGTAAAATAGTCCTTACTGATGGAAATGGAGAATTTTCTTTTGATGACTCTAATTTTGAAGAAGGTGCTGATTATAGAATGGTAGTTAATAAAGACTGGTTTTTTCAAGTTGTGGACACAACTATTACAACACGTAATATACTTAAAAAGGATTGTGAGCTTATTAATGATGAGAGTCAAAGACATGGTCATTTATCTTTTAATATGACTCGTGGACCAATTGAGTTAAGGACCATGCGTCGACCACTTGTATTAAAAAGTGTTCTTTTTGATTTGGGAAAATCAGATCTTAGGGATACTTCAAAAGAGGAGTTGGATTCTTTAGCCTCACTCTTAAATAATGATTGGCCTGATGTTGTTATAGAATTAAGATCACATACTGATTTTAGAGGTAGTGATACATTAAATAATAGACTTTCATATGATAGAGCATTGAGTTGTGTTAATTATTTGGTTGAACAAGGTGTTGATTCAAGAAGATTGGTTCCCGTGGGGATGGCTGATACAGAACCTGTTTTGATCGAAACTTCAGATTCCAATCTACCGGTAGGTGAATTAAATAGGGCATATATTTTAAAATTAAAACAAAAAAAAATAAAGGAATTAGCCCATCAAAAAAATAGAAGAACAGATTTTAAAGTCTTAAGTGATGATTTTCAAAAATGGATAAAACAAAATCCTGATGGACCTATTAAAGAAAAAGTTGTTCAGAATGCTTCTATTAATAAGGATGGTGAAGTTGTTCCAATGAAAAAAACGAGTGGTAGTTTTTTACAACAAATTGATTGATAAAAGATATCAATCTTAATTTTAAAATAAAGAGTATCCGTGAGATGCTCTTTTTATTTGAAAAAGTTGATGGAAAAATATTTAAAAAGAGGAGTTTCAGCTAATAAGGAGGATGTTCATAATGCAATAAAAAATATTGAAAAAGGACTTTTCCCTCAGGCTTTTTGTAAGTTAATTCCTGATTATCTTTCAGGAGATCCTAATTATACTTTAGCAATGCATGCTGATGGAGCAGGAACAAAGTCCTCTCTTGCCTATATCTATTGGCGTAAAACAGGAGATCTATCTGTCTGGAAAGGGATTGCCCAGGATTCATTAGTTATGAATATCGATGATTTATTATGTGTTGGAGCTATTGATAATTTCATTTTATCTTCAACAATTGGACGAAATAAACACCTAATAAATGGTGAAGTTATCTCTACTATTATTAATTCTACAAATGATTTAGTTAATCTGTATAAGAAATGGGGAATTAATATAGTTTCGGCTGGTGGAGAAACAGCAGACGTTGGGGATATTGTTCGAACATTGGTGTTAGATAATACTATAATGACAAGAATTCACATTAATGATATCATTGATAATGCCAATATATCAGTTGGGGATGTTATTGTTGGATTATCATCGACTGGACAAACAAATTATGAGTTAGAATATAATTCTGGAATTGGTAGTAATGGTTTGACATCTGCTAGACATGATATTTTTCATAATGAATTGGCAAAAGAATTTCCAGAAAGTTTTGATCCGATGACAGAAAGTAATTTGGTATATAGTGGTACAAAATCTATATTTGATAAGTTGAATAATATGACATTAGGTAAACTTGTTTTATCCCCTACTAGGACATATGCCCCAATTATAAAAGAAGTATTTAAGAATTATAAAGATATGATTTCTGGTATGGTACATTGTACAGGAGGAGGTCAAACAAAAATTCTTCATTTTGTAAAAAATCTCCATATTGAGAAAAATAATATGTTTTCTATACCACCATTATTTGATTTAATAAAAGAAGAGTCTGGAACTTCTCTCAAAGAGATGTATCAAGTGTTTAATATGGGACATCGAATGGAATTATATGTTAAGCAAGAAGTTGCAAATGATATTATTAAGGTGGCAAATTCTTTTAATTTAGATGCTCAAATCGTAGGTTCTGTACAAAGATCGACAAAGAAAAAATTAACTATTCACACAGCTGGTGGTATTTTAACGTATCAATAATGATAGAGAAGTTATATGCAATAAAAGATCGATTTAAAGAAGTCTCTGATTTGATTGTCCAACCTGATATTATCTCTGACATGAGTCAGTATATTAAATTAAGTAGGGAGTATAAAGAGTTAGAAATGATTGTTCAGAAGATTGATGAGTATATTAAAGTACTAAAAAATATTGATGAAGCAAAAGATATTTTAAAACATGAAAAAGATATAGAATTGAGAGATTTAGCCAAATTAGATTTGGATGAATCCTCTTTATTGCAACACCAATTAGAGGAAAAAATAAAAATTTTATTAATCCCTAAAGATCCAGATGATAGTAAAAATGCAGTTGTAGAAATTCGAGCTGGTGCAGGTGGAGATGAAGCTAGTATATTTGCAGGAGATCTATTTCGTATGTATACAAAGTTTATTGATTCAAAAAAATGGAAACAAGAATTAATGGATGTTAGTGAAGGAGTATCAGGAGGATTTAAAGAAATTATTTTCAGTGTTTCAGGTGCAGATGTTTATGGAATATTGAAATATGAATCAGGAGTTCATCGTGTTCAGAGAGTTCCTCAAACAGAGACTCAGGGGCGAGTTCATACTTCAGCAGCCTCAGTTGTGGTTCTCCCAGAGGTTGAAGATTTTGACATTGAATTAAATGAGAGTGACATTAAAAAAGAAACATATTGTTCTTCTGGACCAGGTGGTCAGTCTGTCAACACTACTTATTCTGCAGTAAGATTAACGCATGTACCAACAGGAGTTGTGGCACAATGTCAAGATCAGAAATCTCAAATCAAAAATTATGCAAAAGCATTAAAAGTGTTAAGATCTAGAATTTATGATATAGAACTTAAAAAAAGAAATGAAGATATAGCTGGACAGAGAAAAACTATGGTTAAAACGGGAGATAGATCGGATAAAATCAGAACATATAATTATCCTCAAGGACGAGTTACAGATCATAGGATTGGACTAACTTTGTATAGTTTAACAGAGATTATAAATGGTGACATTAATAAAATCATAGAAGAATTAAAAATAGCTGAAAATACAGAAAGATTAAAAACAGGATAAAGATGACTTTTAGTATACCACAATTGATTAAAAATATAAGACGTAAAAAGTCTTTTTTGTGTGTAGGTTTAGATCCTGATCTAAATTTAATCCCGAAATACTTATTAAAAACATCTGATCCAGTATTCGAATTCAATAAATTAATCATTGATTATACTCAAGATTTATGTGTTGCTTATAAACCTAATTTGGCTTTTTATGAAAAGCTTGGTCCTTCGGGATTAGAGAGTCTTAAAAAAACACTAGATTATATTTCTGATGAACATTTTGTTATAGCTGATGCTAAAAGGTCAGATATATTTAATTCTGCAAAGATGTATGCAGATACTTTTTATGATTATTTTAATTTTGATGGAGTAACGATATCTCCTTACATGGGAGTAGATGCGGTAAAACCATTTATGAGAGAGAATAAGGTTGTTGTTTTATTAGTCGTTACATCTAATAAAAATGCTTTTGAAGTACAAAATATTATTTCCCATAGAGGTAAACCTATGTATCTAGAATTAGTTGAGAAAACAAATAATTGGGCAACTGATCGTAATATGATGTTTGTTGTGGGGGCTACACGATTATCTGAGATGTCTTTAATTCGTGAAAATTCACCATCACACTTTTTTCTTGTTCCAGGGGTGGGAAAACAGGGAGGAGATTTGAAAAAAGTTTGTGATCATGGTTTTAATTCATCATGTGGATTATTAGTCAATATGTCAAGGTCCATATTATATGCAGGAACGGGTAAGTCTTTTTATGAGGATTCTCGTAGTATCTGTTTAGATATTCAAAAACAAATGCAAAAAGAATTAATTAACCGAAATTTTTTATGATTTTTTGTATTAATTTGAGTGTTCAGAATAATTTTTCAATTTGAAATCGAAAAAAAATAAAATATTAATAACTGGTTCAAATGGTTTTTTGGGACAATCACTTCAACATTTTTTATCATCCAAAAAAATTGATTTTTTAGCAACAGGCAGATTAAATTTTATATCACAAGATTATCTGTATATTGATTTAGATGTTGAGTCAAGAGTGAATTGTGAAACTGTACTGAAAGCATATAAACCAAATATTATTATCAATACAGCCGCATTAACTAATGTTGATGAGTGTGAACAAAACAAACAGAATAGTTTAAGTGTTAATGCTAATAGTGTGTTGAATTTTATGTCATATTGTAAAGATAATCACACTCATTTTATTCATATATCAACAGATTTTGTGTTTGATGGATCAAAGGGGAGTTATGTGGAAGAAGATCACTGTAACCCTATTAATCATTATGGATTTTGTAAATATCAGGCGGAAAAAATAATTATGAAAAACTTATCAAGTTATACAATTTTGAGGACTTCACTTATTTATGGATTAGATCAGAAGTTAAACAATTTTGTGTCTAGGGTGATAAATAAATTACAAAAAAATATAACACTTAATATAGTCGATGATCAATATAGAACTCCCACTTTTGTTAATGATTTATCTGAGGTTATTCTTAAAGTGATACAAACAAATAGATATGGTCTATATCATATTTCCAGTGGTGAAATACTGTCTATTTATGATATTGTTTGTAATATTGTCAAATATTGTGGGTTAGATATTAACTTAATTAATAGAATTAAATCAACAGAATTGAATCAAATTGCATTAAGACCATTAAATTCCAGTCTGATTATTAATAAAGCAATAAATGAACTTGATTTTCAACCCACTACTTTAAATAACATATTAAAATAGTATTTTATGATCTATATATTTAAGAGTCTTTTTTTTATTTTTTTCTTTTTCACAAATATGGTTGCTACTGAGATTGCTACTAAAGATTTAGAAACACCGGTTCAAAAAAGAGTAAAAGAAAAACTAATCACAAAAGAGTATTCATATAAAACGATTAAGGGCCTGGACCTTACTATTAATCCTTCAGATTATATATTGTTTGATAAAGACGGATCTTTTCATTATAAAATTGATAATATCAAGGCTTCTGGAAACTGGTCTTTAGGAGATTTTACAGTAATTAATAAGGAATTTCGTGATGTTGGTAATTTGGACAAAAATGTGTTGAGGTTAGATTATGAATCTCCAAAAGATACAGTTCGCTTTTTTCATATTTCCGATTTTTCATTTAGTCATTTAACACTTGTTGAGGGAGATAAAATATTTGAATTACATCATGGTTTTCCTAATAAAGTTAGTTTGTTCTCCAAAAAATTAAATAGTTTATTTGATCCTATTGTTGAGATAATGGCTGGAGTTATTTTTTTTGATATAACAAAGTTATTTGGTACAAATAAAAAAATTCCCTTTATAGTAGTTTGGTTGGTGTTTGGGGCAGTATTTTTTACTTGGAAAATGAATTTTATAAATTTCAAAGGATTTAAACATGCAATATCTTTAGTAAAAGGTGATTATGATGATCCTAATCACAAGGGTGAAGTTTCACATTTTCAGGCATTAACTACGGCTTTATCAGGGACTGTTGGTTTGGGAAATATCGCGGGAGTTGCTATCGCAATTAGTTTAGGAGGTCCTGGTGCTACATTTTGGATGATTGTTGCCGGTTTTTTAGGTATGTCTTCGAAGTTTGTTGAATGTACTTTGGGAGTAAAGTACAGACAAATAGATGAGAATGGGGTAGTTTCAGGAGGACCTATGTATTATTTAAGAGATGGATTAAAGAAGAAAAAATTAGAAAAATTAGGAAAAGGATTAGCTATTCTTTTTGCAATTCTTTGTGTAGGTGGATCTATTGGAGGTGGAAATATGTTTCAAGCGAATCAAGCTTTTTCAGCAATAAAGGGCATTTTTCCTAGTTTAACTAACTTTGGTCCTTTGTTTGGTGTTTTCTTTGCTCTATTAGTAGGTATTGTGATTATAGGAGGAATTAAAAGTATTGCAAAAGTAACAGAGAGAATTGTTCCATTTATGGCGGCCATTTATGTTGGTGCATCATTAATTATTATTATGATCCATATTGCGGATGTTGGATTTGTTGTTTCTGAAATTCTTAAAGGAGCATTTACTCCAGCCGCTGGTTTAGGGGGATTTATAGGTGTTTTGATTGTCGGTTTTAAAAGAGCCGCATTTTCAAATGAAGCTGGTGTTGGATCCGCATCGATCGCTCATGCTGCAGCCAAAACAAAAGAACCTGTTTCAGAGGGTTTAGTTGCTTTATTAGAACCTTTTATTGATACAATTGTAATATGTACAATGACAGCTTTTGTTATTATAATAACAGGAAATTATCAAAATGTTGATGGATTAGGTGGTTCAGAGTTAACATCTGAGGCTTTTGGTAGTGTGATATCATGGTTTCCTTATATATTAACTATCGCAATTTTTTTATTTGCTTTTTCAACTATGATTTCTTGGTCTTATTATGGTTTAAAATCCTGGACTTTTCTCTTTGGTAAGAGTAGATTTTCGGAATTGAGTTATAAAATATTATTTATGATTTTTGTTGTGATCGGTTCCTCTGCGAGTTTAGGTTCAGTTGTAGATTTTTCTGATATGATGATTTTAGCGATGGCTTTTCCTAATATCATAGGACTTTTAATACTCTCAAACGAGGTTAAATTAGATTTGAAACTTTATTTTAAAAAAATTGAACAAGGAATTATAAAAAAATATAAATAAGATGAATTTTAATCATTCAGAAAACCAAAATTTAATAACTCAAACTATTGTTGATTTTTGTGAGAGGGAGATAAGACCGAATTTGATGCGGTGGGATGAGGATCAGTTTTTCCCTATAGATTTATTTAGAAAATTGGGAGCTCTTGGAATGATGGGTGTTTTGGTACCTACAAAATATGGTGGAAGTGGTTTGTCTTATAATGAATATGTTATTGTTATCTCTGAGATAGCTAAAGTATGTGGATCTATAGCATTATCAGTTGCAGCTCATAATTCACTATGTGTAGGACATATCCTAAAATTTGGAACAGAGGAACAAAAACAAAAATGGCTACCTAAATTATCTACAGGAGAATATCTAGGGGCTTGGGCTCTAACAGAAACTGGCACAGGTTCGGATGCACTCAATATGGATGTAACAGCAAAACGAAAAGGAGATAAATGGATTATAAATGGTTCCAAAAATTGGATAACACATGGCATAAGTTCAGACTTGGTAGTTGTCATGGTAAGAACAGGAGAAAGACGTGATTCTAATGGAATTTCCGCATTTTTGGTTGATAAACGTAATCCTGGGATAAAATCAGGAAAGAAGGAAAATAAATTAGGAATGAGAGCCTCTGAAACATCAGAAGTAATATTTGATAATTGTGAGGTGGACAGATCATGTTTACTCGGAGAAGTGGGACAAGGCTTCATTCAAGCGATGCAGGTTTTAGATGGTGGACGTATTTCTATCGCAGCCTTGGCTTTAGGTATTTCAAAAGGAGCGTATCAAGCTAGTTTAAACTATTCAAAAGAAAGAAGACAATTTAACAAACCATTGTCTGCTTTTCAGGCAATTGCGTTTAAGTTGGCGGATATGTACACTGATATAGAGACGAGTGAATTATTGATTTTTAGAGCATGTGAATTAATTATGCTGGGTGAGTCTGTGACTAAAGAAAGTGCGATGGCAAAGTATTATGCTTCAGAGGCATGTGTTAGGATTGCTACGGAATCTGTTCAGATTTTTGGAGGTTATGGTTATACGAAAGATTTTCCTGTTGAAAAGTATTACAGAGATTCAAAATTATGTACGATTGGTGAAGGAACATCTGAAATTCAAAAAATAGTTATTTCTAAAAACTTAATTTGATTTTCTTGAAAAAAATATTAAATTCGCAATTCTAAATTTGATTTAAATGATTATAATACCTGTAAAAGAAGGTGAAGCTATTGATAGAGCGTTAAAAAGATTCAAAAGAAAGTTTGATAAGGTTGGTACTTTACGTGAAATACGAAGTAGAAAAAATTTTATTAAAAAATCTACACGTCGTAGGGAACAGATTTTAAAAGCGAAATTTTCTCAAGCTTTTGTCAATTCTCAGGAAAAATAAATTTATAGTTTTTAACTAATAGATCTATTATCTTTTTCTAAATTTTGAATTATATCGTATTTTAATTCAATGGTTCTTAAAAAATTCCACAACTTTTTGAAAAATGAGAGACATTATTCTATTCATACGATTAGGGCTTATTTATATGATGTAAAAGTTTTTTTTGAATTTTGTTCTTTTCAGAAGTATAAACCATCTCTTGTGACTTTTAATCACATAAGACTTTGGGTTGTCGATTTAAAAAAAAATAAACAATCAGCCAAAACAATTAATAGAAAAATTAGTTCCTTAAAAACATTTTTTAATTTTTGTGAAAGGGAACAGTTTGTGACATGTAATCCTATTTTAAAATTAAAATCTTTAAAACAAAAGAAGAGACTCCCGATAGTTGTTTCAGAAAATTCGTTACGAAAATTATTTACTACTTCGAATATATTTTCTGACGACTTTTCTGGAAAACGTGATAGATTGATATTAGATTTGTTTTATCAAACAGGTATTAGACTTTCGGAGTTAATAAATATAAGATTAATAGATGTTATTCAGGACAAAAAACATTTACATATAGTTGGTAAACGAAATAAGATGAGAATAATTCCTTTAACTTCATCTATCCTTGAATCATTAGAAATATATCTTTTAGTGAGAAATCAAGTGTCTTCATCATCTGTTTATTTGTTTGTCACAAATAAAGGCAAAAAAACATATGCCAAAATGATATATAGATTGGTCAAACGTTATCTATCTTTAGTTAGTACTGTTGAAAAAATAAGTCCTCATGTACTAAGACATGCCTTTGCGACTCATTTGTTAAATAATGGGGCAGACTTAAACGCGATAAAAGAATTACTAGGTCATTCCTCGCTATTATCAACCCAGATTTACACCCATGTTTCAAGTGAAAAAATAAAACAGGAATATTCCAACTCTCATCCACGAGGATAATTTCTTTTAAAAAAAAACAAAAAAAAAACTCATTTTATTCTTTGTAAAAGAAAAATGTTTTGATAAATTTGCACTCCTTTAATAGTGTAGGTATGTTTCATATCTGTTAATTAAGGGAGTTTTTTGAAATTTTGAATTGTGGACATCGAGTGTTTTTGAAAAAATAAGCACGTTATTGTGTAGATGTTAAATATTTGCCGATGTAGCTCAGCTGGCTAGAGCAGCTGATTTGTAATCAGCAGGTCGTGGGTTCGAGTCCCTCCATCGGCTCGATTCATAAAAGGATTGATAGGGGGGAATACTCAAGCGGTCAACGAGGGCAGACTGTAAATCTGCTGGCTTAGCCTTCAGAGGTTCGAATCCTCTTTCCCCCACAATAAAATAAGCGGGAGTAGCTCAGTTGGTAGAGCATCAGCCTTCCAAGCTGAGGGTCGCGGGTTCGAGTCTCGTCTTCCGCTCAGTAAAAATTTTAAAAAGGAATTAGTAATAATTGGAAATAAAAATTAACTGATAGAAATAAATAATTTATAATAACTTAAAATTAATAAGTCATGGCAAAAGAAAATTTTGAACGAAGTAAACCACATTTAAATATTGGAACTATTGGTCACGTTGATCATGGAAAAACAACATTAACAGCTGCAATCACAACGGTTCTTGCAAAAAAAGGACTTTCTGAAGTAAAAGCTTTTGATGCAATAGATAATGCTCCAGAAGAAAAGGAACGTGGTATTACTATAAATACTTCACATGTTGAGTATGAAACAGAAAATAGACATTATGCTCATGTTGATTGTCCTGGACACGCTGATTATGTAAAAAATATGGTTACAGGTGCTGCACAAATGGATGGAGCAATCTTGGTATGTGCTGCTACAGATGGTCCGATGCCACAGACTAGAGAACATATCCTTTTGGCTAGACAGGTTGATGTCCCAAGAATGGTTGTTTTTATGAATAAAGCGGATATGGTAGATGATGCAGAATTGTTAGAGTTAGTTGAGATGGAAATAAGAGAATTATTATCATTTTATGATTTTGATGGTGACAATACTCCTATTGTTACCGGTTCAGCTTTAGGTGGTTTAAATGGAGAAGCGCAATGGGAAGAGAAGATTATGGAATTAATGGCGGCAGTTGATAGTTGGATTGAGGTACCTAAAAGAGATGTTGATAAAGATCTTCTTATGCCGGTAGAGGATGTCTTCTCTATCACAGGAAGGGGAACAGTAGCAACTGGAAGAATAGAATCTGGAATTGCAAACACGGGTGATGAGGTTGATATAATTGGAATGGGTGCTGAGAAATTAAAATCAACAATTACAGGTATTGAAATGTTTAGAAAAATACTAGATAGAGGTGAAGCTGGAGATAATGCTGGAATTTTGTTAAGAGGTATTGAGAAAACTGATATTAAAAGAGGTATGGTTATTTGTAAACCGGGTTCAATAACTCCACATAAGAAATTTAAAGCCGAGGTTTATGTTTTGAAAAAAGAAGAAGGAGGAAGACATACACCTTTTCACAATAAATATCGTCCACAATTCTATATTAGAACTACTGATGTAACAGGAGAAATTAGTTTGCCATCTGGTACTGAAATGGTAATGCCTGGTGATAATTTAACTATTACAGTTGATTTGATAAATACTGTTGCATTAGACAAGGGAGTTCGATTTGCAATTAGAGAGGGAGGTAGAACTGTTGGAGCAGGACAAGTTACAGAAATATTAGAGTAGAGGTAGTAGAGGAGAAGGCTATCTACGGGTATGGTGTAATGGTAGCATAGCGGTCTCCAAAACCGTTGATGGGAGTTCGACTCTCTCTACCCGTGCTGTTTATTTTGGATAAAATAATTGTATGAAACAAAAAATCAAAGATATAGTTCAAGAGTTTAAGAAGGTTCAATGGCCAAGTTGGGATGCTTTACAAAACGATGCAATAGTTGTTGCAATAGCGTCTATTATTATAGCTTTAATAATTTATGTCATGGATCAGTCTTTTAACACTATACTAGGATGGTTTTATAGTATTTTTTAAAAAAAGGGTATGGAGAAAAATGAAATGAAATGGTATGTTGTAAAAAGTATTTCTGGTAAAGAAGAAAAAGTTAAAAAGTACATTGAACGTGAACTTGAATTAAATAAGATGTCACAATTTGTTTCTCAAATTTTAATTCCAACGGAAAAGGTTTATCAGATAAAAAATGGTAAAAAAGTGAATAAAGAAAGAAATTTCTTTCCCGGTTATATATTAATAGAAGCAAATTTGTTTGCCGAATTAATTCATTTGATTAGAAATTTAACGGGAGTAATAACTTTTTTAGGAGCCACTCGTGGAGGAACTCCATTACCGCTGAGAAAACAGGAGGTTAATAGAATTTTAGGACGTGTAGATGAATTAGCGTTAGAAGATGAAGAAGTTAATATCCCATATGTTATTGGAGAATCTGTAAAAGTCATAGATGGACCATTTAATGGTTTCAATGCTGTTATTGAAGAGATAAATGAAGAAAAAAGAAAGTTACAGGTGATGGTAAAGATATTTGGTCGTAAGACTCCTTTGGAATTGAATTATATGCAAGTAGATAAAGTTTAAATAAAGTAGTATGGCAAAAGAGATTATAGGTTTAATAAAATTACAAGTTAAAGGTGGAACTGCAAATCCTTCACCACCAGTTGGACCTGCTTTAGGAGCTAAAGGAGTGAATATTATGGAGTTTTGCAAACAATTTAATGCAAGAACTCAAGATAGACAAGGTAAATTATTACCTACTGTGATAACGGTTTATGTGGATAAATCTTTTGATTTTATAATTAAAACACCCCCAGCAGCGGTACAACTTCTAGAGGCTGCAAAAATAAAAAAGGGGTCTGCAGAATCAAATAGAGTAAAAGTTGCAAAAGTTAGTTGGGAACAGGTGAAAAATATAGCTGAGGACAAAATGACTGATTTAAATGCATTTACAATAGAATCAGCAATGAAAATGATTGCTGGTACTGCACGAAGTATGGGAATCACTATAACAGGTAAGTTTCCTATAAAGGAATAAAATTATTATATGAGTATTAGTAAAAAAAGAAAACAAGTGTTATTAGAATTTGATAGTAATAATTTTTTTACTGTTAAGGAAGCATCAGTAATTGTTAAAAAAATAAGTAATGTTAATTTTGACGCAACTATTGATATGGCTATTAGATTAGGTGTAGATCCTAAACAATCCAATCAAATGGTTAGGGGTGTTGTTTCATTACCTCATGGAACGGGTAAAGAAACGAAGATTGTTGTTATTTGTCAATCTGATAAACAGGAAGAGGCGAAAAGTGCAGGTGCCGATTTTGTTGGATATGAAGATTTACTTGAAAAAGTAAAAGGAGGCTGGGTCGATTTTGATGTTATGATTACAACTCCAGATTGTATGGCTAAGATAGGACCCTTAGGTAAAGTTTTAGGTCCTCGTGGACTAATGCCAAATCCAAAAACAGGTACAGTTACACTTGATATTAGTAAAGCTGTCCAAGCGGTAAAGGCTGGAAAAATAGATTTTAAAGTAGATAAATTTGGTATAATACATGCTGGTATTGGTAAAGTGTCATTTAAAGAGAATCAAATTGAAGAAAATGCCATGGAATTATTAACGACTATAGTAAAACTTAAACCTTCCTCTACCAGAGGAACTTATGTTAAAACAATTACTATGTCGAGTACAATGAGTCCGGGTATTAAAATTGATTGTCGACAAATTAATTAAGTTATATAGAGGTGAATAAAGAACAAAAAATTAAAATAGTAGGGGATTTAAAAACCTGTTTAACAGAAAATAAAAATATATATTTTGCGGATATATCTGGATTAGATGCTCAACAAACAAGTCTGTTAAGACGGATGTGTTTTGATAAAGGTGTTTCTCTTTCTGTTGTTAAAAATACATTGTTAAAGAAAGCTATGGAAAGTGCCGAAAAAGACTTTTCTAGTTTTGAACCTATTCTAAAGGGTAATACGGCACTTATGATATCAGAGATATCAAATGCTCCAGCAAAAGTTATTAAGAGTTTTTTATCTAAATCTAAATTAGACAAACCAAGCTTAAAAGCTGGTCATGTCGAGGAATCAGTTTATTTAGGTCATGACCAGTTAGATGTTTTAGCATCATTAAAATCTAAGGAGGAGTTATTATCAGATTTAATTCTTTTATTAAAATCACCGGTGATAAATTTAATTTCCACATTAAATTCAGCCAATCAAAATATTAGTGGTGTTCTAAAATCTTTAGAAAGTGGTTCAAGACCTGTAGTGAATAAAAAAGAAGACCAGAAAAAAAGAACAAAAAATAATGATCAAACTGTTGAAAATAATTCAACTGAATAAAAATGAGTATATAAAAAGAGTATTAAATTATAAAATAATAAATTATGACCGATTTAAAAGATTTTGCAGAAAAATTAGTAAATCTTACAGTAAAAGAAGTTAGTGAGTTGACAACAATTTTGAAAGATGATTATGGTATAGAGCCAGCCGCAGCAGCAGTAGCTGTAGCAGGTCCTGCAACAACAGAAGGTGCTTCTACTGAAGAAAAAACAGAATTTGATGTAATATTAAAAGCTGCCGGTGGGTCTAAGCTTGCAGTTGTTAAATTAGTTAAGGAATTAACAGGTAAAGGTTTGAAGGATGCTAAGGATTTAGTAGATGCCGCTCCAGGAACTCTAAAAGAAGGAGTTGCTAAGGATGAAGCAAACGCTATGAAAGATCAATTAGAAGCCGCTGGAGCAGAAGTTGAAATCAAGTAATCTTTTTAACCAACTAGATGATCTTCTAGATGTTATTGTTGTTAATTGTTAACTAATTTAAAATAATTGTTTTGATAAATAAAAATAGAATTCAATTTGGTTCCTTCAGTGGTAAGGATCAGTATCCAGATTTTCTTGATATTCAGATAAAATCTTTTCAAGATTTTTTTCAATTGGATACAGATGCGGAAAACAGAAATCAAGAAGGTCTTTTTAAAGTTTTTAATGAAAACTTTCCTATTACTTATACAAGAAATCAATTTGTTTTAGAGTTCATAGATTATTTCTTAGACCAACCTCGTTATTCTGTTGAAGAATGTGTGAGTATGGGATTAAGTTATAACGTACCATTAAAAGCGAGACTTAAATTATATTGTACTGACCCAGAACATGAAGATTTTGAAGAAATTGTACAAGATGTTTATTTGGGAAATATCCCATATATGACTCCTAATGGAAATTTTATAATAAATGGAGCTCAGAGGGTTTGTGTTTCACAATTACATAG
>Ga0163179_10000787_pt1 | contig 22598 bp, 11 predicted proteins | sample AtlANTMetagenome_FD_109643 | JGI IMG/M metagenome (GOLD analysis project Ga0163179, IMG submission 109643) | Marine eukaryotic phytoplankton communities from the Atlantic Ocean - Atlantic ANT 2 Metagenome | ecosystem: Environmental > Aquatic > Marine > Oceanic | place: North Atlantic Ocean...
CACATAATTATCACCAGAATTATAACAAGGAGACCTATAATGGCTGAAAATACTTTCAAATCACCCGGCTTCTTCGAGCAAGAGATCGAGTTGACTGCAGAAAAGCAGCAACCGACGGGAGTACCAGCGGGGATCATCGGCGCTGCGCAAATGGGGCCGGCCTTTGTCCCTCTAACGTTAGGAACGTTCAAGGATTTCGAAAATCGATTCGGAACCCTTACACCAGAGAAATTCGCACCTTACGCTGTAAGAGAATGGCTCAAGCATAGACAATCAGTGACTTTTTGCCGAGTCTTAGGAGCTGGAGCAAATTCTACTTCTACAGATTTTGAAAACACTAGAAAACATGGGTTTGTCAAAAATGCTGGATTCAAAGCGATACCACCAACACCCGGGCAAAAGCAAGGATCTGTACAGTTCGTTGCAGCTGTTCACAATGCGAGTGCTTCATCAGATGTTGGTTTCCCAATCTTCACTGACAACGACACTTTGAACGATGCTTTTAGCACCAAAGATGCAGACATCAATGCAATGGGCAACGACGATGTCAATCTAATCAGAGCAATGATCATCAACGAACAAGGTCATTACTTCCAATTAGACAATGATCTAGATAACAATTCTTGGGACTCAGATGCCGTTGCACAATCCGATGGAGATTCGACCAACTTTGCAATGAAGTTTACAGATGGAGCGTCTGTATCGAAAACATTTACTGTTTCATTGGATCCAGATAACACCAAATATATTGGCAAAGTACTTAATACTGACCCTAAAAAATTCCAAACAGAAGGTCACTTGTTGTACTTAGACTTTGCAATAGAGCATGAGCTTGCTCCTTGCGTTGCAGGAAATGCTATCCAAATTTCAGAAGGTTCAAATTCTGCGTTGCTTGTTGGAGATGACCAATACGAACACGCAACCGCTCAAGGAGTCACTACTCTTCAAGAAGCGTTTGGCCTTTTCAATACTAGATACCAAGCTCCAAGAACTACTTCGTTCATCTCGCAACCATTTGGAAAAGTTGAATATGATCTATTCCACTTCGAGTGTTTGTCTGACGGGCATGTTGCAAATGGATCTTTCAAAGTCTCAATCGCTAACATCAAGAAAAGCACCGATCCAAACTATCCATACGGGACTTTCGATGTTCTTGTAAGAGTCTTCGGAGATTCTGATTTTAATCCACAAGTTCTAGAAAGATTCGTAGGCTTGTCAATGGATCCAAATGCAGAAAACTTCATTGGAAGAAAAATAGGCGACAAGAAGGTTGTTTACGATTTCGATGCAGATCTTGCAGAAGAAAGAAGATTGGTTATTTCCGGAAGATACCCGAACCAATCATTGAACATTCGTGTTGTTATCAACGACGCAGTATACAATGGCCAAGTGCCAGAAAGCTCTGTGCCATTCGGCTTTCGCGGTATACCCGCATTGAAAACAGTAGGTCTACTAGATAGTGGCCATGCTACAGCGAATGCATCGTACCTTCCTCCTGTACCTTACACTTTCAAAGCTACAAAGGGCAAAGTAAAATCAAGCGATTTGGTTCTTTCTGGAGATGCTGGAGACAACGAAAGAGCAGACTTTAGAATTTACTTCGGAGTGAAAACAACTCGAATCGAAGCAAAATCAGTTGCTGGCAGTGACTCTATACTTCAGGCAAACCTTTCAAGCAGGCAATCGAAGTTAGTTCGTGCATATACGAAAATGATGGGTCTTCAAGGTGGTACTGTTTCTTCTGGTCTTTTTGTAAGTGACTCTGATGAATTCAATGAGAATAAATTCACTCTTGCAAGAGTTGCACTCGGAAAACAAGTGAGTGCTGGTATTGAATCTTACGACATCGCTAGCATCGATGACTTAAGCGGTGCAAACGAAGAAATGAGATCTTCATGTTATATCAGAAACGGAAAACCAGATCCTGCTTCTTACTGTATCGACGATACATACGATTCTGCAGTAAAAAGGCTCACTCTTGCTTCTCTTATCCACGATAAAACAGCAAACAACTTCAATAAGTTTGCAAGGTTTACGAAATTCACAAACGTATTCTACGGTGGTTGGGACGGATTGAACATCCTTGACGAAGACATCGAAGACTTGAATGATAGAGCTGCTTCTACAGAAGTTGGAAGTGACGCTGGCTCAACAGGAAAAGCAGCAGGCGACATTTCAGCTACTATCGGAGATCTTGGATTAGTCGGTACAGACGATGGTACAATGATGGGTAAGGGAAAAGACAATAACGTTATCGCATCATACAGACAAGCAATTAATATAATGACAGACCCAATGACAGTTCGTACGAACATCTTGAGCATCCCGGGTATCAGAGATCCATACGTTGCTAACTACGCTGCAGGAAAAGTAAGAGATTACTCGATGGCAATGTATCTGATGGACGTTCCAAATTATAACGGTAGTCAACTTCGTATTTTCGATACAGGTTCTCGACCAGATGTTGAGTGGACAGCAAATAACCTCGAAGGAAGAGCAATCGATAACAACTATGTTGCTTCGTATTTCCCAGATGTATACATCACTGATCCTATCAACAACAGAAGAGTATTGGTTCCCGCGTCCGTAGCGGCACTTGGAGCGCTCTCTTACTCAGATAACGTAAGTTATCCTTGGTTCGCACCTGCTGGATTCAACAGAGGCGCTCTCGACTTCGTGGAGAACGTAAGAACACGTTTATCCGTCGGAGACAGAGATGATCTGTACGAAAGACGCATCAATCCTATTGCAAACTTCCCTAACGGTGGTTTTGTGATCTTTGGTCAAAAGACAATGCAGATCAATCAATCAGCATTGGATCGAGTGAATGTAAGAAGATTGCTTCTAGAAGTCAAACGACAAGTTGTAGAAGTGGCTAACGTTGTTCTTTTCGAACAAAATACTCCACAAACAAGAGCACGATTTGTGAATCTTGTACAACCTCGATTGGCACTTATCCAAGCACAAGCGGGTATTGAGAAATTCAGAGTCATCTGCGATGACACAAATAATACACCTGCTGACGCAGAGGAAAACAGATTAAATGGTAAGATTGTCTTGATACCTACAAGAACGATTGAATTTATTGCGATCGACTTCATCATAACAAACGCTGGAGTTTCTTTCGAATAAGATACTTATCAATAACGAAATAAACAAATTATCAGGAGCTAAAAAATGGCAGAAAGAATTTTACGAAGTCCCGGTGTGACCACGAGAGAGTTAGATCTCTCGGCACCCGGACGTGTACGCCCACAAGGAATTCCCGCTGGGATTGTTGGTACCGCACAAAAGGGCCCTGCATTTGTTCCAGTCAACTTCGCAACACAAAATGATTTTGCGAATCTCTTTGGAGAGTCCGAAGGAAAACACTTCGGTGCGATGGCTGTAAATGAATGGATGCGGAATGCACGAAGTGGTATTTACTTAAGAGTCTTAGGCGTTGGAAACGGTAAGAAAAGCGATAGCGATGGTGTTGTCGATAGAGCCGGTTTCATCGTAGGGCAACAAATGAGAGACAAGGATCGCACAGGTGCGAGTTCTTTAGAAACAGACGGAAGTGCAGATGTTCCATCAGATAATCCTCATGCAGGATCTGCAGTCGATGATGCACTTGGAAATGTTGCAACTGACGTAGACAACGTAGTTGCTGTTCCAACTGAAGCTGGACAACAAGAGATCTTCACATTAACCCTCGCTAATAACGGCGCTGGATACGATGGTACTTACATCGTATATGAAGACATCCATGATGCTGGTACGCAATATATCTGGTGGGTGGATGGACAATCAGACGCAGTTGATGGTCTCGGTGCACCTCTACGAAGAACAACCAATGGGACATCTGTTTTAGATGGCGGTTTTGAAGTCTTCAATGCAGTGACCGCTGGATATGCTGCAGCGACAGTCGAACTGTTAGATGGTGCTGGCGTTATTACAGGTGCTGATCTTATGGCGCTTGTCGAAGCTAAACTGGATGCATTGTACGATGCTGCTGGTGCTTTCGTTGGCCCCGGAGCGATTCCTCACACTGTCGCTGCAGATGCAGTGACTTTTGATTGGTCTTTAGCAACGACGGCTGTGACAAATGACCCGGGTGCTGATTACTTGAATGGTCCAGCTACATTGAACACGTCTGATTCAGCTATTCCTTCACACATCCTTGTCAAAAATTCAGCTGATGCAGATTCTGTCGATGCTACTTTCTCTGCAGTGACATTCCCTGTTGCTTACGCATTGAACACACCCGATGGTACAGGTTTGGAATTAAGCTTTACAGTAGATGCGAACATCACTGTTCCTGCAGATTCAACTATCACCCTCGTAGGTGCCGACGGTATTGCCGAGATAGTTGTTGAATTAAATGCGGGTGGTGTTCCAACCCTAGATACAGCGACTAGTTTCTATTCAGCTGTCGATACTGACGTTGTTGCTGCTGGAGCAGCTACAAGCGCTGCTATTCATGCCGCACTTGGATTGGCATACACATCATTGCAAACTCAAAGCACCACCAATGCGGATGGTGATCTATTGCTTCAAGCATTTTTGCCAAATCCATCGGCCGGAGCGGGTGATCTGACATTTACTGATCAAGGAACATCTGTCGAGATTGCTTTTGCGCTCGGTACCTCTTCTGTAGAAACTGTACCTGCACTGACTATCTCAGAAAACAGCCCAGGTTCTCCTGCTGGTCGTGTATACTTCTTAGGTGCAGAATCATTTGCTCCTCAAGCTTCAGGCGCTCCAAACGATTACTTAGGAGCTTATTCAACAGATGCGAGTACACAACCTATCTTAAGAGGCGTATTGATGTTCCCTTCCGGCGTTGTACCCGGTATTCAAGGGGCTTCTGCAATTACTCAAGCTGACATTCCTTCTGCAGCCTTTGGCGAATATGGCACTGGAAAAGATCTTGGTGAATCTGACGGAAAAGGAAAGATCCATGAAGACGGTTCATTCGTGATGGTTTTGAATGGTTTCTCTAATTCAAACTACGAAGTCGCATTGACAGGATCGTTCTCAACGACATCACCGATCTACTTCCCAAAAGTATTCAATACAGACCCAACAAAAATTCAAGAAAAAGGTCACTATCTTTACGCACATTACGATGTCCCTGAGATTCTTGCTCAGTGGCACGGTGATGAAGATGACACGTGTATCTTAAGAGCTGGTGCAACAAACATCACCGATTATACTGGTACTGTCCATGTTTCTGGTGGTGATTATGCTCCAACGTACGAAGATTGGCGAGCTCGATTCAGTCATGCTTTTACTCCTTGGATCCAATCCCAAACATTGGGTGAAGCTCCACAAAAGCTTTTCCGCTTCCACATGTTGGATGCTGGTTCTGCTGGACACGGGCAAGTAAAGGTTTCTATTGCAAACATTACAAAATCAACTGATCTTCGATCTGACTACGGTACATTCGATGTACAAATCAGAGCGGCGAATGATACGGATATGGATCCTCAAATCTTACAACAGTTTGCTGGTGTAAACTTGAACCCTTCTTCCGATAGATATATCGCACGGATCATCGGTGATCAAAATACTTTCTTCGAGTTTGAAAAAGATCTAGGTAAGCAAAAGATCGTGACTGAAGGATTATATCCAAATAGCTCACAATACGTCAGAGTAGAAGTTGTTCCTGCGATTGAAGCGGGTATGATGGAACCTTCTGCATTGCCAATCGGCTTTCAAGGGAAATACCACCTTGTATTAGATGGCCAATCTTTATCTGACAATAATGATGCATATATCAATCTGGTTGAGCCTCCATTGCCTTTCAGAGAAAGTGTATCTATCGGTGCTGGCGCAACTAAAGTTGTAGATGCTCGATTCTATTGGGGTACTCAAAACCAAAACGTATCTATCGCTTCTAAGAAGAATAAAGATACTGGGATTATCTCACTTGTCGATAACCTTACTAAATGGTATCCTTCATTGGGTTCGAACAAGGCATGGGTTGGTGACAATGCTGGTACAGATGCAACGGCTGATGGTGCAAACCTCGACGCAGATGTATATAATAACAATGCATTCTCTCTCGAAAAGCTTTGGATATATTGCTCAGGTGGAAATTCTGCCAATGCAGTAGATCCAACGATGTGGCACGAAGCTGTATACATCAGAGACGGAAATGCTGGCGGTGAAGTATGGTCGAGTTCTACTACTTACTTCGAAGATTCATCTGGCAACAACAAAGTTGGTGGAGGTTGGAGATACTTAGATGTCGCAAAGGACTTTGGTTCAACTGCTTCTAAGAAATTCTTCAAGTTCACAGTACCAATGCAAGGTGGCTGGGACGGTGTCGATGTATTCGATCAAGACAAATCCGACATGAGCACGATGTCTGCGTTCAGAGAAATGGACTCAGCTGGATCTCCTTCTTATGGCGGTCCGGACGGCCCGACCACAGCCGCATTTAGAAAAGCACTTGACATTCTTTCTGAAAAATCAGATGTAGACATTCAGTTATTGGCTACGCCGGGCATGCGCTCTGCTGGTATTACTGAATATGCAATTGATAAAACAGAGGATAGATTCGATGCTCTTTACATCATGGATATGCCTGCGTATGACCACGATGGAAACTTAGTTCTAACATCTTCACAAGAAACATCTGTCACGAATACAGCCCAAAGTCTTGCTAATAGAAACTTGGATACTTCGTTCGCAGCAGCCTACTTCCCTGACTTAGTCATTGCAGATGGCGCTAATAACGTAGTTGCTCCTCCTTCTGTTGCAGTACTCGGTGCACTTTCTTTGAACGACTCTGTAGCGCATCCTTGGTACGCTCCAGCCGGTTTTGCTCGCGGTGCTTTGGCTTCTACGATAGAAACAGCGGTTAAACTTAACCGATCGAATATGGACGTTCTATACGACTCTGACATCAATCCAATTACTTCTTTCCCACAATCTGGAGAAAGCGTAATTGTCTTCGGACAAAAGACAATGCTTCAAGCTCAGTCTGCTTTGGATCGTGTAAATGTGAGAAGATTGCTTATCGATGTTAGACGTAAAGTTAGAACAGTTGCAAATCAAGTACTTTTTGAACCGAACAGAGAATCTACCCTTGCACGATTCAGTTCATTGGTTAATCCAATACTTGGTCGGATCCAACAACAGCAAGGCTTGGAGAAGTACAAAGTGGTTATTGACACTAGTACTACAACCCAACAAGACGTTGAAAATAATACGATCCGAGGAAAGATCTTCTTACAGCCCACTAGAAGCATTGAGTTTATCTCACTTGACTTCGTTGTGACAAATGCTGGTGCGGAAATCTAAACAAACAATAGTTATTAAATGAATACAATTTTTCAGGAGAATTAAAATGGCAGAAACACTATCAGTACAGGACATGTTGCCAAACAAGTTTGAACCAAAGAGAAAGAACCGTTGGATCTTCGCTCTTGAGGGAATCGACTCTTTCTTAATCAAGACAGCCGCACGACCAAGTGTGTCTATCGAAGAACAAACCATCTCATACATGAACTCAAAGCGTTATGTTGCGGGTCTTGCTTCTTTCGAAACTCTTGCAGTCACTCTTCACGATCCTATTGCACCTTCCGGTGCACAACAAGTTATGGAATGGGTTCGTACCCACTTCGAATCTGTGTCAGGTCGTGCAGGTTATGCTGACTTCTACAAGAGAGACTGTCAATTAAAATTAGTCGACCCAGTCGGTACAGTTATCGAATTGTGGGACATCAAAGGCGCATTCTTAACGAATGCTGGATTCGGTGATGTTTCATACGAAGATGGAGCTCCAATGGAGATCTCACTTACTCTTCGTTTCGACAACTGCGTCCTTCAATACTAATACAAAGACAATTTGTTCGCAAAAAGCGCAGGATCTTTCGAGGTTCTGCGCTTCATTTATTTTCACGCTATATAATTAAAGATGTATTCGGTGTGTACAAACGATCGGTACGGGATAAAATACTGGTAAGTTCAGTTTAAATTTCTAGTTTTGTTATGGAGACAATATGAGTAAACGCAAAAACAATGACGTGTTGACCGGTGGCGGTAAGCCCGAAGGGTCAATGGCAGATGGATGGGGTGGCCAAAGAGGCGATGTCATGAGAGATGAATTCGGGTTAGAAATCCCAGTGGAAAACATTCCAATTCCTTCGAAAGGACTTGTATACCCACCAGATCATCCTCTTCACTTAAAAGAAACAGTTGAAATCCGCTCGATGACTGCGAGAGAGGAAGATATTTTGACTTCAAAAGCTCTCATCAAGAAGGGAACAGTAATCACAGAATTAATTCGATCCTGTCTAATCGACAAAAGAATTGATCCAAATGATATGATCCTCGGCGATAGAAATGCTGTGATGGTTGCATTACGTATCACAGGCTATGGTGCTGAGTATAATGTAGAAGTGAGTTGTCCAGCGTGTGGTGAAAGATCTAAACAAGGGTTTAATTTATCAGCATTGCCGATCAAATCATTGTCAGAAGAGCCTGTAGCGTTAGGATCTAATTTGTTTGAAGCTACGATGCCGAAACGTACTGAAAATGACCCAGATTTGGTTATTCGGTACCGACACATGACTGGTCATGATGAACAAGAAATTACAGCAATGCAAGAACGCAAAAAGAAACAAGGGTTTCAAAGTGATAATTTGATCACGACAAGATACCGCCAACAGATTGTCGCTGTAAACGAAATAAGTGATAAAACAAAAATTCAAATGTTTATTCAGAAAATGCCAACTAAATATTCTTTAGCATTGAGAAAATCAATGGACGCCAACGAACCGGGAATCGATATGAGCCAACATATCAGATGCCCACACTGTTCTGAGGAGTCGGAGGTCTCCATGCCTCTTGGCGCGAGCTTTTTTTGGCCTGACGCCGACCGATAAGAACATCTTCTTGGAGCAGATTTTTCTGATGATGTATTATATGGGTTTCACTTACGTTGAATGCTACAACATTCCTGTGTGGCAAAGACGGTGGTTTATTGAAAGAATGAACCAAGAAATCAAACGTACTCAAGACAAAGATGGTAATCAACAGCCAACAAGAGCTGCGCATCACAACGACCCGAATACAAGAGCTATGATGGGTCGTTATAGATCGATGGTACCAGCCAACCTAAGAAGATTCACGTAGGAGAAAGAATATGCCCGAATCACAAATTTTAGATTTATTAGAAAGAGCATTTAATGCAGGGTGCTTTCCAGAAGTCTTAAAAATGATAAAGGCGCGTTCAACTCCCGTGTTAATTGAAAAAGTAATCGAGAAATCTCAGCAAAGAGCTGACGATTTCGATTTTGAATGGGACGGTATCTTCGGGAGTGATTAATCTTAAAGAAACATCTGTGGGCGATTTTGTTTATGCGTTGCTAACCGTACAATCAGCCCCCGTGTTTGCCGAGATTGTTAGAGTTATAGAGAAAGAAAATGCAATTGAAATATTTACTGATCTGTGGGGGAACCGAGTTGTAATCGTACAGAATGCATACTGGCAAGAAAAAGAAGCCAAGAAAAGTAAAATTATCAGGCTCGAGCATAATTACAAGCAGTGGGCCAAGGAGTACATGTCAGATGAAGAAACAGAGATTGATAATAGAGTCGATACGATATATCACGGGAAGCCAGAAGTCAGTGAAGATCAAGGGAAAGTTGACCCAGATGAACGCATTCCGAAACGTATTAAACGCAAGCAAAAAATTGTACGAAAACCTGCAACGAAAAGACGCAAGTCTAGCAGAAATAGAAAAACTCGTAGCAAAGAAAAATAAAGCTGCTCAAAGATTTAAGAGAGCTACAGGACATTCTTGGCCGCTGTAATCGTAGAATACTTTACGATTTTTTCTCCTGACGGATAATTAATTTCGTTAGGAATTTTTCTTTGGAGATAGTTCGTGTCTACAACCGGGCCAAATACGCCAGATCAGTTGGATATTATCCAACAAATGAACAAAGCAATGCAAGAGCAAAACAAGCTCCTGCAAAGTATTGCTAGTGCACTTGGTGGACAAGCCCAAGCTTCGCAACAAGCGTCTCAAGCTAATGAAAAAGTAGCAGAAACAGCAGGGAATGCAGCTGATAAGACAAAAGAGCTTACCGAAGCACTGAAAGAAAACACCGGTGGGTCTCAAGGCCTTGCAGACGCAATGGGGAAACAGGCTGCAGCTTCAGATGATGCGAATAAAAAATTAGACAAATTTTCAAAGGGTGCTGGAAAGACAGTTGCGATCATGGGTGCACTCAATGCAGCTGTCGCTGGTGTCGGTAATGCCATCGAAGCTGCCAACGGTGTATTCAACTTGTTCACTGGAGGTCTCCAAGCAGGTTTGGGTATATTCAAAGGAGCTATAGGCGTCATAGGCGGTTTCTTCTCTGGTTTGATGGGTGCTGCAGCGGATTACCACAACAAAGCAGCTGGAGAGATGCATGCAGCAAATGAAAACCTCAGGAAAGAATTTGGCGATATAACTTCAGATCAAGGAAAAATGATCAAGGGTATGTCGAAAGATTTGGGAGATGCTCAAAAAGCATTAGGTGCTGCTGGAACATCATTGTGGGGTACGATAGGCCGAAGTGCAGCAGTCTTACAAGAAATGACAGCGATGGCCGGCGAGATGGGTGATTCTCTTGTACGGATGACTGGGCAAATGAAAGGCGCTACCGGTGAAATGCTCTTGATGCGAAAAGGTATGAATATATCTGGAGAAGCTTTCAAGAATATGGCCTCCACTGCAGAGGCGAATGGCACAACAATGCAAGAAGCTCTCACCGAAACGATGGTTGCTTCAGCTCACTTATCTAAAACATTCGGTGTTGACGTAAAAGTCATCGGTAAGAACATAGACAAGATGGCAAAAGATGTAGGTACCTTTGGTTCTATGGCTCCCAAAGAATTAGCAGCTGTAGCAACTTATGCTACTAAGTTAGGCGTCAGTATCGAATCATTGAAAGGCACGATGGATGCGTTTGATACCTTTGAGTCTGCAGCTGCCAACGCAGGAAAGCTCGCTGAGGCGTTTGGAATGAACGTTGATGTTATGGGCATGATGAATGCTGAGAACCCTGCAGAACGAATGGATATGCTTCGTAAGTCTTTCGAAGAAACAGGAAAATCTGTAAGCGATCTTTCACGACATGAGTTGAAAATGCTCTCTGATTCTATGGGTGGCATGCCTATCGATGAAATGAAAAATGCGCTGTCTATATCTTCAGATGAGCTCGGCTTTGGCGATTTTGAAGACGCTGCTGAGGAAGCTGCACAAAAGATAACCCCTGAAGAAGCAATGCAAGATGTTGCCAAATCAGTCGATAGACTCGCAACTAAATTAGACCAATTAGCAGGCGGTCCACTCGCAAACTTTATCAATGGGTTCATGAAAATTATTGACCGCTCGCCTGAAATGAGAGAATTATTATCTCTTGTTGGCAAATGGTTGAAAGAATTCCATAAAGCAGGCCAAGCTGTAGCACACCTTTTCTTAGATTTCGTGAGGACCGACGGTGCGGGTGCTTTCCAAATGATTAAAGACATTTTCAACATAGAAAGAATTCAAAAATTCTTAGGAGTTGTAAAAGTCGCATTCGGTGAGTTCTTTAGACTAGTGAAAACAGATCCAAAGGCCGCTGTCGAAAACTTGTTCGATAAAATCTTTGGAGCATTTGAAGATTGGGTCGGAAGTGGGCCTACTGGCAACAACATGGCAAACCTCTTAGGAGGCATGATTGAAAATGCATTCTTGTTGATGGCAGGGCTAGTACCGAAAATAATTCAAACTATTTCCAAGTATATCGTCATATTCGCAGAAGGATTGAGAGATTTTCTCAATGGAGATAACAAAACAGCGAACACAATAGGTGATGGTATAGGTGGAGCATTCATGATGGCGTTTGAATCGATAAAAGATTCAGTTATTAATGATTTGATGCCTGCTTTACTCGATCTCTTTGGCGTACTGTTCGAAAAGTTTGGACCAGCTGTTATTGGTATACTTACAGTTGTTTGGACTGCAATCTTTGTTAAATCGATTGTGAGTGCTGCGATCGCTGCAGCTGCGGGAGCTGCTCTTCAGGGTGGTATAAAATTCCTCGGTGACAAAATTCTTGGAATGATGTCTAAAACAGGTGGTGGCGGTGGTGACGAAAAAGAAGCTAAGAAAGCAGCTGCGATTACCAAAGGTATAGCCGAAGGAATGGAAGATTTGCTAGAAGCCTTCCGGAAGATTAAGAAAAGCGACATTAAGAAAGCAGGTGAGATCCTATGGGAGATGGCCAAACACATGATCAAAGGAATGATCGCTATGGCCGTTGGAATGGTCGCTGTTAGTGCTATACTTTCTGTCGTGCCGTTCGTGGCTTTGATCAAAGGTATAGCCGGCTTAACAGCTGCAGTTATGAATTCTGTCGCAATGGTCGGTGCTGCTATCCTAATAGACAAGTATGGAGACTTATCTAAAATCAATGATACCCTGTGGGAGTTGTCCAAGATTTTCATGAAAGGTGGTATATATATGGCCATAGCTGGTGCTGTTATGGCAGCTGCATGGTCTATGGTTCCCGTTGGAATGTTGCTCATCGGCCTCTTTGCAATGAACGCACTAGTGTTGACTTCTCTTCCAATGATCGGAGCTGCATTGCTGCTTGAAAAAGTGAATGATGAGAAGAAAGTTAATTCAGGCCTTCTTGGACTAGCTGGTGTCATGATTGGTGCAGCATTGTTTGCTATACCCGCGGGTCTTTTCGCTCTAGCTTGGTCTGTGGTTGATATAGGCAGCTTGCTTATGGGTATATTCGCACTCAACGCACTTATTCTTGGTGCAATCCCAATGCTAGTCGTAGCTTTCATACTCGGAAACTTCGTTGATAAAGTACTTGTGCCAGTGTTAATAGGTATGCTTGGATTAGCTGGTATTTTCTTCGGAGCATCGTTGTTAGCTATACCTGCTGCCATGTTTACAGATGCGTGGGGCACGATGGATCAAAAGGCACTAGTAGGAGCCATCTTTAATCTCAATGCGATGGTTGTTGGGATGATCCCATTCATTGCAGTAGGTGCTGCATTAGGAATGTTGCTTGCTGGACCACAAGGTGTTGCAGTTGCACTTGGTATGGTTGCACTTGGCCTGATGATGGCTGGTATGGGACTTGCTACACCATATATCAAAAAAGGTGCACAAGCACTGATAGACGATTTAGGTGGGCTGGACGAAAAGAAATTTAATCTAGCAACAACCGTTCTGTCAAAAATGGCTCTCGTTGCACCACTTCTAGTCGCTGCAGGATTGGTCATGTTCGTTCTTTCCGGCCCAATGGTATTAGCACTCGTTGGATTACACAACATGTCTGGATTTATATCTGGTGCCGCTTCTATGATAACTGACGCTATTTCAGCTCTATCAACAATCAAGATTTCAGACCCGAAGAAAACAGAGATGGTCTTAGACGTTGTGACTAAAGTTATCAAAGCTGTTTCACTTCTTGGCCAATTAGGAATGCAAGCGATGTCTATGGCACTAAGTGCGGGTATCGTAGGTTTCTTTGGTGCACCTGATCCATCCACAATGATGCAAACGATGGCTGATTTTGTTTTAGATATATTAGGTAAGGGCAAAACAAAATCAGGTAGCGGAACAGGTATCATCGGCGCAGTCGAACTGATGGTTGGTATGGCTGGGAAATTTTCAGAGAAATCTCTCAAAGGTGCAGAAGCAATCGCTGGAATCGTTGCAGCTATCGCGCAATTAGCAGGAGCATTGATAGAGCCTCTAACTAAAATGTCTGAAAACGCTGGCGGTTTCTTTGGCGGTGGAAAAGCTGCTGACATGAAATCGATGGTAGAATCTGTGGGCTCTGGTGTCGGGTCTATTCTAGGAGCGATGCAGACGCACTTAATTGGAACGAAAGATAAGCCCGGATTGATCGAGTCTATGTTGTCTGTATTTAATTCTCCAGCTTTGAAAAAAGAAAAACCAGACGTTCTTAAACAAAGAGCCGAAACCCTCAAAGCTCTTTTTGATGCAATCCTCGCAATTGTCACTGCAGTAGAAAAGTTGCAGCAGTTCGAATCTAAAGGGTTCTTTGGTGGTGGGAAGGGCGATGCTGCAGCGAACATAGAAAAAATGCTTCAAAGTGCTACAGAAGTTGTCAAAAGTGATGCGATGAAAGACATGATTACTGAATCAATCGCCCTCATGAACAAAATAAAAGATCCGGCTGGCTTAAAATCTAAAGCAGAGGCGATGGGAGCTGTTGTTGGAGGCACTGTTGAAATTATCAAAGCACTTTCAGACCTTGGAAACTTCTTAAGCAACGAAGAAGGAACACAGGGTCTTATGAATCTGCAATCAGAATTAGATACTTTGAAATTAAATGATGCCCTGCCATCACAGGTGATTGGCCAAATTGCTAAAGAAACAGTTGCGATTGCAAGAGCAATGCGAAGAATGAAAGTTAATTTCGGGAAAGTAAAACTCAAAGAGATGTCCGAAACAGTTCTTGGGTATGGTGGAGATCATACTATTATGTTGGCGCCAGAAGGAGTGAAGCTCACAGTTAACTTAAGCGTCGAGATGAACGCTGAAGATGTTGCGGTAGGAATTGCGAAAGGAACGATGGCAAGTTGGGATGGTTTCTTCAAACGAGAAGATAAAGTCACAAACTATGGTCTAGACAATATAGGAGACTAAAATGAGCTTATTTCTAAAGCATATACGAGAGACTGGGTTCTTGCAACATTTGAGATCACAAATTCCTCAAAGAGATCTAGAAGCTTTTGATAAGATGGTCAAAGAGAAACTGACTGAATACGACAATATTTGGATAGATCTCGAACCTTCACTAACAAAATTTAATCAAGGAGCGAACGATGGCGGATCCAACGAACCCGAACCCCAATCCGAATCAGGACTCGACAAGAAGTCAGACGACAGAGAATCCTAATTCATGGGCATCACCAAAAGATGGTGATGGAGATGGTTTAATTAAGCTTCAGTCTGATGACATTCAACCTGAAAGAAAAATAAGATTAGGGCAGTACCTTTCAGATATGTCTTCAGGCCGTATACACGGACCAGACAATGATAATTCTAACGGTCGCAGTTCGCAATTTCCGATAGAAAACCCTGAGCCTACCGAGTATTCACCATTTATGAATACTGGGCATTCCTATACCGGTCTTCTTGAAGACGTTGCCAAAGAATACTTCCAGAATTTATCTTCACAAAGTTCGTTCATTCCGGGCGTTGGGAGTTTTGAAGGAGGAGCAAAAGAGGGCCCTATTAGATTTCAAGATGGTAATGATGTTTTGTCTCAAGGCACATCAATCGTGGAAGCCCACATGTCACATGCTCTTTCAGAAGATACGAGTTCAAGATGGGCAGGCATCGGCGTAGAGAGATTCAAGCCCGATATAGCACAAGATCGTTATCAAGTCCAACGAGCTGGACCACATTTGGATGGTACATTGTTAGATGACACGAAAGGCTCGAGATTTCAGTCGTTCGAACATAAAACCGGTGCCACGAATTTTCAAACTTTATCAAATACTTCATTTTGGGATGAGTATTTTGAAGATCTTAGACAAATTGGGCCTAGAATTACGCTAGCAGCGTCAGGCCATAAGGATCCAACAATCGCAGCCGATGGAAAAAGAAGAGGGAACACCACGGCCAATGCGGGAGCAGTAGGCTCCCCTGAAGGAATGGCGGACTTAACGGGTGACTATAGTAAAGTACCACTTACAGGGCTTCAACCCGGGAATGCATTCGATCCTGTCGAAGAATTTTCGAACATGGAGATCAATGAACTCCCTACGATGTCGTCACAGTCATGGGGACAGCTGTATTCTTGGGCTGCTCCTTACGAATCAAACACTGCAGCTGACTCTTTGACGATAGCAGCGCAGCTTTTAGAAATTTGGGCGATGGTTCAACTTCGAATTTTGATTATTACGACACTGTTCCAAGGTGTTTCGATGGTTCTTTCTACAATTACGACTCCCACAGCCGGCAATGGGTTCTTTAATAGAAGAGATTTGATGCGGGTACCGTGGAATAGAAATTATTATCCTGAGAATGTGCAAGTCCAGCCCGGGACTGCCTTCGACATGGGTAAATCTGGCTTCAACCACTCGCCAGTCAACTTAATTCAAAAGGGCCTAGACGGTATCAATGAATTCTCTGCGAAAGAATTCAACAACTACGCTGCATTTCTCGTACCCCAGCTTCTAGGGGGTGCTGTCAACCAAGTAGGAAAGTCCGTTGAAGAAGAAATCCTTAATTTCACAAGCAAAGTATTAAAAGAAGTAAATGTATACATCCCAAGACATACTTTGTCGACAAGTGCGAACGTTTCTGGATATTTAGAAGACGATGTTGCTTCTTTGAATTTCTTATTAAAATTTGTCGACGTTTCAACCGCGTATACAAGGGCTACAGCAGCTGGAATGGGTACATTAGCTTCATATCTTATTGCTTCTGTCCCAGGAATTACGTCACAAGGTGACTTTGGGTATTGGAGAAACATTTTCAGGGAAGTTGTAAGATCTAAAGCGTATATGCAACAATTACACGTTGATAATCCAGAAGAATTCGATACCGGCTTCGAGTATATCTTAAAATATGTCGGAAAGGGCGATAAAATCATGCGGTTTGTGAATTATCTAGCTCAGATTGGTGATATGTCCATTGGAAGAGGCTTCGCTGGGAAATTAGCGTTTCCAGAAAATAAAGTTGAATTGAAAAATGTAGCCAATTTTCCTACATTACGCACAGCGGCGAACAGGCAGAAGGGTACAACTTTTGGCAACGAATATAAGTCGAGATTGTCTCTCACTGAAACTCCTTCGCTATATCTGCTCCCAAAGTCTATCAAGAACATTCGACTGGGTTTACAAGACGCAAGAATTCAAGCAGAGAACACTGTTTGGGGATCATTCTCGGGTGGGAACGAACTACATAACAAAGCAATCAGTGAAGAAGACAAGAAAGCAAACTCAGGTACAACAGAACCTATCAATGAAAGATGGCAAGCTCGGGCAGGCAACAGGTTTTCAGCTTCTCAAGTGAGAAGAATAGAAGATCAATTAGAAGCAGAGCACATGCCGTTCTATATTCAAGATCTCAGAACAAACGAAATTGTATCCTTCCATGCGTTTCTTACATCGATTTCAGATTCATACACGGGTGAATGGTCGGCACAGAAAGGTTTCGGCCGATTAGAGGCCGCACAGATATATGGAGGGGGATCTAGATCGATAGCTGTATCGTTCATGATGGTTCCTATGAATAAAGAAGATTATGATGAGATGTGGGTGAAGGTCAATAAATTATCAACTCTTGTGTACCCGCAATGGTCTGAGGGTACGACAATCTCGACAGGAGAGGGTACATTCGTACAGCCATTTTCTCAAGTGCCGACTGCTTCTCCTTTATGCCGGTTGAGAGTAGGTGACTTATTCACTTCTAACTATTCAAAAACCAACATGGCAAGAATGATGGGCATCGGAAAAACAACTTTCTCCTATGGGAACTCTCCAAGGCGAGATAATACTCTACCAACATATAATTCTTCACAAAACCAGAAAAGATTTATCAATCCTGCACAGTTCAAGGATTTCATAAAAACTGTGAAATTATCAGATCGAATAGAGGCGAGAAAATCATATCAATCTGATCCAACTCAGTTCGAGCTGGTTTGGGATAGAGAAATGTTATATGTTCAAATCCCGGGCTTGGTACCCTTACTAAAAGAGTGGATACCATGCCTGAATTCAGCGAGTTGGAAACAATTCTCAACAGAGATTGGAGAACCTGCGCCTATAGTCACTGAACCTGATGGAGGGACGTCTATGTCGAAATTATTTTCAAATGAAAATCCGATTATTAAGTCCTTTGAATCTACGATGGGCCGAGGTATTGCAGTAGCTGTCACTGGTATAACTTTCGATTGGAAACTTAATTCAGTGCCTTGGGACTTAGAGCCCGGCCAAAGAGCTCCACGACAATGCGAAGTTCAGCTTTCTATTGTGCCGATACATGACATTACTCCGGGTCTTGATCATGAAGGTTTCAATCGTGCACCTATTTATACTGTTGGCCAAACAATGCGGTCTGTCGGTGGAGATCCGTGGTATAATAATAGTGACCATGAAGATTTGATCGCTGGTATCGAAGAACAGCATCAAAAAGCTCTAGAAGGAAAAGATGAATTATGAGACGATATACAAAAGATAAAAGAATACGGGGTGGTAAATTAGAGACTGCGCAAACAGTCACAGCACTACGTAGAGCTAGAGACTTTGGATTAATCCCAACAAGAGAAATTGTCTTGAAAGAAAGTCAACGATTGGATCATCTTGCACACGAACATTTAGGAAATTCTAGATTTTGGTGGGTTCTAGCAGCATTAAGTGACATTGGCTGGGGTATGCAATTACCACCCGGGACAATCATTAAAGTACCAGTCGATCTAAGATCAATACAAGCAATCGTTGGGTGAAGTGAATGGCAGCGGGCAACAATTTATTTTCTAGCACAGAGCAATACCGATTAAGACAAGCTTTGCAAAAATTCGGAAAAGTCTTCGGATTGAAAGACCAGAACACTTTTATGCAAATACTCTTGAGGTCGACTCAAGGTGCAGTAAAAGAAGAACCAAGCCCGACAGGTGGAATGCAATCAGTACCTGTACCACCCGGGTCAATGAGCGCACTGGAAATTAATTCTTCTGAAGTTAATTCTAGTTTAGAAGAAGTAGCCGATGCTATCTTGAGTCTTCAAGGAGACGGAATTACTGTATCAAAAATGGTCGAAGTCTTTGAAAACTTCATAGCAGGTGATGATCCGGATGGTTTGGCAGATCATTTTAAGAACCTCCCTAGAGAAGGCAGCGATGGAAAACCGGTTAATGCTCCTACTATTTCTCTAACTGCAGCAAATGATCACGGCCGGCCCGCAATGGGGTTCCTAAGAGGTGAATCTGTTGCCGGCATACTTGGTCTTGGCGGCGGGTTCCCTATAGATGAAACAATCTCCATCATTGAGATGCATCATCCGAAATTAAATTTCTCGAATAGAGATACGATGGCATCGTCGGTATTTCTTCAAGCGCTACCTAGTATAGAAATTTCGAAAGCGATACCTTTCCTTGATTTCAAAATCATAGTGAAAAATTCACCGGTGGTCAAAGAAAGTGGTTTAGAAGATGGCACCCCCGTATTTTCGAATGGTATCTCGATATATAAATTTTTGAATGGAGAGAAAATCGAAACATCTAGTAAAGTGATGCTAGATTTGATCAGCGGAATTCCAGAGGAAATACGAAATCCTCCACCTATACTCGATGGTGTTTCAGGGTCTCTTCCAGCAGCTCTCCCAGCACCGAGTGTAGCTGGCATGGAAGTATTTACGTCACCGCAAACATTGGTCGATGGTACTTTGAACCACGTCGATTTGGATGCATCGAATGCGAATTTTGGAGCTAATTCTGACCCTCAGGAAATCCCGTTGGAAAATAAAGTCTTAGATAAGTTTAGACCTCTGATGACCTTACAGTCGTTCAATGTGCAAGTGACACCTGCGACGGGTATGCTAGCTACGAAATCTGTTGATGTTAGTCTCGTCCTACACGACAAAACAAGGTTGTCACAAATCCAACCTTTGATAATACCAGCACAACTTGGAGATGTAGAATTTCTCTGTGAATGGGGATGGAGTCATCCTGAATCAGATCCTGAAATTAATCCCTATGGCGCATTGATAAACTCGATGAGAGTGCGAGAAAAGTATGGCTTGATGAATTCTACTTATTCTTTCACGCCCAGTGGCGAGGTTAATATAGCTCTTAAGATGTATACAAAAGGTGCACAGAAAGCAACCTTTGAGCTGGTATCAAACGACAGTGGGAATACCCATCCGGCTGACACATTACGAGATTTAATTGTGGCAATCAGGACGGCGATGCGAGAATTAAAGCAAGAAGGATTCGTATTGAACGCAGATATGGGTGCACCAGATTATCTAGGAAAGGCTTCTTCTGTAAAAGGCCTTCTGAGTCTTACGCCAGATCAAATGACTGGAATCAGCAATTTTATCAAAACAATGAAGTCAAATGCGTCTGGGACATCTAGTTCAGATGAGTGGGAAACACTCGAATCCAAATGGAGTGCAGCCGAAGCAGGTGTAGAAGATTTTCAAACTAAAGTAGATGAAATCTTCGGAGCAAAAATTGCAGCAGTTGCTGGTCCAGTATCTAACGACACACCCGATCCATATCTTATTCCTGATACAGCTAATTTACCAGATGGTACACCTCTCTTCAACATTACGCACAATACTCATGTTTCTTTAGCTAAAATCTTATTGCATTTTCTTGCAGAGCCTATAAGGAGCACGAAGAGATTCGATGAAATTCAACTGGTATTCTACCCAATGAATGAATATGCAATGTGGGCAAGAGGCTTGAACCTTGGACAGTATCCAATAAATAAAGAAACTTTCAAAGAATTAATTTTGAAAGAACTTCAAAAGAGTCCATCTGTGACGATACAGAAATTCTTGAATTTAATGAAAAAGCTATTTCTTAATTTCTTGGGTGATGACATCTATGGCCTATCCACGTTCTATGGAACAGACGATGATGGAAAAAGAGTCGTGGAAGAGAAATATACCAAAGATGAAAAAGCGAAACAGAATTATGCTAGTACAAAACAAAAAGTGATGGAAGCATGTTATACTGCAGAGGGAGATAAAAGGTTCAAGAAACCGAATGTTCAGATGTTTGTAGAATGCGTAGGAGACGTCCAAGATAAAACAAAGTCTATTCTTAGATTACACTTTTTTGACAAGAACACTGATTCATATTCGTCGTATGCGTCTTTATGGCAAGCAACTAGTGCTAGTGACATGGGTGTCATTGGAAAATACGTCAGTTCCCATAAGAGTGTGCAACACGCGGAAGCTAACCCACCGAAATCAACGAAAAATAAAGATATAGAAAAATGGGATGCATTGGTCAAAGAAAGAAAGAATAGGCGTACGGATTTTGGGAAAGAAGCCAAAATCGCGATGAGCTATTTTGAGGAAGCTGGTTTATTAAAAGAGTTCAAAGTCCAAACTGAATTCATCGATGCCAATGGGGACAAGCAGTCTGAACCTCGATCTAGATATAGGATTAAAGGAGGCCCAGACCAATTAAGGGGTATTCTTGCAGCGAACATACCGACATTAAAATATGGTACGGAGTTTTCCGGTATTATTAATGCTAGTTTATCGACTCAATCGAATCCAGCGATGGAGACGATTCACATGCAAAGACAAATGAAGTCTGGTGGTGCTACTCCAACTGGTGCCGTTGATGACGGGCTTCCAATGATGGTCAAGCCAGTTCAACTTTCTTTAGATACTTTTGGGTGCCCTTTCATTAATTTTGGCCAACAATTCTTTGTAGATTTCCAAACGAATACAACAATCGATGACATCTACGCTGTAAGCGGTGTGTCACATACTCTGACACCGGGTGAATTTAAGTCATCGATAAAGCTTTCTCCTCTCAATAAGCTTGGACAATTCAGGTCAATGGCCGATCAATTCGATGATGCAATGGCTGTAGCTAAAGAAACTGGTGGCAATGTTTCTTAAATTCTCTTTGTAAATAATTCAAATTCCAGATAGAATTAATTATATGCTCTCTATCTGTAATAAAATAACTGGCACTGAAAGGTACTTGACTTGGACTGGAACTACTTGGTCGTGGCAACCAGAGGTTCAGAATTATCTATTTGGATGTCCTCATCCTAGATCAGTAGAACCTCTTCTAAAGATCCACGGTCATGACGTTCAGTCCTTGATTGAAAAGAAATACCTACGGATGGCTACAGAGCTTGGACTTAAGAATGCAAACTTCGTAGGACTGATTGGACCACAGTTCAAGAAAAGATTGCAAGATTATACGATGAGCACTTGGCAAGATCTACAGCCAATCATTGAGCATCGATACACTCAGTTCTATTTCGACACAAACGATTGGTTATGGACACTTCAACCTGCACCTTTGGACTATACACGATACAGTGGGTTGAAGAAGATCAATGCACCGATAAAGATACGAACAGATGGTGAGGTTATTCAAACTGTTCGATATGTGCGTTCCAAAATCAAGACAGGCAGGCTAAGTGTTATTTCTGGCCCGCAGGTAATGACAATGAAAGCAGAGTATCGAAATGTTGCAAAAAACTGTCGACAGATCGACTACTCGTCGATGGAGCCTCGTTTTCTACTTAGCGTAAGTGGAATACACGTCGATGGAGATCTATACGATTGGGTCGCTAAAGAGGCCGGCCTATCCGAAGATAGAACTCACACGAAGATTGCAATAATTTCGTCGCTGTATGGGTCAGCTAGGCAAATACCCGCGGTCACGAAATTATTCGGTCTAGACGAATGGGAAAAACAGCTTGAAGCAAATGTCGTAGACAACGTAATTGAAAATTATTACGGGAGACCCATACAGACAGAAGGAGTCAAGGGAAGACACCTACTTTCGCTTTGGTTGCAATCTAGCGCGGCTGACGCGGCCATCAAAGGCTTTGCTGATTTCTTTCGAGCCAATACACA
>Ga0163179_10000788_pt1 | contig 22578 bp, 22 predicted proteins | sample AtlANTMetagenome_FD_109643 | JGI IMG/M metagenome (GOLD analysis project Ga0163179, IMG submission 109643) | Marine eukaryotic phytoplankton communities from the Atlantic Ocean - Atlantic ANT 2 Metagenome | ecosystem: Environmental > Aquatic > Marine > Oceanic | place: North Atlantic Ocean...
ACAGGAACACCTGTTAGAGCAGAAGACTTAAACTTAATTAGAACTAAAATTATACCAATTTTAGCTAACGACAAACATCTTACAATAGATGCCTCCAATGCAAGTGCTTTTGTAGCAAATAGTTCAGGTTATGAAAGAAACACTACTTGGAATACTCAACTTGCAGGAGAACATAAATGGTCCTGGGCTAGTTATAATAAAGCTAGATACTTTTTTAATGGTGGCGGACAACTAAGAGTTTCATTAAACATGACTGGCGGAACAACTGCTGGTTACTATAACTGGAGTGATGTTATTAACGAAATGGGTGTTCTAAACTTTAATTGGGATACTCTTACGCAGAGTGCGGCTATTACAAGTGGTACGCCAACCGGCAAAGGTTTTTATGATTTAACACAATATTATGGTGACGGTAGTGATGCTGGCTCAGCAGATGAAGGTCTATTGTTTACATCAAGCGGTGTAACAATAGGAAGAAAAGTTGGAACATATGGTAGCACATATGGTTACGGCTATGGTTATATTACTGGACAAGGTCTTTATCCACAATGGGCTGATCCAAAAGGTGGTAGCTACGGCTACGGGGTATACATAAGTGCTTATAGTGCTTATAGCACTTATCAACAGTTGAAATTTAAGTTATATGGAAAATACATTGATGCTGGTGCTGGAGTACAATTTAAATTGGTGCTAGATGATACAACTCATGCTAACATAGTAGACGGATCAATAACACCAACCTGTAGTTACTTAATGCCAGATACACTAACCATTGACACAACTAGCTTTGATGTTACACCTGCCCCTACATTCACAATAGTCAATGACTTTACAAGTTCAGACGACAGCTAAAAAAACACTTGACAATCCTAACATAAATAAGTTATAGTAGTATATAATTATAGGAGAAACTCAATATGGACGAGAGACTCGAAAAAGCGTTAGAATTTGCAAACTATAGAATTACACTAGGTAATCAAAAACGCACTCTAAAACAAAGAACACAAGTTCTACAAACAGTACATTACTCAAAAGGTGTATTCTTTGCTGACCATGTAACTATTAGTTTTGTTAAAACATTGCTTGATTCTGGTAAAGAAAATAGTATCCTTGTAGATACAAAAGATAATCCTATCCTAATAGAAGATTTGAAAGAATTTTTAGATACACTGATAAGTTCTTATACTGAAGCAATGAACGAATATAAAGCACAGTCAGATAAAATTAAAAAGGCTAGAAATATCAAGAGCTTGATGGATTGGTAACAAATGTCAGAGAAAAAAGGAAATGGCATTTGTATGTTCTGTTACAATAACGAGCAGTTAGATTATATAAAATTTGCTCTTATTGCCGCTAGATATGCCAAAAGATCAATGGATAACATTGATGTTACATTAATAACTGATGACGGTACTGTGTCATGGATGGAACAATCACATGACCAAGAACTGATAGAAAAAACATTTGATCAAGTATTAATTAAACCAGTTGAATATGAATCTAATCCAAGAAAACATATGGATAGTCCATGGACAGAATTCAATGCTCAGTTTACAAATAGTAATAAACATATGGTATATGAATATACTCCGTATGAACGTACACTATTGATTGATACTGATTATCTAATTACCAACAATTTTTACAACTATATTTTCGACACCGATGAACCTATTGCACTACACAGGTACGCACAATACATTGGTAATGAAATGCCATATACAAACGAGATACATTTAAATGATGCTGGAATCAATCATTGGTGGAGTACAATAGTTTATTTTGATCAAAGTGAACAAAGCAAACTGTTCTTTGATATTTGGGAACATGTTAAAGATCATTGGGAATACTATAGTTTACTATATCAATATCCAAGACAGTTATTTAGAACAGACTTTTGTGTCAGTATTGCCTGTCAAATGATGAATGGATTTAATAATGATAATTTTGTTCATGACTTTTGCGGTACACCATTATTAAACATGGATCAAAAAGACGATATAGCAAAAATTAATGCGTTAAATGATTATGTATTTCTAAAACACGATAGAGTAGAACAATGGAAAAATATATTGTGTAGATACACAGATCAAAATTTGCATATTATGAATAAACGTGCATTAGATAGAAAATTTCCAGATATTATAGATATGTTTAAAGCAGGTGAAAATGTCTGAGACTCCAAAAAGAGGATATGTTACACTAGGTATTAATACTGACGAAGATAAGATAAGATATTCTTACGCTCTAGCACTTAGTATTAAAGCATGTGATCCTAATGCAAGTGTAACACTGGTTGTAGACAAAAATGCACTTGGTAACGTAAAAAGTTACTATAATCATGCATTTGATTATATGGTAGAATTACCATATGGTAATAGTGCTTTTAAAGATGGCTATCATGGCATGAATTTGTGGCAAGTGTACCACTGTACTCCTTATGAAGAAACAATATATGTAGATTACGACACACTATTTGTAAATGTAGATACAAACAATTTATGGAATGTAATGAGTCAGAATGATATTAGTGTACCTGCTACTGCATTAAATTTTAGAAATTATCCTGTGCCAAGTTTTCCTAGATTTGAATATGAACTACAATACAATTTGCCACAATTTCATTTTAATATGATTTACTTTAATAAATCCGTAACAGCAAGTGACTGGTTTAAAATGGCTGATCCCGTTTTGCAAAATTGGAGAGAGATTTATAACAATCAGTTTAATGATAAAAAACCTGAAAAATTTGAAAAAAACTTACTAGGTAATGTTGTTACACATTTTATGGATATGGGATCTGATATTGGAGTTATTTTAAATAATCATTATGACTTGCATGTAAACTCACTTGGAGTCTTTCCTAAACTAGAAGAAATACCAAGAAATTGGACTGATATGCTCAACTATTGGGTTACTACAAATAGAAAAATACAGATAGAAAATAGTATCATCAGCAGTGGAATTATTCATTATAGTGATGAGACGTTTTTAACAGACGAAGTGATAGATGTCTTTAGAACCAGCATTACTAAACGAACTTGATAAACCTAAAAGTCCGCCTAAATGGTGTGTATACTATGAACATGATACTGGCGATATTGTTACCGTCACCAATCGTTTCAAAGACTTTATAAAGAATCCTCATATATTCACTGAAAGCGATGACGCAAGGAAACTACTCATGGGACATTTAGATCCTAAAAAATATGCTGTTGCTGACATACGAGGTGTTTTGACATTTGTAGAAAAGTCAGCAGTACTACGTCTCAAACAAGCAGAAAGAAGACTAAGTTTAATACCTATATCTAAAACAAAAGCTGATGTTAATATTATAATGTATATCAATAGTTGGAAGCTAGAGGTTAACTTTAATCAAGATACATTGTACAGAATGACTGGCAAACGCCAAGTTAGAACTATTAACATCAATCCAGAACAACAAGGAAGGTATGATAAAATTGCTCTTTACTTAATTAAAGACAATGACCCAAACTTTCTTATTAAACAAATAGAAATTGATCCATCAGAATTAATGGAAGAAGGATATCTTGTTTTTGATATGTCCCCACTTAGACGTATAGCTGGTTTGGGTGAAATTACAGTAATGACCAAGAAAATATTTAAGAGTTATCGTTTGGAGAGAAAGGCAAATTTTACAGGTATAGATTATTCAACGAGATATACTATGAGAAGATCATATCAGGTACCTTATAAGAAAACCCAAGAGATTGATGCTGATTTTACTATTTCTAAAAAAGATAATATATATCTGATACAAAGTAACTTTGGTGACCCACAAGAACATAAGATATATAATGATATAGGAATATATATTACTAATCCTTTGAATCCAAATAGTTTACTCGCAGAATTAACATTGCCATTATCAAAACTAGGATGGCACGGATTCATAGAAATTAATACAAAAGTTCCTTTAGAAAAATGTGGATTCTTGTGTAAAGAATCTGCTACTAAACTATCGTTTGATTACACAAAGGAGATACCAGCATGACAATGACACCAGTAAATGAATTTGACTTAGTTTTTATAAGTTATGATGAACCAAACGCAGATGCAAATTATGCAGACCTATTAGATAAATGTCCGTGGGCAAAACGCAGTCATGGAGTTTGGGGGAGTGATGCCGCTCATAAAGCCGCGGCGGCAATGAGTGATACAGAACGTTTCATTACTGTAGATGCAGATAATATTGTAAGAGAAGATTTTTTTAATGCTGAACTTGATATGAGTAGAATTAGGGGTAATGATGTTATAAGTTGGGCAGGAAAAAATACTATCAATGGATTAGTATATGGTAATGGTGGTATTAAATGTTGGCCCGTAGATGTAGTTAATAGAATGCGTACTCACGAGGCGGCTCCTGAAAGTGACAAAGGAGCACAGGTTGACTTTTGTTGGAATATACATTATGTACAAATGAATAATGTATACTGTGATGTAGCAAATAATGGTAGCCCATTACAAGCATGGAGAGCTGGTTTCCGTGAAGGTGTTAAGATGGGTTTGGAAGGTGGAGACGTTGTGGATCCTAAATATTTAAAGCGTATACACCAAGACAATTATAAAAGACTGCTGGTATGGATGACTGTTGGCGAAGATACTACTAACGGGTTATGGGCAATATATGGAGCAAGGCTTGGATGTCACATGACAAATGTAGAAAGACGTAAATGGGATTGGCGCAATGTCAGAGATTTTGATTGGCTTAGTAAGTTTTTTACAGACGAGTTGTTTCCTGAATTTGAAGGAGGTGAACAAATGTGTGTAAATACTGGGGTAAGCTGGGATTGGGATAAACTTAAAACAAAAACAGTTGAACTAGGAGAAGACCTTCGTGGCAAACTCGATTTGGAAATTAGTGACTTGGACTGGACTGGTAGCAGGTTCTTCAAAGGCGTGTATAAAAATCCACACAGACTTGGCGCAATGGTCAGAGAAGACCAAGTAGATGATACAATCGGATAATAAATCATGCATATTAGCGTCAAATGGATATGATCAAAGAGCAAAAGGAGCCTGTTGTTTTATTCTACATAAATTTCATTTAGATAAATCACAACCTCTCCAAGGCATACACCCATCTACGAAAGATTTATCTAGCTCTCCTGCTACTGCTAAAAGCTGGTTTGATGAAGACTGGTCCAAAGAAATAAGATATGCACTTGCTCGTGGTGAAGAGCATCCTGCATGTGAAAAATGCTGGCAAGACGAAGCTAACGGTAAATATAGTAAAAGATTTCATGCCAATAATTCTAGTAGAAATATGAAATCAGAGCCTGAAGGAGTGCTCACACATCTTACACTATTCAGCGGAAATAAATGCAACTTAGCTTGTAGAACTTGTGGAGCTCATAGTAGTACAAGTTGGATCAAAGAGCATCGATATATTAATAAACAAGACAGCTTGAAACTTCCATTTTTTAACCACCCACCAAAAGTTAAAAAATTTGATCCTAACACAATTGATGTGCCTATAGACAAACTACAATCCATTGAAGTTCTTGGAGGAGAACCTTTTTATGAAACTGATCATTTGGAATTTTTAGAAAGAGTTTGTAGAGAAGCTGATCCTGGTAACATTACACTTTTTTATAGCACAAATGGTACTAAAACATTGGATCCAAACATTCAAAAAATGTTCAGCAAGTTTAAAAGTATTCTAATTAGTTTTAGTATAGATGCTGTAGGTAAAAAATTCGAATATATTAGAACATTGGGTAATTGGGATCAAGTTGAAGAAACAATAGCATTTTGGAAAAATTTTCCAAATGTAATGATAAAAAATCATGCTACAGTTAGTATTCTTAATATGATGTACTTGAAAGAGTTGTACAACTATTTTATTGAAAATAATAACTTTACTAAAGAACAATTAGGCTATACAATGCTCAGAAAACCTCAACACTACAGTTTCAGTGTCATAAACAATAACAAAAGAACAAAACACATGGATTGGATTTTACAAAGTATGTCTTATGGACATCATACTCCTAGCATACAAAACTATTTTAAAAGTACAGAATATAATAAAGATGATTTTAAGCATTTTCTCTATTCAGTTAAACATACAAACGATTTTAGGCACTTAGATATACAAGACTATTTGCCAGAATTATGTAAGGTGTTAGCCATATGAGTTATTGCAAATTATTCAAACATGGTGTTACTATAGATCCTGATGGCAGTATATTGCCTTGTTGTGTATTTGACAAAAAAGATTATCCAAAATTTGCATTTGAAGATGATTGGTATAGCAAGCATATGGAAATGTATGAACAGAGCAAGCATGGTTGGCTTGATGCATGTCATGGGTGTAAAACTGTTGAAGAACGTGATGGTCACAGCTATAGAACAACCTATAATAGAAAACTTGAAGACTTTGACGCACAACAAGGAATACTGTTTTGGGATCTCAAAATAAACAACACTTGCAATCTTGCTTGTAGGATTTGTGGTGCTTTTTCTAGTAGTACATGGGAACAAATAGTAAAAGACCCAGCAAACAACGGACTTGGTGCTCACTATGGAAGAATTCGAGGAAATAGATGGCACAAAGAAGTAAAAGACCTAACGCATGAACTTGATGGTGCAATGGAGGTAAAATTTACAGGTGGAGAACCAATAATGATTCCACAAGTTAGAAAAATAATAAACTATCTTATTGAAAAAGATCTTGCTAAAAATATAAATCTTGCACTTACAACAAATGGCACATGGGATCTAAGTGCATACTATGAAAAGTTTGCACAGTTCAAAGACATCACTGTAACAGTTAGTGCAGATGGCACAGGACCACTGTTTAATTATCTAAGACAAAATGCAGACTGGGATCAAGTTTGGCCCAACATACTAGATATTAAAAAGAATGTCAAGAACATTTTTGTATTGTGTACACCCCAGGCACTTAATAATCATCTATTGTCTGATATCAAACAATTTTTTGCAGACCATGACATAAATTGTATTTTTAATCAACCTGTGTACAGTCCTGTTTGGATGAAACCAAATGCACTTGATGATCCTGAACTAAAACAAAAATTTGTAGAACAAATGACTATACTAGATAGAATACATGGCACAAATTACAAAGAGCATATGCCATGCCAGTAACTTTTGCAAAACAAGCACTAACAGATCAGCAGTTTGATGAAATGTATGATGATTATGTAAAATGGTTAATGAATTACAAAGTAAACATTGATGCTACACACAGATGCATGTTGGCATGTGTGTTTTGTAATAGAAGTTTTCTTAAATGGGGTGTGGATCAAATAAAAGATCATCAGAAGACTTATGGTGACCTTACTGTAGAAGATGCAATACGATTGGGTAATAGTTTTAAACAAAATATGTTCTGCGGTAATATAAGTGATCCTATATATAATCCACAGTTCTTAGATATACTTAGAGCACTTGGCACTACAACAACTGAAAGTGTACAAATACACACAAATGGTAGTTGGAAACCCAATGAATGGTGGCATGAACTGGTTGATATTTGTAACAGTCAAAAATATTATACAGAGTTGGTTTTTGGCATAGATGGAATAGATGAAAAATGTGCTATACATAGAGAAAATCAAAAATTTGATGAAAGTTGGTATGCAATGACCTATTGTAAAGAAAACTTAAATCCAAAAAACAGTCTTGTTATATGGCAATTTATTCCTTTCAAATACAACCAACATGAAATTGAACAAGCAAAAGCATTAGCTAAACAACGTAAACTTAGATTTTTACTTCTTAAAAGCGGAAGATTTGGATTTGAAAATGGTCCTTTAGATCCGCCAGATGATGAAAGTTTGTACAGTACTAACATAATAAGCTCAAGAGAATACATAAAGTATGATTTAAATGAAGAAGATCCGACATTTGAAGGTAGAGTAATATGAAGAAAATTAAGCCACAATGTATGCCACACAACTTTGACTTTACCAAAGCAAAAGATTTAGGAAACTTTCCAAACTTTACCAGTGCTGGGTTTATGTTACCTTGTTGTTGGCTAGATCATACTCCGCTTAAAAAAGAAAACTTTGCAAACCTTTGGGATGAAGAATTAAACATAAAAAATGTTGATTCTATTAAAGAAATATTGTATAGTAAACAATGGAAAGAATTTTTTAAAAGTTTAATGAATGATCAGGAGAAAGCACATCATATTTGTTGGAAAAATTGTTCAGTGGAAGTAGAGGATAAATGAAGCAAAAACTGTGGATATTTGGTGACAGTTATGCTGATCCAGGAACCAATCATAAATCTTTGAAACCTTGGGAAAGCAATTCAGTACATTGGGATGGATGGAGCCACTGGCTTAAAAAAGATTATGAGGTTGAAAACTTTGCACAAAGTGGCGTTGGTGCAGATACTTGTTTTTTAGAACTGTGCAAGAAGGTAGACAAAGAACCAAGAAAAGTTGATGATATTAGTGTGGTATTTGCATGTCCAAATTTTCTCAGCAGAGTTGTTTTAACCGGATATGGAAAAGATAAGTCTTGGGCGTTTCCTTATTATGCATATGACCGAAAACAATTTGACAAGATTCTTGGGAATAATAATATAAACGAAGATACCGCTCCAGAGTTTGGTGTTAATTATGATAGGTATCATGAGTTTGCTAAAGTATTCATAACAGACTACATGGAAACAAAAGAGTACAACAATAAAATTAACATGATTATGGGTGCTTTAGACTGTTATGCAAAACATTTCAAGAAATTTATTTTCATGCCTGTTATAGATATATCAGGTTGGATAAAACAAAAGAGAGAAAATCATTTTCAAAATATGACAGTCAGAGACGATATAAGTTTACAAAAATTATCAGAACAAGGTAAGTTTCCTGATGATGAAACATTTAAACTTTTAATAGGTCGAGGTAGAAATATCAATGGTAAAGAGACAAAATTCCTTTATCCAAATCATTTAGATTTAGAAAATAACAAGATTGTATATGATATTGTAAAAGAATGGATGGATAAAGTTGGGTAGAAAACAATTAGAAGATGAACTGAATGAAACCAGAGACTTGCTTAACAGCATAAGTCCTAGTTTTTGTTTAGCTAAATGGATGCAACATACGTTATACTTACAAAATGGTATGAATCACAGTTGCCATCATCCACCCACACATAAAATACCAGTTGAAGAAGTAATTGCAAATCCTAAAGCATTGCACAATACACAACACAAAAAAGAACGTATGAGACAGATGCTGGCAGGTGAAAGACCTAAAGAATGTGACTACTGTTGGCGAGTAGAAGATCAAGGTGAAAAGTTTTTCAGCGATAGAACATACAAAAGTCAAACCAGTTGGGCAATGCCCTACATTTATGATGTAATGGAAAAAGGTGCTGATACAGATATAGAACCAAGTTACTTAGAAATTAGTTTTAGCAATGTTTGTAATTTAAAATGTGCATATTGTAGTCCTGATCTCAGCAGTAAGTGGATGGAAGAAATAAATCAACACGGACATTATCCTACACATTTTAAACACAATAATCTAGAAGCACAAGTAGATATGGGCAGAATGCCTATACCTAAAAAAGATCCTAACCCTTATGTAGATGCTTTTTGGAAATGGTGGCCTGAGTTGTATCCAAATTTACATACACTTAGACTAACAGGAGGCGAGCCTCTGATGAGCAAAGACTGTTGGAAAGTATTAGAAGCAATTCGAGATGACCCAAGAGATGATCTCGTTCTTGCAGTTAATACAAACTTGGACGTAGAACCTAAACTATTGGAAAGATTTGTAGCTATTGCTAAAGAGATAGGTCCTAAAATCAAAGAATTTCAAATTTTTACTAGTGGAGAAAGTACAGGAGCGGCGGCTGAGTATGCACGTTATGGCTTAGATTATGATAGATGGTATAACAACTGCGATTGGATATTAAGCGAGCTATACGGCGAGTTTAAATTAGTATTTGCTTTTATGACCACAGTAAATATATTAAGCGTAGGATCATATCATTTGTTTTTAAAAGATGTGCTAAAACTAAGGGCTAAGTATATTAAACACAAGGATGATGGAAACTTATTACCTTGTATGTCTAACTTTCTTCGCTATCCTAATTTTTTAGCAATTTGCAATCTAGACGATAAAACCAAAGCTAGTGTTGAAAAAGATATTATAGAGATAGCCGAAAGCTACCAAATTGGAAATACCAAAGACACAGGATTTTTGTGGCTAGAAGAAATTAATCAACTAGAAAGATTACTAGGTTTTATGAACGATGATAATATTGGTACATTAGATATGAACAGAAGCGATTTTTGGAAATACATGGACGAATACGATAAACGTAGAAATACTAATTTTTCAGAAACATTTCCAGAACTAGCATCATATTATGAAATATGTAAAACACATAAATGGCAAAGTGCATCTTTGACTTATACAGGATAATCATGAAGCATAAAGAATTACAAAAAGTTAAAGACCAGGTTAACAAAGTAGGATGCGGATTTTGTGCCGCCAAGTGGTATAACAGTACTATATGGTTGAGCAACGGCAGAACTGCAAGTTGTCATCATCCAGAAGCACACTACATACCACCAAGAGAAGTTTTTAAAAATCATAAAGCATTACACAACACAGAGTTTAAAAAACAACGTAGAAAAGAAATGCTTGAAGGTAAGCGTCCTGAAGAATGCACTTATTGTTGGGCTGTAGAAGATGCTGAACCAGATGCTATGAGTGATAGAGTTTTTAAGAGTAGCATCTACACACCTGAAGAAATAGAAGCAATCAAAGAAATTGGGTGGGAAGAAGATGTAAATCCTAAAACACTTGAGATAAGTTTTGATAACTTGTGTAACCTAAGTTGTAGTTATTGCAATGCAGAGTTTAGTACAACTTGGGCCAACGACATAAAGAAAAATGGTATATACGAAGGAATGAAAACAGCTGGCGGCGGCGCATACCAAAACGCCGGAGATCATGCACACAGCTTTGGACTTAAAGGACACGACGGTAATTTGTTTACCAAAGCGTTTTTTAAATGGTTTGATGATGGTCTTAAAGATGACCTACAAGAACTAAGAGTCACAGGAGGTGAACCGACTCGTAGTCCTCACTTTTGGAAGTTAGTTGACAAGTGCGAAGGTGCTAAATTTAACTTTGCAATAAACAGTAATCTCATACTAGAAGATAGTATGATGGACAAGCTAATAGGTGCAAGCAAAAAATTCCAAACATTTGATTTGTACACCAGTTGTGAAACATCAGGTAAACATGCTGAACTTATTAGACACGGATTCAAATATGATACATGGAAAAACAACCTAGTACGTTTCGCAAAAGAAGGCGCATATAGACATATTAGTATTATGATGACTATTAGTAACCTTACATTGTTTAGTATTACTGATTTCTTTGACGACATTATTGATCTTAAAAGAGAATTTAGTAACAAAGCATTATTTCATATGACATTGAACATATTGCGTTTTCCTAGTTTTCAAAGTGTAACTCTATTACCAGATTACATCAAAGAAGAACGTATAGAACATTTAACAATGTGGTTAGATGCATTTGGTGGTTTCTTAACGGATAGTGAAAAAGCACATATTAGTCGTTTAATTAGTTACTTAGAAAAAATTGATAAGGCACTAGAAGATACTGATTCAACAGAAGACAAAAGAGAAGACTTTGTAAAGTTTTTTACTAGCTATACACAGCGACGTGATATTGACATTGTGGAAACAATAGACAATGATGGGTTTACAAAGTGGTGGGAGGAAATGAATGCAGAAAGGGCCTAATAAAGATCCCAGCAAAAGTTTTTGCATTATACCTTGGATACATATGAATACATGGCCCAATGGTAGTGTGTTTCAATGTTGTATTACTGATTATAGAAATGTTATCGGCGATCTTAAAAAGAACACACTTAAAGAAGTTTTCAACAATGAGTATATGCGTAATCTAAGACAAGAGTTATTAAAGGGTGACTTTCCAGAAAGCTGTAAAAAATGTTATGAACAGGAAGAAATGGGTATCACTAGTTTTAGAGAAAATGCAAACTTTAGATTTAATGAACACGTTGCAACTGTAGATGAAAAAACAGATAGTTCTGGACATGTAGAAGATATGAAACTACACTATTGGGACTTTAGATTTAGTAATCTTTGTAACATGAAGTGTAGAATGTGTGGAGGTCATTTAAGCAGTTTGTGGAATGCAGATGAACTTGCTGTCTATGGTAAAGCAAGTGAGTCAGCTCCTGGCGGTGTTGTAAACACCAAAGACCTCAGCGTAGATAACTTGTATGAATTGTTAGACAAACACATAGAACATGTTGAAGAAATTTACTTCGCTGGTGGTGAACCTCTTATAATGGACGAACACTATTATATAATAGAAAAGTTAATCGAAAAAAAGCGTACTGATGTACACCTAAGGTACAATACAAATCTGCTTAAATTAAACTTTAAAAAGTGGGATAACATAGAACTATGGAAACATTTTGATAGTGTAAATGTTATTGCAAGTTTAGATGCTATGGATGCCAGAGGCGAATACATACGCAAAGGCACAGTATGGAGCACTATTGAAAAGAACGTTGATAGGTTAAGTCAAGAAGATATCATGTTCAATATTTCACCAACTATTAATTTGTTTAATATAAAAGAAACTCCTCGATTTGTTGAATGGTTGTTTAGCAAAGGACTAGGTTCAACAAGAATACACTTGAACAATGTGTTGACAAATCCTCAATGGTATCATGTAAATATATTATTAGACAGTGATAAACAAGAGATAAAAGAATCTTTCGAACAACACATCAGTAGTATTTCGAATGAGAGAGAAAGACAGGATTTGAAAAGCAAATACGATAGTATAACAAGTTATTTGAAAAGTGACATGGACGATAAGAAATTAAATTTTAATAGAGCAAAGTTTTGTGAAGTTACAGATATGTTAGACAAACATAGAAAAGAAAGTTTTGTTGATATCTTTCCAGAGTTAACAGATTTTTATCAGGAGGCAAAGCAACGATACGACAAACAATGGATAGCTGATGACAATAAGTGAAACATTTTGCGTATTACCTTGGTTACATCTGCACTTTCATCCAAATGGTCAAGTACATCATTGTTGTCTTAGTTTTAAAGAAAGTCCAATGGGCAATCTAATGGACGGCAGTCCTGATGAAATCATCAACAATGAAAATTTTAAAAAATTAAGACTTCAGCTTTTAAATAATGAAAAACCTTATAGTTGTACAAGATGTTTTGAAAGAGAACAGTACAATGTAACAAGCATGAGGCAACATCATAATCAACACTTTAGTAAAGACATACCTCAACTAATCGACGACACTAATACAGACGGAAGTTTAAACAAAGTAAATTTTAAATATTGGGATTTTAGATTTAGTAACTTGTGCAACATGAAATGCAGAATGTGCGGAAGTGTGTTTAGTAGTTTATGGTACGATGATGAGATTGAACTAAAACGTAGAGGACGAGGTTCAGTAAGCGTAGAAAAAAGAGTTGTAAACAGTCAAGAAAAATCACAAGTAAATCTTAAAGAATGGGTTGATAACAAGATTGAAGATGTAGAGTATTGTTACTTTGCAGGTGGCGAACCACTAATAATGGAAGAACATTATTACATACTTAAAAAACTTATTGAACATAAACGCTTTGATGTAAAAATTAGATACAATAGTAATCTTCTAAAGCTACACTTTCGTGACTTTGATCTAGTAGAACTTTGGCGTAAATTTGATACAGTACAAATGAATGCAAGTATAGATGATATAGAATTAAGAGCAGAGTATATACGCAAAGGTACTCGTTGGAATGAAATAGAGGAAAATATAAAAAGATTACAAGACACAAATATTATTTTTCAAATCGAATGTACTACACAAGCTATGAATGTTTTAACATTACCTGAATTGCTTACAAGACTTAATCAATTAGGTGTTGAGTCTTACAGCGTTCAATTTCATAACTTATTGCAATATCCTAGAAGTTTTACAGTTAAAATATTAAGCGATGAACTTAAACAACAAGTAGAACAAAAGCTAGCAAACTATATAACTACACAACCAGAACACATACAAAATAATTTAAAGCCTAAATTTCAAACAATAATCGACTATATGAATGACATGCAAAATTTTGATGACGTTGAAGATTTACGCAGACAATTTAAGCTAAGACAAAATGCGTTAGATGATATAAGACAAGAAAAATTTACAACTGTTTTCCCTCATTTAAAGGAATGGTATGATGCAATTCCTGTGTGATTTACCTTGGGTACATTTTAGTATGTTCCCACACGGAAGTACTAGTGTATGCTGTGAAGCAGAACACAGGAAAGCAATAGGGCATGGGTATAACATCGATGAACGAGGTAAAAAGAATATACTTGGTGTAAAAAATTATAGCATAGAACAAATCATAAACAGCGACAACTATAAACGCATACGCAAAGAAATGTTACAAGGTAAAGTTCCGGATGCTTGTATGGGCTGTAAAAAAATTGAAGACAGTGGAGGTAGAAGCAAACGTATCCGAGATAGTATTTGGAAAGATGACTGGCAAGCAGTTACCGAAGCAGACGGTACAATTAAACCTAACTTGCGTAGCATAGAACTTAGGCTAGGTAACCATTGCAACCTACGCTGTAGAAGTTGCAATGCTGAGAGCAGTACAAAATGGATAAAAGAATATGATATGCTCAAAGACAAGCTACCATTGGCAAGTGCGTATGATAACATTCGAGCTGAAGATCGCTACAGTTTTGATTGGGTAGACAGCGATGATTTTTATCAAGACATATTAGAACACACTGGTGATTTACGAGAGTTACATATAAGTGGTGGTGAACCTTTTTTAGTTCCAAGACATTTTAAGTTTTTGCAAGGATTATTAGATCAAGGAAAGACTGATATAAACATAGGATACCATACTAATCTCAACTATGACTTGGATAAAATTAAACCTGGATTAGAAATACTCAGTAAATTTAACGGAGTAAGATTTAATCTAAGTTTAGATGATATTGACCAAAGAAACGCATACATACGCAACCCTGCCAATTGGGAATTGAGTATAAAAAACATTCGTTTATTTCAAGAACGTTACCCTAACATAAAACTATTGATTTGTCAAACTGTAAATGTGTACAACTTTTTATATGTAGAAGAACTTTGGCAATGGCTACAAGACAACGATATAGACTTGTATCATTACTATAACCATGTGCATAGTCCAGACTATCAAACAGCTTACATTATACCAGACAAAATGCGTAAACAAAAATTAGATAGTTTAACAGTTAAACTACCAGAACACATGCACACAGATTTGATGGGTAGATATCACAATGAGTTGAATTACGATTCAGCTAGAGAAACATTTGTACATTTTACAAAAGCATTAGACAACACAAGACGAGAAGATTGTCCTACTGTGTTTCCTAAGTTGGAGTTTTTGTTTTGAGCTGGACACAACCTGCATACAATCAATATCAGTTTCATGTAGAACTAAGCAATTTATGTAATGCCGCTTGTCCTATATGTCCGAGGTATTGGGCTGGAAGTAAAATTACAAGACCGGGACTTATTCCAACAAGTATCACAGCAGATCAATTTAAAAGTTGGTTTTATCCAGACATTATGCAAAACCATGTAGACAGAATGATGTTGTGTGGCAATCAAGGAGATCCTTTTGCCGCAAAAGACATTGTTGAGATATTAGATTATTGTGCCAGTGTATTACCATACAACAAACAATTAGTAACTCACAGCAATGGTGGCTTACGCAGTGAAAATATTTGGAGAGAAGCAGGTAAGATACTAAAAAAGAATCCTAAATGGTTTATGTGGTTTAGTATCGACGGACTAGAAGATACAAATCATTTGTATAGGAGAAATGTAAGTTGGGAAAGGTTGATGCGTAATGCACAAGCATTTATAGAAGCAGGTGGTACAGCTTATTGGGATATGCTTGTATTCAAACACAATGAACATCAGATTGAAGATGTAAAAAAATTAGCCAAAGAAATGGGATTTAAAAGTGTTAGACTAAAAAATCCTGATGGGTTAGTATGGGATAATAAAATACAAAAAAGAGGTGTGTATGATAATGTAGGCGATTTAGAATATTATATTGAAGTTGCTAACGATCAACAGTTTGTGAATGCACCAATAGGCATGGAAAGAAATCTACAAGATCCTTCTCCAAGTGTAGGTAAACCTCCAGACAAATGGGAAGATGTGTATGCTCCTGAGGCGTATAAACAATATGAGAATCACATAATAGATTGCAAAAGTTTGAAAGGAAATGGCAGTGAAATAATGATACAATGTGATGGTACTGTTATGCCTTGCTGTTACATTGGAGAATTATGGACAAGTGGAAGACAAGATGATGCAAAAAGACAACTTGATAACATGTGGGATATGCAATATTTGGACTTGACAAAAAACGGATTTAGTGATATAATGAGTTATTTAGATACGACAATAATGAAATCTTGGAGTTATCAATCCTACCAAGAAGGCAAGTGTATGTACTGTGCCAAAATCTGCGGAGACAATAGTCCTATAGATAGATTGATTCATACAAAAGCGGGGCCAGGACATGACACAATTCTTAATTAAATTCCATTGGAAAGGAAAGCACAACAATCAGTTGTTGTATAACTTGTATCCTAATAATCCAGCAGTTGAAGACTTTGTTAAAACTGTAAAACATGGCAGTGATATTCCAGTATACAATACCAGTATGGTTTTTTCCAAAAGCGAAACTGTTGACAAATATTGTGAACTATATAGACAAGCTAAACAGTTATTAGAAACAGAAATATACAATGATACAATAGGAAAAATAAATCCAGAAATTATACTTGATGGATGGAATCAAGACACACTAAATTATTTGCACAATTATGTTGAAGAATATGAAATACTTATTAATCAAATAAGCGACACAGAAAATAGATGGCTTGGTCCACTGATCAGTAAGTTCAATGACAACATACACAACTTAGAAAATGACAGAGTTGGATATGATGGTAGCTGGTTAGGATTTAGAATGGATCCATTTAAAAAAATACCACTCAGAGAAGAACACATGGAACTTTTTAAGCCCGGATATAATCAACGTAAACTGTATCTAGGATACAGCGAAATTGGTAAAACATTATGGCACATGTATGAAGCCAACGATGTGCAAGCCGCAGAGCGTAAACAAAGTAATCCAAAACAAAGTATTACCAATGAAATAATGTTGCCATACTTCAATGCAACATGGGATTGGAACAAGTACTGTGAATGGTGTATACAACACGCACAAGGAGTTGACCATGAAGATCCAAGGCAATGGGGACAAATTGAAATTGGATATTTGGCAAATCCAGATGTATATCAGATAAAACCTTTTGACAGAATAGAAGTAAAGTTGGAGGAATAATGTACAAAAAATTAGTAGTAACATTTAGAAACATCGAGAACACTGACTCAAAAGATGTTGTATGGGATATTAGAGAACATGCACTAGCACAAAAATGGGCTCAAGCACTACATACTAATTACCTAAACACAAATGCAAGAATGGAAAAACAATTTATGTTACATGGGTGGGTATACCCTAAAACTTCTAATGAACGTACAATTCCTTTCATGTGTGAAGAACTCAACTTTCATATTGACAAGGTTAACAAATACTGCAAGGAAAATAAAATAGACTACAATATTGATTTACATTTTGATCCAGCTACAGTTGACCAAGATCAACTAAACAAAATACACCATCACTTTGAAATACTAATAGGACAAATTTGGAATAAAAGTGAATATTGGAATCAGTTTGATTTGCCTCATCAATTCAGTGTAAACAATTTTAACTGGTTGTGTCATGAAATAGAAAGCCAGCTCAGAGGCTTACAAGCATATGAAATGAATAAAAGTAGTAGTAGTGTTGTTATTTGTATGAAACCTATAATACGGCATGATTTAATTGAAGCTGATGGAGACTATGATTATTTTGAAATGAAGGATCAAGAGTTTGGTCAAATAAGAATGCATTATGCACAAACAGGTAAAACACACAGAGAAGCCTGGCACGACAATGATGAAGATATCTATAACAGCAATATAAGTGGCATACGCTATTTGAGCGGCGAGTTTGATATTAACTTGAACAGCAGAAGTGAAGGTGAAGATTGGGATTCGTTTCGTAAATGGTGTATGGAAAAACAAATTGATATAAATGATAAAACACTTAGCTTGGGTTGGTGTATATTTGGCGATATCAATAGAGAAGCAAGTAGACTTGCACAAGACAATTTTCAAGCTATGCTAGAACTGTGGAAGTATGACGACATCTACAGTATCAGTCTATTAGATGAAACCAACAATAAATTAGCCAATCAGAGTTGGGATTATAATTGGTTAGATTGGTACAATGAACGCAAAGCTCAATTATTATAATTGTTAAATACAACGAGAAATTAAGGTAAAAACTCTATCGATATGCAAAAAGACTACTCCTTAGCCAATGATGGGCGAAAATTAAAAACTAAACATTTTTGTGCTTTGCCATTTCTTCATTATGAAATTAAAACATTCGGACATGTCGCGCCATGCTGTGTAAGCAGAACTGTTTATAAGGATGAAAATGGTTTGCCTTTCAATGCGGCTACACATAATATTAAAGATATTGTAAACAGCAAAGACGCAGTCGAAATGCGTCAACAGGCACTAGAAGATAAACCTGTTAGAGGCTGTGAAGAATGTTATATTGAAGAAGCTGATGGTAATGTTACAAGACGTATGAGAGAAAACTTAAAGTATGCTAATCAAGGATTAATAATAAATCAAAATAGATTTACACATAGATACTTGGATTTAAAATTGGGTAACCTATGTAATCTTGCTTGTAGAATTTGTAATGTGTGGAGTAGCAGTCGTTGGGTAGACGACATGCGTCAAGCAGGATTTGATGACTATTTTAGTGTCAAACAAAATACTAATTTTAAATGGTATGAAGCTGAAGACTACTGGAATACATTAGAAATGTTTTTACCACATATCGATCAAATTGACCTATACGGCGGTGAACCTTTTTTAATTAAACAGCAATTTCAATTTTTAGAAAAAATTATTGAAAAAGGATATGCACAAAACATTATATTAAACTATGCTACAAATGGTAGTGTTTATCCAAAAAATGCAATAGACAACATATGGCCTCATTTTAAAGATGTACATCTTCTATTCAGTGCTGATGGTGTTGGCCCTACTTTTGAATATGCAAGATATCCAGGCAAGTGGGACGTATTTGAAACAAATTTAAAACGTTTTGTTTGGGATCACGGTTTTAGACCTAAGATCAGCTACAGTATCAGTAACTATAGCATATGGGATCTAATGCGTAGTTTTGAATATTACGAGCGTGAATTTAAAGGGGAAGTTATGCTTTGGTTGAATATTGTTTATGATGGAGGTGCTTGTATAACTAATATGCCCACTGAATTAAAAAAACAACTGTTAAGCAAAATAGATAATGAATGGCAACCTCATTGGGAAGGACTGATGCATGAAAAGACATGGGACGGTATATACACCCATATTAAAACAATTGATACCTTAGGTGAAGGCAGAGATTGGGAAGAATTCCAAAAAAGAGTAAAAAGATATGATCCAATTAGAAAACAAAATATTGTTGATTTTATTCCTGAATATGAGGGCTGGTTATGAGAATACATTTATTAGGGCAAGCAAGAAGTGGTACTACATATCTATATAATGTTATCAGACAACATTATGTAACTAAACAACAAGTAGACTTTGGTAACGAACCGTTTAACAGTGACTTCAGAGACAGTTCGACATTTAGCGAACACTTAAATCTAATTGCACAAACTCCTAGAGCAATAATAAAAAATCATACATTACATTTGCCTCAAATGCCTCCTGAAGAGCTTGACAGGCTTAAAGAACTAATGGACTTTACTGTTGTAGTGTGGAGACCTAATATATTTGAATTAACTGCTAGTTTGTGTGTAAGTGTTACAAAAGACCAATGGTATGCAAACCAACAAGATATAAAGCCAATAAAGATTGACCCAATGATGTTTAAAATGTTTTGGAAAGGTTTTTATTGGGAAACACTAAAACTAAAGAATAATTACTATAATATAAAAGTAGACAAATGGGTACGTTATGATGAACTTACCAGAGATACAAAACAAGACTGGATTAATATTGGATTATGTATGACAGATCCAACAGCCATTATTGATTTTCCAAAAGAATACACTAATATAAGTCCACCTAAGGATGAAATAATAATTAACTACGAAGATCTTAGGACCTACAGTATAGAACTTTCACAACAACAAGAAGTAGATTGGTGGGGCAAGCAAGATAGTTTAAATATCAAAGAAAACATAATAGAAGATTTCACATGCAGTTAAGTTTGAGCTATATATGTGATAACCCTAATAATATTCAAAAAAGCTATACAAAATTAATGCAACACTACAAAATGAGTGTACACATGGATTTTATGGACGGACACTTTGTACCACGCTTGGGTGTACACCCGGAAGCTGTTGATGAGTTAGACTATGCCGAACACATAGATATACATGCTATGATCTCTTGTAACAATCCGGCTTGGGAAGACATACTCAACACACAAGCAGATGTAATATTTGCACACTATGAAAGTTTTCACAGCGAACAACAATGCATGGACTTTTTAAACAGAGACGTTAGGCTAAAACTAGCTTTTAAACCCTATCATACTATTCAACAAATTGATCGAATTTGTGATAGATTAGCAGTTGATGAATTTTTGTTAATGGCTTATAATCCTGGAATAAAAGTACAAGACGCATACTACAACTTGGAAACACTTGCGGATACACAACGTCATGTTACTGTAGACGGCGGAGTTAAACTGTCTACAGTACAACAATTTAAAGATGAACCTAGAGTTACACTAGTAGCTGGTAGTAAAGTATTATTCAATGACAACTATGAGGCTAATATCGAATGCCTAATCTCTTGATACCATGCAGTGGTCCAGGCTCAAGAAGTATTGGGTACACAAAATTTCATAAGGCACTTATTCGAATAAGTGATTGTGCAGTCATTGATCATATTATCAACAGTTTTGAAAACGTAGAAAAGATTTATATTACACTAGGATATGAAGCTGAGTATATACAAGAGTATATACAACACACGGGTCGCAAAAATGTAGAATTTATTGAAATTGAAAATTGGAATAGTAGTCAAATTGCCAGCTTTAAACAAATACCCAGCTATGTATTTGATGAACCGTTGTACTACAATGCATGTGATAATTGGAGTACCAGTGTTGCGACTGTGGATAAAAATACTTGGTTTACTTGTACACCTAAAAATGCACAGTATTATGATACCAGTGAAGATGTGGTATATAGCGGAATTAGTTATATAAAAGATAGTAGAGAATATTACGATATACTACAAGCCACTGATATTAATAGAAATGATTTATTATTGCTACAGCAATTAAACGATTTACAGAGTGTTGCACTTGACGATTGGTATGATGTAGGTAACGAACAAAGTTACCAAACAGTAAAACAAGATGCTAGTTTTAGTGTACTAGATAAAACACATCAAGAGATATACAGCGTAAATGGAAGAATAATTAAACTGTTTACATACAACCCCGGCATACAACCTAATAGTAATTACCCACATCCACAACCAATCAAAAACACCAAACATGGATTAAGTTACAGTCGTGTACAAGGTAAAGTTAATCCAATTAATGGTGACTTTAATACACTTTTTAATAACCTCCAGGACACTTGGCGTTTTAGTACACATAATAATATATCCTGTGTAGATAGAACACTATGGCAGGATAAAACTTGGGAACGTTTTGATCAAATAGTACAGCAGTTTCCAGAGTTTAGCGGTACTGTACAAGTTAACGGACAAGCTATTGACTGTACAAGAACTGTAGAAAACATTGATTGGGATCTAGTAAGCACAGGAGTTGTAGGTGCATGTCATGGTGATCTGGTAGTTGACAATATAATAGTAGGTGAAGATCAAATACATTATATAGACCATAGACCTGGTGTTGTCAATGATATATTTTATGATATTTGTAAATTTTATCACAGTTTGCATTTACACAATCGTAATTTAAAAAGATATAAACTACAAGAAGAACATAAAGTCTATAAAGTAAATCTATCGCTGAGCGAAGAAGATGAACTACGGCTTAACGCATTTAGAATATCACCTATCTATTGTCAACACAAACGTAAAATAGAATTGGGTGTTGGATGCATTTGGTTAAGCATGAGTCCTCTAAACGTAGACAAAAATTTAAATAAGTTTTTATTTTTGTTAGCCATTGAACAGTTGAAGAAACATGAACGAATTTGATAAAACGTGGATAAGTTATACCAAGGATTTAAAACATCCTCAGAATGAAGCAACAATTATTACTGCTATCAGAAGAGCAAGACGCATAGTATTCGTTGCTAAAGGTAGAGTAGGACTTGCAACCAAAATG
>Ga0163179_10000790_pt1 | contig 22555 bp, 7 predicted proteins | sample AtlANTMetagenome_FD_109643 | JGI IMG/M metagenome (GOLD analysis project Ga0163179, IMG submission 109643) | Marine eukaryotic phytoplankton communities from the Atlantic Ocean - Atlantic ANT 2 Metagenome | ecosystem: Environmental > Aquatic > Marine > Oceanic | place: North Atlantic Ocean...
ATAATCTAGTGCCTTACTCAAAATTCTCTCATCATCAAGAGTCACAGGTTCATAATGAGGTGAGTTAATTACAGAATCAATAGTATTCATAACCTCACCAGAATTAATAGCATGATAAAGAACTAAAGCAATACGTTCTAAGATTGACTGAATAGTATCAATCTTCTGATATATATCGTCTTTCTCAGATTTAGTTAGTTTATTAACCATTTTCTTATTACTCTTACCATTGGCATTGTTATCATTCAACTGTACCCTCTTAATAACATTAGACCCTACAGGTTTCAAGTTAAGATTAAAATCCAATTCTCTAAGTTTATCAAAGTTAAGATTGCTAGTAAGACCAGATATATGTCGAATAGCATTACCCACGTCTGCTGATAAAAGCTCATAAACTCTCTCCTCACTAACTTGAGTATATCCTTTAAACCACTCCTTAATATTAAATCCCTCAGTAAACTCAAACTCAGCAATTTCTGATGATTTTTCACAAGCAACAGTATAAATTTCTCTGAGTGCCTCTAAGCATCTTTGGGGGCAAAAATCAATCACCTTCCAATTATGGTCACCAGAACCACCACGAAATGCAAACTGTTGCCAGAAGTCATTACTACTACCTTCTGTAGGATTAAGAATAGTATCAATTTTAGATGCAGTTAAACCTAATACATTAGCAGTACGAGTGATAATACAAGAACCATTAGGATTCTCTTCAATGTGCTTATTAATATCTTCAGCATCCTTACCAGTCTCTCCAGTAACAACTAAAGGTGCAAATCGTGTTCCCTTCATATACTTTACAATAGCACGACAAGCAGCAACAGAAGGTAATGTAATATATAAATGAGTAGAATCCCTCAACAAACGATCTTTAGGACGTAAAGTACGTTGAGTACCAAAAATATCAGTAACAAACTCCTGAACAAATGAAGGTTCTACAAAATTACCATCATCAGTATTGAATATGTTCTTAAAACCATCAGAATCACTACCAAAGATTGCTTGATACTTAGAAGACTCATATTTTGCTAGAATAACCTCCATAGAAGGACGATTATTTAAACCTTTTTTCTTATCAAGTTGCTCGTGAAAATAAGAGTAAATAAAACTCTGTGAATCTGTAAAATCCCAAAGCAACTTAACTGCCGTACCAGTAACATATAATACAGGACAGTTAGTTACTTCTCTCAATCTATTCCACTGCTTACTATTATATCCTACGTGTGCCTCATCATAAACTAAAAAATCAATATCAATCGGTAAGTTAAGAATTCTACTAGATTGAACACATGCCCATAGAATCAACTGTTTGTCTGTCTTATACCAGTAATCAATCTGTTGTAGATAATCATCCTCATTAATATCAATGAATACAAGATTATTAAAGTTACTAAACTCCTTAATATCATCTCTCCATGATTGCATAGGAGAACTATAACGTGAAACTACTAAAGATACTTTATGACCTTTATCAATGATATGAGAAAGTGTCATTACAGACTTACCTGATCTACATTTAGCAAATAACAAGAACTCTTCGTAATCTGATTGTGCTTTAGCAATAAATTCTTTCTGGTGAGGGTGTAATGTAATAGACTTCTTCTTTGCAGGTGTATTAGAAAGAAACTTTTTCTCAACTAAATGTTGAATACTCTCTAAAGTATGCATCTTTGAATCGTAACCAGACCATTCACCTCTCTTAGGGAAAGGAATACCCGCAACGGTCTTTAGATGCCTATGAATATCATGATCCTGAATATCTACATTTTCATACCACGCAAGTAATATTACATCTTCACCCCTTGCTCTTAAGTAGGTTCGTAGTTTATTCCAATCACCATCCTTATGTCTTTCCTGATAAGACCTTGTAGTTTGCCCCCATGCAAAAACTATTCTATCAGGAGAGCAAACAAAATAGATGTGCATTAATCTTTTGAAACTATATGTATTATACCATAAAAAAACCCCCTGTATAGGGGGTGTGTGACGGTTCGTATTCTGGCTCTCTTGGATCTATACGTGGATCCCAGTAGAAAAATTGACACTGGTGCAACCGCACGTGCTTCAATGGTTTATTTAATTTCATTTATAGATAATCCCCCTTTACATTGTCACTGTTGGCCTGACTTATATTTACATTATAGTTTAAACCAATCACAGCTCTACCAGCACCTCCTCCAACTCCTTGATCATTTGGTACAGCAGGAGCGTTATCTATTAAAATAGCTCCATTATTCAACTTCAAACCTTGACCAGTTGATTCATTATATGCTCTTTGATCTGTTGGAAATACAACCAAATCATCAAAGTCATCATCACCACCACTATCATTCAGAGCAACACCCACTATACCATTAAACGCAGCAATATTACTCTTAATTTTCACCCCTTTATGCCAACCTTCCAAATTAGCTCTTGCCCATATAGGAGCATGAAGAGTACCTGAAGGCATATTAATATGTGTAATATCAACGTAATGAGAACCTGAATTATGACTATCAGTAACATCACCAAAAGTATCCATACCATTACTATCATCTATTTGTTGTGGAGTAAATGATGTAGGTGGAGATACTAATTTACCACCAAAAGTTATATAATTACCCGTATGAGTTGCATCTCGATACTGTCCAAATACTCCAACATTAGGACTACTTCCCCATTCAGCTGATGTAAAAGGATCATAATTAATCATCAGAGTACCACTATTAGGATAAGCAAAAGTTGTCTCGCTATTACGACCAGTTATGACGATATTATTAACGGATATTCCAGAATCATTAGCAGCATCATCCCATACAACATTTATTCTAATTTTACCACCACTATCAGCAAAAAGACCATATCCATTAACATTAAATCTTGGATTAGAAGCAGCTGTCTCTCCTGCTGCTAAATGTGGTGTAGCATCTTCAATGGTCATAATACAGTTATCATCATCACCACTACCATCCCAGAAAATTAATTGTTTATAACCGCCATTAGAAGGTTGTGCAGCTTCAGCAAAAGCAGTACAAATATCGTTGTGTTTGGTGATAAAGTTTTTATAATTTAATTTAATATAACCTACAAGCATACCATAGGTATTAAAGTTTTCATTTGTAGGAAATTGATAATAGTTTGCACTACTGGTATCTCCTCCTTTATTTCCTTGTGTTTGACCTGCATTATTACCAGCATTACCACTGCTACCAAAAGTACCGCCATTACCTCCATAACCACCTACTCCACCTTTTCCACCAGTTCCACTATAATAAGTTCTCGCACTCACACTTTCAATAGGGGGAACATCATTTTTATCATAATCACTAACTTCATATTGTTTTGAATTCGCAGAAGAACCATTCTCACCAGGATTAGTTCCTGCTACTCCATTACCAACTCCAGAATTATATCCTTGACCATTACCACCATTACCTCCATTACCACCTGGCCCACCAACACCTCCAGCTAAATTATGCACACTTGCTCCAGTACCACCACTACCTCCTTTGGGGCCTGCACCTCCACCTCCACCTCCAGCAAAGAGTTCTGAAGTAGGTGTTAAAATAATCTTTATAAATTTAGTCGTTGAATTAGGATCAGTACTTGTAGCAGTGCTTCTAGCATAGAGAGCTGTGCCTCCATCTCCACCCTTTCCAGAGTTAGTACCATAGACTCCACCAGCACCACCAGCACCACGTATCTTTCCAGTACCACTAATATCAATAGTTAAATTACGAATCTCGGCATCAACCGAAGCTGCAGGGACACTTGTATCATCAGAACCAATAGTACCATTTACAATAAACTTCTTATTAATATTCTTTGATAAATTATTATTCCAAGCTTGTGCATCAATATCCAACTTAACATCAGTACCAGTTTGTGTAAAATTATATTCCTTTATCGAATTTCTAAAACCTAAAAGACTTAAATTACTTCCATGAGATTGAACACTATAATCATTTCCTGCTATATTAGCATTTTCAGTAGCATCTGGAACTACAGGAATAGATCTATCATTATCAGTATTTCTAAACAGTTCGGATGCATTTACATATCCAGATGTCCTACCAGTAAAAGTATCTCTTAGAACACTGAATTTAATCTCACCACTCGTAAAATGAGCAGTTGCAGTTTTTGTAACAGTCATATCTTAACTTAGAGTAAGAGTAGCAGTTTTAGTACCAACAGTAAATGTTAATGTGGTACCCGATACAGTAATCTTTACAGGATTAGTATCATCTGGACTACTAATAAATCCACCTGTCGCAGTCACTATACCACTAACATTAACACCAGTAGATGTGATTGTAGTAACACCTACAATCGTAACACCTGTTCCAACAACGGTTAATATATCAGTATGATCGTGCTGTAATGTTACACCTTCACTATTTACTCCTTCTTTTGACCATCCACTGAGTCTGTTCACCTTCATGTTACCACGAACAGAAAGAGGGAACTCCGAATCTACTTTATTGGTATTAATACCAACTCCAGTATCAGGGAATACTGCTCCACCCTGTATCTCAGCTTTAGCACCAGCAGTAACCGTATAAGTACCAACACCAAGAGTATTACTAGAACCGCCAACAATATGAAGACCACCAACGGTACTTATTCCTGTCGAATTAATATTGGATGTAATAGGATTCTGTAATGTGAAACTTCCTGTAATAACACCTTCACAATTTATATTACTCTTTACATTTAAATTTGCACCAAACCATGCGTTACCTGTAATAGTGGAACTACCACCAACATGTAATGGATGTATAGGGTCTTCTTGGTTAATACCCAAACTACCACCAATACCAGTAAGAGTCATTAAGTTTTTAGTAGTTCTCCTAGTCCACTTAAAGTCTCCAGTATTAATACCAGCAATAGGGCCAGAATGTAATCCAAAAACAAAATCACCTATATCATTATTAAGAACTTCAAAAGTTCTATCGGAAGATCCAAATCTTAATATACCTGTACTCTTACCAACTCCTACTGATTGACCAATACTTACGGTTGAAATACCACTACTCTTAACAACCTCATTATAACCACCATCAAGATATAATGTATCACCTTCTATTGCATTATGGAATGTGGATACACCTACTACAGTAAGACCTGCACCAATTTTTGCATTACCAGTTAGGAATATATTTCTCCAATAATACATGGATTGGAATCCATCCCAACCTATATCCCATTGTGGAACTTGACTATCATCAGGATTAGGTATCAACCTAGAATTTATAGCACCACCAACAACTATTTTATCAGCAAGAGTATCACCAAGATATACATGCTTTTTAAATGTAGCTAGACCAACAACAGATAAATCTTCACTAATATTAACTGTATCACTAAATGTAGAAACACCAGTTACAGTCAAACCAGTATTAAGTCCTACATGTTGCTCAAAACTAGAAGTTTTTGTTACTGCTAGTTCTTCGGTTCTTAATTTTCCAATAACATCTACAGGTTGACCAGGTGTTGTAGTTCCTACACCAACATAGCCGTCTGGGTTAATGCGGAGTTTTTCAGTATAAGTATCATCTGTATTTCTTGATTGGATTATAAGACTACCTTTTCTAGCAGTAGCTTCACTAACACAAGCAATATTATAAACTGCTTCTTGTTGAGCAGTATTTAATGAACTTAATGTTAGTCCTGCAAATGTATCATTTTTTGTCTTATCAACATTGTATATTTGTACAAGATTAGTAATATTTGCATTTGGGGTATAAGAAGCAGTATCATTATGCCATACCTGTAATTTAGTTTCAGGATTTGTGGTTCCTATACCAACCGAAGATGTAGTACCAGCTAAACCAGCATTAATTTCCCATCCAGAAACAGCTATGGATGTTACATTATCTAATGTACTACCATCACCATAAAACTTAGCAGCAGTTATTATACCCGAACTCGCTTCAATATCAATATTAGAACCAATCGTAACATTATTAAAGGTAGACATTCCACTCACATATGCCTGTGTGGAAGTAACCAGTCCAGTTATATTTACATCACCTCGAAGTTTTGACCCTCCATACAAATCAAATGTGGCAGTTGGAATGGAAGTTCCAATTCCTACTGCTCCAGATGCGTTGACGATAAAGTGTTCACTATCAACTTGTACACCATTCCTGAAGTTAAATGACTTATTATAATTTGCCATTGAAGCCTACATTTTTAGTTATTTATCTGATAATTTTTGTTCAAGGTTATCAACCTTCGCAGACAATTCTTTAATTGCCTCAATAAGAACTGGAACCAGTTTCTCATACCTTACTGCCTTAAATCCATCCTCTCGTGTAGTAGTCACTCCAGGAAGACCAAGTGCCTCAATTTCTTGTGCTATAACACCAGTATCACCCTTACCTTCATATTGAGATGATCCATTCCAATTAAATGTGTTACCACTAATTGATTTAACTTTATCTAATGCTTGTTTGATTGGTGAAATGTTATCCTTCAATCTCTTATCAGAAGAAGAATATGCAATAATATCATTAGTAACATCTAATTTACCATGAATTTTAGCACCACCTGGAAGACTAGATGCTGCCTTTGGAGCAATCAATTCAAGTCTTAATCCAATTCCACCCAGACCACCAGCAGTATTATTAGGATAATTATCCCGATCTGCAATAGTATAGAAATGTATATCTCCTGCATTACCTACTTTCTCAGTCCAACTTCCACTAACCTGCATTTGGATACGAGCATCCATATCAGCAACAAATGCAGATCCTCCCTCAGATACTGGTAACCTCTCACTAAAATCAATATAAGGGCCACCAACAGTCTCTTCTTGATATGATCTTACTAATTCAAGTCCACCATCAGTAGTTAACTGCTCATAATTTCTATCGTCACTATTAACTTTAGTACTAAAATTAGTTGCCGTAACAGTACCTGGAGATGTAATATTACCAGCAAAGAGTGTACCAACAATACCAGCACCACCAGTAACTTGTAAAGCACCTGATGATGTACTGCTTGATGCAGTAGGTGAATTAATTTTTAAATCTGTAGATAAATCTACACCACCATTAAATCTAGCATTGTTATTAAATGTTACTGGGCCGTCAAACTTAGATGGAATGTCTGTACCATCACCACCCTCAACAACTATTCTTTCCTTAACAGTAACTTCATCAAATATAGCACTCAATCTTGAAGGAGTCTCTCCTGTTACTGTTGGAATTGGAGTATCAAAAGTAGTCTCTTCACCAGTAGCAGATGATTTCTTCAAGTTTCCAATATAGAAATCACCTTTATTATTCATACCAGTATATACAACTATACCACCAGCCTTCTCTTGAGACTGAACCAAGAATTCTTCTCTATCTGTGAGGGTTCTGTCTTGAACCTGTGGTAATGCTGTTGAATAGTTACCAGGCCCATAACCAAGATATTCAAATGTATGACCTGATGCACGTAATATAGAAGGTCTATGAAACTCAATAGGAAGAGGTTTTATTGCTTTAACTAATGAACCATTTAAATGTGCAACTGAATTAGTTGCTAATGCTCCTCTAATTACCTTTAATATATTATTAGAACCACCTGTTGCAAGAGGACTTGCAATTCTCATAATCTCAGAACCTACTTCAACATAAGAACCATATTGGAATCTTGAAGTAACAATACCAACAACATCCAACTGCATAGAAGTTCCATCTGAAGTCATTTCAGCAGAAAGATAAGCATGATTATTTTCAAAGACTACAGTAGACCTTGCACCAAGATTTTCATTACTCTTATCAGATACTTCACCATTCGCAGCATAACCATATTTCAATACAACTGAAACATTTGATAATTCAGTATTGGTTACTGCTTTAAATTTAGTAACACCATCTGCACCAGTTGGTACATCACTAACAAGGCCATCAAATATAAGAGTATTACTACTATTCAATACTCTAAAACCACTACCCTTGACTAATCCATGAGCTTTAGTGGAAGTAAATGTAGTTGTTTTTGTAGTAGCATCAAAAACTTCTGATACACTTAAAGCAGGTGCTGTTGGAAATACATACTGATTTGATATAGTAATAACATCTGTTGCTGTCTTAGTAATGGTAATAGATTTATCAGTAGGTACACTTGCTATTTGATAAAATCCACTAGAAGTGGTTCCAATACCAGTAATCTGAATTCCATTACCAACAGCAGATGAAATACCAGTTTGATGTACTTCAAATCTACCTGCACCATTTCCAGCAATAAATGTCTGATCAAAATATAAATCTGTAGGAGCATATCCAGAACCATGAGACTGAATTTCAGCACTTTGAATAGCATTACCAACTATACTAACTTTTGCTGTTGCTCCTTTCCATGTAGTTGCTGAAGGATTAGCACTTCCATCTAAAAGTTTTATATTATAAAATGTACCATTATTATAACTTGCACCAGCAGCATCTATCCTACCAGTTAAAATACCAGCAAATCCGTGTGGTTTAGCAAAGTTAAGAGTAGCAGATGTTCCACTATCAACAACAGATGAAATAGTAACACCAATTCCTATAACCTTACTAAAGTCATCTAATGCTTCTCTAGTAATACTCTTTTTAAGATCATTAGTTACAACTTCACCAAGTGGAGATCTTTTAGCAAAAGATGAACTAGCTCTTGGGTTACCCAGAACATTATCCCTATCCATTTGTGGATATAAATCCACAATATTTTGACTATAATTATAATCTGTAAATTCTAAAGGTGTCGTTTTATCTGCGGATAATACATAAAGATGATATATACCATCTTGAACACCCTCACTATAATTTCTTATAGTTTCACTTCTATAGATGTATAGATTTGATTGTAAATCATTTCTTTCAAATCTAGGCAAATCAGTATTTCTAGTTGAGGTATTACTAGTAAAATTAGCACTTACAGTTGGTGATGGTTGATATGTAAACTCCATATCATTAGGAACTGATAATACAGGATATGTTCCATTATATCCACTATTACCAACACCCGTACTATTAGTATTATCCCTTACGTTTTTAATAATAACACTATCACCAATATTTAATTTATGTGGTAACTCAGTTCTTACTGTTTTAACAGCACCAGCTCCACCACAGGTACTAATAAATCCAGGATTTCTCTTAAATTCATAATCATCAACTGTTAAATCTGTTGATAAAGTAAAGTCAAGTAAATTTCTAGCACCTGTTGTGCTTGACTCTTGAATTACAAATCCATTTTCTGGATTTTTTGCATTTTTAAGTTCTTTTGGAATAACAACTCTAAGTTTATAAACCTTTTCATCTAAACTTCTAGTATCAGCCTTTCTTTTAATATAGGTATTATTTGTAGTGTGATCAACAAAGTTTGCCTTTAAATTATTGTAAATGTTATTATCAGCACCAACAGTATTTACATACCACTGTTTAACCTCAACACCGTTATAAGTTGAATCATCCCATTGAACTGGGTGTTTTGCTTCTCCAGCCTCTTTATCAGTAACTCTCGAAACAATTTTTAAATTCGTTCCACCAGAAACTGTAATTATTTTTCCACTTGTAGAATCAGACTCAGAAGCTGCTAATTTAATTTTATCAGTACCTTCTTTTATTACATAATATACAGTATCAGTTTCAATATTTTCAGGTAAGTCACCATCATCACTAATAACAATTACCTTTTCACCTGCCTCTAAATTATTTGTTCCGATTGTAAATTCATTAGATGCAGCAGTGGGTGAAGTTGTTACAACATATTCCTTAGAATTCGACACATTATATGTCGGCATCACTATTGGAGATGTATAAGTAACAATACCAGTAGCACCTCCTTTATCAATCTCAACACTTAATAACTCACCACTTTTTGCTCCTGGTTTGAATCCTTGAATTGATATTGGTGGTTTATTATCTTTAGATTTATATGTGGCAAAATATAATCTACTTGTATTACCTACTACACTAACCGTAGTGGTTGTATCAATACCTACCCACTGCAATTCATCTTCATCAGTTTCTATTTGTCTTGGTGAAATAATAGAGGTTATAAATGCTTTATTATCTTTCTCAAATGCTTCCTTTTTAAATCCATCAGCAACCAATGATAACTGACCAAAGTTTGAGTTTGAGTTTGTGATAGAAGCATCAGCACCAGTATCACCAAAGAAATGTCTTGCATACCCAATAGCAAATACAGAAACTATTTGAAGTATTGCATCATTAGTTATAGTAATATGAGTTGATTCCCATCCTTGTCTATAAATTGCTCCAGAGTCTAAATGATATGCAGTACCATCTGCAGTATTTGAAGATCCACTAGAAAGAGTAGATGCATCTGACTGTTCTATTGAAGTACCACTATAGGATCTAGAATCACTATCATATTTTACAAAAGCACGATCATCTTTTTGAAGTGAGACACCAGTAAATTGTGCAACAACCATAGATTTAAATCCAGTTGCATTATTACCATTTGCCTTCATACCATTCATACCATAAACTGAACGTAATGAACAGTTAAAGATATATGGAGATGCACCTTGTACAGTATCAGTTTCTACGGTTACATTACCACCAAAATCTTCCGCATCTCCTACTCCATCACCTAATGCATCCGTACTAGCACCCGGTAAAGAATATGTGAATACTTTATCATCAGTGTTACTTATAGTTAAAACAATAGAAGATGCATTAAATGCTGATGGATTAACTCCACGTATCTTAATTGGAGTACCAACTTGAAGTCCATGAGGTGTTTTAGTAGTAACAGTAACAATAGGTGTTACACCACCAGCATCACCAGCTTGAATATCATCAATTAATATTGGATCAGTATCAAAAGCACCAACGATTTCATATTCTTCTCTTCGTTTTTCAAAAGCAAGAGGATTTGTTGGCCATTTCTCTGATGATTTTATCTCTCTTGTTGATGCTCCCTCATTATATGCGTTACCAATTTTCGCATAGTACATATCAAGATCAGTTAGATCATACCTCTGATCTTTATATACAGCCTTATTAACACCATCCGCATATTCAAATACTGTTAGTTTATGGTGAGAGAATGTGGGTGTTGCTTTCTTACTAATTGTAAAATCATCTGGATCTGTATATACCTCCTCCAAATCATTTCCATCAAAAATAGAGAACTGCCAGAAATAACAACCACCAGTTACTCTAAAAATAGCAGATTTTGGTACATTTGCATCCGAATATGTTGGGTTTGGTACATACTTTGGACGTAATTTTGTCTTTCTTAAATCTAATCCAACTACAGAAGTTCCTCTTGGAACTACAACACCACCATGAATACTATTGAATTTATAAAGTATATTATCGTTTTGTGTTATATCAAACTTTGAATTTAAATCTAAATTTAATTCAGTTCCTGCTGCAACATCAGATCCACTTCCACCTTGATGTGGTCTTCTAACTTTCGCAGTACCACCACTATTGTATATTGCTAATCCTGGCCTATTATCTATAACATGGTCTCCAGGCATTAAAAGAATAGTAGTTTTTTCTACTAAATCATTACTTCTCCCTTTAATGTATGAAAATCTCGCAGACTCAATTAATGCTCTTTGAAGAGTCTTAAATGGTCTAGCAAGAGAATTACCTTCATTACTAATACTATCTGTAGAGTCTAAGTCATCTGGACTCACATAAAGAATACGACCTTCAGTATTCTTGATAAAATTATCTAATTTATTCAGTGGCATGAGATTATGACTACTAAAATTATTGCTATATCTTATTTAGTTAGCCAGATCTTCCTCAATTTCAGCATCGTCTGGAAGGTCTTCAGGATTCTCTAAATCCATATCAAATATTAGAGGATGCATCTGTTCTTCTAACAAATAAGTATAATAATTATACAAATCTTCAGTGTTATACTTCTTTTCGTAATCTGCAATAATCTTAATCATTGGTAAATCTTCTTCAGTCTGATTAAGATCTTCTAATTCATCATGTGTAAATGGAATTCCATTAATAAAATACATTAAAACAATTCTTTCATGTTTGTTAGTCCAATCACTATACCAACAATAAGTAGAATCTATAACATACATTATTCATGGCCCATCATTATGTGTAGTATGTATTCTAATTATCTCATCATCTTCATCGTTCTCTTCAATCAACTCTTTTCTATAGTCATCATGTAACCTTTTTAAAGGTATAAGATCCTTTTCCACAATTCACTCTGCATTACTCTCCGATATTTATACTATCATATCTTATCTGATCTTCTTCTAACCTATCCGTACAAACTTTTAATACTCTCATGAATTGTTCGGTATTATCACAGGTTACGACTCTTTCTTGTCCTTCATCACTTAAAAGTAAAAAAGTACGAGAACACAAGTCAATCACGACTTCCATCAACGTATCATCATCCATCATAATAATCTCGTACCATTTTTTAACTATAACACATAATAATAATTTTGTCAATCAAGATTCAGAAGCTGAAGGATCTGGAATATTAATCAATTTACATTTAGGATCATCACCTACAACATAACCCCATACTCTCCATTGAAGATTTGGATGAATACCTAATAAAGCACCTCCTGGAGCAACTCCAGCAGTAACAGTAACATTGTTAAATGAATACCCGTTACTCAGATCCGACTGTGGCCCTAGAGTACAATCATTTCTAACGAATTGATAAACCTTATGACTATAAGTACCATCAACACATTTAGTATATGATATTAAAAATCCAGAATTTTCAGCTGATTCACGACTAAGAAAAAAGGTAAGGTTTTTTGTTGGTGATGTTGTTCCTGGAACAGGTGGTATGAATTCTATTATACAGTCACCCCAATCTTCAGTATTAGAAGAACCTCCATTTGATAATAAATTAATATTGGATGCAATTACTTCATATCCATAGAGAAATCTATTACTATAAAGATTACCATTACTACTATCACTTATAATTTTACAATACATATATTTTTTTTCACCACTCCAAGGATCAGTACTAGAAGTTTTATTCAGACTCGTTATTTTAAGATGATAAGAAGATGCAGCTGGACTAGATGAATTATCAAGATTATCAAAAAAATCATATAAACTATTTCCATTGGCATCAGTCTTATTGATATAAATTCTAGTATTACCACCACCAACACCAAAATGAAATTGACCAGCACTATATGCATCAGGTGGACTATTAGTATTATATGTATATTTTGCTAATGTATCAGAATCTACACTATACATATAAGTAAGATTGGTTAATCTTTTCCAATTAGCATCAATACCTACCCCACCTGATGATGCAGCTGCATTTCCTGCGGTACCATCACCACCAAAAATATGAGGAACATTTCCAGTTTGATACATAGAAACTGGTTGACCATAAAAAGCACCGACATTTGTGTATTTCACATCAGTAACTACTGCACTTTGAGGATTTATTCCATAATCATTAAACACAGCCTCATAACATCTCAATATTAAATCATCATAGTCACCTGCTAATTCTCCATTATCATTCAAACAAAGTGCTCCTCTATAATTTGCACGAAGACTTGTAATAGTTTTATATGTTAAAATACCAAAATTCTGCTCTTGATGTGATTCAGTATAAACAGACTTTTCTGTGGTTCCAACACCGACAGCTGTCGGTGAAGTTATAATAGCAACCATTAGACGTATACTCCTCCACCAGTGATTACAAAATTATCAACTGATACCTCCCGCCAAACATAAGTAAGAGTTGCCATTGCATGAGAAGATAAATGAACTGTTGCATCATTATGACCTTGAGCAGCTTGAACATTAGTACCAGCAAGCCATATTCTCACAGCAGCACCAGTTTCAATATCATGAACAAGATCATCAGCATTATAAATGGTTAATGAATCTCCATAACCAAAAACATTAGCATTTAATACAAATTTCTTTGTTGCTGAAATACTAGGATCAAATACCATCATTTTTGATCTATCATCACGAGTTAATGTATAGTCTGCATCCTTAAAATTAGTACCAATACCAGTCTGAATATATGCGTCTGTACTACCAGCACTGACTGGACTTTGACCGACTGTCATTATACCAGATACTACAGTACCCGTTCTTGTAACTGCAAATCTTTCTCTAACCTTGGTAACACTACCAGGAAGTGATGCACCTGGTCTCATTGTATAGAATCTTATAGCTGCATCATCAGTATTCAAACTATGTAATTGTATCCGAGCATCAAGATCCCATGAATCTACTTTTTCCTTTGTAAAATCTATATAAGGACCACCAGCAGTATTATCATGATTATTTCTAATTAGTTCTAAACCACCATCGAAACTGAGAATTGCATGATTTTTTTTAGTGGTGGCATCAGTAGGATCAATGGCATGTACCGATTTAGCATAGATGTCATTATCATGTACTGTAATAGCAGTTCCAACATATACAGTTTTATTATTACCACTACCTTGAGTAAAAGTTAAATTATATTGAGTAGTTGCACTTGGACTACCATTTACATTAATTGAACCTGCACCAGTACCTCCAGATTGTGCTTCCCACGCAACATTACCACCACCATCACTGGTTAATACATACCCATCAGTACCATTTTGATGAGGATAAGTTAAACCATTAAGTTTACCAAATACCTTATTACATGTTACTACACCAACATTAAGAACTACATTATTGCTAGTATCTACATGTGATGGTGCTGGTGAACTAAAGTCAGAATCCTTAGAACCCATTACAACAGTACTACCAATACCAGTTACTGAATTATGTCCAGTTCTAATATTTAATTGCTCCACACTTTCTATCTGTGGAGTACCAGAAGAGGCTAAAATATTTAATTCATTAACACCAAAATCAGCCATTTGTTTTTTTAGATATTTATTAAGCTTGAGTTATTTTTAATCCGTCACCACTAAAAGTCAGTCCATTACATTCATTGACTCTTAAAACACTTTCTTTAGGGAATGGTGATGCATCCCAAAGAATTTTTCTTTTGGTATCATCTTGAACATTCCAAGGAGTATTCCATTTTGTATCAGTAGCAGTGGTTGCTTCACTATAAACACTATAAAAAGCACCACTAACAGTAGTTCCATTTGCTATAGAGGGATTAGTGACATCATTTTTCAACCATTCTTTAATATCCCTCCATGTCCAATCTCTATGATATTCTAATAAAGTTGCAAATATTCCTGCCGCAACAGGACATGCGGAACTCGTTCCTCCAAATAAAGTATCTTCACATTCATCTGATAATGTACCACCACTATCTACTATAGCATAACTAGATAATCTGTATTCATCATCATAACGATTATGTCTATAACTTGAAGATCTATTATCATCACATCCTGCAATAACTTGTGATCCACTACACCAACAATCTATTGCCTCACCCATATTACTATATGAAGCCTTATATTCCATATTATTATACATATCCGAATTCAATACTCCAATATTAAAAGCAGGATATACATCTTTATTATCTTGATCAATAAATTTTCCAATTTGAGCTGGCATTCCAATACGATTAGTTAAACAACTATAACCAGTTCCAAAATACCAGTTGCCGTCTCTATAAAATCTTCCAGTCATTGTAGTTGATGCCGTTTCCAATGTCATACTGGAATTGGAATGATGCTGAAAGTTATCATAATCAGCATGTCCATCTAAAACCTGTTTCTGATTATAATTTCCTGCAGCACAAACCCAAATTACACCAGCCTCAATTAAATCATCTCCCAGTGTAACTTGACTATTACTTGGTATATAATGAACACCACTTTGATAAGAGGTCGTATAATTATTAAGATAAGCAGGAGTGCTATCCTTATCATAACTCACTCCATTATTTGATACACTTGGTGTAGCATTTGGATGGTAATAATAATAACCACTACTACTACCATCAGCTGGAGGCAAGTTTTGACTATAACCCCAACTATTAGAAACTACAGTTGGATTTACTCTACCATCAGGTTGTATTGGTTTATTTTGGTGAAAGATTTTTACTATTTTGAAATATTCATCTACACCAATATATCTATCAATATGCCATTTATATGCATTGTATGCCCATCCTTGTGTTTTTCCATATGCCAAGCACATACAAGGAGTACCATGATAACCTCCTCCAGTATGTTGAGTGGTATTGCTTCCATTCATGGCAGCTCTTGTATAAGCATTTGCACCAGAAATAGGTATTGATACCGTACCAAAATCCTCTTTACTTCCTATAACAGCAGTTCCACCAGTTATATTTGTACTAACAAACTTAGCAGATCTTGCTGTTGTAGATTCATTATTCCACCAAGCTCTTGCATAGTATTCGAGAGGGACTTTTGTTCCATCCCAACGAGTCTCTAATCTATTACCAGGATCTGCTTCAAACCAATCTGGGTCAAGATAATATGGTAAATCTAAAACCAAATCCAGAACACCACATACTCCAGTAAGAGAAGATGTAGCAGATTCGGAAAAACCCTTCTTCAATGCATTTTCACCTATAAAATCTTCAGGTTCCATTCCACCAGCTGCTCCACCAGTTTTTATAAATTCTATATGTCCATACCATGCATCAGTATCAGCAACAATAACATCAACATTTTTTCCACTACCTCTACGTACAGGTGACACATATTGCAGAGCAGCATCAGCTTCACCAACAAAAGGATTATCTTTATATGCTTGTCTATAGATATTTGGTGTAGCTCTTGATCTTAATGTAACTCCTGGAGCTGCTGGAGTAAACGAAGAAGCAGGATCATATACTGCCCTAATGGTACCCCTATACCTTGGAGATTGACTTACATCACTCTCAGATTGACTAAGAATAGAACCCCCATAATAAGATTCATCTATATTAACACCAAAAACTTTTGGATGATTTTTTAATTGTTCTGCCTCTGCATCCGACATTTCATAGGAGGCCATTCTATTACAAACTTTATATTCGTCAGTACAATCTATCTTTCTATTCGGAATACCATCTATTTCATTCTCATTAATAATATAATTATGAATCTCATTCCAATCTGAAGCATTTTTACAAACCACACAATAAACTTTTGGCCCAGTTCCTTCAGGAACACGTGGTAAGTCCTTTATTTCTTCTAATCTTTTTTTCTGGTATTCTTTTTCCTCTTCTACAAATGGAAGCTCATTACGTTTAAGAAGATTTGTGTTGATTCCAACCATAATTATGTAATAGTTCTCCTTGATAATTTATATGTAACCTGTGATACTAAAGTAGTACCTCTAAGTTCTGTTTTATTAGCACCACCAGTATTTACAACAGATAAAGTAACCAATCTTGTATCATTAAACATAATAGCATACTCTTGCATATAAGCATTAGTACCATTAGACATAATTAATATTTTTTGAGATTGCATATTTGCTGTATTAGCATCTAATGAGAAGAATATCGTATATTCAAGTAATGAATTAGTATCAGCAGTATCATCAATTTTTTGATTAGTTCCATTAATAGTACCAGTACTGGTAAAGACTGAATCTGTAGGAGAAGTACCACCACCTGAACTTAGATTTTCGGCATAAACATTCTTCGCATAGATATTGTTCCAGCGTAATTCTGTAGTAGATTTTCCTATATTATAAGTATCATCAACTCCAGGATATAAATGACCTTCACGTGTGATGCGAAGTTTTTCAACATTATTCGTAAGTACCAATAAATCATCATCATTAGTTCCAATACTTCCAACAATTCCTTGAGTATTCTTAAATAGAACGTGATTGATACTATTATTAGTATCAGCCTGAGAACAAGCACCTATATGATTACCATCTTTAGTATTAAATTGTAATTTTGCTTCACCATATGTTCCATCCGAAAATGTAGTAGTACCAGCAATAATTAAAGCACCATTCTCGTTGATACGCATTCTTTCTGATGGTTCTGCAGAACCATCAGGAGTAGTCCAGAATGATAATCTACCAGGCATATCAGTGGTATCACCACCAGTAGCTACCCCTCCGTCTACATATGCATCAATTCTTGCTGCTGAACTAAAGTTGGTACCATCATTTCCTTTAAATTCAATTGATCCTATTAAATCATCGTCAGCAACAGCAGTATTAGTAGTTCCGTCAGTAGACCTAGCTCTGTGTAACTGTAATTTTGCACCTCTTGTTGTAGGGTTTGTAGTTCCCGCATATGCAAATACACTGATACATTGATTATCATCGTCTCCTTTTCCTACAAACTGTGCAAGTTGTCCGTCTGCATCTGCTGAACTGTTTAAGTTTGATTTATATTGAGTTGTTCCTAATAATAATCTTTGACCCGAATCTATACGAAGTGCTTCAGTAGCAGCAGTCTCTACTGCAAATGCATTATCTTCAGGGAATCCAAATTTAGTATTAGTATTACCTACATGTTTAATCCATTCTTCTATATTAATATCACCAGTAGGAGTAAGAGCACCTTCTATAGGGCCATAGAACTTCTCGGCATACATGTTATAGGCAGTTACAATACCTGCTACTGCTAAGATAGCTCCTCTATCAACACCACTTTGTGGGTCTGAAGGAACTGAGGTTCCTATTCCGACTGCAGACATAATTGAGACTACAGTACCAACTTCAACACTTAATCCATTATCTTTTAGATCACTTCCATAATAATTTATACCATCTGTTAAGAAATTAGTACTATAACCATCTGAGTGAGCTGTGTAATTGAACTGCCATCTAATTCCATCGGCAGTTGAAGTTACTTCATTATAATTAGTTATTGAATTATCATATAATGCACATTTACCAGTTGTAGGAAAGAATCCAGCATCATACTCCCAAACAAATGTTCTGGTTTCTTTACCAGATTGGGTAAAGGTAAATCTTATTAATTCACCATCTACAGGTTTATAACTACCCTTCACAAGATTCTGGGGTTTCCAAATACTGATACCAACATTAGAACCACCTGATGTATAAGGATTAGAATTACTAAAATCACCAGTAATACAACTAGCCGCAGTTGTTGAATCTTGTAATCTTAAAATATTACCACCATTTGTAGCACCAATAGATACTGTCTCAATACCGTTATGTAATATAGCAGTACCACTTGAATCAATGAGAAATCTTGTTGCATTAGAAGCAGCAACATCTCTAATCTCAAATCCATGTTGCACATCAATTCCAAATCGATCTAATCCAAAATATCCTAGCCTTGTAGGGGATTTAGTTGGAGTTGTTATAAGTAATCTACAACTATCATTATGATCACTATGAATAGCAAGTCCAGGTCTATTATCTAAATCACCAGCAAAATTATCAGTACCAATTCCTACACCACCTGTTGAGTTGATACGCATCTTCTCACTACCACCTATTTCCCATATATGAGCACCAGAAGCAGCGTTATACATGAGATCTGCATTTTGTCCTCTTACCCAGTTAGAAGTATTCTGTCCTGCTGTACCTTGACTTCCAAGAGTTAATCGAACATCTGAAGCACCTGCAAATTGTGCATATCCAGTTGATACAATGCGAAATCTTTCTGAACCTGCTGTTTCTACTGCAAATGCATTATCTTCAGGGAATCCAAATTTAGTATTAGTATTACCTATATGTCGAATCCATTCTTCTATATCAAAATCACCAGTAGGAGTAAGAGCACCTTCTATAGGGCCATAAAACTTACTAGCATACATCTCATGAGCAGTTACAATACCTGATACTGCTAAAAGTGCTTTTTCATCACTTACTGCATCCATTGGAACAGAAGTTCCTATTCCGACTGCAGACTTCATTGAAACTATAGCATTACCAACTCGAATTTTAAAACTAGAATGGGAATCTCCAGAATTATTAGTATAATAATCATAAGCAAGTGTTTTAAAATCGGTACCATGACTACCAGAAATGGCTAGATGGCTAAACCGCCAACTTCCCTGAGAAGGTGTTATTTGATTAAATTCTTTTGGAGCTCCACCAGGCAAGTTAGATAAAGCACACTTATTTTGAAAATTATTATCAGAATACGATGGAACATCAGCATATTCAAAAACAAAAGTTCTAGTTTCTTTATCATTCTCACTAAGGGTAATTGTTATTAATTGCCCATCTATGGGTATATAATTTTCTATTGGAGAAGTATTTGGTTCCCCATAAGTTATTGCACCATAAGTACTACTTGGTAAATTAGCAGTACTCACATCACCAAATGGACCAGCTAAACAATATTGTTCTCCTAATTTTAATATTCTACTACCAGTAGTAGAACCAATAGATACTGTCTCAACACCGTCTTTAAATGTAGAAACACCAGACTTTACATCAATACCATTCTCAAGAACATGTAATCCCGTCCTTGCCGTAATAATACCAAGTGAATCTACATTGGTTACATCTTCATATGTGACCGTACCACCTATAGATAAATTACCAGTAATAGTTAAAGTACCACGATCTGTATCATCATCCCAAACATCAGGTACGTATGAAATACCAGTATTAACATACACATCTTTATAACCAGTTCCTGTAGAATTTACAAATGTTAGATAATGTGCAGCATTAGAAGAAGTTGTCTGTGCCTTAATTTTGTTTGCCTTATCTGCCGTGTCTAGGGTTACATCATTACCAATAGTTCCTTCAAAAGTACCAAAATAATAATTCGCACTAACTATACCAGCATTGACCGTTGCTACATTGTCTGGATGAACAGCTTCATATGGTGCTGTTGTTCCTATTCCAACACCCTGAAGATTGGATCTACCACCAATAGCTTCCGTACTATTAAACACTGTAAACCAAGTATTACCAGCACCGACTGCACGAAATTCCTTTATTTGTTTCCCATCTCTCCAAAAATCAAAATGATCTCCACCACCAGCACCATGTCCAGCATTATCACTGGAATCATCTATTCCTTGTATTCTAAGATGTCCATCAAGATTAGCAGATAATTCCCAATGTCTTTCATTTGTTGGTGCTTCATGTTTTGTAATCCTAAACCTTGCATCAGAATAAGGGACAGAAGGATCATCATATATGTGCAATCTAGCTTTTACATCATAAGTTCCAATCCCAACATTACCTTTTGATGTGATGCGAAGTCTTTCTGCATTTGAACCACCAGTATCTCTAGTCTTTATTGTAAAATGAGCATCATCTGTATTTGTATCTCTATAAAAACCAAGTTTTCCTATCTCAGTATTATCACCACTCGTTACCTTTAATTCAAACCAACCATCTCCATTATTTGAATTAGTATCAGTTCTCTTAGAGGTAATGGATGTCATTCCACTTGGTGCTGAATATAATAATTTTCCTTCTGATTCAATACGAAGTCTTTCTGCAATTGGAGAACCATCTGCCTTAGTAGCAAATTTTATGTATGCATCAGCATTAGAAGACTCTTCTGCTGCTAATACATAAGCAACCTGATTGGTTGTATTATATGCCGTCCAACCACCTATTGTTTCGTCAACTGATGTTGTTCCATTCTTAAATAAAATTGCTGGAACCTGTCCTGTTCCACCTGCTCCTTCCATTTGGAGCATCCAATCATCAACTGCAGTGATATTATTCATCAATAGACGACCACCTGAGTCGATGCGAAGTCTTTCTACATTCGCAGTAGTTACTGTGAATGTATCATCCGTAGGGAATCCAAATTTAGTATTAGTATCACCTACATGTCGAATCCATTCTTCTATATCAAGATCACCAGTAGGAATAAGAGAACCTTCTATAGGGCCATAAAACTTATCAGCATACATGTTATATGCAGTCACAATACCTGCTACTGCTAAAAATCCTCCTCTATCAGTACCTTGTGGATCTGAAGGAACTGAGGTTCCTATTCCTACTCTATGTGAAATATCTACCTGATCTGAAAATGTAACACGGAAACTAGGTTGACCAAAACTATAAATATCCAGTGCTCCACTAGTAGTATCTGCATCAAATAAAGTAGTATTATAACTACCTGGAAGTGCTGTCTTATTAAATGTAAGTGTTGCATTAGTATCTTGAAAATCAAGTCCTGTGGCGTTGTTAGATTGGTTATATGAACCCATTTTACCAACACCTGGATTAGTGGTATTAGCATCATACTCATAGATAAGTTGTCTAGTGGGTTTCCCATCCTCACTGAATTCAATTTTTATAATCTCACCATGTTTTGGTTTATAAGAACCTGTACGAACCACTGCATTATATAATGTGAATGGACTGGTATTAGTATTAGGGTTTCCTGTATTACTAAAATCTCCTATTTCAAGATAATGATTGATATCATTAATAAATCTTGTTTCAAGATTGTGAAGTGTAGAGATACCAAGAGGATTGACATCTAATCCACCAACAGCAATACTTACACCAACACCAGTAACATGAGCACCACCAACAAAGGTTGATATACCAGTTGCAGCAGATACTATAAAATTACCAATTGAATCTATTGTAACTCTTTCATTTTGTCCAGCAGTCTTAATTATCATGGCATCTGATCCATGATTATAAATTATACTTCCAGCTCTAGCGTCACCAGCATCAGCAAACGCAATAGCAGACTCATCTGTTGAACCAAGAGTTATACCTGTCTG
>Ga0163179_10000791_pt1 | contig 22514 bp, 23 predicted proteins | sample AtlANTMetagenome_FD_109643 | JGI IMG/M metagenome (GOLD analysis project Ga0163179, IMG submission 109643) | Marine eukaryotic phytoplankton communities from the Atlantic Ocean - Atlantic ANT 2 Metagenome | ecosystem: Environmental > Aquatic > Marine > Oceanic | place: North Atlantic Ocean...
GAATCTATTACAACTTTTGATAGAATTTCTTCACCACTTACTAACTTTATAGACGCAAGAAATTCATCATATTCAGATTCTGATTTGGATGATGTCATAATTAAATTTTTCCTCGTTGTAGTATTTGATGCGTTCAATAAGATGATTCAAAGTATAGTTCTGTTTTGAACCTTTCTTAGTGTCATCAGCTATGTCATACAAAGTTGCCAGAGATTTTCCTTCACCCTTTCTTAGGACTCTACCGATGGACTGGAGGTTTCTAATTCTGGATTTACTGGGACTAGCAAAGATGATGTTATGCAGCCGCTTAATGTTAATGCCAGTACTGAAAGTACCATAAGACGCAACGATGATCGCATTGTTTTCTCTCTCTGTAATTGTACGTACTTGTTCACGTTCTTCAACATCCACGCCACCGTGAATGAAAAAAACTTTACGTTCATTTGTATTTATTAGATCATATAGCACCTGACCGTGGGTTTCCACCCTACTGTATAGTATTAGAGTGTTACCTTTTAGATCCAATGCTAGTTTTTTAATAAATTTATTTCTCTTATCATGTGTTATAATATATTGAACTTCATCTTCATACATACTAAACTCTTTAGGATCATGTTTTAGTAATAGTATTTTTATACTTAATTTGGCAAGGTATCCTGCATCTTGAAGATCTTTTGTATTGATAATTTTATACGAAGGTCCGAATAGTCCTTCCAATACCCACTTATGTGTTTGAGTACCGTCTAACGTACCAGTAAATCCATATCTATACTTAGCATCATCTAGTTTAGTCATGATACTAACTAATGATTTAGACTTGAACTGATGTGCTTCGTCACCTATTACTACACTAAACTTACGAAACCATTTCCTATCTTGCTTGTATATTGATTGCCAAGTTGATATAATAACAGGACAATCACTTAGCATATCCCTACCACCATATATTCTATGAGCAATTTTTTCTACGTTCCAACCATAATCTATAAAGTCCTTATACATTTGCTCTACCAGAGAGGTAGTAGGAACAACTATTAGTATATTTCTACCTTGTTCATGATGATATCGAGTGACAGCATATATCATCAAAGATTTACCACTACCAGTTGGTGATATTATAAGTCTTCTATTACGCTTCAAGGCATCGTAGACACCTTCTATCTGATACCCTCTAGGTTTATACTTAGATATTGCTGTAACATAATCTCTGACACCTTCTTCAGATACCTTATCATTCTCTTCGTATGGTAACCCAAAATACTTAGTGTCTAAAAATTCAAACTTATAATCATACCTCTTACAGAAAGAAGTTACCTTATCAAGTAACCCAACATATATTTCATTCTTTTGTAAATTGAATAATCTTATCTTACCATCCCAGTACTTGCTTCTGTACTGTGGCATAAACTTTGCACCAGGTACATCAAAGGTAAACTCATCCTGTAACTCATGCCTTATATGAGGGTCACATTCTATCTGAAGGTATACTTCATTCTTCTTTTTAATAACAAGATCAGCCATAGCCTGAGGAGAACCTACGCCATTCAATAGCATTCTTTATCTGATAGGTTCTATTAGAAACTTGTCTTAGTATCTCTTCAAGATACTTGAGCATAGCATCGTAGTATTCTAACTTGAGTTTAGTCTTACTCAATTTTTCATCAGAGTCAAGGTACAACTTTAAGTCATCCTTATCTCTAACTTTATATGGAAATGGTTCTTCTGCATATATGTCTGCAGTAGCCTTTCCTGTGTAATACTTTCTACGATCTAATAGAATAGAAGAATACTGCTGCTCATCACGTTTCCGCATAAGCAGTATCGTATTATATAGGTCGTAATATTTGGCATGTAGTTGTGGTATACGTAAGGATTCATTATCAAGTTCATCTTGATTCATAACTGAATCTTTAGTCCACATGTCTTGTATTGCTTCAACTGTACATGGATTAGATTTCATTGTGGTTTACCCAATATTTTGTCACCAGACCTAACAGTCTCATGACCAGTCACATAGTTTAGAAACGTACCTAGTATATACTTTGCATACCCATTTGTACACTCACTACCTTTATGAAGGTAACTCCAAGTACATGGGAACAATAGTATAGTACCTTTTGATGGTTTGAACTTTTGATCAAACATTGGAAACAAAGTATGACCACCATCAAAATCATCATTCAAATAGCATATAATAGAAAAGAATCTTTTTGCAGAATCTTTATCTTTAACATCAGAATGAAAATCATGTTGTTGATTTGTATCACATAAGTATCTTTTGATTCTTAGATTTTCAAAAGCATACTTTGTAGGCCACTGTGATTGATGCATGTCTACATCTATCTTATACTGTGATAATGTAGATTGTATACCTTTTATTACTAATTGAAATGGTTCCTTGAATTCTTTATGCTGCATGATGTCAAGTCTTTGACAATCACATGCACCACAAGTTTTTACACCTTGATCGGTGTAGCAAAGACTTAATTTTTTTAGAAGGTCTGACTGTTCTTTCCAAAGTCTTTCGTATGTGTCCACCAACGTGTCACATAGTTTACTGTCAAAGACATTCTTATATTCTCTGACGTAAAGCGATTCTCCTTTATACTTTTTTTCCATCAATATCAATCACATCAAACATAGTATACTTGAAAGTTGCAGCTGCTGTGTAAAATTCTTGAGTTTCCTTAGTATTATCAAAAGGTATTCCACTCAACGAAATTGGAAATAAATCTCTAAACTTTACCTTTACTGTAGGGTTGAAAGAATTGCTTAGTATCAACAATGTCCCGTCTGACCTATCTGTATTAGTATCATTAACGCCTGGTTCTGGTAAAAGTCTTTCTTTATCACCTAGTCTAGAATACTGTGCCATCTCTTCTGGATATCCTAATGAAGTCATCCAACGATAAAGTTGCAAGTAATTCTCCATGTTCTCATCGACCATGAATGCAATACGCAAATCATCGTATGCTAACTTATCACCAGGAACAGGAATGTTTCTTAGGTATGTTGGTTGTACAGCATGACCTAAAGTAATTTCTGGTAGATTAGCACTATTGCAATAGAAGTCAACTTTGGGGCAACGTTCTAAAGCAAATTTAAAACCAACAACAGATAGGAAGTTACGGTTAGTAACCTCTTTCCATTTGCTAGGATGTAATGATTTTCTGGTTGGCATTACATAATTACTTTTTTATATTTATGCCCAATACTCATCAAGAGTATCCATTGCTTTGTTCATATATTTTCTAGCACCGTTGCACTCCCATTCTCCCATCTCACCAATCTCGCATTTGTAATCTAATTCTCTTTTTAGTTGAAATAATCTATTTGTCATATCAACTTTTGAAAGTCTGCCGTTCATTGTTCCTAAGATTACCTTCGTATAGTAGTTAGGTAAGAAAGTACCTGTTCTCGTACTTCCATCAGCTCATGGTAACATTTCTGGTTGTGAGCACAGTTCCTGAGTTTGCTATCTGGTTTATGAACACTCTCGGTAAAAATAGTAAGAGCATCATTCCACTTCTGATCTTTATCCATTACATAAAAAAAGAGACCCCTTTATATAGGAGTCTCTTTTGAAGTTATAAGCGTCTCGCTTACATAAGGTTGGTAACCTTAACACGTCTGTAGTATCTGTTGCTATTAGCAGTGATACGTCCAAGTCCCTGAGTTGTACCTTCAGCGAATGGGTTGGCAACCATACCATATCTGGTCTTGAAGCCAATTTTTGGTTGGAATGTGTCCTGACCAACCGCACGAACCATCTGTAGTGGAACGTATGGGCAGTAGAATATTCCAGCATCATAAGGAGATGAACCCTTATAACCCATAACGTAGTACTGGTTAGCGTCTAGGTTAGCAGCGAATGGATCGATGTAAACCTTATAGCGTCCGTTAAGTGTACCAGCAAATGTATTACCTGTGTCATCAACATTCAAGTTGCTGTTGAGTGCAGGTGTATAATCTAGTTGTCCAGCAGCAGTAAGTGCAGAAGCAACGTCAGCAGAGCAAAGGATGATGTTACCCTTTCCACGACGAGTTCTTTGTGCGATAGCGTTAGCATCACGCTCTAGTTGGAAGATCATACCTTTGAACTTCTCAACCATCCAACGACCATTACTGTCGGTGTCTAAGTCAAACGCACCTGTTGTAGCAGTGTTTGTTTGAGCACCTGGTTCAGCAACTTTGTAGATTGTACGAACGATCTCTCTGTTGATTTCCGCAAGGATTTCAGTAGAAAGAATGTTTGCTAACTCAGCTTCTGCGTCTAGACCATGAATTGCCTTCAAGTCTTGAGCAAGTTCTAGTGAGTACTCAGCTTTCAACGCACGAGACTTAGCAGTAACGCTAACTTTCTCGATTGAGAATGCCATCTCACGGAAGTCGTTAGTAGAAGTATTATCTCCTAACTTTTCCAAATCTTGTGTCTTGAAACCTTGTCCAAGTGAGAATGCATTGTCAGAACCACCGTTCAAGATTGATGGGTTAGTACCACCTTGAGCAGTTGTACCAAAACCAACGTCTGTACCACCGTCAGTAGCCCCTGTGTAATCACCCTGATTGAGTGATGCAGCAGAGTTCTGAGCAGAGAACGCTGAATCTGGTTCGTTGAATAATGCTTCCGTTCCGTTCTGGTTGTCGAACTTAGATCTCATTGCGAAGATCAAACCAGTAGGTCCGTTCATTGGCTGAACACCTGCTAGGTCATAAGCGACCAAGTTAGGCATTGCACGACGGATAAGGCTGATCAACACAGGGTCGAAACCAGCAACAGGACCACCTGTAGCAGCACTACCAGAGAAACCTGGGTTACCTGTGCCTGAAGGGTCTGTGTTTACTGTAGGAGGTGCTTCTGATAAGAATGCTCTCTCCTCTCTTAAAAATCTTTCTTGGTTTTCTAGAAGTTGTGCGGTAACTGCTTTCCTATGGTTGTCCTTGATATTATCAAGTCCTTCTGCCTCTAGGAGAGGTTGCCACTTCTTCTGGAGTTGTCCAGAGTTAAACATGTGAGTTTACCTATAAAAAGTGTAAGGTTGAATTTAATTTATTGGAACTTATGAAGTGCCTGAAGGTACTGACCCATTGCTGGGCTGACTTCTTCGTTGATAGAAGTCTCTTCAGTGACTTCTTGGGACTCAGATACAGGCTTCTTAGCAAAGTAAGATTCCTTCAGCGTATTGAGTTTTTCCCTGTATTGTTCTTCACTCTCAAACTCAACACCTTTAGCTAGTTCAGCAAGCTTCTCCTTTTGGGATAATGCTAGACCTGCACTTGCTTCGTCAAGGATGTTGTCTGATACAGATACTGATAAACGCTTTGTCAAAGACACATTGCTATCGATCTGCTCATTTAGTTTATTCTCCATTTCATCTAGTTTAGTGACCATCGCCTCTAAGACATCATATTTTTCTTCAGGGATTGAAACATAATGTTCTTCAAAAAGACCTTTGAGGCCAGTCATAAAGGACTCAGAGAGTTCCCCTCTGATTCCCGACTCTACCTGAAGAGCATTCTCTTCGATCCACTCAGTCGCAACATAGTGGAGGTAGTTGTCTACTCGCTCTTGAAGCGTAGTCTTAAACTCAGAAACTTCTTCTTCAAGTTTCTTAGAGAATTCCGCTTCAAGGGATTCTTTTACGCTAACAATCTTAGACTTTACAGTCGCTTCAAAGATTGTACGTGCTTTTTCTTGGAATGTGTCAGATAGTTCTTCGCCTTCAAACAATGCTTTCACATCATCAGTAAGGTCGATATCGATCTCTTGAACTTCTGCTACGGTCTCGGTAGTCTCTTCAGCAGGTGCTTCTACTTCTTCGTTAGCACCTTTACCGTAACCAGATGACTTCATGCCAACTGGTCCGAGAGGACCATCTTGCTGAACTGTACCTGCAGTCCCTTTAGTTTGTACATCGCCAGTCTGAGCAAATGCAGCGTTAGGTGTTTTCAACTTAGCTGAGTTGTCAGTTGACTTGTAGTTCGTAGGTGTAGGTCCACCTAGATCTTCGATGGGTGCGTTATCGGGTACATAATTTGGAGTGGTTGCTTTAGGTTCTGCTGGTTTAGCACCTTTAGTTACCTGGTTCTCCATCTCATGTAGTTCGCTGTTAGATGCGGTCATTGTTACCAGTCCGTTGTTTATTCCTTAGAATTTCTTTTATTATTTATAGAATTATAGATCCCGTAAGAACTTAGAGAACAAAGCAAGCTTATGCTCTTCAAGTTTTTTCTGATCTACAAGAGTATTTATAGTGGACTTTACCTGCTCTACTTGTTTTTCACGTAGAATAGATCCTTCCCATACCCACTCTTTACCTTCCATAACACCATCTACAAAAGCATCTGGTGCAGAAGGATCTGCTACTATATCAGCAGCAGTTGCTAACATAAAGTCCTCTCCAACATAAGAGACACCTTCATGTTGACTAATAGATCCCATACCTCTAGATGAAACACCTAGTTTTACACCATCAGCAAGAAGCGATTCTGCTATCTTACCCATAGGTGTTTTTAGGATCTGTGCTTTACCCATAAAATTATTACCCTCTTGTGTAAGAGAAACAATCTTATGTGACACACGGTCTAAGTTTATCTGTGGACCATCGGGGTGACCCAATTCTCCAAGAGCACGACCTCTAGATACAAACTCATCACTATATCTCTTGACTTCTTTTTGCATGGTAGCAATAGGATAGCAACGCTTATTGCGATTGACTACCTCAGCCTGTAAAAATGGTCCTGAAATATACAGAGTTTTCTTGCCGTCTTTTTCTTCGGTAAGAATATCAACTGATTCAATTTCTTCTGAAATTAACTTCATCCTACTCCTACCTCGTTTAAGTGCAATGTGCATCCTGATGCTGTCTCAGGTGCTAGTCTAAAGATCACCGACTTAGATAATGTTGCAGTGCCAGTGAAATCTGCTAGTGCAGAACTGTTGGCATTGACTGTAATAGTTTGCTTATAATCATTCCACTGTTGTGGTTGAGATTTAGCAGTAACTTCTACATGAGCAATAAGTGTATTCCATGCACCTACTGCTGCTCCTGTCAATGTAACATAGTCACCGACTTGGATCTTGCTATCAGTATGATCTATGGTAAGAACAGCAGATGCTGCTTTACTAATTGCCGATACTGGTGCGTTAGCAGGATGTCCATATCTGTAAAGGAAGTCATCTCCCTTTGCTACATGGAATGATCCAACACCTGCTTGGTTTGCTGTATTACAAACCGCAATGTGTCCTGCTGCTTTATCATCTGAACAAACAACATACAATATCCCAGTCTTTATAACTGAAGCACTGGTAACAGCAGATGTGGCATTTGCACTAGACAATTCACCATAGTCTGTAACTAATGATAATGGTTGTGATGCACTCATTCTTCTGTTTCCGTTGTAGGTTCTTGTTCAACTTCAGCGTTAGCTTCAGGTTGCTCTACCTCATCTTCTGGTTGATCACCAAAGATACCAGCAGCAACATCAGGAGTAATTTTATCAACCATGTCGGCAGACTTAGCATACGCTAAAGACTTTATAGCATCTTGAATCTCCGATGCAGGAGCATCCGCTATAATCATATCGACTAGTTCAGTTGAATCCATAATCAGTAAAAACGCTTGTATTTATTTATAAAGTTGTAAATATCATCTGCAATTTTGGGTTGTGCATCTAAACCTGGATGTTTGTCAGTAGGACTTGTTCGCCCATATATGTCACAATGAACCATCATATCAAAAGATAATTTTGTTTTTTCCCAATTACTCATCAATACTAGAGGAACTTTGTTCACTTCACATATTGCTTTGATCGATTTTTGAATTGTCTCTTCGTATGTATCACCGTATTGTTCATCATATATGGTTTTATAATAAAAATTCCAAAACTGTGCAATTTTTGGATCTTCAAATTTTTTTGTTGATAATACATTTCTAAACTTTCCATTATAAAAATATTCAGTTCTATTTGGACGGGTCATTAAAATAACAACAAGATCATAATCAGATATATCGTGCTTCGTAGTAATATTTCTCAAAATACGTGGATTAGATCCTCCACCACAAGAAAAATTATATTCTTCTGCATCTAATTTATTTGCTAGTAACTTAGACCATCTTCTCTCCTCCCAATTATCAACTCCCCACCTAGGTGATCCCCTAGTATAAGAGCATCCATCAAAGTAGATCTTCAAATTTTAGCTTTCTTGATGTTTATTTCAGGTGATCCTTTTGCATCTGGACCTTTAGGTTCTTTGACAGTTTTACCTAAATTATTTTTTGAACCACCGTTAGTAGCACCGTTACCGTTACCATTAGTCTGTGGCATCTCTGCTTCTATACCTGCCTGTAACATCATATTCTGTTGCTCCAATGGAAGACCTACACCTAGTGCATTCTCTTCTTCCATCTCTTGCGTCATCTCTTCTATCTCTTCATCAGTCTGACGTAAGACTTTACGCTTGACATAATCTCTAGAATAGTATGTACCGATATATGGTTCAATAGCAACCATGATGTTTAGACGTTCAGTCATCAACTCATGATCTTTTAGTTCTGCAAAATGATTGTCATACACATAGTCAAACTGTATGTGCTCAGACATCTTAGTCCATCTTCTGGGGTGACAATGTTCTTTAGAACCAACTGTGTTTTTAAAAGATCTAAAAAGAGAGCACTAAACCTCTTTCTCAACCTACCAACAAACTTACTAAACATAAGTTCGTCACGTAAAATCTCAGATGATCTACCTAGATTGAAACCACCAGTATCTCCAATACGAGACTCAGGAACGTTCAATGAACGATACAGTTTCTTTTGGAAGTACTCGATGTCAGCAAGTTCTCCAAGATTTTGACCACCTGGAAGCGTAGAGATTTCAGTACCTCGTCCTCCTTCTCGTCTCGGTAACCAGAAGTCTTCGAGCATTGACATGAACTTCTTGTCATCTTTTATTTCTCCTGTGTTTGCATCATATACAAGTTTGTTTCTATAGCGACTCATTACATCACGTAAGTATTGTTCCGCTTTTACCTTTGGAAGATTACCAACGTCAATGTAGAATATTCTTCTTTCTGGTGCTCTTGATAATCTGTAGATAACAAGAGAGTCCTCAATCATTCTCAACTGGTTGAGACCTTTGATTGCTTTATGTAAGTATGATAATGTTAGTTTTTTATTTCTATCTACTAGTCCAGAATGGATATGGCATATAGAATCCTTAGCAATTCTTACACCCTTACCAGCAACAGAACCATATCTCTGTGCCATACCTTGTGGATAATAGGTATAAAATTCTACTACCTTAGCATCTTTGTTTACTGTTGTTTCCCCTGAGTATGGCATAACGGGAATGCCTTCAGCACCTTTAGCACCCTTCTCATTCTTGGGTTGGACCCTCATCAATTTTATCTTGAGAGCATCAATAAATCTTAGTTCCTGAATACCTTCATCAGGTTTTTTTGAATCAATAACTTTATGGTAATGTAGTCTGCCATCTACATACCAGTTACGAAATATCTCATGAGACTTACTATCAAAATCAAGTAAATCCTTTACACCTTTGAACTCATCTCTTATTACTTTTCTTAGATTATCACTAACACTTAGATTATCTAAATTTATCTCAACTGGAGAATCATTTTGATCAGATACTATAGCCTCATTGACAACGTGTTCAATAGCAGTATCACACTCAGGGTGTAATGCCATGTCACGATATCTTTTTACAATATCAAACTCTGTACGAAAAACACCTTCAATGTCAACATACTGTCCATAAAAACCCGTAGACAGATAATAGTCAGCCCCATCCTCATTATTAGGAGGAACGGGACTGACTATGCCTTTAGATTTCTTGGACTCGTCTTCTATAGAGAATCCAAAGAGTTTTGCCATAATATTATTTTGTCTTTATTGTCCTATTTATTATAGCACTAAACGACAGAATTACCGCCACTTGCATTATATGCTTCCCAGTACTGGACTTGCCACGTTACTTGGAATTCTTCAATGGTATCTTGTGTATCGTAAGATAAGTCTAATGCACTTACGTTAGATGGCCAACAACCCTTCATCTTATAACTTCTGAGTACAGATAGTTTAGCAGAGTTATCTAGTCCAGAACTATTCTGATCACCTATTGGAGATCTTCCTAACTGACTGACTGTAAGATCAGCCATGTATGAACTAGGTTGAATAGTACCAGATCCGTCTGATACTTTGATAATGAAATTAGCCCAACGTTCAAATGCTTCTCTTAGTAAGAAGTCACCGTCGTTGATTACAGTAATTGTCCAAGGATCGAACCTTCTATCTCCAGCAACCTTGAGTTGTCTACCTCTGAAAGGAACAACAACTTCAGCAACGTTTGATGCAGGTAACTGAGCACCCTTGATCAACATCCTGAAGTCATCTCCTCCAGGACCAGCGTTGCTTTTGTCAACGTCAAGTGCTTCTGGGAATGCTAAAGATACCTCAAATAAATTGGGTCGAGCACCACCCTGTGCTAATCTGTTCTTGAAAGAATCTATCGTTCTTTCATTATTAGGAACTGAAAAAATGTTTGCGTCTAATGCCATAATTGTGGGGGTCTCCTATTACACAGTTCCTACAACTTCACTGAAGGATACTCCAGTGCGTGTAGCTACGAAGGTTAGTCCGATGAAGTTAATCGAACGTGCTGGTTTGACATAAATGTCAGCAAGGAATTCATTACGATCAATAGCGTCAGGGGTGTTATTTGATTCATCACAAATAAGTAGGAAGTCTTGAATTCCTCTCTTTGCCTGAACATCACGTAAGAATGGTTCAACAACGTTGATGAAGTTTGACCTTGTAGTCACATCGTTGAGTTCAAACAATGCTGCTTTAGCAGCATTTTCAATTGCTTTCTCGATTGTAATGAATAGTCTTCTTACGTTGATTCTATCAAATGCAGATTCAAATGCGAGTCCTGTCTTATCACCGAATAGAATCACACCTTGACCAGCTTGAGATATAACTGGGTTTACTCTTTGAGAGTAAAGTCTATCTCTAGAATCCTGACCAGGATTGAATGCTAATTTTACTGTGAAGTTTAGACCACCTCTTGCTGTACCAGCAGGTGAGAACCAAGGGAACTGATCTCTATCAGTTCTAACCATCAATCCAGCAATGTCACTGGACATGGGCATATAGATAAATTTCTTATTGAATCTATCGTATACGTACTGATAACCAGAATCAAATACTGCGTATGATGATGAAGTTATTGGTGCAAAGAATGATAGAACATTGTCTAACTGGTCTGTAGCACTAGCAACGTTGACTGTTGCATTTCTGTGAGGAGAAATAACAGCAACCGTATCCTTCCTGCCTTCGGCAATCTGGATCATCTTATTTGCTTTTGCTTGCTCTTCTTCCTTTGTCTTATGAGCAGATCCTTGAAGTAAGAATCTAATGTCACTGTCTACTGGATCAGCAAACTTATCGTAACCATTCAGAAGGTCACCTAGTGGTGCATCAAATAGTCCAACACCTGTGTAATCTTTACCACCTGTTAGACTGTAGACTTGGTTACCGATAGATGAGAACTTGAGGTCTTTTGCTTCTTGACCCCATGCTCCAGCATTGTCTGTTACAGCAACGTAACCGCTACTGAATCCAGATGGTAATGGTTCTGTACCCCAATAAGTGTCAGTACCTGTAACTGGGGAAGCACCTGCAAAGATAAAGTCTGAATTATCTGCAATGAAATCTTTATAGTAGATAGATCTACCACCAGATTGAGTTACATCCTTTCCTTTAGATAAGTTAGAATGCTTCTCTAAAACAGATCCTACATCTCCTGTAACACCGCCACCTGCATCAACAAGCACAATGTGAAGAGCATCGTTTGCTCCATCTCTCTTAGTGACATAATCATTTGTTTGTGGTTTATTCAATACCGCCTTCCAAGGAAGCGTAACGATATCAGAACCACCGTCTGCCACACTTGTCAGAATATTTTGTGCTGTATACCAATCACTTATAGTACCAGCAGCAGGAGTAAATCTGTTTCCTACGTTATCCGTACTTGATGAGTTGATACCAACTAAGTTACCTGTTCCAGTCTTGAACTCTAACTGAGAACCTTCTCCATAAGATACAAGAGTTTCTACACCCCCAACAACTTTACTTACTACTCGAACATCTATTGTTCCAGCACCGATGTTAGAAATAATACCTTTCAGCATTCCAGTTGCGGCTGCTGTTGTACCAACACCGACTGTAACACCCGTTAGAGATTGTGTAACACCGTAACCAACTGCCCAGTTAGTTGTGGTAACACCTGTAATTGTTTGGTCAGCAGCATTATCGATAATTGCTACTTTTACATTCTCTGCCCAGTGACCTGGATTTCTAGCAGAAAAATACCAAGTGGTATCGTCTGCCTGATTGTTTACATAATCTTCGTAGCTATCTACTCGAAGACTATTTAAATTTGCTTGACCTGATGCAGCGTTTGCTGTGTTTAGATCTCCACCACCAACACGGACAACATCTAACTTACCACCATATGATAAGTAATGTGCTGCACCATACCATGCTTCGTAATGGAAGTCAGTTGTTCCTACACCTGGTTCCCCAAATGTATCAACTAACTCTTTTTCATTATTAATTCTGGTTATTTCATTGACAGGCCCTTTACGGAAAGGAGCAGCAATACCACCAACGACGTTGAGTGTAAAGTCTACGCCACCCCTAGTGAGGTCAACCTCTCTTACTGAAATACCTGGAGATGCTAATCTGAGTGCCATTCTAACTCCCTGCAGTACCCGAACTTTTGACTGAAATTATTTAGGATTTTTGCTGTCTATAGGGTATAGTCCCACATATATGAACGATCTCCATACTCATCTACCTTCCAGTTATCCCCGTTTGAGTCTACTTGTTCTATCTCATCATCAAATCCATCACAGACAAATCCGAATGGAGCCATGTCCTGTTCTATAGCATTTTTCTGCTCATCATAAATTCTTTTTCTTACATCCTGATCAGTCATCTCCTTGAAATAATCCTGTGCTACCAACCAAGAGAAGATAACCAAACACATAGCAAGGTCATCATTACACCCCTCTTCTGCCTCGAATGATTGTTTCTTCTGTATGAATGTAGTAAGTTCACTGATGATATTATAATCACAAAATGTAAGTTTATCTTCTTCAACCAAAGTCTTCAAGTTAGAACATCCTACTTTTTTTGTAGTCGTACTCATTTTCACACCTAACTGAGTTTTGACACCAGAGAATCCTGATCCTACTATTTGACCAGCACGACCCCTCATAGCAACCATTAGTAAATTTTCATACTCAAGGTCGTAGAATAGAATAGATGCTACTTGATCACCAATATCATTTACCTCACATAACACGTAGGCATTATTATATGCTCTTGCTACGTCCTCAATAACTGATGGAAATATCATTGGTTTTACTTCATTGTCTCTATACGTTGCTACAATCTTATATGGAAACTCTGTGATGTCAGCAACTATAAAGGCACTATAATCCTTCGAGATACCTCTTGCCACATCAACGGTTACAATATAATCTCTTTTTAGATAAGGTTTTTCATATACTTTCAACTTACCATTCTGCTCTTCTGGTTCCTCATATACTAATGCTTTTAGTTTTGCTGCTGATATCAAAGTATCAACAGATCATAGGAACTCACATTCAAACTCAATAGCAAACTGTTGTTTACTAGTGTTTGATATAGTTTGTTTCTTCCATTTAGCATCACGACCTGGTACTTCAGACCAATGTACTTCTGTGGGAGTATACTCATTCTGCCCCCGTTCAGCGTCATGCCACATTCGATAGAAGTGGTTCATACCATGTGGGGTGGATACTATTATAACCTTGGTTGATTTACCAGAAGATATGGTAGGATAAACAGACGCAAAGAAATCATCTGCCAAGTGGTTCTGCACGAATGCAAACTCATCAAGGAAGATGATATTGAAAGACATACCTCGAACAGCAGATGCTGATGTAGATGCTGCTATGATCTTGGAACCGTTCTCCAGTTCCATTGACCCTTTGTTCCAAGCGATGATACCCTGCTGCATCCAAGTCGGCAAGTTCTCATATGCCAGTTGTAGTCTTCCGAGTAGATCTCTAGCAGTTGCTGCTTTGTTTGCGAGGATTCCAATATTGACGTTATCGTTGAATATTGCGTAATGGAGTAAGTAAGATACTACAGTTGTAGACTTACCAGTCTGCCGAGGCATTTTACAGATATTGAATCTATTCTTATGAAAATTTTCAATCAGTTTCTTTTGGAAACCGTACATGTTAAAGTTGACTAAACCTTCGTCAACGTTAACAATTTTTATATGTGTCTCTGTAAAATAAACTGGATCAGCCTTACACTTGAGGAACTCTGCAATGTGTTCCTTAGTGAATTGAGTTTGTGTATTAGCCTTCTTTAGATTTGGATTACCAAGATAGATATCAGTTTTTGCTGCCATAATTTAGCCTGCTCTAGGTCCACTCCAACTAGAATCTCCGTATGCTTTCGATACTGATGATCCTACTTTCTTTACAGTTGAGTGTACACCTTTAGCAATTGCTCCTATTCTTTCTTTTGACGGTCCTTTGAACTTTTTCTTTTCACCACTTCTGTATGGTGAGGGGTTTCTTTTGTCTTTCACTTCAGTATTCTTCGTACCACGATTAGCTAGTGTAGATCCTTTATCTGGTTCACGTTTTGCTAACTGATTATTTTTTACTTCTTTTGCTTTTATATTAATGGTTGGACCAGGTGTTCTTCTGTCAGAGTCTTTCAACTTACTGACCATCTCTCGGATACCCCTAACTTTAGCAGCAATCTTCTTAAGTTTTACATCTTGTTTTACAGATGTTTGAGATTGTTTTATAGCTTTGACTAGTTTGTCAAACTTAGCCTCACCTTCCTTCAATGATGCTTTTCTGTTTTTCAGTCTTTCTAGAGCAGCGTCAAGTGCCTTCTTCTTTTTTATAGCGGAAGGTTTTTTTCTGCGAGAAAGTTCTTCGTTGGTGTATGCCATGTTTTATTTATTTCTTTCTATCCATTAATCCATTTGCTTTGAGCATTTTCTGAAGATCAGCAGTACTACCCACAAACATTGAATTGTTAGTTACATTCTTAGGACCAGATTTATCTTCATCTAAATCTTTCATCTTCTTTTGTAGATCAACTAACTTGTCAGTTGTATCTGCAATGTGTTTGATTAACTGTCCAGCAACTTCATATGCTCTAGGGTGCTGAGAATCACCTGCAACATCTAAGATACCATCAACCGCTTCCTGACCCTTCTCAATAAGGTTATAGAACTGTGCTCTACTATATTCATAATCCTTGGTAGGATCATCATCTACTTGCTTTTGTATCTTAGGTTTTTCCCTGACAATTTCTGCTTTCACATCAAGTGCCTTTTCTATTGGGTCATAATTTTCAGTCATGGTGCTTCAACATCCCTGCCTTGATTTGGACTATAAGTCAATCCATCATCACCAAAGAATGATGAATTCTCACTAAACCCAAAGTCATCACCAACTTCAAGCATATCAGTATCTAGGGAATCTACATTGTTAATCACTGCTTGAGCATCATGTTCTTGAATCTTAGTTCCGTATTGTCCTCTAGAAACAATAAGACTAGTACCATTCAATTCTCTGATCCGCATGACCTCTTCATCTACCTGAATAAAGCTTCTAGCAATAAGACCAGTAGCAGTAGTAACAGTTACTAATGTCTTCTTAGTATCTAAAGCAACAGATAATCTACTTGTAGAATCTGAATTGTAATCCTTCTTAGCGGTTGGAACAACAGTATATCTTTGCTCTCTTGGTGCTCTGATATTTGTAGAGTAATCGACCTGAACCTTCTTGATAATTCCACCTTCGTCTGTAGGTACTTCCTGATAGAAGTATGTCTTAGCAACAAAATCTAAATCGTATTGAATAAATCTTCTGTTAGAAAAATCTCCTTCGTACTCATCAGTAAAGGAAACATTTCTTAGTGTGTATGGTATATCTCTAGACTCTTCAACCCCATCTAACATATTGACTGTAACGTTATATGATGGTTGGAAGAAAGGTAATATCTGTTCAATAATCTGTAAAGCATCATCCTGCAACTTTGTTGCAAAACTTAGCCTAAACCCTATATCGTATGGAACAGGAAGAAACATCTTCTTCTGTTTTGTTTTATCTGCAGGAGTCTTTGCAAAAAACTTTGTTATTGGTGATGCTTTACGAGAAACGTCATACGTATATGATGTCAACTCAAATGCAAGTCTTGGTAAAGTAATCGCTACGTTATCATCAAAATTTTGCTGCTGCTCAATACGTGCTAAGAACCTTTGCATAGGACCATATGCAATAGGAACCTTCATCATACTAATAGTCTTACCGTCATTAGCAAATTTTTTAATGCTAATGTTATTGAACAGTGTACCAAAAGCGATAACTGTTTTTCTTACGGTCTCATTGTAAAAGTAATTACCTACCATCAAATCTCACCAAATGGATTCTTTTCTGTAAAGTCTACTATAGATGTATCAGATATGTATTCGATAGTCTCACTATCGTTGAACGCATCGTCATCATTATAGTCGATGCTATTTAGAGTGTATGACGCACCCGTGCTCACACCAACTTCAACAGTTATAGTCTCACCTCCTGAGAATTGACCAGATAGATTTCTTGCTAACAACGTATTTGTTTCTGCATCCCAACTACTTACAAATGCAGTAGTGAGTGAAGAAGAACCCTTGATAACATCTCCATAATTGTATGTTCCAGAACCCTCTACAGAATCTCCTATTGTAATAACAGGAACTGAAGTATAACCATATCCAGCGTTTGTAAAGTGAATATGTGTTACCTGACCTGCACTATTGATTCCAGCAATTGCCGTTGCATTAGTAGTAGATCCATCAGTAGAAGAAGCACCAACTGTTACAGAAGGAATCTGAGAGTAGTTCTTACCTGCATATGATACAGATGCAACACCTACAACTCCTGCAGTTCCAACACCTGCTGTTGCCACTGCACCACTACCAACACCATCTCCAGCAACAAAAGTTACATTTGGAACATCAGAAACAGGAATATATCCTGAACCTGGATCAGTAATAACAACACTCTGGACTCCCCATGATGAGAAGTTTCTAGTACCTACCCTGACCATCTTGGCATAACCTTGAGCAGTATGTCCTGCTCCAACTGGAGCATCAAACCTAACTGTAGGTGTTGTATTGAATCCTACACCACCTGTTATAACATCAACCTTGTATATACCACCATTAGTAATAGTTGTATATGCTGTTGCTTTCTCACCACCAGATCCAAGGATCATAGTTACGTTGTAACCTTCAGTCTCAAAGTCATCATCAATTTCCTCAACACGAGTATTGAAAGTCTCGTCTGTGTACTCGAATGGTTCACATGTCAACTCATAGGTATAGGTATTTCTTAGTTGATAAAAATCTACAATATCATTTACATACTTAATTTCAAATATAATATCCCTCATCGGGAAATACATCAAGTCACCTTCATAAGGTCTTGTTTGATCTTCTACTCTACCAGTAGGACCATATGTGGCAGTTGGGAACTTCCATAATAAAGGTGCTATAGAGGAATCATATCTATCCTGTGAGATGATAATTTTCATCTCTGCAGTAGACCTTACACCAAATTTTGTAAGTAAATTATATCCAGAATCAAACCCCTCATATGATGATATATAACCCTCTATTGGAAATGATCTATCAAACTTAGAACTAGTAACTTCACGTAAAACATCAGCAGTCTTTACATATACCCTAGGCATATAAATGAATTCAACACCGAACATTTTTATCTGTTCATTTGTTAAATCTTGAACAAGTTGCTGCTCTTGTTTGTTACCTTGTAAGAAAAAAGGATTGAGTGCCATTATCCAATCATATCCATTACAGGTAGTTCGTAAGTAGAACTCATCTTTTCATCTAACACATCTAGTTCTTTCACACCCTCATCATATATCTCTCTACCATTCAGTTCTACACCACCAGGCATTTTTACACCTCTAAACTTCATCATATTTGAACCCCATTGTTTCTTCAACAATGCAGTAAAATATTTTTTCAAGAACGGGTCATTATAAACCTTGGTGAAATCATTAGGATCTATTGTTCTGTAACATTCTATAATCAAGTAATCTTCCTCTTTCATACTACTGTAATCACTATCAATATACAATCTACTCTGTCTTCTATTGAATCTTATCTGCTTATCTGGGTGTAATATAAAATCAATATCTTCTAAGTATCGTTTAGTCATTGTGTAACTAAGCAGTTCCATAGAACTGAAATGATACATCTCATTCAAAAATATCTGATATGTTAAGTTGAACATATTAGATGCTATAGCACGACTATCAACCTTCCATACCTTCTCAACACCAATGACGGCATCTGGTATTTGAATGAAGTTTTGAGTTTCTACAAATGAATGAACCGTTGTACCTACACCTGTAATAGAAGTAGTTGCAGTAGTAGTTGTAATACCTAGTGAAGTTTCTCCTCCAGCATGATCAGTTGCTCTTACAGTATTGACAAATTGTTCATCTATCTTATGTTTCAAATATGTCTTTTCAACACCATCCATATGTCTATCATGGAAGGTTTGTAAAGCATCATCTATTAGATCATCGTATTGCTCATCGGCAATATTAATCTCTAATACGGGAAAACCTAATTGGCGTTTCCCGTAATCTATCAGTCCCTGTCTAGTATTTGGTTGTGCCATGTTACTATTTATCGAGTGATAACAACATCCAGTTCATCACCAGCATCTAGTCCTGTAGCAGGATTGATTATTGTGACCTGTGGACTACCCTTAGTATAATCTTGTGTTAGTTCTAATCTAATACCATTCTGATACACTTCAATATTTTTAGCAGTAGTATCATTATCATTTGGTGTGAATATCGTTTGACCTGCTGTAGCAGTAAAGACATCTTCACCTGCACTAGAGACTAGAGATATCTCATCTCCTACATCCGCACCTGATCCAAGTGTTATAGGGGATCCTGCAGTGTAGTCAGTTCCTCTTTTTAGTAGAACACCATTCAAGTAAACATGAATCTTTTCTTTGATTGCACCAGGAGTTGCTGAAGTTGTTTGGAATGAAGTTTGATCTTGTGTAGCAGTAAAGTATTCTTCACTAATAGTATGACCAAAACCAACTTGAACTGTTACCCTATCACCAGCAGTTGCAGCAGATTGTGCATTGAAATTAATTGTCTGTGGTGCAGATAACTGGAAGTCGCAAGATGATGCAGAACCTACACGGTGTCTTACTCCATTTACAAATACTGATACTGGGAATGCTTTTGATTGTGATCCATCATCAAATACATTTGGTGCAGTAAATGCAGTTTGACCTGCAGTAGCAGTTGTTGTAGATTCACTTATAGAAGTGATACCTGCTGATGATGCAGGAGTTTGGAAGGTTAGAGAACCCGATCCATCCGTGGTCAAAACTTGGTCAGCCGAACCGTCGGTTGTAGGCCAAGTAAATCCAGCAAGAACTAATTGATTAGTGCTTGGATTGTATGTTAAACCTGTGTCAACCTTGACCCCATTGTTTCCTGAAGTAGCACCAACAAATGCAAGGTAATTAGTTGCACTAGTGCTATCTGCAGTAACAGTAACATTAGTAGCATTACCAGCAGTTACTGTGCTTGGATTAGCCCAAGCAGTATCTGTACCATCAAATGTTAGAATATGTCCTGCGGATCCAGTTGCATATTCACCATCATAGAATTTACCTTCAAGATGAAAATCACCATTGACTGTTGTTATTCCAGCAACGTTTAGGTTTCTATTGACTCTAATATCTTTCTGTGCTGTAACAATACCAACAGCATCTATATTTTGAACATTATCGTAACTTACATCACCAGTAACACTAAGGTCTCCACCAATTACAACATTACTTGTAAAGGTAGCAGCAACACCAGTAACGTTTCTTGCAGATAGATCACTCGTAACTGCTAGGGTGCTACTGATTGTTTGAGCACCAGTAACCGCAAGAGTTGAACCATCAAATGTTAGATTTGCACTATCCTCAAGAGCACCTGAAGTACCAGCTATAACAACACGATTGTCTGTTAGATCAGACACGGTGGCAGATGCTAGAGTAGTTTCTCCAGTAACACCCAGTGTTGTGGATACTGTAGCAGCACCAGTTACGACAAGAGTAGATCCATTGAATGTAAGATTTCCACTATCTTCTAACTCTCCACTTGTACCAGCAAGTACGACACGACCAGAAGTTAGATCAGCAATTGCTGCAGATGTTGCAGAAACCGTTCCTCCCGATTGATTACCTGTTACATTACCCGTTACATTACCAGTAAGATCTCCAGTTACGTTACCTGTTACATTACCTGTTAGAGCACCTACAACACCGCCCGACGCAGTGATCGCTCCTGTGGTTGTAGTTACACCTGATATACTTACATTATCAAGATTGGCATGTCCATCTACATCTAGAACCGCATTAGCAGTAACATTAGTAAATGTACCAGCAGCAGGAGTAGCACCAATAATAGAGTTATCAATTGTACCACCATTGATGTCTGCAGTGGTCGCAACTAATGATCCTATTGTTCCTAAACTTGTTAGAGAAGAATTTATAACACTTGATCCTAAAGTAGTTGAACTTAGAATCTCAGTATTATTGACCTTCAGTACCTTACCAGTAGCAAGATTTATATTTTCAGATGATCCCCAATTATCTCCAGTTGCCTCAAATGTCCATGTCTTATCACCATCACCAGAATCAACTAGTAGACCAGCACTATCTGCTGCAGCATCATTGGCAGCACCATCTGCTAATTTTACTTGCTTGTCAACAATGTTAACTGTAGTTGAGTTAACCGTTGTGGTTGTACCATCAACTTGTAAACTACCAGCAATTACAACTGTACCTGTATTGTCACCTACAGCAGCAGGGTCAAGGGTAAGAGTTGCAGGACCAGAAATCGTGTTTCCAAGAATACGTACAGCAGATCCTGATGCACCAGTATGAAATGCAGTGGCAGTTATAATACCAGATGCATTTACTGTACCAGCTTGTAACTGAGGTATTGTTGCAATACCACTAACATTCAACTGGGTGATTGATGAAATACCACCTGGAGTAACAACTCCTGTTTTACCAATATATCTGTAACCTACAATGTAAATGTTAGTATCGGATACTCCACTTGGTACGTTTGTATCATTGAAGTTTAGGACACCAGATGAATAGTCAAAGAACCACCCATCACTAGATCCAGAACCAGCAGCAGATAACTGAACGCCACCTGAATTGGGATCACCTTTATAAACTTTGATAATATAATCTGAACCAAATTGCGTATCAATCCAGTTACCTAAAATTCCAGAACCAGTATTGTTATATGTTGTATACGCAATAAAGGAACGACTACCAGAAACCGTACTATCAACGGTCATTCTCAGACCAGAAGTACCAGCAAGATATACTTTTACCGTACCACTATCTGAACCTGGTGGTGTTGCTGGAATCAGACTACTATCTGCCCATACACTAGTACTAGGAACAACTAAGGGAGATGCAATTGCTTCACCCGAAGGAGATTTTTTAGTACCACTTATACTTCCATCTTCTGCTATACCAGTCTTTGTTGCGGTATAACCAATCTTCTTTAATAGATAATCTATCTTTTGGTTTGATGATGCTGCCACTTGGTTATTCCTCGCTTATGTAGATGTGAATGACATTGAAGTTATTGACTGTCCAGAGGTCAATTTCCATCTGATCAGAATTCTATTATTAGAATCATTAGAAGAAGATTCTGTTCCGAAAGTACATGTAAACGTACCTCCATCAGTATCCATTAGTCCACCTGTCGAACATCCTGATTCTGCAGTTGTTGGAACACCAGATCCTCTATATGCTGCAAACATATCTGCCCATCCATTTGTACCTGATAATGAAGTAGTCCAAGTTGAGTTGTCAGGCATACATACCCAACATCCAGCAACAGAACCAGCATAGGTTATACTGAATTCTGAAACAGCAGATCTTATCAACTCAATCTGGAAGTATTGATTACCAGTTCTACCAGAAGAATAATCTGGACCTGCAGGAAGGTATCCAGATGAATAGTTTGTTTGGTCGTGACGTAATGTACCTCCTCTAACTGCTGCCTCATAGGTATCAATTGATCCAGAAGCATTACCAGTCCAAGTTGTATATGCAGGGGTAGGATTGTCACCAGTTGCACCTGCCTTGACTCTGGTAGCGTTACCAGACCCAGTTCCGAGAGAAGATATAGAAATGTTATCTTCGTCCATGCTGGAGGTCACAGCAGTGGTTCCCATGATATTGACATCAGTTGTATAACTTACTCTCTGGTTGTTATGAGAACCATAAGGAGTTGAAGCATCAAAGGATGTGAAAACATTAGATGTAACAGTGGTGTGTA